>Ga0209517_10010795_pt1 | contig 10068 bp, 6 predicted proteins | sample PeaSoiMetSII2010_FD_187695 | JGI IMG/M metagenome (GOLD analysis project Ga0209517, IMG submission 187695) | Peat soil microbial communities from Weissenstadt, Germany - SII-2010 (SPAdes) (version 2) | ecosystem: Environmental > Terrestrial > Soil > Wetlands > Peat | place: Germany: Weissenstadt... | reverse complement strand
AGTGCCGCTCCCTCTCGTCCGATCTGTTCGAAAAAACCGGCCCACAGAGCAAATGTGATCATCATTATGTTCATGCTGAGGATCGCTGAAATCCCCAGCCTGACGACAAGATTTCTGCTTTGGCCGGAATCGTGCGGGGATTCGACCGGAGAGGCCCTGTAGCCCAGCCGGGAGATACTCTCCATGATAGTTTCGGGCTGGACGAGATGGGGCATGTACCTGATGCGGGCTATGTCCGAAAAAAAGAAGATTCCGGCGCTCAGCACTCCGTCCATTTTGCTCACAAGATGTTCGATGAGCCACGCACAGGCTACGCACCACATTCCTTCGATCCGGATGGAAAGTTCCTCCGAGAGTCCTTCCTCGATCAGGGCGGCGGTGGGACCGCCAGCCGGGTCGCCCGCTGCCTTCGGCGGCGGACGGTCGAGGTGCTGACCCGGGTTGGTGGGCCCGGCGGGGTCAGGCCGGGATAACGGAGCGTTTTTGTCTTCGGCCTGTCCCGATGGAATGAGGCCCGCTGAAACGCAAGCTCTGTAGAGATCGGTATTCCGGTAATCGTCGGCGATACCACCGGGGCCGTTGTAAAGAACCTGGAAGACATACATGCAGCCCAGGCAGCAAAAATGTACCGTCCTGCCCGCAACCGGCTGAGAAATATTCGAACTTCTCGCCGGAAGACCGCACAGGTGGCACGTCTCTCTCCATCTGTAATTAGACGCTCCGCGAGGTGTAGAGTTCATAATCCTGTAAATCCTGTCTACGTGGTTTTTGTCTCTGCGCGCTCTGCGTCTCTGCTTGGAAAAGGCATGGTGGGCTGCGCTCCGCTTAGCCCTCCCACCGGATCTTTTCATGGTTTAGGTGTCGCAACGGGACATGAGATGCTGAGGTTAATTCAAGTCATGGTAAACCGGCTTGGACAATAACTCGACTGTCGAACGATGTCAAAGAGTCGCAAGGTCAAAAAAATCTAACAAAACGCGAATCATTGTTTCACCAGCTCGTCCAAACTTCCAGCCAGCCGTTGTAAATATCTTGGGTTATGCTATATTTGCCATCCGCTAGGAAACAGAAACCAAAAACTGAACTAGAACTATCGAGGGGCGGTCGTATCCCCATCGACGGGATCAAGAAGGTTTTCGAGCAGAGGAGTTCCCATGAGATTGCGTAAAATACTCATGTTGCCCGCCGTTGTCTCAATTTCGGCCGTTTTTGCATTCGGCTGCTTTGCCCAACAGGAAGACAGCCAGGTAAACGATAAAGTGCGCGAGCTCCAGGAACAATATCACCGCCTGTTGAAAGACGAATACAATCCTTCGACCATCGAGCCGAAAGTGAACGGCAAGCCTTCGTTCGGCGCCGAGTCGAGCGGGATGAAGAGTTCGAAAAAGACGGGCAAGAAATCAGCACATCGAAAATCCGGGAAGAAAAAATCCGGGCTCGCTTCAAAAAAAGCCGGGAAAAAGAAAGCTTCAGCTAAAGCATCGGCACCAAAGGGATCAAAGTCCTCGCATACCGCAACCGGCAAAGGCGCCCAGTCGTCCAAAAAGGGTGCAAAATCTGCCGGAAAGAGCGCAAAAAAGGCGAGCAAGCCTTCGGGTTCTCAGAAAGAAAAAAAGTCTGGCAAGAAGAGCGCCGTAAAGAAAGACTCAACGGCAAAGTCCGGCAAAACCGGCAGCGAGAAAAAAAATAAAAAAAAATGATTTTGAGCAAATTCTTGATTTGTATATTTTAAATTTTCTCCTTAGAATGGGTGGAACGATTGACCCTTCTCTCAAGGGGGCGGCATTATTTTCGCAGGAGGAAAGGAGAATTAGAATATGAAGGGTAAGGTTCTTTCAATCATCACCGCTATTTTATTTGGGGCGACAATGGTGGCATCCCCTATCGTGATTGCGGCAGGGACTGACGACACAATGGGGGCAGCCGGCACGGAAGAGAAGGCGCCGGCACAAAAGAAGCCAGCCAAGACAAAGAAAACGACCAAAAAAGCAACTACTAAGAAAACTAGCAAGAAGACCAGCAAGAAGAAGACCAGCAAGAAGAAGGAAGCCGCCGCACCTGAAAAAACGGAATAGTTTTGGCAAGTCAGTATGCTGCCTCCTTGAGAGATCGTCGAAAATCGGGGCTATGCAAAACCTGCCATTCGATTCGGAATCGAAGGCAGGTTTTGTTTTTTTGCTGGAAGGATTTGGCGCAGCCTTTATGAGGTGCTGCGACCTGTGGAGTTCAGAGCGCGCATCGCCTGCTCCGGACCCGATCCGGGGGCGCGCTCCTAGAGCGTTTCCACCATGCGCCCGAATGCGGGTGCGATTATCTCAAATTGTTGGGGTATAAGGGTGCGCAGGTCCATAATGAAATGATCGGATTCGATTCTCCCTATGATGGGAGGATCGTTTTGGCGAAGGAATTTCTCGATTTGATTCGGGCTGAAATCGCCGGATTCGACTGCCACAACAAAAGTTGGCAAGTCCTGGGCAGGAAGACAACCACCGCCAACCTGTGAAAAGCCCCGACGGACTTCGACCCGGAGCGCTGCTTTGCGGTCCGCCGCTTGAATGGCTGAGGCGAGCTGTTCTGCACGGGAGTTCAATTCTTCTGGAGAAAGGGCTATCATCGCGAGCGTTGGAATTTTCTCCAACGCCTGCCGTTGGTCTCTGTATAGCCTCAAAGTCGCTTCGAGGGCGGCCAGCGTCATTTTGTCAACCCGCAGGGCGCGCGTGATTGGATTTTGTCTGCACCTTTCGATCAGGTCCTTCCTGCCGACTATGATGCCAGCCTGGGGGCCTCCGAGCAACTTGTCGCCACTGAAGGTGACCAGATCGGCGCCTGCCCGGACGGTCTCCTGCACCGTTATTTCGCCGTGTAGTCCAAACGGGGTCAAATTGATGAAGCATCCGCTTCCGAGGTCTTCCACGACCGGCAGCTCGCGTTCGCGTCCCAGGGTTGCCAGTTCATGGAGCGGGACCTCTTTTGTAAAGCCCACGATCCTGTAATTGCTGGTATGCACCTTCATGAGCAGGGCGGTCTGGCCGGTAATGGCAGACACATAATCCTTGAGGTGCGTGCGGTTGGTTGTGCCCACCTCTCTTAGTATTGCGCCGCTTGAGTTCATTACGTCCGGAATCCGGAAAGATCCCCCGATTTCGACCAACTGACCTCTGGAGACCACAACCTCGCGGCCCATGGCGAGCGTGTTGAGAACCAGGAAGACCGCTCCCGCGTTGTTATTTACGACCAGTGCGGCTTGAGCGCCGGTCAGTTCACGAAGGACCGCCTCAGCGTGAACGTGTCTGGATCCCCGTTCGCCCGACTGGAGATCGTATTCGAGGTTGCTGTAGCCACGGCAAACTGTCTGAAGTCTCGCGAGGGCTTCTTCCGCAAGAAGGGAGCGGCCGAGGTTTGTGTGAATCACTATTCCGGTTGCGTTTACAACCGGGCGCAGAGTAAAAGCCGCAAGTCGATCCGCGCGCTCCGCTATCGAGCGGGCAAGCTCAGAGGGATCTATTGCTGATGCAGACCCTGGAGATTGCAATATCCGTTTTCTGGTCTCATCGAGTTCCTCACGTATTGCGTCCAGGACCAGCTTGCGTGGATGGCGGGAGAGCGCATCCCGGACAGCTTCCATTTCCAGGACGGCATCTACGCCCGGTATTTGCCTTAGGTATTCTTGTAATTGATTTTCGTCCATTCTCTGCCTCGAAAGTTTTATTGTCCCAAGGATGTTTGCGGATGGATACCAATTCGTGCAACATTGCGCAACCAGGGAGTTGATCGCGCGCATGGCGCGCTGCTAGAGTAAAGGCAATTTGTGTTTCCGGATCAAGAGTGACTAATGTGTGGTATAATTAAAGTTTGATTGGAAAATCCCGGGCGTGGCCCCGTTCCTGCAAGTTCCACAGGGCCCCCTCGGAGTTAGCCCAATTCTTTTGTACCAGAATCTTTAAGGATTTTCGGCAAAATAATGACATTCCCCGAATCTCGAGAAGCGCATTTTGAATTATCTGAAGAGCGAATTGCCGGACCGTATTTTAAATCCGCATCCGGAGAGGTCGTTTCGTTTTTGAGAAAGTCTGAAGAGTCGGCGGTTATCAGAGGTGTCCAGCCTTCAGCTTTGGCTTACCTGATCGCGATGGCCATGAGGCAGATTCGAAAACCTTTCGTGCTTGTCGCTCCGACTGACAGGGAAGCCGAAAGATTCACCGAGATGATTTGTCTTTTCGCGGGCAGGGGGCAGGAGGAAAACGGCGCCGCGCCGCTGGGACGGCGGGTCTGGTTTTTGCCTTCACGCACCGGTCACAAGGCCCAGGCACTCGGAAAAGCCGAAACAACAGCACGCAGGATCGAAGGCCTCTACGCTTTGCGCGCCGCGCCCTCTCCGCTTGTGGTGGTTACATCCGCTCTTGCTCTAATTGAGCGTGTTATCCCACCTGAGGTTCTTGTTGCCAATATGGATCACAAGCTTGCGGGGCAAAGCGCCGACCCGGAGGGTTTTATGCGAGGCCTGATCGAGCGCGGGTTCTTCCGGGTATCGCTCGTTGAGGATTACGGCGATTTGAGCCGCCGGGGCGGCGTGCTCGACGTATATGCGCCTCTTTACCGCTGGCCGTTGCGATTCGAGTTTTTCGGGGACCAACTGGAGTCCATCCGCCTCTTCCACCCGGTTACTCAGCGCTCGATGGGCGCATTGGAAGACGCGGTTATCCTGCCCGCAAGCGAAATCGTCCTGGATGCGGAAGCCAGGCAGCGGGCACAGGACGCTGTCTACGAGGACGTAAAGAAGGATCTGCTCTCGCCGGCCGCCGGGAACATATGGCTCGACAGGATTGCGGAAGGATACCATTTGGGTGCTTTTGAGTCTGTTTTTTCGGTTTTTTTTGAACAGACGGCCTCCATTTGGGATTACCTTGACCGAAACGCTATCCTGATTTGGGCCGACGCGGTTCAGGTGCGCCGGGAGATGGATTGGCAGTGGGCAAAGCTTTTGCGGGCATGGGATGAGGGAGCTTCGGAAAACGAATGGAGAAGGCGCCCGAACGAACTCTACGACGAACCCGAAAAATCCTTTGAGGCCGCTTGCCGCTTCCAACAGCTTCTTTGCAACTCGCTTTCGGAACCCCAGGACGCCACAACGGTATTCGACCTCGGAACGGTCCCTCACACCGAGCTTGCTGCCGCGGTCAAGGCGCACGAAAACAGGGAGCGACTGCTCGATCCTCTTGCCGCACGGTTCCGGAGGTGGATCGACGAAAGCGCCTCTGTCTACCTGATCTGCTCCCACAAGGAGCGCGCTGCAAGAATCGCCGAACTCCTGGAAAACTACGGGATAGAATCGGTGGTAAGCGACCGTGGTTTCGGTGAGGAGTCATTCAGATCCAGCCTCGTGAAGATAATACATGGGCCACTCAGCAACGGGTTTTTCTGGCAGGCCGAGATGCTGGCCGTAGTAGCCGAAGATGAAATATTCGAGAGGCGGTCGCGCCAGCGGGGGCGCAAACCGGTTGCGGGCATTTTCCTCAATTCCTTTCAGGACTTGCACCATGGAGATTTCGTTGTTCACGTCGACCACGGGATCGGTGTCTATAAAGAGCTGGCGCATTTGAACGCAGGCGGTGCAGAAAACGATTTTCTGCTCATTGCCTACCAGGACGCCGACAAACTCTACGTCCCCGTGGATAAACTCGAGAAAGTCCAGAAATACATGGGCCTGGAGGGCCAGGAACCCCAAGTCGACAAGCTGGGCGGCAAATGCTGGGAAAGAGCCAAGAAGAAGGCAAGAGAGTCGGCCGAGAAAATGGCTGAGGAGCTGTTGGATCTCTACGCGATTCGGCAGGTGGGGGAAGGCCATTCTTTTACGGCCCCCGACCATTATTTTCAGGAATTTGAGACTACCTTTGCCTTCGAGGAAACCCCGGACCAGGTCAAGGCAATCGAGGATGTCCTGGATGACATGATCTCGAAGCGCCCGATGGATCGCCTGATTTGCGGCGATGTGGGCTACGGAAAGACAGAAGTCGCTCTGCGTGCGGCATTCAAGGCTGTCATGGATGGAAAGCAGGTGGCGATGCTGGTCCCGACAACGGTCCTGGCCGAACAGCACCACGAGAGCTTCCAAGAACGATTCGAAGGGTTCCCGGTCAATGTTGCCTCTCTTAGCCGATTCAAGTCGGCCGCCCAGCAAAAGGCAATCCTCAACGGGCTCAAGAAAGGCTCGATCGATATTGTGATCGGCACGCATCGCCTCCTGCAGCAGGATGTCGTTTTCAAGGACCTCGGGCTGCTGATAATCGATGAGGAGCATAGATTCGGAGTCCGGCATAAGGAAAGGTTGAAAAAGCTGCGAACATCGGTGGACGTCCTGACGCTTACCGCGACCCCAATTCCGAGGACGCTGCACATGGCTCTTGCCGGAATTCGTGACCTCAGCACCATTGAAACGCCTCCTCAGGATAGGCGCGCTATTGAAACCTACGTGACAAATTACGACGAGTTCGCTATCCGCGAGGCGATCCATCGTGAGATCAACCGCTGCGGTCAGGTCTTTTTTGTGCACAATCACGTCCAGACTATTCAGCAGATGGCGGCCAGGCTCGCAGTCCTGGTCCCGGGGGCGCGGATTTCCGTGGCCCACGGGCAGATGAGGGAGCGGGACCTGGAAAGCGTCATGCTTGACTTCATTCACAAAAAAATTGACGTCCTGGTATGTACCACGATCATCGAATCGGGTCTCGACATTCCAGCCGCAAACACCATCATAATCAATCGGGCCGACAAGTTCGGCCTTGCCCAGATTTACCAGCTCAGGGGGCGGGTGGGCCGATCGAGCGAGCAGGCCTACGCCTATCTCATCATTCCAGGCGAAACCTTAATCAGCAGGGATGCTCAGAAGAGACTGCGCGCACTTCTCGACTTCAGCGAACTGGGCGCCGGCTTCAAGATTGCGCTGAACGACCTTCAAATTCGCGGGGGTGGCGCCATTCTGGGCTCATCGCAGTCGGGGCATATCGCGGCGATCGGCTACGAGCTTTACCTGGAGCTTCTCGAAAAAGCTATAAAGATCATGAGGGGTGGCCAATCACAAGCCGAGGCAATCGAAACGGAGATAAATCTCCCGGTTTCCGCCTTTCTGCCCGAAGACTACATTTGCGATACGGACCAGAGGCTTATCGCGTACAAACGTCTCGCTACGCTGGCCGACGAGCAGTCCATAGAAGACCTCGCCGGTGAATGGAGAGACCGTTACGGTCCATTGCCGGAAACGGTCAAAAGCCTCATTTTGATGGCGATGATGCGGCTCCTTCTCAAACGGCTCAAAGTTGTCCGCCTGGATGGAGACCAGGACAACTTCATTCTATCGTTCGCGCAAGGTGTGGATATCTGGCCGGCGATCTCTTTTTTCGAGAAAAAGAAGCTAAACTTCGCCCCGGAATCGGAACGCAAGTTAAAGGTGGAAATTTGGGGTCGCAACTTTCCACAAAGAATCCTCAGACTTAAAAGAATCTTGCAAGAACTAAATGAATGTGCTACAGGCAGCGAATCTCATTAACAAAAAAATCAGCCTCGGCGTCCTTTCGTGCTGCTCTGCTCGGGCAGGCCGCCTCTGCCCGTGAGAGATGTCGAAGGAGCCTCTGGATGTATACAGGGAGCAAGTCGGGAGGTAGTATGAGTCTTAATAGAGTTTTAACTTTTGCGGTTTGCATAATTCTCGCCGGCGCTATTACATGTGCAACGGCGCGAGCCGAAACGGTTGACCGCATCGTAGCCAACGTCAACGGAGAGATAATTCTTTACAGCGAACTGCAGCAGCAGATTAAACTGATGGAAAAAAACATGCAGATGCTGGATGCTACCGATCCCGCAAATAAGGCGAAAGTTGAACGCGAGGTCCTGACCCAGTTGATCCGGCAGAAACTCGCCGATATGGAAGCAGAGCGGCTTAAGGTTACAGCCACCAATGCCGAGGTGGAAGGTAGAATCCAACAAATTCTGGCGCAAAGCCATGGAACCATAGCACAGCTTGAGGCCAGTCTGAAAGCTAACGGCCAGACCCTCGATGCATTTCGCTTGCAGGTAAAGAAAGACATGGAACGCCAGCGTCTCTTGGATCAGGTCTGCAAGTCGAAGGTGCTGATCGGCGATCAGCAGGTCGATGCCTTTCTCAAGGGAGAGAATGCAGCGTCGGCTTTGACCGCTCAGAAGGTCCATCTGGGTTTGATCATACTTCCGGTCGGCGATAAACACGCAACAAAGCCCGAAGAGGCTGAGAAAACAGGCCGTGAAATACTTGAAAAGCTCAAAGGGGGGGCCGATTTTCAAAGTATGGCCAAACAGTATTCGAAGGGATCCTCCGCACAGGAAGGGGGGGACGTCGGATATCTGGGGGCCGATGAACTCGCCCCCTTTATCGCCCAAGGGATCCACAATCTGGGAAAGAACCAGGTATCCGGTCTGATACAGGGACCTGGCGGATATTACATTGCCAAACTATATGACATCGGCAGCGAACCGGTTGCAAAATCAGACCCGGATTTGCGCGAAAAAGTTCGAAGAACTCTGTACGAGAAGGAATGTAACCGCAAGTTTGAAGAGTGGGTCCGTGACCTTGAATCAAGGGCTTTCATCCAAATAAGTCTTTAGAGAACATAATGAGATGAAAAAGCTGGCAGCGTTTCTCAAGACTGAAAGGCTGGATCGAAATCTGACGCTGGAAACCGTTTCCGAGCGGAGCGGAATCAATGTGAGTATGCTCGTTTCCCTTGAGGCATGCGACTTTGAACGATTCGGCGCCTCTACTGTTTTCATCCGGAATATGGTCCGCGCTTACTGCCGCGTTCTCGAGATAGAACCTGAGCCTGTGATCCGAAAGTTCTACTATGATATTGAAAGATACAATACCCAGGATGCAGGAATAAGGAAATACGGGCAGCAGATGAAGTTGATGCACCAGAAGCGCAGGATGATCAGCCTGCCGCTTTTCGCCCTGTTCTTGATCTCTGCAGCCCTTTTCTACGGCGGTATGTGGGTAGCGGAAAGACGCTCAAAGCTTTTTGCCACGCCGGATGCAGACAGGGTTTTCACCCAGGAGGAGATCCCTGCCGACTTGCAGGAGCGTCTGGCGCCCGGCCCGAGCGTCCGGATCAAGAAGCCCGGAGCTGATTGGCAGAAATCCGATGAGGCGATAAGAAAGGCCGAGATTCACATAAGGGAATCGCAAATGGCGGCCAACGGAGCCGCAGTGCCCGAAAACAGGGGGGAACAGGCCGGCGAAGCATTGGAAAAAGATGTCATACCGGGTGCCGGTGCTCCGGCCCACCTTGCTTTTAGCAACTCCACTGAGGCCGTAGCGGACGACGAACCGGTCCAGGGCACTGAGGAGGAAAACCGCCTCCCGAATAAGTTCGCTGTGGAAACCGACGATGATGTTTGGATTGAGGTAACAATCGACGATAAGGAAACCCAAAGAGCGGTGCTCCACGCGGGAGATCGGATGGAGTGGGCTGCCGATAGGGATTTACAGGTCGTAATCGGCAACGCCGGGTGCATTCACATGACATGGAACGAGCATCCGCTGAAGGCCCCGCGCGATCCAGGGCGCGTCCTGAGGTTCCGCCTGCCTGATTATGCAAAGGCGGAGTAGCTTTATACACGGTGTCTCAAAGTGTAGCCTTTTTCCATAGATTTTCGTCTACTTAAGGATCTGGTTGAGGAAATCCCTGGTCCTCTGGTGTTTGGGATTCTTAAAGAACTCCTCATCGGTCCCGCGTTCGACTATACGCCCCCCGTCCATGAAGATTATCTCATCGGCGACCTCCCTGGCAAATCCCATCTCATGGCTCACCACAAGCATAGTCATTCCCTCTTTTGCCAGATCGATCATGACCTCAAGAACTTCGTGGATCATCTCGGGGTCCAGTGCGGAAGTCGGTTCGTCGAACATCATGTATTCGGGCTCCATCGCCAGCGCCCTGGCAATGGCTACACGCTGCTGCTGGCCTCCGGAAAGATTTGCCGGGTAGGCGTGGGCCTTATCCGGAATGCCTACCCGATCGAGCAGTTCCATCGTTTTGGCTT
>Ga0209517_10010792_pt1 | contig 10071 bp, 9 predicted proteins | sample PeaSoiMetSII2010_FD_187695 | JGI IMG/M metagenome (GOLD analysis project Ga0209517, IMG submission 187695) | Peat soil microbial communities from Weissenstadt, Germany - SII-2010 (SPAdes) (version 2) | ecosystem: Environmental > Terrestrial > Soil > Wetlands > Peat | place: Germany: Weissenstadt... | reverse complement strand
TGGGCGAGGCACTAGTAGGGACGCCAAAGGTTGAGATTGCCTCAGTCTCGAGGGCTTCGTACAAAGAGCTCGCGACCTACTGCTATAGAGATTCACAAATCGTCCTAAAGCTGACTTCAATCAATGACGATCTCGTCATGAAGCTGATGACTGCTCTCTCGCGAATCAGTTACATGACTCTCGATGACGTTTCAAGGCAAGGTGTCTCTAGTTGGATTAGAAGTATCCTCTTCTGCCATCACAGAAAAAGGAATTATTTGATACCTCGCAGAGATGAAATCCTAGAAGTCAAAGGGGAAACAACCACTGAAGCGGTTATCAAGGGCAAGAAGTACAAGGGCGCGATCGTTGTCGAACCAAAGCCTGGCGTTCACTTCAATGTGGCTGTTTTAGATTTCGCATCACTGTATCCTTCAATCATCAAGATATGGAACCTCGGATATGAAACAGTAAGATGCCCTCATACAGATCAGGCTTGTAGGACTAACCTGATTCCTGGGACTCCACACTGGGTATGCACGAAAAAGCGAGCGCTCGAAAGCCTACTTATCGGATCCTTACGCGACCTCCGGGTAAACTGGTATAAAGTGAAATCAAAAGACCGTACTTTGCCGCCTGCTATCCAATCATGGTACAAGATTGCGTCCGACGCCCTCAAGGTCGTGCTCAACGCGAGTTACGGCGTGTTTGGCGCGGATAATTTTGCACTTTATTGCCCACCTGTAGCTGAAGCTACAGCGGCAATTGGACGACACGTGATAACGCAGGCTTTGCAAAAAGCGCAAGATTTGGGATTGGAAGTGTTCTACGGTGATACCGACTCAATTTTTCTTGGAAGTCAAAATCCGGAGCTTCTCGATAAATTGATCGAATGGTCACGAGTTCAGCTAAAGATGGAACTTGAGATCGACAAGAATTATAGATATTTAGCGCTGAGTTCTCGGAAAAAAAATTATTTCGGTGTCTTTACCGACGGGAATGTAGACATCAAAGGCTTAACTGGTAAGAAACGGCATATTCCTGAGTTCCTTCATAGCGTATTTTACCAAATGATTTCCATCCTTAAAGATGTCAAGTCGCCCGCTGACATAGAAGCCGCTACAATTAGTGTCACTCAGATTGTCAAAGAATGTTATCTCAAATTGCGCAATAGAGAATATTCACTAGATCAGCTCGCCTTCTCAATGATGATGAGTCGGACACCTGAGAACTACACGAAAACTACGCCGCAACACGTAAAGGCCGCGAGACAACTGCAACACGCAGGAACAGAGATGAAACCAGGGGACATCATCTCGTTCGTAAAAGTTACAGGCGAACCAGGAGTAAAGCCTGTACAATTAGCCAGGCTTGAGGAAATCGACATTTCCAAATACATCGAATATATCCGAGGCACATTCGAACAAGTGCTTGACTCCTTGGGAGTAGAGTTCGAAGATCTCGCAGGCATCAAGAAACTGGAGTCGTTCTTCTCTGGGTGAGAGACGCAATGGTTCGGTGAAAAGAAGCTGCTTGAAATAATTGACATAAGAAAAATGCCGCTGATAAAGAAAGGTGACGACATAGCAGCTGTAGCATTGGCTGCAGCCAAGCAGCAGGGGCTTAGTTTCAGAGACCGTGACATCCTCGTGGTCGCGCAAAAAATTGTCTCTAAGGCGGAAGGCAAAATAATCAACTTAAGGACGATCACCCCATCCAAATTTGCGGAAAAAATCGCAAAGTCAAATGACAAAGATCCTCGACACGTAGAAGCTATCCTCAACGACACAGCGAGGATAGTGCGGATGCAAGGAGCCCACCTCATCGTTGAAACACGCCACGGATTCGTATGTGCAAACGCGGGAGTGGATAGATCAAACGTCGAAGACGAGGACTGCGTAATCACTCTGCCAATCAATCCTGACGAATCCGCGCACAAAATTCGAGAGAGAATCCGCGAGTTGACAGGTGCAAACATAGGAGTAATTATCGCTGACACCTTCGGCCGCGCTTGGCGAATAGGACAAGTAAACGTTGCAATCGGCGTTGCCGGTCTCCGACCAATAATCGATTACAGAGGATCAGGCGACATGTTTGGCAGGACGCTGAACGTAACGCAAATCGCAATCGCCGATGAACTGGCCTCAGCTGCTGAATTAGTAATGAAAAAGAGCGACGGAACGCCCGTGGCCCTCATTAGGGGAGTTGACTACGCAGTTGGAGAGGGTTCGGCGCGACAACTTATTCGTCCTCCAGGAGAAGATCTCTTTCGTTAGTGCATACAGATAATTCAAACATATGGATAGCCGAGCCAAGGTTACAAAATGCGAAACCAAAGCTCGGAAAGCTACTTATAATCCGTCCCTATCTGTGCAACGAACGGTGTTATCGATGGAATCGGTGAAGCCTCCAATTCCTGTGCACGTCAAGGATATGCTGAGCTTTGCGAGGCTTGCCCTAGCATTAACTGAGGGTTCACAAATTCTGTGGTATTTCAAACATAAAGGCGGACATGTTCTAGGCCTTTTCACTGCCTACATGTATTGGGACGGAGACCTTCCAATACTCGCCTATACTGAGTCTGAAACTCCTCCCAAAGCATTTCTGGCATATAGGAGCGATTCACCAAAGGGCGAAGAGTGGATGTTCTCTGATGAAGCTGGTGATACTCGATACCGATATGGTTCATTTATTGAACTGAAGAGTATCCCATCTGCCTTCTCAGAAAGTTTGGATGGAAGATTCCCAGATATCCCACCCCCGATGCTCGCCGAAGTTCAAGATGTCAAATCTATAGCCAGAATTCTTTTGCCTCTTTCGTTGAGAGAGGGAACTCTCTTCCCATTGTGGCACTTCACGCGCAATAAACGCCATATTTTGGGCACCTGTATCCCATTCGAACACTACTATGAAGCAGACGCGTTACCCGTGTTCTTTTACGTCTCCTTGGATGAGCCTCCTCAGCACGATCAGGGGTTCGTCAAATATATCGCGATTAAACCAATCGGTGAGAAGCTCGAATATGTGAGCAACACAAGTGATGCCAAGTGTTTCTATGCCAAAATCATTAACGTCCATGATATGCCAATTTTTCCAAAGAAGATTAGCGAACACGATTAGCATTAATCTCACTGTCTTTTAGATGGTGAAGCCATGGGGCAGAAAGTGCCTTTCGGGGAAATGGTACGCAGAGCATCAGAGCTGAATCGAACTCGAACTGTTCTCGCGTTAGATATTGAGGATAGAGATCATTCTGCTCTCATAAAGCGAAGCGAAAAGTTGCTCGGCGAAGTCGGTGATCAAATTTGTGCGGTGAAGATTAATCGTCAGCTCGTTTTGGCACTGGGCCTTACTGATGGAGTAGACCAGATCGTAGAGTTCGCGCATTCACTCTCGCTGCCTACGATCATGGATGCCAAACTAAATGACGTGGCGCATACGAACGCGTCAATGACCCGAGCGTATATGGAATGTGGTTTCGATGCCATAATCGCTAGCCCTATCGTCGGATGGGAAGAAGGACTCGATTCTGTCTTCGAAATCATGAATAATGCTGAAAAATCGATCATCTTGCTTGTCCACATGAGCAATCCCGGTTCAGAAAATTTCTACTCACTTATGGCCGGTGACGCGAAAACTCCAATTTTCGAACAATTTGCCGAATTATCCCTTCGATGGAAGGCCCATGGAGTCGTTGTCGGCGCTAGGAATCTGAATGTAATATCACGCGTTCGAGAGATCGTTGGTGGTAGAATCCAGATATACAGTCCAGGGGTTGGTGTTCAGGGCGGAGATGGAAGACGCGCAATCGAGGCGGGAGCGAACTACATAATCGTAGGAAGAAGTATCTACTCGTCACCTGATCCAAGCAAGTCTGCGCGTGAAATACGCTCCATGACCACTGGGCAGAAATGACAAAACCAAGATTTTTATGCACCATGTATTCTAGCGCCTAAGAAGTGATTTCTATTGGGTGGCGCTAAAAAGAAAAGCTTAGCTCAGATGGAGAAGCAGCAGACGCAATCTGACACAGGCGCTGCTAAGAAACAAGAACCTCCAAAGGGTAAGGCTAAGGGAAAGACTGTTGCGGAGAAGAAAACGAGTGGAATCAATCTCCCTAATTTTGAGGACGCGAAGTTCATGGGAGAGCTCTCAAAGATTGGAGCACTCACTCCTTACTCTATCGCCTCTCAATTCAACGTCCGGCTTAGCGTCGCACGAGACATCCTCGAGGAACTTGAGAGACGCAGACTAGTCAAATCGGCTGGCGGTAACACGCGGATTAAGATCTATCGGCTCGCTGCTGCGTAGCCAGCCCTATCTCTTTTCCACCCTTATCTTCGTTCCACTTTTAATGGTCCGAAACAGTTCAAGGTTCGATTGTATCATTCCGACAACGTTAACTGGACTATATGGTTCCGTTGGACCGTAGAAGATACAAAGAGCGGAACTCATCGGCCAATAAGCGATCGTTCCCACCTCGACTTTCGCTTTTGCCTTTTCTGAACCAACCTTTACGGGTGTTTCAAAATAAACCTCCTCTTTCCACTTGGCGGCTCTTCCCTCGAAGGGCAATGCCTTCGCAAGGCTATCGACCGTAACAGGGCTATGAAAGCGGACTAGTTCTCCCTCTGCCTCACCATCGCGTTCAGCAATTAACCTTATCAAATGACGCGACACATCATTCGCAGGCTTTGACTCAGATCCTTCAGATACATTGTCACTCAAAGTCTAATCACTTAATGCACGTGAAGAGTTCAATTCAGACGATTGACTTAAGTCAATACTCGTTTCAGAGTGTCGACAATGTATTCCCGCTCTGAATCATCCAGGTTCGGGTGAACTGGCAAGGAGAAGACCTGACGGCATGCTTTCTCAGTCTCCGGCAACGGTCGTCTAGAAGTAGATCTGTTACGGTAGATTGGCAACAGGTGAAGTGGCGATTCATAGTAGACGGCGGCTTCAATGTTCTTGGATCGAAGTTTCTCTACAACTTTATTCCTCTTTCCAGCGTTGGCGCCGCGAAGTCGAAGCGTGTAGAGGTACCATGCATGTTTACGCCCCGGCGGCTCCTTTGGCGGAATAACCTTTCCTAGCACCCCAATTTGCTCAGACATGAAGTGAGCGTTCTGCCTCCTCTTTTCCACAAACGAAGGAAGCTTTCGTAATTGGGCAAGTCCAATCGCTGAGACCAATTCGCTCATTCTATAGTTATGGCCGAGTACCGTCGGCCAATATGGTCTCTGTTCTCCATGGGTTCTTATCATCTGCAGCTTCTCAGAATGATCATCATCATTCGTCGTGACCATTCCGCCTTCGCCAGTTGTCATATTTTTTCCAGCGTAGAAACTGAAACAGGTCATGTCACCGATGGAGCCGATTTTGGCATTGTTATATTCAGCCCCGTGAGCCTGTGCCGCATCTTCGATCAGAACTACACCTCGTTCCCTTGCGAGCTTCTTTATTGGATCAAGATCTGCTGGAAGGCCATACAAATGCACGGGCATGATCGCTTTCGTATTCCTCGTCAATACACTCTCGATTGTGTCGGCAGTAATCGTGTAAGTGTCCGGGTCAATATCGGCGAATACTGGTTCGGCTCCACAGAGTAAAACCACCTCGGCTGTAGAGTGGAAGGTGAATGATGGAACTATCACTTCGTCACCTTGTTTAACCCCCGTAATTGAAAGGGCCGCGTGTAGAGCAGCGGTACCGCTGGACATCGCGACCGCATGCCTCGCGCCGACGTAATGTGCAAATTCTTTCTCAAACTCTAACGTGCGGGGGCCCATGCCGCTCTTTTCGGTAAGAATCCCACTCTTCAGAACTTCTGTGGCAGCATCGATCTCTTCTTTCCCAATAAGCGGCTGATTTATTCGAATTAGGTCACGCAAAACGATCGTCTCACGGAACAATCCAACTGAGACTCTGACTTGATGAATAAGCATTTCTGGGATCGTCATCACGCACTAGGCATTCGACCGGTTCCCAAATCTCCCTAGATGAGGTATCGTGCGTGTTTTGCCCACTAATGATGAATACCTCAACACTTATATCCGGTCTTTTGTGTTGTGCGTCCAGATTTATGTTAGCGGAGGCTTTGAGAACGACAGCGAAAATTGGTGGACAAACGGCCATTATTCTTAGAGAGGGCACTTCTAGAACACAAGGTCGAGAAGGGCAACGAGGAAACATAGAAGCAGCTCTTGTTATCGCGGAGTCAGTCCGGTCATCGATGGGCCCACGAGGGATGGACAAAATGTTAGTCGATGGGTTCGGTGACGTAACGATAAGTAACGACGGCGCAACCATTCTTGACGAGATGGACGTTCAACATCCAGCAGCAAAGATGATGGTCGAAGTAGCCAAAACTCAAGATGATGAAGTCGGAGATGGAACTACGACCGCAGTCGTGCTTGCCGGCGAACTACTGAAGAAGGCTTTGGAATTAATTGGCAGAGATATTCACCCCACCTTGATTGTTGACGGATATTCCGCAGCGGGCGAAAAAGCACTCGGATATCTAGAGAAACTTGCTATCAAGGTGAACCCCGCGGACAAGAACATGTTAGGTAAAATTGCGAAGATCGCGCTTGCAAGCAAGATCTTGGCAGAACACAAAGTCCACATTGCGGATATCGCAGTGACAGCGGTACTAGAAGTAGCCGAAAAAAGCGGTTCCCAGTATCGAGTTGATATTGACGACATCAAGGTCGAAAAGAAACCTGGCGGATCACTGACGGATACAACGTTAATTCAAGGGATCTTATTGGACAAAGAAGTCGTTCACCCTGGAATGCCGAAGCACGTTAAGAACGCTAAAGTTGCGATCTTGAATTGTCCGTTGGAAGTCGAGAAGACTGAGTTCGATGCTAAACTAAACATCGAGAACCCAGATCAGATGAAGAGCTTCTTGGATGAAGAAGAGAAAATTCTGAAAGACATGGTTGAAAAAATAGCGACAACCGGAGCAAACGTCGTTGTCTGCGAGAAGGGCATCGATGACGTTGCTCAGCATTTCCTGGCCAGACGAAATATTCTCGCCGTTCGTCGAGTGAAGCAGTCTGACATGGAGAAACTGGCGAAAGCAACAGGCGGAAAGATTGTTACTAATCTTGACGACCTAACCAAGAACGACCTAGGCGAAGCGAAATTAGTTGAAGAACGGAAAGTCTCCGACGATAAGATGACGTTCGTCGAAGGATGTAAGAATCCGAAAGCTGTGAGCATCCTTGTTAGAGGTGGCACAGAACGAGTCGTCGATGAGGCGGAGCGAGCGTTGCATGACGCTCTATGCGTCGTGCGTGATGTAGTCGTCGATCCACGAATAGTCGTCGGTGGCGGAGCAACTGAAGCAGAATTATCTAGACTTTTGAGAATATACAGCCAAAAGTTATCAGGTAAAGACCAGCTTGCCGCACAAGCCTACGCTGAAGCTCTCGAAATCATTCCTATGACTCTAGCCGAGAATGCTGGAATGGATTCGGTTAACTCCATTATGGACTTACGATCGAAACACCATAACAAACAACGCAATGTGGGCATAGACCCGATCAACGCTAAAGTTACAGATGTTTCAAAACTTGAGGTTTATGAGCCTCTAATCGTCAAAGTGCAAGCGTTGAAATCTGCAGGTGAAGCCGCAGGAATGATTCTCAAAATCGACGATATTATCGCAGCGTCGAAGTCGAAGGAAGGAGCGGGGGGAGGGCCTCCGAGGGGGTCAGAAGATGGTGCAAAAGAAGAAGGAGAAGGCGAGTTCTAAGAGAAGTTCCCTGACCCTTATCGGTCCTAAAAAGCTAACCCGCTTTGAACGCGCTAGGATCGTTGGGGCCAGAGCACTCCAAATATCGATGGGCGCTCCCGTTCTGCTCGATTTATCAGAGTCTACGATGTCGCCGATCCAGATTGGGGAACTTGAGCTGCAGGAAGGTGTACTGCCGATAAGCATTAGGAGATCATTACCTGACGGAACGAGCATGAATATTCCGCTGAAGACACTCCTGGAAGGGGAACGTCAAGAAGCGGCCGTTTAACGAGGAAACAATTGACGAGCCTAACAGACGATCGAAGAACGTGGACATATTCGTGTCTAGTGATGGTAATCGTTGCCCTGCTTATTCTTGTAAGCCGCTTGCTAGGCATGCCCTTCTTAGCATTCGATTTCGAGGTAACCGTCGTGTACTTGCCGACGGTCCTCGTTGGTTTGATCGCCCTTTATCTAAACCTTGAATTGAATAGGGCCTGGAAACGTAATACACTCGGGCCGGATGACGCGCGGAGGTAATTTCAGTTCCCACGAAACACGAAGTCGTCGGGAGCACTTCGGACAGCATATGTTTAGCCAATTACTACGCATACAGGAAGGGCATATTGGGGCAGCGCACTGTGAACAGCAAAAACTGCTTGGTAGAGCCGGATGGTATATGCGTGAAGGAATTACTAGAGGAGTAGTCCATGGTGACTGACGCGGAATCAAAGAGTTACCGCACTTGAGGCAATAATTCGCTTCCACTCGATTGCTTGCGCCGCATACTGCACATACTTGAGCCATGTCTCATACCCATAGTGGGTACATCTGTCGCTGGAAATAACGCTTACCGATCGGCTTCGAAGAGGTCAAACTCATCAATCCCATTACGGTGCTCTACTACGGGCTGGGAGCCATCAGCCTTCTAGGTGTGGTTAAACATCTCTCATATTGGGATTTCAGTTAATCGACCTGACCATAACATAAGCATCCGATCCGTCATAATAGTAGCGAGGAATGGTTCGAGCTATGTCAAATCCAATCCGTCTGTAAAGCTCTATAGCGGCATTATTCGATACTCTCACTTCGAGGTAGCATTCGTCTGCCTGCATAGATGCAAGTGAGGAGAGTATTCGTTGAACGAGAGAGTGGCCCACTCCTATTCTTCGAAAATCTGGCATTACCGCGACTGAAATAATATGCCCTTTTTTCGCAAAGTGAAGTTTTTTCATATCCGAGAATCCATGCTCTATCCTACACATTATGTAACCTACTATCTGTGCTTGTGATTCAGCCACTACGAACGCTTCGGGCAGCGTATGATAGGTGTCTAGAAAGAAGTAGGGCGCGTAATTTTCTGGCAGACAAATTCGATTAATGTTGACGACTGCGTCTAAGTCGGATGGATTGAATATTCTGAGTGAATAATTGTTTTGTATCAACAACGGAGAGATCTATTTTTCATGAAGCAAATCGACTATATCATATTATCGACGAAGAAATTGAGTAGAGAGAATACGTTTAAATCACATTTGGCTTAAGCCGCTCAGAAATAGAAGGAAATCGGCGTGGCTCCTCCTGAACCTGCGCCAAACGTTAATCATTCACAATGGTCACCGGTACCATTTTCGTTGGATTTCGGTTCAATCAGGAGTATGCTCGAATTTCGTTTCGTTGTAATTGATGCGTACGTTGACGTGACTGGCTTACCCACTTTCATAGTGTCAAGTGGGGAGATGAAGGAAAAATTTCAGGAACTGCTCCTCGATTTAGCAAATCATAATCTGACGGCTAGGATTAGGAGGGTGTACGATAAGATGGTTGTTTCTGTATACCCTAAACCGATAATGCGCAAACCACGAATTTTGATAAATTTCATGCTTCTAGTGATCACTATGGTGTCAGTCGGGTACGCAAGTTACGCGTTGGTGTTTGATGCAGATCCGAGGTTGACTGAAGCGCTTTTTCAAAACGGCAATTTATGGGTTCAAGTTGCGATATTGGCAGTTTCTATTTTGGGCATAGTTGGTTTGCATGAGTTAGGACATGTGTGTGCGGTTCGCCATCATAGAATGGATGCTACCCTGCCTTACTTTATTCCTGCCCCGCCACCTTTTCCGTTTGGCACGTTTGGTGCGGTGATCTCTCTTCGTGGTCCGCCTGCGAATCGTGATCAACTGTTTGACCTTGGCTTTAGCGGTCCCATCGCAGGTTTCGCAGCTACTATCGGAGTCGCAATTTTTGCATATCTGACCGCACCCTTGCTTAGTCAGGCTCAAGCAACGGCACTCTTGAACGCAAATCTTCTGTCCACGAAATCTTGGCCCTATACTCCGCTATTC
>Ga0209517_10010791_pt1 | contig 10071 bp, 9 predicted proteins | sample PeaSoiMetSII2010_FD_187695 | JGI IMG/M metagenome (GOLD analysis project Ga0209517, IMG submission 187695) | Peat soil microbial communities from Weissenstadt, Germany - SII-2010 (SPAdes) (version 2) | ecosystem: Environmental > Terrestrial > Soil > Wetlands > Peat | place: Germany: Weissenstadt... | reverse complement strand
TCGCAAACTGAACCTTCGCACGCGGCGCAACTACGGCAACGCAATCAACACACACGCGCTGCTTCTCCTCGCCAGCGTGATACGGCCTATTCTGGTCCTAGGTCCTGATTAACGCGCTAACCGGAAAAGTGGGTTCTGGTACGGACTTGTCCGGTTATCCGACTTATCGGGAGTTGACAAAATCGGATTGAACTCTTAGACAAGGTGCATGCCTCTTTCTTTGAGGAGTTTATTAAGACTGTCAGCGTAGACATTCGTTAATTCTGTATATTATGTGGCGATGGCGCCAAGATAGGCGGCTGCTCTAGGCCGGAGAAACAGTTCTGCTTGGAGGTGTTATGCGCTTTTTGTTATTGGTTGTAGCTATGTTCATGGCGTTGAACGCCAGCGGCCAGACAGCAACGAGCGGACTATGGAATACTGAATTCAAGGCCAGGCGAGAAAGGCTGCCCGGATTGCATCAGGAATTCGAAGTGGTCCAGTCGTACAAGACCAATCTCAGAAGTCAAAGCTCGCTCCGCAAAATCGTCCTCGATATGTCTCAGAATAAATGGCGCGAACGATCCGTCAGCGGATCAGGCGATCGGATTCGAATCTTCGACGGTCAAGACCTCTTTCTGATGGAAGCGGAAGGAGATGAATACGTGCGGGCCAAGCGAAAAGCGAAAGAGGACGATCCCGAGCCCGGCCCCTACGGCTCTTCTGATCTGGATTGGGCGAAAGCAAAAGAATTGGAACGCCGGCCGTGTGGATTTAAGGGACGCGACCATACCTGTATCATCATTAGTGTGCCGATCAAAACATTGATGGCGTTCGGAACCGGCATCCTGATCACGAGAATTTCGGAAGGAATTGCCCTCTTAGCGTTCGATAGCGAAACCGGAATGTTGATTCAATCTAAGAGGCAAGCAGTAATTGACAACGGCCGCGGCGGTTACCAATACAATTTGACGTATTCGTTGACGACGATGAGTTATGGCGCCCGGCCCGATGCCACTCTGCTCAAGTTACCGGAGAGCGGCGTGCATGAAGTTAAAGAACTCACGCGGTGGAACGTCGCCCGCATCAAGAAACAATTGATTGGTAAACCGGCCCCCGAACTGGAAGTTATGGATATCGAAGGTAATCTGGTTTCGCTAGCAGAATTGAAGGGCAAGACTGTACTGCTAGATTTCTGGACTACCTGGTGCCCACCGTGCGTCGCCGATGCCCCGGCGCTCGACAAGCTGTACCGCAAGTATGGCGGCAAGGAACTGATGATTGTAGGGATTTCGGTGAGTGAGGAACGTGGAGTCGTGGAGAACTACTTAAAAAGCCACCCGCATAGCTTTCCAGTGGTGTTAACGAGCGAAAACGAATTACCGCGTCCCTATCAGATCGGCGTATTTCCCACTTACATGGTGATTGATCCAGACGGGACACTCACTACAGCCGTAGACGGCGATCAAGGTTTTGGCGAATTGCGCAAGTTCCTCCAAAAGGCTGGCATGGAGGCGGAGTGAATCGAGAATCAAGCCACCGCAGTGCTCAACTCCTGATTAACGCGGTAACCAGAGAAGTGGGTACTGGAACCAAGATGTCCGGTAGTCCGAATATCCTGCGCCCTTTGCCCAATAACCCTTCTTCAATTCGGCCCGTAAATGATTGAGCGGGCGCGCCCCAAATTCGCGGGACGTCTTGCCCACAAACACATGTTTTCGGGCCCGTGCGGTTGATCCATGGATTCCGTGCGAACAGCTCGGCACGCTAGGGAAATGGAACGAACCGGTAACCCGATCGGAATTGCGTGAGGATGTGACGAGGGTTCTGGGGATCTTCCTCCAGTTTTCGACGAAGCTGAGAGACGTGCAGATCGAGAGTGCGTGTGTTCAGGCTGTGCCTGTAGCCCCACACTTCCTTTAGGAGCACTTCGCGAGACAGTCGTTCGTTCGGATGAAGGATGAAGTAACGGAGCAGGGCAAACTCCCTGGCTGTCAACACTACTGGCTCGCCGATGCGCAGGATTTCCTCCTTGTCCATGTTTACGACGACATCCCCGAATTCAAAGACCCGATCCATTGATTGGGCCGGGGCGTTATGTAGTCGCCGGAATATCGCGTCCATTCGGGCCAATAATTCAGCCACGTCAAAAGGCTTCACCAGATAGTCGTCGGCTCCGGCTTTGAGTCCCTTGACACGATCCTTGACATCACCGCGTGCGGTGAGCATCACGACGGGTACGTTGAGGCCGTGCCGCCGCAATATGCGGCATACATCCACTCCGTTGCGTTTCGGCAGCTTGACGTCCACAAGAATGAGATCGAAATGGCCGGGCAATGCGAGCGCCAATCCCTGCTCGCCATCGTGCGCTACTGATACGGAATAGCCTTCTTTTTCCAACCGCTCGCTTAGAAGCGAGGCCAATGTAGGTTCGTCTTCTACAAGCAGTATCTGTCTGTGCGATGAACTATGCTCTACCATTCCACTCTCACTCCTGAATCTGGAGCGGCAGAAACATTGAAACGATCGCGCCGCCTGCTGGCGAATTTGCGACTTCCGTATAGCCGCCGTGACACTCGACGATCCGCTTGACGAGGCCCAATCCCAATCCGACACCCGAAACTTGTGGGCTCCGGGCGGCCTTGCCTCGGTAGAACGGCTCGAAGATATGAGGGAAATCCTCCGGACTGATTCCCGGGCCACGATCTTCGATCGCGATTCGCGCAAATTCCGCCTCGGGACGCTTCGATCGATCCACATGGATCGCAATCCATCCGCCGGATGCAGCGTATTTGATGGCGTTTTGAACCAAATTTTCGACGCACCTCTCAAGAAGTTGGGGGGCCACCCTCACGACCAATGATTCGGAGGTGATGTGCCGCTCAAGCACGATCGAAGCCTCCCGGAGAGCCGGTTCGAGCCTTGCCAGCGCGCCACGCACGACGTCCTGAGGCGCAAGCTCGGTGAGCGCGGCCTGCGAGATGAAGGGCATGGACTCGAGGCGCGCAAATGCAAGCGTCTCTTCGATCATCACAGAAAGCTCTGACGTCTTGGCGATGATGATCTGACCATATTTACGCGCATCGGCTTCATTTTGAGCGAGTCCGTTTGTAAGATTGTCCGCAGCTACACGAATGATCGTAAGCGGCGTGCGAAGTTCGTGCGACACACCGAGCACGAGTTCGGTGCGGATCGCAGCGAGCGATCGCGTGCGCTCGGCCGAGGCCACCAACATAAAGATCCCCAGCATAAGAACCAGCAGTACAACCGCGCTTATCACTAGATTGCGATTGCGGAAATCCGCAACGACACGATCCAGCGATCCGGCCCGATAGTGAATCAGCATTTTCCAGCGTCCGCCTGGAGCTCCTTCCAAGTCAGATACCGCGAAACGACAGGCAGATGTCGCTCGCGCGAGGATGTCCGCCAAAAGGTCTCGGGACATACTTACGCTTGACGAACGACCAGGAAGGCCGCCCAATCCGGGCGCGAAGCAGTCCGGCCGCAGTTCGAAAAACGTACTTCCTTCTCCTGAATTGAGGAATTCACTCTGCTGGGGCGCCGACTGAGAACTAAAGACCAGCTGGCGTACCGTCCCGCCCGTCACATTCATGACGGCAATGTCATATTCAGGTTCGGCGTTCGTGGAAAAATGCGTGCGAATCAGCCTGGGCAGAAACGTGCCCTCGAGATATCCAGCGTTTAAGACGACGAGCAGCGAGTGGTCGTCAGAACGATCTGGCGGACTCAAAGGGGAGCGTGGCGGAAACCCTCGACCGACGACTGCGGGAATAAAAAACGCGGGGTTTCCATCAATCGTCAAGTTCGAATCGAACCTGGGAACTGCGCGATCGGAAAGACCTTCCATCCACGAACCCGGCACCACGAGAGGTTCATCGGGAACAATCGGCTTTATCAAAGCTGCCTGGTGGTTTCGCTCCAAGACATAGACGCCTCGGATCAACTCGGGATACGGAGCGTGCCGCAGCCACTCGCGATACCGCTCAGCGTAGTCGGGGCCCATGCCGAACTGGAAGGTCGTGAAAGCTCGCGTGATTTCGATATCGAAGTCCCTTTCGAAGGAGGAAAAGGCGCGGGCGAAGTTCGTCTCGACAGCTTGGCGGTGGGCTTGCGCCAGCTGAGTGATCCAGCGGTATTGCACCACCCCGAGAAAGCAGACGACGGCCAAGAGAGCGCCCAAAATGCCGAACCGGCGGACGTCTCGCGCACTCGAACGGATCGCTTTCCAAAATATTAAAAGACTTTTTGAATCTTTTCGCACGCGCCAATCCGCCGGGGGATACCGAGATGCGTTACTCATAGTGCAAAGCTTCAATTGGATCCAGACTCGCCGCCTTGCGAGCTGGATACATGCCGAAGAAAACGCCGATTGCAAAGCTGACTCCGAAGGCAAGTACGATCGAACCGACCGATGCAATCGCCTGGAAATCGGCAAATACGCCGACCATCCTCGAAACGCCGACGCCCACCACAACACCCATCAGACCTCCCAGAAAACTGAGCGTCACCGCTTCGATGAGGAATTGGAGCATGATGTCGCCCGGCTGGCCGCCGATGGCGATCCGAATGCCGATTTCCCGAGTGCGCTCCGTAACGCTGACCAGCATGATGTTCATGATCCCGATTCCGCCGACCAACAACGAAATTCCAGCAATGGCGCCCAATAACAGCGTAATCACTCGCGAAACTGAGTTCACCGTGTCCGCGATTTCTTTCTGATTGAAAATATTGAAATCATCGCCACTTCCGTGCGCAAGGCGATGACGCTGCCGGAGCAAGCTGGTTATCTGCGCTTGAGCCGCCTCCATGCGGTCGCTGCCGGAAACCTGGACGTTAATCGAGCGCAAATACTTGTCGCCGGTGATGCGCTTCATTGCCGTCGTGTAAGGAATGATGATCCGGTCGTCCTGGTTTTGCCCGCCCATGCCGGCCCCTTTGCTGGTCAGCAATCCGATGATGACGAATGGGATGTTGCGCACTCGCACGGTCTGGCCCACCGGATTCAACGGTCCGAATAGTTCAGCTGAAGTTTTCGACCCGATGACTGCGACTTTCGCAGCGGTGCGCACCTCGCGGTCGGTGAATACCGACCCAGAGGCAAGCTGCCAATCTCGAATTTTCAAGTACTCTGGCGACTCCCCGGCAACGGTAGTTGACCAGTTGCGACCGTTGGTCAGCGCCTGCGCGGTGGCCGTGTCCTCGGGGCTAATCGCAACAACATCCGGAATCTCGCGCCGGATCGCGTCAGCATCTTCCAGTGTGATAGTGCTGGCGCTTCCGAGGCCCGAATTTACGCCCCCGGACTGGCGGCTTCCGGCGAACACCATCAGCAAGTTTTGTCCCAGCGCCGCTACCTGCGACTCGATGCGCGCCTGCGCTCCATTTCCGACGGCCACCATGGCTACGACGGAGGCAACGCCGATAATGATGCCGAGAGCGGTCAAGCTGGAACGCAGTTTGTTCCGGCGCAAAGCCCGCACCGCGACCAAAGAGGTCAGAATTGATCGCAGCGAAAATGTGCGGATGGCATCTAGCATTATCATGGGCGCGCCAGCTTGGCCTGATGCTCGTCCTGGTCGAGCCGACGGCGCTCGTCCACAGCCAATCGCCGATCCTGATTCAGCGTGTCGCTGACAACCAGCCCATCGCGCATCACTACGCTCCGCTTCGTATACGCCGCCACGTCCAGTTCGTGTGTGACCATAATGATTGTCGTTCCGCGGTCGTTGAGTTCCTGAAAAATGCCCATGATTTCGATGCTCGTACGAGTGTCCAAATTTCCCGTCGGCTCGTCTGCCAGCACCAGTTCGGGTTCGTTCACCAAAGCGCGGGCGATTGCCACGCGTTGCTGCTCGCCACCCGAGAGTTCGCTGGGTACATGTCGGGAGCGGTTTTCGAGTTGGACTACTTCGAGTGCATGAATGGCCCGCTGACGTTGCGTACGAAGCGGAAACAGCGGGTAACTGTAAAACATGGGCAGCTCGACGTTTTCGAGCGCGGAGGTGCGGGCGAGTAAATTGAAACTTTGAAACACGAATCCCAGCTTCCTGTTTCGCAATCTCGCGAGCTGGCTGCGACTCAAACCACTAATGGCAATGCCATCGAGCAAATAGCTTCCGCTCGTCGGCTTGTCCAGGCAGCCGAGAATGTTCATCAGGGTCGACTTCCCGGAACCGCTCGCGCCCATGATCGCCACGAACTCGCCGCGTTCGACGTGCAGTGAAACGCCCCGGACCGCAGGCACTTCGACATCGCCCATGCGATACGTCTTGTGGACGTCGCGAAGTTCGATCAAGGACAAGTCGGGGCCGCTCATGGCATTTGAGGAGGCGGGCTTCCGAAGCCGCCGCCGGTCGGAGCCGTGGACAGCGTGGAAGTCACGAGCGCTTCGCCCTCCGTTAAACCCTGAACGACCTCAGTCCTGGTGCCGTCGGTGATGCCGGTCTTGATCACGATGGGTCGGAGTTTGGCTCCCCCACTCGACACTGCGTAGACAAGTTGCTGGCTGCGCTCCAACTTGGCCGGAGGAGTCTGTTCGAAAACGACGCCGTCGGGTGGCGTGTAACGCAGCGCAGCGTTGGGTACCTGCAGTACACTGTCGCGGTCGGCGACCAAAATCGATACATCGGCAGTCATGCCGGGGAATAGCTTCTGTTCCCGGTTCTTGACGGCGATGATCGTCTGGTAGGTCACGACGTTCTGCGTCGTTGTCGGCGACTTTCGCACCTGGCGGACCTTGCCATGAAATACTTCGTCCGGATACGCGTCCACCGTGAAGTCGACTGCCTGTCCAGTCCGGACTTCACCAATATCAGCCTCTGAAACATCGGCGCTGATATTCATCTCGGAAATATCCTGCGCGATCGTAAACAGCACCGGCGTGCTCATCGCGGCTATGACCGTTTGGCCCACATCCACTTTCCGGGAAATCACCATGCCATCGACTGGAGCGGTGATCTTGCAGTAACCCAGATTGGCGCGAGCCGTTTCGAGAGCACCTTCCTTGATCGCGACAGTCGCCTCCGACTGGGCCAGTTGCGCAGTGGCCTGGTCGAGGTCGAGTTGCGAAGCTGCATGAAGCGGAGCGAGAATTTTCGTGCGATCCAGCGATTGGCGCTTGAGGATCACGTCCGCCTTTGCGCTGGCTAGATCACCTTCGGCCTGGCGCAGCGCGGCTTGGTAGACGGTGGTATCGATTTCGGCGACAAGCTCACCCTTTTTCACCGGCGAATTGAAATCCACGTAAAGCACAGTGATTTTCCCCGAAACTTGGCTGCCAACGTCGACGCTGACCACGGCACTGAGTGAGCCGGTCGCGGTTACTCGCTGGGCGATGGTTCCACGCGACACGGGAGCGGTTTCGTAGCGATTGACTCCGCGCGAGGGTCTGCAACCCGCGCAAATGCCCAGGGAGGTAGTCACAACTAGAGGGAAAAAGAGAACCTGTCGTGTTCGATAGGCTCCCGATCCCGGTCGGTTTAGGAATTTCTTCGTTGCTTTCATCACTTCCATCCGCCCCCCAGCGCCTGATACAGAGAAATTTGGCTGGAGAGCTTGTTGTATTGAGCTTGAATGAGCTGTTGTTCCGCGCTGAAAAGGTCCTGCTGGGCCGAAAGGACGTTCAAATACGTGTCCGCTCCGTGTTCGTAGCGAAGCTCCGCAAGGTCGTAACGCCGTTGCTCGCTCGCGACTAAAGAGCCGTCCTGCTCAATCTGCTCGGAGTAGCTTTCAGCGCCAACGAGCGCGTCGGCAACTTCGCGAAAGGCCGTTTGGATCGCTTTCTCGTAGTTGGCGACTTCGATGCGCTTGCTGACTTGCGCAGCATCGAGATTGGCGCGATTCTTACCGCCATCGAAAATCGGCATCGAAACTTGAGGCGAAAAGCTCCAGACGCCCGTGCCCGGGTTAAACAGGTTGGAAAGTTGGCCGCTGGTCGAACCGATTGAACCAGTCAGCGTGATCATGGGGAAGAAGGCGGCCCGCGCGGCGCCGATATCTGCATTCGCGGCTTTGAGCGTGTGCTCTGCTTCCAGAATGTCCGGCCGGCGCTCGAGAAGCTCGGAAGGCAAGCCTGGACGAATATCCTTCAACACTTTCGGGTCACTCAAAGATTTCCCGGGTGGGAGATCACCATTCAACCGGGCACCAACTAGCAGGACCAAATCATCTTCCGCCTGCGCAATCTGCCGTTGGTAGGTAGTCACGTTGATTTTTGCTGTTTCCACCTGACTCTCGGCCTCACGCAGGTCGAGCTCGTTGCTTGCGCCCGCATCGAATTTGGCTTTGTTCAAGTTGTATGACTGTTGAACGGCATCGAGCGTCCGGCGGGAGAGGTCGAGCAGCTCCTGGGACTCGCGCTGGGCGAAGTACTCGGTCGCGACTTGGGAAGCGAGCGAGATCTGTTCGTTCCGCCGACCTTCTTCCGTGGCGAAATATTTCTCCAGGGCCTGTCGATTCAAGCTGCGAATGCGCCCCCAGAGATCCAGTTCATACGAAGTAGTGCCAACGCTCGCACTCCACTCGTTCGAAACAAAGGTGGCCGAAGTCGAGGTTCCTCCCCCAGCCTGAGGGAAGCCGGTCAATGAAAGAGCCGACCGCGTATAACTCCCACTTGCATTCACGCTCGGATATGACGCGGAACGCGTAACTCGGTACTGGGCACGGCTTTGTTCGACATTCAGAATGGCGACTCTCATGTCGCGGTTATTCGCCAGCGCGAGCTCGATCAGCTTCTTCAGGCGCTCGTCGCCGAAAAAGTCGCGCCACTCGACCTCGGAGCCCTCAGGTTCCGTTTGCGGCGCTGTCGCCGTCGGAAACTCCGGCGCCACCGGCGGAGCGGGACGCTCGTATTTCGGAATCATGGTGCACCCGCCCGAGAGCAGGCTCACTAAGATCGCGATTCCGCCAAGTTTCGACATCGTCCTCGGGACAGTCTTTCGGAAATGCCGGCGACTGCTGCTGTCCGTCGCTAGTAGACGCGTTTTCGCACGAAGGTGTGCCTTAAGATTTGTAAAGACTCTGCGATGTCGAATGTAATTGAGGGATACTTGAAATCAGCTGCAATGGCCCCACACACACAACCCGCCGCATCCGATGCATGGACGAACCGTGCCATTCTCCTGGTGGACGACGACGTGGAGCTTTGCGCGCTGGCCCGTGAATATTTCACAAACAACGGATTCAAAGTGGACTGCGTTCACAATGGCAGGGACGGTTTGGCTCGTGCGCTACGGGAGGAGCACGATCTCGTGATCCTGGACGGTATGCTTCCTGTGCTGGACGGATTTGAAGTGCTCCGTCAACTGCGAAAGCGCAGCTCGATTCCCGTGATTATGTTGACGGCAAGAGCGCGCGAGCGGGACCGGATTACTGGCCTCGACGCAGGAGCGGACGACTATCTGCCAAAACCCTTTGCGCCGGACGAACTTTCCGCGCGAGTTCGAGCCGTCCTGCGCCGCTCCGGAATTTCAGGACAACTCCAGCGTGAAGTCCTGCGCGCGGGTCCCGTAGAGATCGATATCGCCAGCCGAGTCGCGCGCCTCTCCGGTCAGACGATCGTGCTTACGGAAATCGAGTTCCAGATCTTGGAGCTTCTCGTTCGCCACGCCGGCCGGGTCGTCACACGCGACGAAATCACTGCGGCTCTCCACCAGCGCGAATCGACTCCGCACGAGCGCTCGCTCGATGTTCACGTGAGCCATCTGCGAAAAAAGATCGATCGCGCGGCAGTTCCTTTAATACATACGGTTCGCGGCGCCGGATACACTTTCAATGTTCTTGAGACATAGACGATGAGAACGCTTCGTCTCCGAATCATCGTCACCTTCGCGCTGGCCTTCTTGGGCGTCGCCTTCGCCATGTGGATCATCTCCGCACAGATTGCCAGAACGGCCACTCGCGATTTCTTCGAGGGATCGATGGCGCTCGAAGTCCAACAAGCAGAGAACGCCTACGAGGCGGGCGGCGCAAAAGCTCTTGGCGAATATCTCGCTAGCGTCGACCAGGTACTCAAGGGCAAGCGATTTCTTACAGACTCCGGTGGACGCGACCTAATATCCGGTGCTGACCGTT
>Ga0209517_10010790_pt1 | contig 10072 bp, 7 predicted proteins | sample PeaSoiMetSII2010_FD_187695 | JGI IMG/M metagenome (GOLD analysis project Ga0209517, IMG submission 187695) | Peat soil microbial communities from Weissenstadt, Germany - SII-2010 (SPAdes) (version 2) | ecosystem: Environmental > Terrestrial > Soil > Wetlands > Peat | place: Germany: Weissenstadt... | reverse complement strand
TCTATTTTGGATAGTCTTGAAGAAAATATTTCCTATACTTTAATGGGGAAATATAACCTCATGCTCTATCCATATATAACTAGCTCGCACTTTCAAGGGGCATTAACTATTATCGACTTCTAGTTGAAAGTTTACCATCATCGGCAAGACGAAGTCTTTGCGTGAACAGAAGTCAAAGGCCTTCAAGGAGAGAGTCCAATCTAACCTTGGGGGTGCTATTCTATTATACTTTATTTTCCTCGATACTCGTCAGAATGCCTACGATGTTTCTCCCATCGTCACGCTTGGATCTCTTTGTCTACCAAACCAAGACAACCAATTATCATGAAACACTACTTAAAAGGTCCATCATTTTTTGAGGAGAAGCGGGCTTTAACAGCCCGTTCCTTCTCAGTCTTTGAGAGGCTCAGTAGTACACCTGGATCAATCGCACATGATCGACGAAATACATATGACGCAGTACAAGCGTTCCCGCCGATTTGCAAATGTATTATGTTCTACGGAATTAAAAAAATTACGCTAGTATTATCGCTGATCGTGACTCGGCAGCTTAGCTGACCTAACGAATTCATTAAATTTGCACCGAGAAACAGATATGCTCCCGGGTGTCCAGACGTATTAGAGGCCCATAAAGCTTTTCCTGATGGGTCGTACACAACTAAGTTGCCGTCTGATTGAAATACCCAGTAACTGCCTGGTGAGTATGTTGCATTCGTTGACCACAGGACCTGGTTATTTTGCCAAATATTGAAATCACCTGTATAATAGCCCAGACCCAGAATGCAGACACCCTCGGGTGAGCTTATACTGTTGTCCGACCCCGGCCCACTGGGCAAGTAGTAGTTATAGAACTTGAGATCGCAACCGGCCAATAATGTTCCGGAAACATAACCAGCAGGATTGTAGGTGATGCAATTCCACTGGGCGTAGAGGTTGACATTTGACGAACCCATCGTAAAGGTCGATCCCGGAGTATAGCTAGTTCCGCTTTGATCAGGCTGAGTGTTCCAGTTCGCAAATGTGAATGGTGGATTTATGAGGTTGCCTGTATTGCCTAGCACGGTTACAGTTTGTCCCTGCTGATATTTGTTTGAGTCGACCGGGACGGTGCCGCCGATTGCCATGTTGATATTATATGTCACGGTGTATGCGACGACCCAGTTGGCGTATAGAGTTACACTTGCAGAACCCATTGTGAAAGTCGATCCTTGAGAATAGGTCGTTCCGGTTCCATTAGCCGACGTGTTCCAGCCCCAGAAGGTATAGCCTGTCTTTGCTAGATTGCCTGTATTCCCAAGCACGGTGACAGTCTGCCCCTGCTGGTATGTGGTTGAATCAACCGGGACTGTTCCGCCGGTATTGCCGTTACCAGAATAGGTTACAGAATATGTGGGGTTTGCGGTCCAACCAGCGTACATTATTACATTTGCAGCACCCATCGTGAAGGTCTGACCCTGAGTATAGAGCGGTGCGTATCCGTTAACATACCAGCCCGAGAAGGTATATCCGGTTTTCACGAGATTGCCTGTATTCCCCGGGATCGTAACTGTCTGTCCTTGCTCATAATTAGTAGAATCGATCGGGACGCTTCCACCCGTGTTGCCGCTTCCGTTATAGGTCACGGTGTAAGTGGGGTTTTCGGTCCACTTGCAGTACAGGGTGACATTTGAAGCACCCATCGTGAAAGTCTGCCCCTGCGTATACGTAGTTCCGGACCCGTCCGCCATTGTGTTCCAGCCCGCGAAGGTATAATTGGTTTCCACCAGGTTGCCAGTATTGCTGAGTACTGTAACAGTCTGCCCCTGCTCGTAATTGGTTGTGTCAATCGGGACGCTGCCGCCAGTGCTGCCGTTTCCGTCATAGGTCACAGTGTATACGGCGGTGGGGGTGGGGTTTGTACCACCTGAGGATGTTCCGCTACCTCCTCCGCAGGAAGCAAGCACTGCTATAGAAAGAACAAGAGTACAAAGAATACGGTTCGTCCGTTTCATGGCGGGCCTCCATCTCCAGAATGCGACATCCTTTTATGTCTTTATTCTCATCCGAACACCAAAAGAGCCAAATTCGGTTTGTCAAGATCGTGTTTATTACCTGCGTACCTATATTGCTGTAAATAGAAAACTAGAAACAACAACCAGCGCAATTATAGGTTTTACTGTGAAATACTGATTCAAATATACACTCTCTTATTAAAGCTAGTACATGCTTAAATGTATATGCGGCAGTTTTAACATTGAGTCATTCCCTGAAATCCACAATCCCCCCTTGGGAGAACGGGGAATGAGGGGATTTTTTGATCCTCATCGCCGTTTCCCCGTTTCACCGATTCATTCTTCTCATAAATCTACTGCACCACAAGATTCCCCTCATTGCTCAGGACCGTAAAGGTGTTGTTGCCGATATACTGCAATTCGATCGCGTCATACTGACCGCCGATTATCGAACCTGCTGTCCCGACTGTCGTACTCTGTTGAACTTCGGTTAAGGTATATATCCCGCCAATGGCTACAGCCACGAGCTTGGACCCGTCTGAGGATGAGGCAACAGAGGTCCAATCGACAGTAGGCGCGGATGTCAGAGTCCAATTGACCCCATAATCCGATGAGGTATATATCAGACTAATAATATGGGCTCCTGGTGCATTAGCTGGAGAATAGATTGCAGCCGCGAGCTTGGACCCGTCTGAGGATGAGGCAACAGCTTTCCAATTGGCAGTAGGCGCGGATGTCAGCGTCCAATTGACCCCGGCATCCGATGAGGTATATATCCCGCCACTGGCTACAGCTACGAGCCTGGTCCCGTCTGAGGATGAGGCAACAGCTTTCCAATTGGCAGTAGGCGTGGATGTCAGAGTCCAATTGACCCCGGCATCCGATGAGGTATATATCCCGCCGTCACCGATTGCCACGAGCCTGGTCCCGTCTGAGGATGAGGCAACTGAATACCAATCGACAGTAGGCGCAGATGTCAAAGTCCACGTGCCCCCTGAATCCGATGAAGTATATATCCCGCTGTAGTTATTGGTAACGGCCACAAGCTTAGTACCGTCTGAGGATGAGGCAACAGATACCCAATAGGCAGTAGGCGCAGATGTCAGAGTCCACGTGCCCCCTGAATCCGATGAGGTATATATCCCGCCGACAGCAACTACAGCTACGAGCTTGGTCCCATCTGAGGATGAGGCAACAGAGTACCAACCGGTAGTAGTAGGCGCAGATGTCAACGTCCAAGCGGTCCCTGAATCCGATGAGGTATATATCCCACCGCCAAAAATTGCAGCCACGAGTTCGGTCCCGTCTGCGGATGAGGCAACAGCTTGCCAGTCGGCTGTTGGCGCAGATGTCACCGCCCAGCCAGTGCCGGGTACAATATTTCCAGTTGCGACGGACTGCCCTGCAATCTGCGCGATCTTCCAGCCTCCTGTGCCAGCGCCCGTCACCGCGACAATATCGCCGATAGAAGGGGACGAGGGAAGAGTGATTACAACCTGCGAGGCGATATCTGCAATGTATCCATAATTGGGCTTAGCTTGAATTGAAGTACCGGTCACATCGGTCCAAGTAAGGTCGACGACGGGAAATCCCGTCTGGGTCGGTAAACTACCGCCGCCACCTCCGCCTCCACCGCAGGCAGCAAGCAGTGCCCCCGTCGAAAGAACCGGAACCAAAATACTGAATAACCGTTTCATAGTGACCTCCTCGGCAGTGACGTCTATCAACGCCTTACTCTCATCCGAACAGCACTAAAAAGCATTCCCTGTCTGAGGATTCCCATATGTGCATCTCTGCTTAAAAAATAAAAAGCATTATAACTATATGTGATGCTTTGGGTCTCTGTATGGAGGCATCTCACCACGTGCATTATATGTTGCAGTATATTCTGTGCACATGGAGAGTAGTCTAATAACCATTAAGAGTAAACCCATCCACTGGTGGCTCTGCCATAGTGACGCGTGTCTTCATGCAGAGGTGTTTCACTGCTGAAAGCAATAGAGCCGCACGTTAGTATTCTGGCATCCGTAAGTAATATCGCTCGTCCAAAGTGAATTTGAATTACTTGAATACCCAACTGCACCCGTATAGCTGGAGGTACTGGTGGTCCAATTGTTGCAATCGCTACCTGAAATGCCGCTTATGGCTGCACCATTAACATTTGTACCCGTCCATACATAAGACGCAGCTACGGCTGCTCCGTTTTCATCATGCATGATAGCATTTTGTAGTATACCTGAAGTCAGCTGAGCCCAGTTATTCGCAATAACCGTTCCGTCTAAAGTGACGTAAGGGACGGCAGACTGTGTGAAGCGGGTTGATGGAGAGGTGGTGGCGTCCGATAACCATGCCATCCAGTTGCCGGTTAATCCCGCGCTACTCGCGTAAGACAAACAACCCGCATCACCTCCCGCTGCCCCGACCGGTGGATTTGAAGTAAACCCTCCAGTACTTTTTGTTAAGAATACCAATTTGACCGGCGTATTAATCGCATACAGCGTAACATCGGCCGAGCCCATCGGGAAGGTCTGCCCCACCGTATAGCTCGTGCCGGATCCATTAGCCTGCGTGTTCCAGTCCGTTAATAAATACCCGGTTTTAATGAGATTGCATGAATATCCCTTAACGGTGACAGTCTGATTCGTCACGTAGTGGGTTCCGTCAGTTGGGGCTGTGCAACTGACAATGCCGTTGCCATTATAGGTTACGGTGTAGGTAGGTTGTACGGTCCACATCGCGTACAGGGTGACATCGGCCGAACCCATCGCAAAGCTCTGGCCCGGCGTATAGGTCGTTCCGGATCCGTCCGCCTTTGTGTTCCACCCTGAGAAGTTGTCTCCGGTTTTCACAAGGCTGCCCGTCCCGAGCACCGTGACTTGCTGTAAGGGATCATATAAGTTAGAATCGGCCGGGGGGCTTCCGCCGGTGTTGCCATTACCGTTATAGGTCACAGTGAGGAAACCATTAGACGCCTTAGTCACTGTACCACCAAGGGTCGACGTATATGGCCCAGTGCCCTCCCCGTAGCATGTCGCGGTGGTTATGCCAGTTCCTGCATTATCCGCACTCAACGTAATGGTGATGGTCTCTGTGCCCGGGTCCGCGCAGGTAAGTGCATTCGCGGGTATAAGAGGGGCAGACCATGATATTTGATTTCCACTTAGCGTAGCCGCAACTGGATTACCATTGGCATCCATTAGCGTGATGGCATTGCCAGATTGAGATTCTATAGTGAAAGTACCTGCTGCGCCCGCAAGTCCGCATCCGCATCCATTATCTCCATAATAAAAATCATCATTATTTGTGGTCCACACGCCCACAAGATCATTATATGTCGCGGGCACGCTACCGCCATTGCCACCGCCTCCTCCCCCGCCGCAGTCGTTGAGCAGAACTGCCGTCGAAAGAACCAGAATCAACATACTAAATAACTGTTTCATCGTTTCCTCCTTCTTGCGTTGGCCCTATTGTCATAGGCGCGAGCGCCTCACTCTACCCCCGATAACTGTACAACCCAAAAAGTTGTCGTTACAACGAGCTATCCGCGCTTGCGAAACAAAAATCAACCTGACGCTACTGGTGACTTCCTCTCATTCCTATTTTTCAAGATAGAGATCAGCGCAATATTTAAATGCCATCTCCTTCGTATACAGGGGATCGTCCGTCGATTTCCTGACGAATTCCAGTGCCTGCGGCGTGCCGGCATCGCCGATAGACTTCAGGGCCATATACTTGTCAATCTCGCCATATTGCATATATTTTTTCTTCAGGAATTCGAATTGATTCTTCGCCCCTAATGTCCCGATCGCAGACAGAGCACACGCCCAGACAAAGCGATCATCGTTATCGGCAAAGGTGTACAGGGCTTTCAAGGCGCCAGGGTTATTCGATCCGCCCAACTCAAAAAGGGCGAAGCAGGCATAGTCGTTTTTATTTTTTGCCTGTTCAACTGCCCGGGCACTGCTGTCTCTGATTATTTCATCGCCCGCAGAGTAGTGCAGGGCGATAGTATTGATCTTTGATGCTATCTCCTTCACCAGTAGCGACAGCGGCACGTTGAAACAAGTCTCTTCGACCTCCTTCCAGGTCCACGGCACTTTCCCATTGAAGAAGTAAGCGCAGATATCAGTAGTCTTTCGGCCTGTTGTCACTTCACCTCTGAAGGAATGGTAGGTCTCCCAGGGATTATATTCTGAGCCCCATGTTCTGCGGCTGACAATCTGAAACTTTTTTACCGTCAGTACGATATCCGCCGGTTTGTTCGTGTTCCCATAGACAACCTGTACGGGGATATTGCGCGCCGAAAATTCCTTGTTCAGCGCTTGAGCGAGCCAAGCAACGGGGTCTGTTATGTTGTCCAGTTCAATATTCCCATGGCTTAAGGCGCCGAGTTTTTCATGGAACACCATGCTGGATCGCCGATCAATGACCTGCAGGACAACTGACTTTTTTGAGCCTTTGTCGTACTTGAGATTGGATACAACCGGGTCCTTAATCGAAAATTTTATGGCGCATCCGGTAAAAAAAACCGCAGCCATCGTAACAAGCAAGACCTTGAGAAACCAATACTTCATTGCTGACCTCTTTGGCGCATACAGACTTCTGGTAGAACTTTAAATATTGCAATGAGTTTAAACTATAACGAATAAAGTAAGTAACGCTGACTAAAACCTCAGGGGGATGTATAAATTTTCTTGGAAATTTTGAATCTCGGGACTGCATATACAATCATGCCCCGGAGACCGATAAATCCAGGCCATCATATGCGCTGCTTGCTGCAACTTAAGAAATAACGTCACGTGACTTCGTATATCATTGCTCCAAATAAGCATTGTCGCACACCTTCCCCCTTTTGTTAAAGTCCACAACCAGGGTTTCGGTTTTAGTTTTAGCTCCACCAAAAGATGAGAACGCATGAGTGTAAGTCCACCGCTCTACACATCCGAGCGGGCTGCCCGAAATCGCCTGCACGCGGTACGGCTCGCCGAACCAGGCGCGAATCTGGTCTTTGTCCTGGGAACCTTTCTTGATATCGTTGACGTGTGAGGTGTCGAACTGCTTTCCCGCAGACGCGCATGATAGGAGCGCAAGGACTGCAACAACTGCAACTATCTTTAAAACGTTCTGTGCCTTCATAGCATCCTCCTTTTTTGATCACGTATTTTCAAAAAACCCGTGCTGTTTTCCTTATAACCCTGCAAGTACAAGCCGTAGAACTTGATCCAAAAGAGCTTCCCATTACATCGTTGTCTAATAAGCTTGCCGTTTGATTTTATCGGGAACTACATCCTGCTCGACGCAGCCTCACTTACACTCTCGCGATAGAAAATCAACCAGACGATAACCATCTTGATTGCGATTATCACCTAGTACGCGGCGCGCTTGGTGCTCTGAGGTTGCATTTTTATCATCTTGTTATAATGATGGATAGGCTTTATCATGTATTAATCTTTTTTATACGTTGATAGTATTACGATATAAAATAACTGTCGCAAAGTCAATCGACGCTTCGGTGTAATGCGTGTAGACCTTTTACCCGATTTTGTCGGGTTAAAGGCGTATGGTGGGTATGATACGCAGGATTCAGGGTTAAGGGTGGAGGAGGTCGGTTAAGCGTTCTTTTCGCGGATTTATTTATCGCCGAGCAGGTGCGCATTTACTGCGTACATAACGAGCTCAGCCGTCTTGTGGAGCTTCAGCTTTGTCATGATTCTTGTCCGGTGGGTCTTCACTGTCGCCTCACTGATCGCATGTTTTTTCGCCATCTGACGGTTGGTCAGTCCTGCCGCGATCGAGCATACGATCTCACATTCACGTCGCGACAGCATCTCAGTATAGGCAGCGGCCTTTGATGCTGCGTCGGCTGCCAATTCCTTTCGGGGTTGCTGTCTATATATCCCTGAAATACATCTTTTCCCTCCTATTGACAGGGTACTTGAGATTATCGAGACCTGTATCCTTTCCCCATCAGCACGGCAAACATCCACATTATCGGATACAGCCACACTCCCTTGAACGTGTTTCTGAAACATCGCTTTGTGGAAGTCTGCCTGATCAGCGGGATGGAACTGGGAAAAGTGCATGCCAATGATATCGCCAGGCGGGAGTCCTATGAGTTCCCCGGCCTTCTTGTTCGCCGCAAGAACGACTCCCGTCTCCGCGTCGGCAAGGAAGACGGCCTCTTTGATGTACTCAAAAAGTGCGCGATACTTCTCCTCCGAATATAAAAGTTCTGTCTGCTCCCTTCTGAGCGCGGTGATGTCACTGACGAAGACAATGACGCGGGACCAGGTGTTCTCATAATCGACGGGAACAAACCATTGCAGAAGAACATTGATGCCCTCTTTTGTGATCGTGAGGTCCTCGCCCTCGCTCGAGTACTCCCGTCTGCCTTCGCCGAGAGCGATAAGCCCTTCCTTAAATGTCTCATAGGAAGTCTTGCTGAATATCTGCTTCAGGCCCTTGAAAAAATCCATTTTGTCCCGGGCCCGGTAGAGACGCAGCGTGGCGTTGTTAACATCGATAATTTTCACCTTCTCCGCGAGCGAGATGATCTCTTCGGGATGGCGCGCAAGATACGTCCTCAAATTCCGGACGCCCTGCTTCTTCAAGGTCTCAAAACGGGACCTCACCTCCGAGAAATCTTCCACCCATATGGACACCGGAGCATCCCTGAAGAAATAAGGGTCTCCCATAGCCACTTCAACCGGATCGAGCACGGGGACATTACTCCGCTTCTTCCCCGTTGATTCCGGCAACTTAGGCTTCGCCTTCGTCAATGCTTCGCGATGGGGACTACGAGTATCTTTACGGGTATTCTTACCGGCGCTGGACATCTTTGCCTCCGATCTGCACTGACCCGATCGAGAATGGTTTTGAGATCGTTTATGGAAATGGACAATATTAGAATATTTTGAGAGTTTTGTCGAGGAAAGAAAGAAGAACAGCTATAGCAAATATTCAAAATAAATCAGAAAAAGGATCTACTCGGAATAGCCGCGTACAAAACCATGACGTGCTTTCTAGGTCGCAACTACTCCGAAAGAGTTTACTGTTCCCTCGCATGGCATGTCAGCAGAATAATGAAGATTGAATTTATGCTACTGTATGAGCCATCTTAGATATCCAAAATACAGCAGCGAATATTATAAGCTGGGCTAATATTATGAAATATGGCTTCAAGACTAATTTATGTTTTCTCATATGGTATGAACAATAATGTCGCCTTGTGTCAGACTCGATATGATGAAATTTTCGCATATTCAGGTTGTAATATGCACCATCTGTCAGTTTGGCGAGAATCACGCCTACAGGAAGGATCTCGCGATTTCACGTACATAGCAAATATCACACAATTCATCCAGAATCTTTGTATGTCGCAAATGTCTCGTCTATTTCAATCGGTATATCATTCGTCATCTTGAAGTGGCGCGTCGACTAGATCAAGTACTAGGGAATGAAATTCTACATCAAACCATTTTTTAAACGTTGTCATGTCACGTTTTTTAGGCCAGTCGCTCTTTTCCTTCCACCATCCATTAAGCTGTTCTTCAAAAATTAGGTCGTAAAATTGTTGAAGTAATTCTGCCTCTTCAGAATCATAAATAATCGCTGGCAAAAGATACGCGGTAGTATCATGATTGATGATGTCCTTGGAAACGTCTGCAGGATCAGGAAGTGTCTTTACCCATTTAAAGAATGGCTCTTTTAACCGGATTATTGCGACGGATCTGTTTAGCATGGTCACTTATTCTCCCTAATTTATTTACGACGGCTCCAGGTAGCAATGATTTCATCTACTCTACCTTCGACACGACTCCGCGCCTCCCGCCTATCATGCCCCATTGCTAAAAGTCTGTCGTATGGCGTCTCAGTATGTCTGATATGAGCGATTACGGCTAACAGAACGGCCTTTTCCTCCAGATCCTTTGCGGACGCCGTACGACCGATACGGCCACTGTATTTAAGGCATGCGTGTTCCGCAATGATTACTTCTCTTTCTGGCGGGCAAAAAGGAAACAGTTCACGAATTCGTTTAGCAAATAGATCTATATATGCGCGATCATATTCGGCCCGCCGCT
>Ga0209517_10010788_pt1 | contig 10072 bp, 8 predicted proteins | sample PeaSoiMetSII2010_FD_187695 | JGI IMG/M metagenome (GOLD analysis project Ga0209517, IMG submission 187695) | Peat soil microbial communities from Weissenstadt, Germany - SII-2010 (SPAdes) (version 2) | ecosystem: Environmental > Terrestrial > Soil > Wetlands > Peat | place: Germany: Weissenstadt... | reverse complement strand
TTGCCGATTAAGAATTTCTGCTCCTCCAAGTTGAGAAAGAAGAAAGTCTTGTTTCTCTTGATGGGGCCGCCGATCGAGAAGCCATAGTGCTGATTTCGCAGGGCGTTTTTGCGCGAAGCCGCAGGGGCGAAGGGGGTTTGGGCCGCAAAGAATTCGTTTCGGTTGTAGTAGTACACGCTGCCGTGAAATTGATTCGTTCCAGACTTGATCGCCACGTTCAGCGTTCCCCCTGGGTTGCGTCCCATCTCCGCCGCGCCCTGGCTCTGTAGTGAAAATTCATCAATAGAATCCATAGGCAACACGACAGCCGCGATTGATGCCACGCCTGATTGATTCACGGAAACTAAATTGGCCCAGGGATCATTGTTGTCCGCGCCTTCAATCTGCCAATTGATGTCACCCGAGCGCGTCCCGTTCACGGAGCCCGCAGTCATGTAACCTGAAAAGGCGGCCGATTGATCCACCAATTGAGTAAAGTCACGCCCGTTGATGGGAATATCTTGAACAGTTTGGCTCGAGAGTACCGTATCATCCGCCGCCGAGGTCGTATCGAGCGACAGGGCCGCTGCCGAGACTTCCACGGTGCTCAATTGCTGGGCCACCTTCAGTTTCACATCCAGCGTGTAAATCTTGCCTGCCGAGACGACGACGTTTCTAAACTGAGTCTTCTGGAATCCGTTCGCGGCAACTTCGACCAGATAGCTCCCAAGCGGCAAGTCCTGGAACGAAAATTCGCCCGCGCTGGATAAGTTGGTCTTGTACACCAAGCCAGTGTTTTCATTCGTCGCCGTAACGGCGGCCTGAGGCAGCAGGGCCCCTGTTGAATCCGTGACCGTGCCGTTAATCCCTCCCCGGAACGTCTGCGCACTGACCACAAAGGCGATTGACAACAATCCGAACAGTACCGCTAACCTAACGATCCGTAACATAGGTGGCTCCTTTGCCCCGAAGAAGGAACTTGACAACCACTCATTCTGTTTCGCTGGTTACACAGCCATCAAAGCTTCTTGGCTCGCTCCTCATTCCACGGTCGTCGAGCCGTAACTGTCTGGCGCCGGCTCGAGCCCCCGAATCGCTCTTATCATGTGGCCCACTCCCGCGACCACTACCTCAGGACGGTCAACCTGGACGTAGTGCGAGCTTCCCTTTGCAACGATTCGTCGGCTTCGCGTCGAGAGCTTCTTTAGGCCTTCCTGCAGAGAAACCCAGGTACTGTGGCGAATACTGGATGCAAGCTCGCCGGGTAATACTTGGGACCAGAAAGGAGGGACGATGTCCGTGTCTTGTGAAAAAATGAGACCTGGCAAATCGCCGAAAGGACCTGTGCCGGCCACTTCGCGGCCTGAAAGCTTGAACGCAGGCTCTTCCTGCTCCGTAGTCGTTAGCACGGAAAGGAGGCAATCGTCTGCCTTAAGCCAGCCAACGAACGCAGGGGAATCCGATTCAACCGCGCCTAAACCGGTCCAATCATGATCTCCACATCGCCCACGCAGGCGAGGGATGCCGAGGATGGTTTGGACCTTCGCCCACCGAAGGTCTTCGGGCTCGACGAGCTGCGCCGGAAGTCGGTCCATCTGTTCGGGCGTACTGGCATCCACAAAGACAAATCCCACAATGCCTTCCGGATACTTCGTGGTGTACTTTCGAATGTGCAGCCCTCCGGCGGAATGCCCCATCAACAGAACCGGTCCCGATATCTCCGCCTGGGAGATGAGCGCATGTAGTTCTTCAACGATGTGGTCTGTATCTCGTGTCGAGGGGCGGGGATCGCTCCATCCATACCTGGCGCGGTCGTAAGAGCAGACACGAGTCAGAGCTGACAACGCTGGCTGAACTTTCCTCCAGGTGAGCCAGTCGTCGCCCAGTCCGGCCTCCAGGATCAACGTCGGTGAGCCGGTCCCGGTGCAATACAAATGCATTGTGTGACCGTCAATCCAGTAGAGCTTTCCCGGAGGCGGGTACAATCGGCGGTAGCGTGCCGCGGCAAGAGAGTTGGAGGCAGTACTCGCGATGATTGCGATCAGGAGAATAGCAAGAGCCCATACCGCCATTTCCTTCACCGTCCTAATCTGCTGCATACGTTAACGTACACGTTTTTACCCCTATTAAGTAAGCTTGTCAAGCAAATTCTTGGAAAGGTCCCCACGGTCGACAGTTGGTCAGGCGGGGGGACGCTCCAGGCGCGAGCGGCCAGTGTAAAGAAGTCAGCGAATTTCCTCGGGCTCGCGCCCAGCCGGCGTCGAGCCAATTGTCAGTCTTATGCACTTTTTCACGGCTTTGACGAAATTCGGCCGCTCAGAGCGGAATCGTCGAACTTGGCGTCGGCGCGTCTTATTTCGCGGAAGAGGTGCAAATTGGAGGACATCACTACCCCGGGGCTGAGATGGACGATCGAAGGGAGAGGTACCTTGCTGGTGAGGTTGTCTGCCATAAGCCGAACTGCAGTTTGGCCTTGGCGATGTGGCTGTTGGTAGATAGAAGCCGTGATGATCCCTTTTTGGAAGTACGGAGACATCTCCGCGAAGAGATCTGTGGTTATCAACTTTATTTTCCCGGCAAGACCTCGTGCTCCGAGGGCGCGGCACACCGGAAGACAGTTGACCGTATTCACATAAAGTCCAGCCAGTGCCGGAAAACGACCAAGAAGATCAAACGTCTTTTGGAAACTCTCGTCTTCGTCTTCGCGCCCTTCGATAACCTTGACAATCTTCCCGCCAAGGCAATACCGCGGAAATGCTTCCGAAAAGCCATCCGTTTTCCTGCGATGATCTTCGGTACTCAGCATGCCAGCAACGACGGCCACTTTGGAACCCCGCGGAACAAACTTCCCCATCAACTCCCCTGCAAGACGACCATTTAACCACGGTTCCACGCAAACGATACTTGACCGCCGGCTTTCGGGAGCATCGGTGGATACGCAAACTACACGGATGCCCTTTTCTTCCGCGTCGTCGATAAGAGGCTTGAGACCTTCCGGATTTCCTGCAGTGAGAATGATTCCGTTAACGCGGCTCTGTACGAGTTCTTTGAAAGCTTCGGTATCATCTACTCCAAGTGTCTGAACCGGGCGGTATACCAATTGGACGCCTAGCTGTGCAACACGACAAGCTTCGTCCAGGACCCCCCTCCAAAGCTGATCATAGAAAAAATGGATTTCCCGGGGTATGCACACTCCAATGCGGGCGTTAGCGCTGAGAACGGATAAAGCGCGTGCTGCCAAGTTCGGTGTATAAGCTATTTGCTGCGCGATTTGCAAAATCCGCCGACGGGTAGATTCGTTGATGCCGGCGCGCCCATGCAAGGCACGATCTACCGTCCCAATCGAGACGTCAGCCAGTTCCGCGATCAGGTGGATTCCGCGTCTATGTTTCTTCATCCCCTAGCCCACCCTCATTAAACGCGCCCAACATTCTAGCCTGACCCCGCAAATCACCTGCCCCTGAAAGTCAAAGCCCGGCGCTCGCTGTTGCACATCCTACGCCCTACCGTGACAGAACACACGGTAAAGACTGAATAGTCAATCAGAATGTCCTTTTCCGTGTACGTTGACGATGCTATACTTCATCGCGCCTTAAGTGTGGGGCTGTTGGGAGCTAAAATGGAAATTCCGGTTAAATTCTGCAAGCGCATTGGGATTCGGTTCATCGACACTACGGGGGCCCTGAAAATGAAACTCTCAAGAATCTTGGGAGTGGCCTGTCTTCTCTTCTTCTCACTTTCCAGTTGGTCAGCTACGCCGCCAACCGTAACCATCTTTGTGGACGCCACCTCGGCTCCCCGCAAAATCTTCCACGCGAAGCTGAAGATTCCTGCCAGCGCTGGAGACCTGACGCTCTATTACCCGAAGTGGATTCCCGGCGAGCACGCTCCCGCTGGCCCCGTGATTGACCTGGCCGGACTCAAATTCACCGCCAGCGGCAAAACGCTGAAATGGCGCCGAGACTTACTCGACGGCTTCACCATCCACGTAGAAGTTCCGGCCGGCGAGAATGAAGTGAGCGCTGAACTGGATCTCCTTTCTCCCGCGACCTTCGAGGGCGGCTTCTCCGCGGGTTCCTCCGCGACCGACAAAATGGCAGTGATCAGTTGGAATCAGGTCCTGCTCTACCCCAAGGGCTGGAAGTCAGACGATCTCACCTACGTGGCCCGTCTGAAACTTCCCGCCAATTGGAAATTTGGAACCGCTCTGCCCATCGCATCGACCACCGGGGACCAACTCAACGGTGAGACGCAGATCACATTTCAGCCGGCTTCCCTGACCACGCTTGTCGATTCGCCGGTAATCACCGGCGAATTCCTCAAGGTCGTCAAGCTTGCCGACGAACCGTCCACCGAGATGGACATTGCCGCCGACAGCGCCGCTGCGCTTGCCCCTCCGCAAGAAGTCTGGGACCACTACAAGAATCTGGTCGAACAAGCGGACAAGCTTTTCGGCGCGCATCACTATCGCGATTACCACTTCCTGCTCAGTTTGAGCGATCACGTGGTGCACTTCGGGCTGGAGCACCACGAATCCAACGACAGCCGCATCGACGAGCGCGGACTCGTGGACGACACCGCGCGCAAAAAGGAAGCCGGCCTGCTCCCCCACGAGTACGTGCATTCGTGGAACGGAAAATACCGGCGTCCCGCAGATCTGGCTACTCCGGACTATCAACAGCCCATGCAGGATGACTTGCTGTGGGTTTACGAAGGCCTCACGCAGTACCTGGGCGAAGTGCTGACCGCTCGAAGCAGTTTGCTGACGCCCGACCAGGTGCGCGACGATCTGGCCCTAACCGCTGCCGCTCTTGACCATACTCCGGGCCGGGGGTGGCGCAATCTGCAGGACACCGCCGATGCGGCTCAGCAGCTTTATTTCGCTCCGCAAGCGTGGCACTCCTGGCGTCGCGGAGTCGACTTCTACGATGAAGACACTCTGAACTGGCTGTGGGCGGACGTTATCATCCGCCAGCAGAGCAAGGGCAAGAAAACATTGGACGATTTCTGCAAGCTCTTCCACGGCGCTCCCAGCACGCCGCCGATGGTGAAGCCTTATACGTTCGATGATGTGGTCAATGCTCTTAACCAGGTTGTATCTTACGACTGGCGCGGCTTCTGGACCGAGCGGCTGACGAATCACGGCCCCGGCGCACCTCTGGGCGGAATTGAAGGCAGCGGATGGAAGCTGGTCTACGACGAAGTCCCATCCGAAATGGAACGCGGCGGCGAGAGCAACTGGCATTTCATCGACGTGAAGTATTCGATCGGGATTGACCTGCGCGAAAACGGTACCATCACCGACACCATCGAGGGCATGCCCGCAGCCCAGGCAGGAATCGGCCCCGGCATGAAGCTGATCGCGGTCAACGGCCGCCAATACTCGGCAGAAATCCTGCGCGACGCTCTCAAAGCCGGCAAGAGCGGCACCGCTCCCCTCGAACTTCTGGTCGAGAACACCGACTACTACAAGACCTACAAGCTTGATTATCACGGCGGCGAGCGCTACCCTCACCTGGTGCGCGATGATTCGAAGCCAGACTTGCTGTCTGAGATCTATAAAGCAAAGTAGCGTTAAACCAAAGTAGCGTAGCGTATCCCTGATTGCACTGTCTCGTCTTGCGAGGAGATGCCGATCATGAGCTTCCCCCGGCGTATGCTGTCTTCCATCAGCGCCCCTTGTCTGTTGGCGCTCGCGCTCCACTCGCCCCTCTACGCCCAGACTTCCATCCTGGGCTTCACTCCTTCTGCTGTCGCGCACGAAGCCGAGATCGAGGACAAGTTCAAAGCAATCCCCTTTAATTGACGATCGAAGCAACTCCCACCTAAAGTCTGAGCGTTGCCCAAGGAAGCATTTGCTGCACCTGCACTCAAGAAGTAGTCTCGGCAACCGGTCAAAGCTGCCCAAAGTCCTCTTCACCGTCTGCGTTGCAGTACTTGGATCTACGAGGTCACAAAACCGCGGCTCTGCTGCCCACAAATAGATGTTTTAGAGCTGTGTCTGTGTCCGCCCTCCACCCCCTGGCGCCTCCGCGTCTCATCCGGCTTCCGAGTGCCGCAAGTCCCGGCAACGGCTGGGCAAGGGCAGGCCGCGCGGTCTGCAGGGGCTCTCGGCGGATGCGTTGCTGACTTTCTTGCGGCTCTGGATCGCGGTTTTGGCTCGCACCGAACAGGAAAGCATACCGCTGCCCGCGCTCCTGTGCTCCCACGCCCTGCACATCGGGATTCCTATTCCGCTTGCGGCGGGTGAACAAACGACTTCTGCCACGGGCTGCTAGACGGAGCAGTCTGTCCGCTGTTCCCGAGTTCGGTACGACTCGTGCTATTGACTATTTGAGGTGGCCCCGGCCTGCTCAACTTAGGTCCGGTCGTGGCGTTCGCTGTTCGGTTTCGAACCGCTCAGAGCGAAGAAGAGAATATAGAGATAGCAGAACGTAGCCACGATCAAGGCATAATGAAGACCTTGTCCCCAGATTGCCCCGCCGTACGACCTGGCATTGATGAGATCAGCAGTCTTTCCAACAATCCACGGAACCGCTGCGCCCCCCACGATCGCCATGATCATGACCCCGGAACCGTCGCCCGTGAGCGGACCAAGTTCAGCCACTCCTAGAGTAAAGATGCTGGGAAACATGATGGAATTGAAGAAGCCCACCAGCAGAATTGACCACATTGCCACGCGGCCATCGCTCAGGACCGAAGTCGTCACCAGCAGCCCTGCCATCAGCGCGCAAAACGCGAGGACCGGTCTGGTTTTGACCTTCTGCAGGACGGCCGATCCGATGAACCGGCCCACCATGGCGCCCCCCCAGTACAAGGAGATGTACTTGGCCGCTGCGCGCAACGCTTCCCGATAGCGCAGCGCGGCGTCGGGGAAACTCGAGGCCGGGACCAGGTGCCCAATGTTATCGAGCGCAAGATAGTTTGCGATGGAACTACCGATGGCGACCTCCCCCCCCACGTATACGAAGATCGCAGCTGCGCCGAAGATCAGATTCGGATGGTGCCAGATCGAGTCACTGACTTTTTCGCCAATGTGATGTTGCGCGGATTCAATCTTAGGAAGCTTGAAGGTTCCGATCAAGACCGCGAGCAACACTGACGCAATCCCCAGCCCGACATAGGGCTTGATGACCGAGGCAGCCTGCTGGGCAGGGCCCTCCGCAGCGACGGCAGCGGCGCTTAAGATGAAGAGTCCGCCTATCCACGGTGCAATCGTAGTTCCCAGCGAATTGAAGGCCTGTGTCAGGTTCAGGCGGCTGGAAGCAGTATTAGTCGGCCCGAGCACGGTGATGTATGGATTGGCAGCAACTTGCTGGAGCGTGATTCCAGCTGCCAGCACGATGAGCGCTGTCAGAAAAAGTCCGAACGACGGCACCTTCGCGGCCGGAACGAATAAGAAGGCTCCCGCGCCCATGGTCACCAGCCCGACTACCATCGCCTTCTGATAACCCAGCCAATCGATAATCTTGGCCGAAGGGATCGAAAACACGAAGTATGACGAGAAGAATGCGGTCTGCACCAGCATGCTGACCGCCAGCTTTAAGCTGAAAATATGCTGGAAGTGAGGAATCAGCACATCGTTCAGCGACGTGAGTGCGCCCCACATGAAGAATAACGTGGTCACCACCGCCAGCGGCCCCGTATAGGACGACGACGCGTCAGGAGAAACTGCGGTGGAACGGTTCGGTGTCGCGATTGACATAGTTCTGGTTTCCGCCCTTGATCCCGGTTGTCTCGGCATCATAGCACTGGGAGCCGGGGATGGGCATTAGTCAGTGTGCTTGCCGATGAGATTCACTCTCCCCGGTGCGTGGAAGATGCGCGGCGACGCTCCATATAGCTGGGCAGATCTTTGTCCCAGTTCATGAGCCTGATTGTCGATCTCCAGATTCCTGCCATGTATCGCGAACCCACTCTAACAAAACGAACTGACGCCGATTGCCACCGCACTGCGCTGGCTTGACTTATACCGTGAACATGATGCCTGGCAACGACACATGGGGTTATACAGTGCAATATAATGGCCGTCAATGCTCATGTGAAGCTTCGCAGGGACCAGTTCCAGGTGGCGCTCGAGTCTTGGAGGCGCTACTACGGTTACTCCGGTAAAGAGTCGGTGCTGGAGAACATGAAGTTCATTGGTGACTACTACATTACGCATGGCCTGTCTCCCTCCGACTCGAAGTGGCCTAACCTTCCGTTCTCCTACAACACGAAGGTGTATAGCGGAATCTACGACAGCGACATGATCCTGGGAAAGGACTTTGTGCAGCCCGACAAAGCCGGTGCTTTCGCCTATGAGTTGCTGCAGTTGTACAAAATGACTGGCAACCCCGAGTACCTCAAGGTCGCGGTGCATGTCGCGGATACACTCGCCGCTCATACCCAGCCGGGCGATGAGAACAACTCCCCGCTGCCCTTTAAGGTGAACGTGATGACGGGCAAGATTGGGACGCTGAAGGATTCGCAAACCGCGGCTGTGGTGCTTCCTGCCTCCTACACGTCCAGCTGCACGGGGACGCTAAGTCTTTATCTGGACCTGATCGCGATGGGCAGGGCGATATCGAGCGCTACAAGTCTGCTTTCGACACGACATTGCAATGGATGAAGAAATATCCCATGCGCAACGCAAAGTGGGGGCCGTATTACGAGGACGTCTCGGGATGGTCCAACACTCAGGTCAATGCTGCCAATTGGGTATGGTTCATGCTGCATCATCGCGAGTACTTTCCGGATTGGCAGACGGAAGCTAAGGCTATCTTGGATTGGACGTACAAAGAATTCGGTAACACAATGTGGTCAAAGTACGGCGGAACGGTTCTCGACGAACAAACTTCGTTTCGCTATGAGGGCAGTTCGCATTCCGCGCACCAAGCCGCCGTGGATCTCTCGTATGCGAAGCTCTCCGGCGATGATTTTCGCGTAGAGAACGCTGTGAGAATGCTGAACTGGGCCACGTACATGGTGGACACCGACGGCAAGAATCAATATCCGGCCGAAGGGATCTGGATGACGGATGGCTACGGCGACTACGTGCGCCACTATCTGCGAGCCATGTCAGAGTGGCCGGGCCTGATGCCAGCCCACCAGAATCATTTGATGCTGACTTCCACCGCGATTAAGAAAATGGAGTATTGGCCGGACATACTGTATGGAAACTGGGCCATCGCTCTCTCCGAAGCATGAGCTCACCGCAGGAGCAACAACACTGGCCCAGAATTCACTACGTCACTTCGGAAAAGCCAACGAGCACGAAATCACGTAATTTGAGGTGTGTCACGAGCTTGTGCAGATCCTCGGCGAAGGTGTCGCAGTTGTAGCCCGCCGTTGGCTGGCTAGACTTGCCGAATCCTCTGCGGTCATAGGTGATGACACGGTGACCCGCAGCCAGAAGTACCGGGATCTGCTTCTCCCAGGACGCCCCGCTCAGCGGACCTCAATGAACCCCTCAAACGGTATACCAAGGCAAGCGGGGAATTTGAACTTGCGTTTGGTCGCGAGCCGCAAGCTGGCGACGTGCTGCGGTATCAACACCTGGCACTGATGCACAGCTCAGAAAACGACTCGCGTCAGAACAGCCGTCCGCCTTCGAACTTCAGCGGGCACGTAAGCCGGGGTAATTGGCGCGCATCGCGAGAAGACGGCTCACAGAGCGCTTGATGGGAAGCAAGGGGCGACATCTTCCACGCTACGGCGAGCAATGGCTAAAACAATTCCAGTTCCAGCCTTTAGGACACGGATGAAGTACCGAATGTAGAAGGGAAACGACCAGAACGGCCAACAAACACCAGTTTGTGGGCAGCAGAGCCGCGGTTTTGTAACCTCGTAGATTCAGCTAAGTTGCAACCCTGAAGGGGATTTTGGGCAGCTTTTGATCGTCATAATCAGCTGCCAGCAGGTTTAGAATTAGGGAACGCACGCGATCACAATCAACCCTCAACTCGTACACGCAAGAAATAAGAAGACGTTGCCCGGAACTCCGTTGAAAGTTAGAGACTCTCGACCGTCATAGGCTACGCAACCTTCACTTCCTCGGCAACCGCCTTCTTCGAAAGCGTGTTCGCAAGCGAAGTGAACAGCGACGGAATCT
>Ga0209517_10010787_pt1 | contig 10073 bp, 7 predicted proteins | sample PeaSoiMetSII2010_FD_187695 | JGI IMG/M metagenome (GOLD analysis project Ga0209517, IMG submission 187695) | Peat soil microbial communities from Weissenstadt, Germany - SII-2010 (SPAdes) (version 2) | ecosystem: Environmental > Terrestrial > Soil > Wetlands > Peat | place: Germany: Weissenstadt... | reverse complement strand
ATTCGAACCCGGTGGGCCAGGTGGGCCGTCTCGGCTCGCTCGGCGCGGTCGATCGCCCACGACAGCCGCACCGCGTGGCAAACCAGATCAAGCTCGAGGGGATTGCGGGGCTTCATGGCCGTGATCCCGTGCTGGGTCCGGTCTTCCAGTTCCTTGGGGTCTTCCTGGGGCAGAACGGGCATGATGGTCCGGGCGGTCATGCCGTGTGCGATGGCGTTGAGCTTGGCGCGGGAATTTCCCCTCTCGGTTTTGGGCCCGGTGCTCTTCTGGGCATTGAGGCGGTTGGCTTCGATTTGTGCTGCGGTGGCCATGGTGTAAGTTCTCCAGTTGGGATCGACCATGAAAAGACGGGGGGAGTGGAACCACGAAGACGAGCAAGAGCACGAAGGAAAACACGGAGCGAGAGCCTGGAGCCTGGCGGGTGCGTCGAGCTTGCGATGACGCACCACCCAGCTTCCCGGTGGGTCTTTGCGACGCACCCCACTCGCTGGCAGGCGCAATGCCCGTCCGCTCGTCGCTTCAGCGAGCCCTCCGAAACGACCTTTCGTGTAGCCGGGAAACTCGAATCCCCGGAATCGAGTTGACGATGGTGACGTCAGTCACGTAGGCCAGGCTTTCGAGCCTGACGTCAGCCTGCAAAGGCTGCCTTGCATTGCGCCCCGGAGTCGATTCAAGACGCTCGCTCACCTCAGTGCAGGGGGGAGCCGCGGTATCGGCCAGCGCCCCCGCCTGCCCGTCCTGCTGTGTCAAATCGGGGCTGACGCCACGAATCCAATCGCTGAGCTGATCGCAACATAGAGGGCAAAGAGCAATCGGAGTATGGACGCAACTTCGGATCGGTCCCGCCGTCGCCTCGATGATGCTGTACGTTGTGACTGCCAAACCGCAGACGTCGCAAATGAACACGGGTTGTCTCAAGTTCTTACCTCCAGAGGACCTTTCGCAAGACCCCTGACTGCCGCCTCGTCCCCCCGGAATCCAACTGACGATGGTGACGTCAGCCACGTAGGTCTGGCTTTCGAGCCTGACGTCAGCCTCGAAAGGCTGACCTATCTTCTCATGAGACCCTGGCCGCGCCGCCCGAGACCCACCGGGACGACGGCCAGGTATTTCGCTGCGTTGCTATTCGGTGAACGGGCCATGTTTTCCACTCTCTTCCAACCTTCTCGTCATGTCGCGAAGCTGATCTACCAGGTCCGCGAGCGCCTGTTGTAACGACCGAACGGACATCGCGGTCAGCCGGGCGAAATCGCGGTTGCCCGGGAAGCAACGAGTCTTGTCTCTGGCGAGCGACTCCAGGGCCAGCAGGATATTCAATTGCCGGTGAGGCAACCGCTCGAGGGCCAGCGCCTCCAGCATCGGAGAGGACAACCGAGTGACCGACGACCCGGAAGGCTTCCCATTGCTGCCGTCCCCGCCGTGTCTCTTGCACCCTGTTCTCAGCCTGGCGACATCTTCCCGCAGAGCCCGGGCCTGCTCCCGGTGTGTGCGGGTGCCCACGACCATCGGCAGGCGGCCGCGCTTCGTTGTTGCTGCTGCTTCTGTGACGGCCTGGAAAAAGCGATTCCACGCCTCGATGCTCGTGTAGTGCTTGCCTTGAATCTTGAGGCTCTCGAGGCGGATTCCGCGCACCCCCAAAGTGCACCAGCTGCGCAGAGTGCAGGGTTTAACGGGCTTGTCTTCCCGTCCCGGAATTGCCGGGGCGGGAAGCTCATTCAGAGGTATGAGTCGCTCTGTACTCGTGTCGAACATGGCTATCCCTCGGTGAAGAAAAGCAGTCGCGATCACTGCCCTATTCCCAGAATGCGCCATAAATGGCTTTCTCTTCCCGCTGTTTGAAATTTTTTTTCTTATGCTCCCCGCCGGCGCCTCGCGAGAGCAGGAGAGCAGGAGAGCAGTTGAGTACTCCGCCGCGGTGCTACGGGAAGAGAGCGGAAGGTGCCACCCGAGCGGAAGGTGCCACCCACTTTCTGGCACCCGGGAAACGTGGGTGGCCCGTTTCGTCGCGGCATTTGTCAGCCCCATCCGGCATTTGTCATCTGCCATCCGCCATTTGTCATCTCCCATTTCTCCTTCCCCATTCCCCGTTCCGAATTCCGCATTCCGCATTGTCTAGCAAAACGGGCCACCCACTTTCTGGCACCAAGGAAACGTGGGTGGCCCCTATGGCCGTTCTGACGAGTACGACGACAGCCTTGGCATCGGGCTGACCAAAGGCGGTTAGCAATCGCGGTGCACAAGCCCAGCTGTCTCCTGGCGGCATTGAAACGCCAAGCGAGATTCCAAAACCCCTACCGCCTCCGCCGAAAGCCCACCTTGCGATCTCGATCGCATCGTTCGCGAGTAGGGCAAGAAGGAACTCGCGGCAATCCCGTGCCAGTGGCCCTGCGATGAGACGGACGTTCAGACTGATCAGTGCCTGAAGAGTATTTCCTGACGTCCAATTGTCGTGCACTCGGAATTAGGCAGGCGCTCCCTCGGGATTGGTCTGACCCTGAAACTGGCTTGGGTTAGGTCGGGGAATGCCTTTCACCTCTTCGATGATCAACTGGGCAATCGACATTCCCGGGCGGAGAAGAATGCTGGTCGGGCCGAGGTTGATCATCTCCAGCGTGAGCGTCCCGGAGAATCCCGGATGAACGGTCGGCGCGGTGAAATGGATCAGGAGTCCGACCCGGGCCCGACTGCTTTTTCCCTCGATTCGCGCAGCCAGACAGGTCTCGACATTTTCGGGATGATCGATCGGCAGACTGACAAACTCGCGTGTCCGACCCAGGATGAACTGATGAGGCTTGAGGGAGAAGGCGGTCTCGGGATGAATGGGGACCCGTCTGGAATTCCGGGTCAAGAACGGGCTGAGGGGCTCGGGCTGCGCCAGATCAAATGTGTAGGTGCCCGGCTCGGGGTTACGATCTCGTCACCGAGCGAGAGATCAACCGAATGCGTGTCGTAGGGGCAGTATTGTCGTGGATCGCTCGGGTCTGGGTGCCGAGGGCCTGGTTCTGGTCGGATCACCAGTCGCCCGCTATCCAGGGCGCGTTGAAGCTCGACATTGGAAAGAATCATTCCGCCCTCGATTTTCACACCCCGACGGGATCGAGAGCGTTGCGAAGCTGGTCGGACCTGACCGACAGATACTGGCCATTCTCGACCGTACTTTGTGGCAATCGTAACAAGGACATTGTTCCCATGCCGCTCGAGAACCTGGACACTCAGCCAACCATCCGTTGGTATGTCCTGTGTCGGCTCCTGATCGAACATAACTTCATCACGAGATGCGAAGAGGGAAAGGGACAGGCCGTTGAACGTCTCGACGATAACCGCAAACTCGGAGCTGAACTGTCCCGGAAAGAGTCTGCAGCGAAGCTCGGTTCTCATCATGGTACTTCCACCTGAGGTTGAGTCGATCCCTCGCTTGTATCCGCTTGTATCCGCTTGTATCCCATCATGATCATGGAGCATAGTCCCATCGATCTCCAGTGGGTATCGGAATTGTTTACTCGTGTCCACGAGCTTTGTTCTATCAGCACACGAACAAAGGGGGACCTTCTTACTTAATTATTGTTGTGGCAAGATGCCTGGTCCGGGGAAAGCCCGTTTGCCTGAATCGTGCAATTTACCAGAGCAATGAGGAATGTCCCCTTCGCGGCACCCGACGTTCTGATCGCACAGCATCCAAACCTTGTGTCCGGGGCTCGGCCTTGAAGCATGAGTTGCCCGACTATGGTAAGATGCTTGTTCGTGTTTGACCAGGAGGGTCGAGGACTCATCAGGTTCCATCACTCACGTCACGTTGCCATGGCTCATTCTCCCGCCCCGGACACCCTGGAGCTCGGTGATCGATTCGAGGTCTTCCCGGTCGATTCGACGGAACGGCTCAAGCTCCCCAGGGTTCTTGGTCCCGATGGGTTTCCGATCGAGAGGATCGAGGATCCGACGGGAAGGCTGCTGGAGGTGGAGCTGGACCCGGTGGAGCATTCGGCCGTCGTTCCTGGCCTGGGCCGCGGCGCCACCAATCCGGCCTCCACATTTTGGCTGGAATACCAGGGCTCGGGGCGCTTCCGCTTGATCGTCGAACCGGTAGTGGTCCCACCGGGCAACGGCGAGCAGACAACAGAGCAGGGAGTGCGCATCGAGTTCGACTCACAAGACAGGTCTGTCGTCCTGTCCGAGTCGAGCTTTTCGGCTGGACTGCGGGACTTTGAACTGGCGCTGGAAGCCGCCCGGCTGGCGACTCACGCAGGGTTCGACCGGCTGATCGCGCTGCCCTTGGTCCGCGAGCTCGAACTGCTAGAGCATCAGATCCGCACCGTCAAGACCGTCTTGCGCCGTTTTCGCGGCCGGGCCATGCTGTGCGATGAGGTTGGCCTGGGCAAGACAATCGAGGCTGGCCTGGTTCTCTCCGAGCTGATGATCCGAGGCCTGGTCCGGTCGGTCCTGGTCCTGGTGCCTCCGTCGCTCATCGAGCAGTGGCAAGGAGAAATGCGCCGGAAGTTCGCAATCGAGCTGATCAGCCATGATAGCCCGTCGTTTCGAGAGCGGGGGACCAAAGCCTGGACCGAGTTCGACCGCGTGATTGCTTCGATCCACACGGCCAAGCGCGAACCGCACCGGTCGGCGATCCAGGCCCGCAAGTGGGACATGGTGATCGTGGACGAGGCGCACCACTTGCGCAATCGCAATACCCAGGCATGGAAGTTCGCCAGCGAGGTTCAGAAGCAGTTCATCCTGCTGCTCACGGCGACTCCGGTACAGAACAATCTCGAGGAGTTATACAACCTGGTCACCCTGCTGGAGCCAGGACTGCTGAGCACATCGCGGCAATTCCTCCGCCATTTCGTCGATAAGCGTGACAAGCTGACCCCGCGTAACGTGCCTGAGCTCCATGGTCTGCTGGCCGAGGTGATGATCCGGAATCGGCGGAGCACGGTGGGTCTGCAGTTCACTCGACGGTGGGCGAAGACCGAGCGGATTGCCCTATCGCCTCCCGAGCAGTCTCTCTACCAGGACGTGACCGAGTTCGTGCGGGGGCATCTCCGAGCGAGCAAGGAGACGGCGGCTCTGACCCGGATGGCCCTGGTGATGTTGCAAATGGCGATGGGCAGCTCGAGCCAGGCGGCAGCCGGTACCCTGGGGAAGATGGCCGAGCATCCGAAGCTGGGGACAGTGGAACGTCAGCGGCTTCTTGATCTGGCTGCCCGGGCTTCGGCTCAGCGCGAGAACACCAAAGCCCAACGTCTGATTGACCTGGTTGGCGAGTACCGCGACAAGATGGTGATCTTCACGCAGTTCCGTGCTACCCAGGAGATGCTGCGTGTGCGGCTAGCGGGGGCGGGTCTCGACATCGCGGTGTTTCACGGGGGGTTAACGCGGCTGGAAAAGGAGTCCGCCATCGAGCGGTTCCGAGGGCCGGCGCGGCTCCTGCTCTGCACCGAGGCTGGCAGCGAGGGACGCAATCTCCAGTTCGCCCATGCCGTCTGCAACTTCGACCTGCCGTGGAACCCGATGAAGATCGAGCAGCGGATCGGCCGGCTCAGCCGGATCGGCCAGACCCACGACGTCCACGTCTTCAACCTGGTGGCCGCGGGCACGGTCGAGGCGGCCGTGCTGCACCTCCTGGAGGCCAAGCTCAACATGTTCGAGCTCGTGATCGGCGAGGTCGATATGATCCTGGGCAACCTCGAGGAGGAACGCGAATTCCAGGACGTCGTGGCCGATCTTTGGGCCGAATCGGCCGACACCGAGGACTTCACGCGACGCATCGACGACCTGGGTGACCGACTGCTGGCAGCCAAGCGCGCCTACTTTGAACAGCGCGCGCTGGACGACCAGCTTTTCGGCAACCGCTTCGCGCCCGATCAATGAGTTAGTTCGCGATCCAGGAATCTGCCAGCAATGAACCCGAGCCAGGGCATCACCGACGGAGGAGCACTTCCCCCACTGGAGCAGTTCCTCCGCGATTACGCGGAGGCATCCGGCGGCATGTGGGACGAGATCGAGCCTCAGGTCTACGACCTGATGTTGCCGGCTCGGGACGGTGCTGGAGAGCCCAAGGTCGTGCGGGTCGCCTTTGATCCCGAGGCGATCCCCGAGCATCCCGAGGCCCAGCTTGCCAGCCACGGTACTCCGCTGGTCGACCGGCTCCTGGCGGATGCCGTGGAGCACGCCCGCCGCGTCATTCTCTACGTGGTCGGCCTGAACCTGGCCTCCTCGGGTTTGGAGGACCGGGTACGCCGGGCGGTGTCGCTCCCTCCGGGATTTACCCTCGAGGTCGAGTCTGTGCGGCCGCTGTTCTTTCCCCAGGCCGCTTTCTGGTTCGAGGCGACCTTTATCAGCGACCAGAAGGAGCAAGAGATCCTGCCGGTGGCGATCGACTTGCATCATGGCCGCCAGGTCCGGCACCTCGATCGCCTGCTTGATCGCTCTCGACTGGCCGAGACGCCTGCTCTGCCCCTGGCTGAGACCCGGCATCCGGGCCTGGCGTCCGCCTATCCGATCGCGCGGGACCGCGTTTGCCGAACCCTCGCGGCTCTGGCCAACACCCGCCAGCGCGAGTTAGGGGACCGGCTGGCCCGGCAGCTCGACCGCATCGGCCGCTACTACAGCGACCTGCGAGCCGAGGTGGAGGAGCAGGACCGTCGCGCGCAGAGCCGAGGCGAGGACTCTGCCCGTTTCAAGGGCCGGCTCGAAGCACTCGACCGCGAGGAGCAGCTCCGCACTGCCGAGCTGCGCCAGAAGAGCCAGTTGAGAGTCCACTTGCGGCTCCTTAACCTGGTGCAGATCTATCAGCCCAAGCTGCTCGTTGGCACAAGTGCGAGCAACCCGGCCAGGAAACCGAACTCGGGAGCCACTGAGCTGGAGTGGGTGTGGGATCCTCTGGTCGAGAACGTGGAAGCCACCGTCTGTCCCCAGTGCCATCATCCCACGTTCGAACTGAGCCTCACCCGCCAAGGTGGGCTCGCCTGCCCCGCTTGCGCCGCCTCCCGCGCGCCCACGGCCCGGCGATGACCCTGCGTTTTCGACGGGGTGCCGGGGTCAGATCCCGACTGACTGTCCATTCGCGACGGCGCGGACTGTCGCGAGCAGAAGGTCAAGCATGGGCGATCTTGATTCGACGGTGGATCATCAACGAACCCAGTAGCAAAACCGCGCCCAGGACCATGAACACGTCGGCGGTGTTGAAGATGTCCGTGGGCCGGATGGCAAGAATCACGTAGTCGCGGACGTAGCCCAGGGCGAGCCGATCCACCTGGTTGCCCAGGGCGCCAGCCAGCAGCAATCCTCCCGCCGCGGCATCGAACTTACACCAGCGATCACGGTCCAGCACGATCGCCCAGCGAAAAACCATACCCAGGACGACGAACCCGACGAGCGCCAGGCCACCTCGGAGGGATGGGGTGCCATAGCCTTCCAGGCTGTAGATTCCACCGTAATTCCGAGCCTGGGCGCCTGCATAAAGACCCGGGATGACCTGACTGATTTTGGCAGGCTCTCTCCACGACGCAAAGGCCCACCACTTGCCCAGTTGATCAAAGGAAAGGCAAACTCCCGCGGAGACAAGGAACACGACCAGGAGGGCGCGATGCCGGGCGATTTCCCGTTGCAGCAACGACGAGGATCCAGGCGGGTGAGTCATGAGAATTCCCCTTGGATCGAGGATGATCTCCCGTACGCGAGGCGGCAACCCGGAACTCTTTGCCCGCACTATAAGACTCCTTGCCGGCTCAGGCGGCATCGGTTGCATATTATCCGCAGAGGCGGGGACTTTTTTCGACTCGAGGATGATCAATAGAAACGGCGCGACGGAGATGAGAGGCCGGGAGTCGTTTTCTTCAATGTCGGAGCGACTGTCGCTATCCCCAGCCCGTTCGTTGAGCCGAACAAAAACTCCCGGGCCCTTGTGTTCCCAAGCAAAGTCCGTCCTCTCCTCGTTACGCCACCCATCTGATGATTGATCCGCGGAGACGGACGTCCGATGATGGACGTGCGACGGAGCCGTCACTGGAGACCGTGGAGCTGCGCCCGAGGCGATCGAGGTGGATCGAGCGGTCTCCAACCTCTTGGTCCGCGCCTCCGAATCCAACGACTGGAGATCGACCATGACATGGTTATTCTTGACCCTCGTGCTCACGGCCACCGCGCCAGCCGACGCTCTCGCTGTCCGGGAGATCGAGATCGTCCATTTTTCCCACACGGATGTCGGTTTCACCGATCATCCGATCGTCTGCCGAGAACTCTACCGGCGGTACCTGGACATCGCTCTCGACGCGGTGAGGGATTCGAGCGGGCGACCCCGAGGCGAACGGTTCGTCTGGACGGCCGAATCGGCACTCGCGGTCAGGGACTGGTGGGAAGCGGCATCACCGGAGCGCCGCGGACAGTTTCTGGACGCGGTTCGATCGGGACAGTTGGAGGTCACGGCATTGGCGTGCAACAACACGCCGTTCATGAATGCAGCACAGTGGCAAACGATGGTTCATTGGCTTCCCGAGGAGGTCTGGAACGCTGGCCGTGTGCAGGTTGGCGTTCAGGACGATGTCAACGGCTTCCCGCGCGCCGGTGCGAAGGCGCTGCTCGACCGCGGCATTCATCGACTCTTTACCGGAATCAACGAGGATAATGGCGGGCCTCCGTTCCGCCGTCCCTCGGCCTTCTGGTGGAAGCAGCCCGACGGGCGCCGCCTGTTCGTCTGGCTCAACCAGGGCTACGGCTCAGGGTTCGACTTCTTCGAGCGGGCCGAGTGGCGCCGAGGGCCCGTCCCCCAGGCCTCGGATACACGCTATCGCCCAGCCCGCGCCGGAGACTTCCTCCGCAACGATGAACCATCAGTTCGCGCCGCCCATGAGCGCTGTGTGGAAATGGTTCGCGCCCTGGAGAGGAACGGCTACCGGCACGAGATCCTCACGGTCTCCCTGACCAACCAGTGGCGGTTTGACAACGACCCACCGTTCCCGCCCATCGCCGCGTTTGTTGCGACCTGGAACAGGCTTGGTCTGATGCCGGCCTTGCGGCTGACCACCGTCGCCGACGCCATGGCGAGGATGGAGAAGGTCCTGGGGCCAGGCGCGCCCGAGTATTCTGGCGAATGGACCGATTGGTGGGCCAATGAAACGGCATCGGCCCCACGCGAAGTCGCCGCCAGCCGCGCGGCCAAGCGGCTGATCGATGCCTTGCAGGCACCGCTCTGGGGTCCGCAGAGCGAGCCTGCGAGCCCCGCGCTGAGTGGCTACTGGCACAGCGCATCCGGACCAAGCTCGACGGCGCCGGACCAGGGTTCTTCCTCGCCAATCCGACGTCGGCTCCGTTCAGCGGCTGGGTCACCATGCCGGCCTCGTGTTTGCGAGAGCCGTTCCATTCGCTGGAGGACACCCAGACCGGCAAGCGTCACAAGCTCTATTTTGAGCCCGGAATCCAACCGTGGGGGCGGCCTCGCCGACCCGAGGATCTGACCCATGAAGACCTCTCGGCGACGTTCCCCGACAATGCCCCCGATCAGATCGCGCGGTTCTGGGCGGTCGAGGTCAAGGGCTTTGCGCCACGCTCCTTGCTGGCCGACATCCGGTATGGCGGTGCACGTCGCGAAGAGCTGCGCCGGAGGACGCTGGAGGAGGTTCCGGCCCAGGACGCCGCTCGCGCCCTGGTTGTCGAGACCCCTCATACGATCCGCTACACTCAATCGCTCCGGCACCCGCGTCTCCAATGGGGAACGCGGGTTCTTGAAGTGTGGAAGCGACAACCCCGCGCTCGCCACACGCTGAGGATCAATCGCCTCTCCTCGGCGGCGCCGGAGATCTTCTATGTGTCGTTCCCTCTCCCCACGGGCTCGCAGCTTCCCCGGTTGACGAATGGTGGGATGCCGTTTGTTCCGTTTGCCGACCTGTTGCCCGGCACGTGCCGTGATTACTTCGCGATCGACGGGGCGGCGGCGTACGACACGCCCGACGGCTACTGGCTCTGGGTCAGTCGCGACGTGCCCCCGATCGCGCTCGGAGCAGCGCCGACTCTGGCGTTCCGCACGGCTCCTCCACCAGATGTGAACTGCCTCCAGGCGATGCTGTTCAGTAACGTCTGGT
>Ga0209517_10010784_pt1 | contig 10075 bp, 6 predicted proteins | sample PeaSoiMetSII2010_FD_187695 | JGI IMG/M metagenome (GOLD analysis project Ga0209517, IMG submission 187695) | Peat soil microbial communities from Weissenstadt, Germany - SII-2010 (SPAdes) (version 2) | ecosystem: Environmental > Terrestrial > Soil > Wetlands > Peat | place: Germany: Weissenstadt... | reverse complement strand
GTAGCGGAATTCGGACGCCACATCGAGCTCGACCGGCACGCGGGCCAGCCGCTCGAACCAGTATTTGGCGATATAGCCGGCATAACTTGCGGTGCCGCAGGCCGTGATCGAAATCCGCTGAATATCCTTGAAGTCGAACGGCAATTCCAACGGCAGCGAAACCCGTTCGCTCGCCAAGTCGACGTAACGCGCCATCGTATGGCCGACCACTTCCGGCTGCTCGTGAATTTCCTTGGCCATGAAGTGGCGGTAATTTGCCTTGTCGACCAGGGATGTCGCGGCGCTGTGTTTGATCCAGTCCCGATGCACTGGGGTATTGTTCTTGTCGTAGATGTCAGCGCTATTGCGCGTCAAAACCGCCCAGTCGCCATCCTCAAGATAACTGATCGTGTCGGTAAACGGGCCGAGTGCAATTGCGTCTGAGCCGAGGTACATCTCGCCGTCACCCTGGCCGATGGCAAGTGGCGGCCCGTTGCGGGCACCGATCATGAGATCTTCATCGCCAGCGAAAATAAACCCAAGCGCAAACGCGCCGCGAAGCTTCGACAAAGTCGTCTTGACGGCATCGATCGGCTTGAAGCCCTGGCCCAGCAAGTCATCGACGAGAAGCAACACGGTCTCGGTGTCCGTTTCCGTCTTGAAGACCGCCCCTTTCTTCTGGAGGGCTTCACGCAACTCGTGGAAATTCTCGATAATGCCGTTGTGAACCACAGCGACGCGAGCGGTCGCATGGGGATGCGCGTTGTTTTCGGTCGGCTTGCCGTGCGTGGCCCAGCGCGTATGCCCGATCCCGGTGCGACCCGCGAGCGGCTCGGCCTTCAGGCGGGCCTCAAGATTCCTGAGTTTTCCTTCGGCGCGCCGGCGCTCGAGGTGGTTGCCCTCAAGCGTTGCGACACCGGCGGAATCGTAGCCGCGATATTCGAGGCGCTTGAGCGAATCCACCAATTGCTCTGCGACCGGTCCGCGTCCGAGAATGCCGACAATGCCGCACATGCGGGTTAATTTCTCCAGGATCTTAAGGAAGATGCGCCCGTATCTCTTAACGAAATACGACGGCGCCGAGATACTCAATAATTATTGCGGATTGAGTCACCGTTAAGCCTAAAGCTTAACGGCCCGCCGTTAACCGCCGCCCTTCGGTGCCTTCTTGTCCCGCGTTTTGATCTCGCGATACCGCTTCGCTCCGCCCTCGCGATTGGTCTGCTGGCTGCGCTCCACCGCCATCGCATCATCGGGCACATCGCGGGTGATTACCGAACCCGAACCGATATAGGCGCCCTTGCCGATCTTGACCGGCGCCACCAGCGAGGAATTGGTGCCGACGAAGGCGCCGGCGCCGATCTCGGTCTTGTGCTTGCCGAAGCCGTCATAGTTACAGGTGATGGCGCCCGCGCCGATGTTGGCATTGGCGCCGACATGGGCATCGCCGACATAGCTGAGATGGTTGACCTTGACGCCGGCATCGAGCTTCGCAGCCTTGGTCTCGACGAAATTGCCGATCTTTGCGCCCTCACCGAGCGATGTCCCCGGGCGCAAGCGCGCGAACGGGCCGACCAACGCGTTCTTGCCGATCGAAGCCTGCACGAGGTGGGAGAAGGAATGGATCACCGCGCCGTCCGAGATCGAGACGCCCGGACCGATCACCACGAAAGGCTCGATCGTCACGTCCTTGCCGAAGGTCGTATCGGCGGCGAGATAAACGGTTTCCGGGGCGATCATGGTGACCCCGGCCTCGAGCGCGGCCTTGCGCAACCTTGCCTGCATCACCTGCTCCGCTTCGGCGAGCTGGGCCTTGGTGTTGATGCCGCGCACTTCATCCTCGCTTGTTTCGATCACAACGGCCTCCAATCCCAGGTCCCGAACCACGGCAACGGCATCCGACAAATAATATTCACGCTTGCTGTTGGCATTTCCAATTCTATCGATGATCGAAAGCGCCTTGCGGCCGTCGAAAGCCATCACGCCGGCGTTGCACAGCGTGATCGCGCGTTCCGCGGGACTGGCGTCGCCGTGCTCGCGGATCGCGACCAGCCGGTCGCCTTCTACCACAAGCCGACCATAGCCGGCGGGATCGGCGGCACGAAAGCCAAGCACCGCAAGTGCCGCGCCCTTCTTGAGGGGGGCGCGCAGCCGCTCGAATGTCGCTGCCGAAATCAGCGGCGTATCGCCGAAGGCAATGAGGAGATCGTCCGCGCCGCGGGCAATGGCGTCACGGGCCGCCAACACGGCATGCGCGGTTCCCATTCGCTCGCGTTGAACGAAAATCGCCGCATCCGGCCGCGCGCGCCTGGCCTCGTCCGCCACCGCATGATGGTCCGGCCCGATCACGACGGCGAGCGAGCTGCCGCCACCCTTCGGTGCAGCCGCCAGGACATGCGCCAGCAGCGACTGGCCGGCCACCGGATGCAGGACCTTCGGCATCGCCGACCGCATGCGCGTTCCCTCGCCGGCAGCAAGCACCGTGGTCAGGGCAGTTCTGCCGGTCATCCAAATCCCTCAAAGAGTGGCGGCGACGATGCGATGGCGCCGTCATAATGCGTTTTGGCGTCCCATGGAAACCCGGATTCGTTACCGGGCCGGGTGGGGAGGCAAGATGAAGACCCATTTCCTGTTAATGTTTGCCGATTGATTCGGTTAGGGCCTTAAAGGGGGGCCGAAGACTTCCTATGGCAAAGGATTCCGACAGTCTGGCAGGCGGCTTCGAGGCCGAGAACACGGGCGGCGTGCTTTCCGGGTTTTTAGCCGAGGAGGATGAATTCGACCGGCGCACGCTCTGGCAGCTCGGATCGTGGGCTGCGGCCTCGGTCGGCGCGGTTATTGTCGCCATCCTCGCCAACCAGTCATCGATTGGCATGCGCCGCGAACAGGTCGCCTCGACCGATCTGGCGCGGCAGTCGCAGCAGATCCAGACGATGGCCAAGGAGAGCCAGAGCGAGGCCCGGCGTCTGGCATCAGCCATCGAAACCTTGAACAGCGATCGCGACCGGCTTTACTCGCGGATTGGAGTCCTCGAGCAAGGATTGGACTCGGTGACCGGGGCAATCGCCCGGCAAAATTCTCCGGCGGCGCCCCCGCAAGACGCAGGGTCCGCCGTCACCCCGGCTACCGTTCCCGTCGCGTCTTCCGCTCCAGCCGCCGCTTCCGCAGCGACGGCGACCGCCACTGAAACGCCTGTAGCGGCGCAAAAACCCTCCCCCGCGCCCGCTGTGTCGCCGGTGGCAGCAACGGTTGCCGCCACAACCGAGAAGCCAGCGGCGGTTGCCGCCGCCGCCGAGCCAAACCCCGCGCCAGCGCCGCCTGCGACGCAGGCCGCCGCGAATGCCCCAGTGCCGGCTCCCTCGCTGATGGCATCGAAATCGATGATGGCACCGCCCGACCCGGCCGCCGGAAAGTTGATCGAACCGAGCCCGCCGAAGACGGTCATCTCGGCGCCGATGCCGGAGGTGGTGGCGTCGGCTCCGCCCGCGCAGGAGGAGCCGGAGCTGGATGCCGCGGCGGCGCCCAAACTCGCGGTCCAGCGAACCGAATTCGGGGTCGACGTCGGCGGCGCGAATTCTCTGCCCGGCCTGCGCGCGCTCTGGCGCGGCCTGCTCAAGTCGAGATCCAACGCGGCCTTGGCGACGTTGCGCCCGATTATCGTGATCAAGGAAGGCACCAACGGGCTCGGCATGCAGCTGCGGCTGGTGGCCGGACCCATCAGCGATGCCGCGGCAGCGGCAAAAATCTGCGCCGCGATGGCTCAAAACGATCGGGCCTGTACGACGACGGTGTTCGAAGGCCAGCGTCTGGCCGTGAATACCGACGAGCTATCTCGCGGCGACGACAAGCCTGCGGCCCAACCCTCCCCTCCTAAACGCTATTTCTCCAAGCGAACTCCCAAAGAGGAAAAGCCGGAGTCATCGACCCTTTCGCTGATTTTCGGGACCACCAAAAGGTAAAATAAAGCAGATTTTGCAATAGCTTGGAGCTCATTCTTGATGCTCCTTGGGTGGCGCGGGTCGATCGGTCGCCCGAGCTCATCATTTTACAAATTCGCCTTGCACCTGCCGCAAAAGTGGATACCGGTCCTTTGATCGTATTGGCGCGTTTTTCCGCCGCAGACTGGCTTTGGCGTTCCAGGAAATAACCCGGTGAAAAAGACCCCGTTTCGGCTTACCCCCTATCAAGTGCAGTGGCTGCTTGTAGTGGGCTTCGTCACGGTCGGTTACGCGCTTTATCTGCGCTACCTTGCGATCGAGTTTTCGAGCGTGGCGCTAGCGTGCGACGCCGGCCTGCAGACTTTACTCTGCAAGGCCAGATTGCTGGCGACTTATCTGTTTCGCAATTCCGTTTTCGGAATCGTCGCCTTGATCATCGCAACACTGCACGTCATTCGGCCGTCGATCGTTCTACTCACGGCCGGGCTGATCGTGGCCGGACTTGGCGTCGTGCTTTATAACCTGGCGCTGTCGGGGCTTGCGATCGGTTTGCTTATTCTGGGATTTGCGCGGCCCGCGCCTGCCACAGCGTAAGGCCGAATACCAAATAGACGGCGCAGGTCCACAGCGACTGCCAGTTGTCCGATCCTTCGTTGAACCCCGTAAAAAGTGCCGCTCCCGCGAACAGCGCGGCAAAGACCGCTTCCGCGATCGGACGCGACCCCACTTTCGGGCGATTAAGCAGCGTCAGTGCGGCGAAGGGCACGGCGGCCATGGTCAGGGCCGCGAACGGAAAATCCTTGTAGCGGGGGTCGAACACAAAGCCGATCGCGGTATCGGCGCCGATCAAGGTGGCGACGGCAAGCGCCAGGCCCAGGACCACTGTCACGGCCGATCGGTTCCGATAGTTTTTCGGACCCAGCAACTCCAGGAAAGTCGGCAGCGCCTGCCCCGACATCAGGGCATGGGCGCCGAACACGGGAGCCACGATCGCGGCCGCCAGCAGCGAACCCCACATCAGCCAGCCGCCTAAGCCGTAGCTCTCATAGAACATCTTGTCGGCGGCAACGCCGAACAGGATTCCGGCCGTGGTCGCAGATGTCCCGACGGCGAACCAGGAGGCGAGCCTTGGAGACCAGGGCCTGCGGCGCAGTGTCAGCCAGGCTGTGCCGAACACCGATATCGCCAATACCAGGCCCCCTGCCAATTGCAGCTTCCAATAGGGATAATTGCTGATGGCGATACCCGGCGGGTATTTCAGGGCGCGCTGGACGGAATCGAACAGTCCCCAATAGCCGCCGACCGAGCCCTCGAGCTGACGCTTCCACGGCTGGTCATAGGCTTCGATCAGGTTGACGCGGAAATTTTCGCGTTTGGCGAGATCAAGGATTTCCGAAACCACCCGGGCCTGGTTGGTGCGCGAGGGCAGCGCGGCGTCGCGCATCCGCCCCTTGCTCGGCCATCCGGTTTCGCCGACCAGGATTTCCTTGCCAGGAAATGCCACCGCCATCCGCCTTCGAATGGCGTCGACATGCGCGGCGGCAAATTTCGCGCGGACTGGAAAATCCTCCCAATATGGCAGGATGTGAATGGTGACGAAGTCGACGGCGTCATAGATTTCCCGGTTGTGCAACCAGTACTCCCAGACGTCGGCATAAGTAACGGGAACGGCGACCTGTACTTTGACCGAGCGGATCGTGGCGGCAAGGTCCGAGGCGGTCATTTCACCCCGCAACAACACCTCGTTGCCGACCACAAGCGCCGTGATGGTGGCAGGATATTCCCTGACGAGGCGAATGGCGGTCGAAATCTGCGCCAAATTCTTCTGGCGGTTGCTGGCGAGCCAAATTCCCTGGATGACTTTGAGCCCCACCTTTGCCGCGAGTTCGGGGATCTGATCGAGGCCGTGGTCGATCGAATAGGTGCGAACGCAATCGGAAATTCTGGCAAGCTGGGCAAGATCCTGGGTAATCTGCTCCGCCGTCACATGCGTGGTTGGCGACAACGGCGTTTGGTCGTCGCGAAAGGGGGCATAGGACACGCAAACGAGCTTGGCGTTGGGATCGATCGGCGCGCGCACCAGCAATATCGGCGTGGCGAGCCACCACCACCACACCGCGACAATCACGCTCAGGGAAATCAGAAGAAGCGCCAGCGGCGTACGAAGTGAAATCGGTTCCATCCTCCGGGCAGGGATCGTCGATTAGCCGGTCACCGGCCGTCTGCCAAGAGCGGGAAAGCCGCGATTGGCCGCCCTGCCTGCCGACAGATTTTACCACAATGCGATAAAGTTGTGACTTTGCTGGACAAAATCCAAAATGTCCGTCATGGGATTCCGCCGGGGCGTCTCCGCCGCATTGGGGACCTAATTGAGCGGCATCCGTAGCGGGAAAGACGTGGGCAGGAACCAGGTTGGGGAATTTATGCGTCAACGAGTGCGTCAGCTTCAGATTGCGGTTTTTCGTCCCCTCGCTGTCGCCGGGTTGGCACTCATCATCGGTATCGGAGGTGCCTTCGCCCAGAGCGGGGCACCGGCCGCCCAGGACCCATCCGGCAAGCCGGCCGCAAACGCGGCCGATGCCACCAAGGAAAACCAGCGCAAGACGGATGAATTCGCTGAAGCCGCTCAAGCGATTAACGGCCCCGCGGGCAACCCGGAATGTGTCTGGCTCGGCCGGCGCGTCGTTCGCCTGATGTGGCGCGACGACCTCGACACCGCCTTTCGCCATCTCGACCTCTACGACCGGTTTGGCTGCCCCGGCGGGCATGTCCAGGCCACGTTCCGCTGCCTGACCCGATTTGGGGCGCAAATCGATGACAAGGGGCAAAAAAGCCTGGATGACCGGGTTCACGCCTGCTGGATCAATCCCAATGCCCAGCCCCAGGCGGCCGCCGCGGCACCGGCTGCCCAAGCGGCCTCCACCGCCGGCAACGCAGCCCCGGCACCGGCGGTTTCGTCCTCCCCTGCACCCGCGGCACCGGCGAAGTAGTACCTTCGACTTTGGAACGATGCGAAGTTTGACGGGTTGAAGGGCTGCGCCCTCAAAACGCCATCGCGTCATACCAGTTGTTAAATCACGTGGCAGGATTATCCTTAGAATCGCTCCCGTTTCGGCCGAACCTTGGGGACAGGTTCGCTTTGTTTCCATGCAGGCCCCGTATGGTCTAGTTGCGATGCGCGCCGTCGTCGCCGTTTTGCTGTTGGTTACCGCCGCTCACGCTGCGCTTTGGGGCTTTTTCAGGGACAAGCAACAGGCTCCCGATTTCCGCGGCATTTTGCCGAGCGTGTCCTATGCTCCGTTTGAGGGAACCGCGCATCCCGACGTCGACAATATTCCGACCATCGAGAGAATTCGCGATGACATGAAAAAGCTGTCCGCGATCACGCGCGCCATCCGCCTCTATTCTTCCACCGGCGGTGTCGAACTTGTTCCGCCGATCGCCGCTGAATTCGGTCTCAAGGTCACAGTCGGCGCCTGGATCGACAAGAACTCCGAGCGCAACGAGCGCGAAATCGACGCCGCGATCAATCTTGCCCGGCACAACAGCAACGTCATCGGCGTGGTCGTCGGCAACGAAACGATCTATCGCGGCGAGCAAAAGGTCGACGACCTCATCGAACTCATCAAGCGGGTGAAGAAGTCGGTCAACGTTCCCGTGACGACCGGCGAAATCTGGAACATCTGGCGCGATTATCCGCAGCTTGCTTATTCCGTCGATTTCATCGCCGCGCACGTTCTGCCCTATTGGGAGAACTTCACCGACAAGCAGGCGGTGGACCAGGCGGTCGCCATGTTCCAGCTTTTGCGCGACCAGTTTCCGGGCAAGCGGATTGTGATCGCGGAGTTCGGCTGGCCGAGCGCCGGCTACAATTTGCGAAACGCGGTCCCCGGTCCCTTCGAGCAGGCGGTGGTGCTGCGTAACTTCGTGACCCGCGCCGAAGCCATCGGCATGGACTACAACATCGTCGAGGCGATCGATCAGCCCTGGAAATACTTCGAAGGCGGCGTCGGCCCCTATTGGGGCATCTTGAACGCGGCGCGCGAGCCGAAATTCTCCTGGACCGGTCCGATCGTCAATCCGGATTACTGGAAGCTTGCGACCATCGCCTTGCTTGTCGGCATCCTGATGTCGCTGCCGATCCTGAGGGTGGCGCAGCCGACCGTGATGCAGTCGCTGACGCTGTCGGCTGCGGCAAATGGCGTTGGCGCGTGGGCAGCTACCGTGTTCGCCTATTGGGCCGGCCATTATTTCGTGTTCGGCTCGGCCTTTGCCTTGACGCTCGGTCTGATCCTGCTGGTCCCGCTGGTCTTGATTGCGATGGCCAGAATCGAGGAAATCGCCGCAATCGCCTTTGGCCAAAAGCCGCGCCGCCTGCTCGTCAAGGGCGCGCCGGTGGTGCCCGCGACCATCGGTGAAAGCATCACTTTCCCAAAAGTTTCGATCCATGTCCCGGCCTATTTCGAGCCGCCGGAGATGCTTAAAGCAACGCTCGATGCGGTGTCGCAGCTGGACTATCCGAATTTCGAATGCGTGGTGATCATCAACAACACGCCCGATCCGGCGTTCTGGCAGCCGATCCAGGATCATTGCCGCGCGCTCGGCGAACGCTTCAAGTTCATCAACGTCGAGAAGGTCGAAGGCTTCAAGGCCGGTGCGTTGCGGATCGCCATGGAGCGGACGGCCGCGGACGTCGAGATCATCGGCATCATCGACGCCGACTATGTGGTCGAGCCCGACTGGCTGAAGGATCTGGTGCCGGTATTCGCCGATCCCCGCGTCGGGTTAGTGCAGGCGCCGCAGGACCATCGCGACGGCGACCGATCGCTGATGCACTACATCATGAACGGCGAATATGCCGGGTTCTTCGATATCGGCATGGTTCAGCGCAACGAGGAGAACGCCATCATCGTGCACGGCACGATGTGTCTGATCCGCCGCGCGGCGATGGAAATGGCCGGCGGCTGGGCCGGCGACACCATTTGCGAGGACACCGACCTTGGGCTTTCGATCCTCGAACATGGCTGGCTCACGCACTATACCAATCACCGCTACGGTCATGGCCTGCTGCCGGACACCTATGAGGCCTTCAAGAAGCAGCGCCATCGCTGGGCCTATGGCGGCTTCCAGATCGTCAAGAAGCACTGGCGCCGTTTCCTGCCGGGCGCGAGCCGTCTGACGCCCGACCAGAAGCGCGAGTTTTCGCTGGGCTGGCTGAACTGGCTGGGCGCGGAAACTCTCGGCGTCCTCGTTGCCATCCTCAATCTGATCTGGGTGCCGATCGTCGCCTTTGCCGACATCGCCATTCCCGACAGAATCCTCACCCTGCCGATCGCCGGAGCCTTCGTGGTCTCGCTGCTGCACTTCCTCATCCTCTATCGCCTGCGCGTGCCGGCGAAATGGGGACAGACGCTGGGCGCGATGGTCGCGGCCATGTCGGTGCAATGGACCGTGTCGCGCGCGGTGGCCAACGGGTTGATCACCGACCATCTGGCCTTTGTGCGCACGTCCAAGGGTGGCCTGTCGCGGATGTCGATCGAGTTTCAGGCGTTTTGGGAAGCCGTGATCGGCGTGCTGTTGCTGGTGGGCGCAGCGGTGCTTGTCGTCACCAACAATTACAAGGAAATCCGCGAAATCTACATTTTCGCGGTCGTGCTGGTGCTGGAAAGCCTGCCGTTCCTCTCGGCGGTGGCGATCGCGATCCTCGAGAACTCGCGGATCAACTCGTTCGCGTTCTGGCGCGAGACCGGCATTCGCACCGCGGAGTTGATCGGCCTGCGGCCGGTGGCGTTACCGACGGTGGCGAGGGCGCCCCAGCCCGTGGCTTCGGAGGTTCACCCTGAGGCGAGTTGACGGCCGGTTCGCCTCCTGGCGACGCAGCGCGCTTGAAGAAGTCTCCTTAAACCGCCGAATGCTGTGGAAATTGAGGTTCTGACAACTACATTTCGCGAGACGGCGCGCTATTGACCCGTACCGGCCTGCCCCCTACACAACGCCTCACGTGAGCGCGTAGCTCAGGCGGTAGAGCACGTGACTTTTAATCATGGGGTCGCGGGTTCGAGTCCCGCCGCGCTCACCAAAGAACCCCCTCTCCCAATGGTTTCTTGAATTTACCGAAAAGGGCTGTAGCTGCAAATTCTGCGGAGCTATGGGGGAGC
>Ga0209517_10010783_pt1 | contig 10077 bp, 9 predicted proteins | sample PeaSoiMetSII2010_FD_187695 | JGI IMG/M metagenome (GOLD analysis project Ga0209517, IMG submission 187695) | Peat soil microbial communities from Weissenstadt, Germany - SII-2010 (SPAdes) (version 2) | ecosystem: Environmental > Terrestrial > Soil > Wetlands > Peat | place: Germany: Weissenstadt... | reverse complement strand
GGATCTTGGGCTTGAGTTTGCAGTGCCCATGTTTTTCTTCCAGGGAACCGAGGACTTTACGACTCCTACCGCGCTCGCAAGGCAATATCTCGGTGCAATCAAAGCTCCGCACAAAGAGTTTGTGCTGATCGAAGGCGGTCACTTTGCGGTGTTTATGAACTCGGATCAGTTTCTCAGGGAACTTGTCGCGCATGTTCTGCCGCTTGCAGGCAGCCATTGAAAATTCTCCTGGGGTTTATGAGACCGGTTCTAGTGTTTCGACGCAGACGGAGAACCGTGCGACGCGGTGGCTTAGGGTTTCGTTTCGCAGCGCGCACCGGTCATTAGTATCTCTGCAACCGCATTGCGGATGGACTGGACAATGGCGTCGTTGGCGTGATCTAGATAAGTCGCAATGTAGGCTACGGGTTTGTTCGGGGGATGGATCATGGGAGTAAGCATGGCAACAATCCTGTCGCCCTGCTTCACTTCGATCCGAGCACCTCCATCAGCCTCTTTGCCAGGCCTATAGGAAACGACATACGAGGCCTTTTGCTGATGCCCGAGAACAAGCTCAACCGGTTTCACCCGCACCGAGCAATCCGCTTTTGTGAGGCGGTTGCACGTCGGTTCTTCGAGTGCTTCCACGACAGCAATCTCGAAATCGCGTGGCCATTGCCCAATGAGATAGCGGGCCTGGTCTCGCACGGAACCCTCGATGCCGATCTGATCCGACGCGGCCCGGACCGGCGTTAAAGTTTGCGATTCACAACGCAGGACTGAATTTTCAAAGAGCAAGGTCAGAGCAAGCACAACAAAGATCGGACGACCCATGGATGCACACCTCCTAAGGTTTCGAGGATCCCCCAACTAGATTAGCCCCTCCCACTCACAGATGTATTGGGTTGATCTCGGGTTGCTCCAAGGCCAAACTGTCAGCCACGTTTACGCGAGCCCAAAGCATAGAGGGCACTTGTCAGTTCTCTCAACCGGGCGATAGTACTCACGACGATGAAGGGCGGTCCGGATTCTGGTCGAGTCACGCAAACCAGAAATTGAGGTTTGGCCGAGTCTGACAGCCTCGACGGGTTCTCAGCTAGCGTATGTCCGGTCAAGTCTTGGCTGTCACACGTTATGTGCCCTTCGGGAACATGAACCGCTCATTCCCACGCGAACGGGGCGTTCTCGGCCACAAAATGATCAACGACACAAAAGGCCGCTTATGTGCCTGGGCACATAAGCGGCGAGTTCTTCGAGGCTCTTGGCATCAAATCGCTTGCGGGGATTGGTTGGTGACTCCGCAAGCGCGGTGATAGGAACGCTGCGATATTCATGGTTGTTGAGTGCATTTTGCGTACTCGGCATGATCTTTTCTCCTGTCAGTATCTTTGGTTAGGTGTTCGTGGACTCAGCGCACACGTCGGGCCTAAAAACCAAACGGTGCAGGTGTTGGCGTGCTATGCGGCTGCCGTGAGTGCCGCTGGCTCGGGGGCAATGCCCCCGAGGATCACGGCAGCGGTTTGCTGAACGGCTTCCAAGCTCTCGCGCAGGAGATTGGCGTCTCCGTGCCAAAGCTGGATGTAGTCCTGGGATGCGGTTCCGTTTTGAAGTCCGACCGATTGGCAAACCACAAAGGCCACGGCTTCGGCCTCTGTTTCGCGCACTTGCTTGGTGGTCAGCGTGCGTCGGTCGCCACGATGCAGCATTTCGTGGCCTTATGTTGTCGACAACATAAGCCCACTTATGTGGCGCAGAGATTTATGTGGCGCTCGCTCCCGGATGCGCGAAGAGAAGCGCCCTCACCCTCGGCCATGCGCCACATAACTTTCCGTTCAGAGACTGCGAAGGAACTCCATCACGCGCTGGTTTGTGCGCCACATCTTCTTCTTTAACCTGTTCCCCCCGGTGTCACAAGCTGCCAGCGCCTTGGCCTTCATTTCAAGATCGACCTCTGCGTAGACGTTGGTCGTGTCGACGGAAACATGGCCCAGCCATGCTCGGATGGTGTTGATGTCCACGCCGGCACGAAGAAGGTGTGTAGCGGTCGTGTGACGGATTACGTGCGGACTAACCCGCTTCTTCGCCAGAGACGGGAGTTTCTCGCTGGCTTGCTTCGCATGTCTTTCGACCAGCGTATGGATTCCGAAGCGAGTTACCGGAGCACCGTAGCGGTTCAGGAAAACAAGGCTGTCTGGCTGCCGCCCTGCGATCAGCGGAGCCAGAATGGCCATCGTTCGTGGCCAGAGCGGGCAGAGCCTTATTTTTGCACCCTTCCCGCATAGCCTCACCGCACCGCCGCGTCTGTGGTCCCCTTCGAGATCGGAGATCTTCACCGCTGCCGCCTCGCTCGCTCTCGCGCCGGAGTTGTATAAGAACAGCAGGAGCGCGTGATCTTTCCGCCCCTGCGCGGTGTCCGGGTTCGGGGCGCCTAACAACGCGTCGATTTCCGCTTTTTCCAGATACGTAAGAGGGTTCTTTCCCGTGCGTTTGAACGGAACGTTTCGAACTTCGCCGCACCACATCAAGTGCTCAGGACTCCGCTGGCCGATAAAGTGGGCGAGGGCGTGTATGGCTGACAGCCTCTGGTTGCGAGTTGCGACGCTGCAGCCACGCTCTTCTTCGATGCCCGCGAGGAAGTTCCGTACGGCGTCGGCCGATAAGTCCTCGACCTCCAGAACATCGACAGTTGTCCGCGACTGAAGCGCAAGCCGCGGAAGAAGCAGGCATAACGTGTCCCGATAACTGCGCTGGGTGTTCCGCGAAAGATTCCGCTCTGTAACCAGATGTTCCAGCAGGAAACGTCTGATCCAGGGGCCAAGAAGGGAGCCGTTCTTCATGGCTTGCCTCCTGGGGACGCGTAGAGTTCGAAGCGCTGGCTCGCTTCGTCCAGGAGCTCCTTGGTCATCGTCAGATAGCGCGACGTTTCTCGGATGCTCACGTGGCCCAGATAGGTCGCCAGGTGCGGAAGAAGGCGCTGGACATTCTTTCCTTCTCGATACCAGGTCACAAGCCTTCTGACGGCGAACGTATGCCGGAAGTCATGAAGACGTGGCTGGTAATAGAAGCCGTCCGTGCGTTTCACGCCGGCTTCATATCGGATCCGTTTGAACGCCAGCTCTGCGGTCAGATGCGTGACAGGGCGTCCATCGTACGTCGCCAGAAACGGAGTAGCGGGTGAAGAGCCGGCCCCTTTCCACTTCCTCTCGAAATAGGCTCGAAGGACGCCGGTGAGATCTGAGCTCACGGGTACCAGCCTTGTCTTATAGAACTTTGTTTCGCGCACCGTCAGGATTGCATCATTCAAGTCCACATCCTGGTGCTGCAACCGAATCGCCTCACCGATGCGGAGCCCCGTTCCATATAGCAACAGGATCAACGTTCTGATGGTGTATGGCTCAAGATGCCAGTTCCCACGATGCCGATTGTCTACGACTCGGATCATCTCCTGCACTTCTTCTACAGAGTAGATGTAGGGCCGGAACTGCCGCGGACTCTTTGGCTGGGAGAGCGGAAGCGGATTGCGTGTTGCGTAGTCGCGTGACAGTGCGAACCGATAGAACATTTTGAGGGCCGAGAACTTGTTGAACCATTCCGCAGTAACCGGTCGGTCACCGTCAAGGAAACGGCGGACTGTCTCTGGACTCACGCTGTCGATTTCAATGGGTCCGGCGAGACGAGCGAAAGCATTCAGTTTGAGTGCCCGGTTCTTGTAGCTCATACCCAAAGACTGCTTATAGAGGATGAACTCGTGGATGGCATCGGTGATTTTCACGCGACACCTCCCAGTCCCAAGTTGCCCACATCCCGGAGAGCCTGGATCTCTCCCATGCGGTAGAAGGGGGCGGCGATTCTTTCACACTGCTCGATACAGGCAACCAGCAGTTTCACATCCAGGGCAGCGACTTCGCGCAGGCCCACCAGATCAACCTTGGCGTAGATTCGAGTGGCTGCCACCGACACATGTCCCAGGTGATCGCCCACCTCCTTCAGTGTCAGACCCTGGGCCAGAAGGTGCGTGGCACAAGCATGACGCAGAACGTGCGAGCCATAGCGCTTGAGCTTCAGGCCAAGTCGTTTCTGTAGCTTTTGAGTCATCGTGGAAAGAGCGCCCACGGAAACAGGACGGTATGGCCGCCTGAGTGTCAGCAAGACTTCCCGGTGGGCACAACGAGGCCTGACCTCCTTCAGATAACGTAGAACTGCATTCCCAACTTCGGTGGTCAGGGGATAACTTTGGACTTTCCTCTGTTTGGAGCGGCGCACGGTAATTTTCTCTTCCGCCCAGTTGATGTCTTCAAGACGCATCCGACAGACTTCGCCCACGCGAAAGCCATAGACCGCGCAAAGCAGGATCGCGCAGCGACTCCTGATCTGACTTGACGACGCGCCGTTGGCGGTGGCAAGAAGCCTTCTCACCTCTTCCCACGACGGCCCTTGCGGCAGATTTTCGTAAGTGTAGAGCCGGGGTGCGTCGATGGACTCGGCGATGCCCGCCGCGCACCAACCTCGACTGCTGGCGTAGCGAAAGAACGAGCGCAGAGACTGTACATGGAACGAGACGGTAGCCCGCTTCCACTTGCCCGCGGCACCGGTGAAGTACTTGGTAATCACTACGGGGGAAACGCCGGACAGTGGTGTGCATTGTCCGCCTAGCCATGCCAGAAAGGGGATCACGGAACGTTTTCGATTAACAATCGTGGCGTCGGCGAACCCTCTCTCGTGTTTGAGAAAGGCCAGGAACTGTTGCAGGTGATGGTTGTGAGGTGACGGGTCGCCTTGTTCGGCGTGCATTGGTTTGGACACGGTGGTTCTCCTCTCGAAAGAAAATCCACCCAGTATCCGCCAGCGTCTCCGCTGGGCTGCAGTACACCCTTGAAGGTCGCACGCTTTGCCGTCGGATTAGATCAGGAGATCATAAGTTCCGTATTGCGCGCTATACGGGAGGCCAGCCGGCGCAAGGCTGAAAGTGCTCGTCGACCTGTGCGTAATTAGCACCTTACGCTGCTAGTGCGCTGTCACGACATCGTAGATTTTGCGCGCCAAGGCGATGTACTCGATCGAGGCCTTCTCGTCCTCTCCGTTGCTTAGGGCGACGACAGCGAACTTCTTCTCCGGTATCGCGTAGAGCACGCTTTCAAATCCTTGGACATCGCCGCCGTGGCCGACTTCGCGCAAGCCGTGGTAAGTGCCAAGAGGGCCTCCGACGAACCAGCCGTAGCCGTAGATCGTTGGCTTGCCATCCCGCGCCTTTGCTGGCGTGATCATCTGGTTCCAAGTGGCGGGCGTGACCAGCTTGCCACCATACAGCACCACCATGAAGAGGCCGAGGTCGCGGGCGCTCGAGTTGATACCGCTACCCGGTGGCTTGTTGCTGATGTCGAGTAAGATTGCGTTCTGCAGTTTGCCATCCTTGTCGATACTGTATCCACGCGCGCGGTGAGGGATGACCGCAAGGACATCATCCAGCCGGGTCGAAGTCATGTCTGCCGGTCCGAAGATCTTCTGCTGCATGTACGTGGCATAACTTATGCCTGAGGCGCCTTCCATGACACAACCGAGCACAACATAGCCATAAGAGGTATAGCTGAACTTCGTGCCCGGCTCGAAGAGGAGCGGGTCCTTTGCGAAATCCTGGGTCAGTGCCTCGTTGATCGACGTGTAACGTCGGGTGTTGATGCTTTCGGCGTCGTTCTTGTAGTGCCGAATGCCACTCTGGTGCGTAAGTACATCGCGTACGGTAATAGGCCATTGCTTCGTTGGGAATGCCGGGCAGTACTTCTGCACCGACGCATCCAGATCCAACCGGCGCTCTTCGACGAGCCGCATCGCTGCGGTGGCGGTCAATGCCTTGGAGACCGACGCGATGCGATACACCGTATCGACGGTGGCCGGTACATTGTTCTCGACATCGGAAACGCCATAGCCCTTTGCGAAGATTAGCTGGCCGTCATTCACGATCGAGATCGCGAGCGATGGTTGGTGCAGGGCTGCCATTGCCTCGGAGGCAAGCCGGTCGATCTGTCCGCTGGCAGCAGGCGGAACGGCGTCTTGCGCCGAGATCGGAAACGAAAATAGAAAAGCAACAAGTAGTAACCAGCAAGACAGGAGCTTCATAGGAGCTATGCGGCCGTAATGCTTGCACGCGGCCTCCAATTTTACGGCAACGGCCACTGTCAGTGTAGTCGGCAATCCGGAAGTTGAGAACTCCGCACCAGAATGCCTTTCGGTGCTTCGGCGTCCGAAGACTGGCGATTCGGCGGCGCTGCCGGCAAGGTCGAGTTCGAACTGTTGCATCTGAATCTGGCTCGTACGCAACCTGACTTTCCTGCGCACATCCACAGTCAAGTTATGTGGCGCTTGTCTACGCCGAACAACCCGTTTTTGCGCCCATCCCGAGGCAAACGCCACATAGATCCTTGCGCCACATAAGTGAGCAATCTCATGCACGAGCGTGGAGAACTCCTCGGCGGGCTGCATCCCTGAAAGCAGCTTGATCTTTCCGCCATACGAGAGACCCTTCGCGGGAGCAATGCGCTCGGAGAAACTAATCTCGACGCTTTGCGCTTCCACGAACTTGAAGAGGCGTTCGCGATATCCGCTCACGTCGCCATTGACTTCGGTCAGTGTTGGGAGTTCCTTGCCTTCGGTCTGACTGATGTCTTATCTCGTGATTTGCGGCCGAGCCTCTGCGCGCCCGATGTAATCCGCGAGTAGATGTACTTTTCGATAGCAGTCAAGCGAAGATGACTGCTATGTCGATTTACAAGGTCCTCAGAAAAGCCGAGCGATTCGGCGCCTCATTCCGTGTTTGTAACTCGAAGGACATTGGCGTTGGATCGTGCGATCAGTTTCTAACGGAGCTAAGCCTGCGCGATTGTTCTGTCTACACACAGCGAGCTTACGCGTTGGGCCTCGCGCATTTCTTCAGTTGGCTGCAAGCCTCTGGAGGAGATCCCGATCACGTCACGCGTCAGATTGTTGGGAGCTACATCACCGGGTTCGCGAGCGGTACGAAGCAGGGTGCATTTGGTGCGCGATCAGCCGAGAAGCCGCGCCAGCCACGCACGATCAACCATCGGCTAAGCGTGCTCGCGTCATATTTTGAGTACTGCATTCGCTGCGATACCGAAGATGGACGCGGCCATTGGAAGGGTCGCATTAACCCAGCCTCCGGCAACCCTCTCACCGAAGAGCTGAGTCACGGGATGATCGGGCGTGACTTGCCTTTCCGCCAGCGACAACGTGATGGATTCCGTCGACGCATTCCGAGAAAGCTTCCGAAAGTCCTGGAGCCCACCACGATTCAGAAGCTAATCGACATCGCCCGTTCCTATCGCGATAAAGCGATTCTGATGTTGCTGTCTCGCACGGGACAGCGCATCGGCGATTGGAGTCCGGTAGCTGGCCGACACGGGATTTTGGGCATGGCACTAGAGGACGTCGATCGCAAGCGGCACTTCATCACCGTGCGGCTGAAGGGTGCGCGCGAGCAGCACCGCGTGCCCGTCACCGACGACTTCTGGCCGATTTATGAAGAGTACTTGCGCACCGAGCGCCGCGCGGCGCCGGACGTTCATGCCGTTTGGATCGCTTCGCGAAAAAGCCAAGGCCAGCCTCTTCGCTATGCCAGTTTTGAATCGGCGCTACGCTACATCGGTCGAAAGGCGGGCATCTCGGTTCATCCGCACCTATTCCGTCACACGCTCGCGCAGGGCGTGCTCGACACCACCGGCAACATCAAGATCGCTCAGGAGATTCTCGGACATGCACACCTGAGCACGACAGCCGATTTGTACCTGCGCGTCGATCAGCATGCGATGGTCACTGCATTGGCGGCGGCGAAGTCCAGCACCGAGCGAACTCCGAAGCAACACTCGTGGCCCTCGGCTAAAGCTGCACGGTACGCCTTCGCTTATGACGATGAAACGATCTCGGAACTGGAGCGCACCATTGCGCAAGCTTCCGGTGGCGAGCCATCCAGTGGAGATTCTTGATGGGAGCGATGATGTCTGTACTCACATCATGCCGCGCAAGTCGTGGTGACTTGCGCGGCGGCGTCCGTGGCTCTGCTGTTGATAAATTCGGCAGCACGTTGTGCATGAGCTGCGGCGGTGAACACCGCTCGGTTGTCAGCAGCCAATACTTTCAGCCAGGTTGCGATATAGGATGCGTGATCTTCGCGGGGTTCCAGAGCAAGCTCAAGGTCGGCACACAGGAAAGCGGCCCCGAGTTCGGCAACCAGTTCCTCGACAGCGTAACCTTCGCTCCCGAAGCGATGCCCGCCGAAGTCACGGTCCAGCCGCGTCTTGCTGCCTGTCCAGTGGGTGCATTCATGGGCAAGCGTGGCGTAGTAACTGTCCGCGTCTTGGAAACTCTCGAATGGAGGCATCTGGATCGCATCGGCGGCGATGCCGTAAAACGCACGATTTCCGCCGTGTCGGATGTTTGCTCCCAAGGCTGCGAAGAACTTTTCCGCGTGCTCGATGCGCGCCACAGGGTCGAGTGTAGGTGCGGCTTTCGCGTAATAAACTTCCGGCAGGCCTTCGATCTGCTCGACATTGAAAACGGTGTATCCCTTAAGGAATGGGATTTCCCGGTCGATTTCGTCGCCCGTCTTTTCGTCGGTTTCCTTTCGCGTGATGCTGTCCGCGTAGACGACGAGCGAGCCTTTCTCGCCCTTGCGGATGTGGGCGTCAAGCTCCGATGCCTGTTTGAAGGTCATCCAGATGGGAGCAGCGAAGCTTTGCGCCATGGCGCTTGCCCACAGAGAGAGAACGTTGATTCCGCTGTAAGGCTTCCCGTTGTGGCGGAGCGGGCGGGTAATCCGTCCTGCTGCATGTTCGGCATTCCACGGCCGAACCCAAGGCCTCACGCCTTTCTCCAAGTGGCTGACGATCTGGTTTGTAATCCGGGTGTAGACGTCTTGCTTTTCGGTTCGCTGCATTGTTTTTCTCCTTTGCGACGTTTAAAAAACTTCATTCCCTCGTAATGGAGAGGCGTTGTGCAGAGCGGCCCGAGCAGTCACAGGGCAGCCGGTTTGTGGCTGGCGACAGCTTTACCCTTGACGGCGGAAAGGGCCGTCTCTGCTATGGGTTTCGAACGAGGGAATGAGGGGGTCAAAACGCCGAACAACAAGGAGTTGCTAAAAAAGATGACGGCATTCCAGAAAGCAGAGGCGCTGGCAAGTCAGCGCTACGACCGAGACAAGCTGCTCGCGCTGGTTCACGAGGTTACAACGCATTTCCGCATGCCAAACAGCTTCGAGAGATCGAAGATGCGTGCGGTATGTCGATACCTGGCCGATGCTCTTGATCGCTGCAGCGGATCAACCCTGCAACAGCGATGGAACGATTTTGAGAAGAGGTTTTGGCCGAAGTGGAAGGCCGGGATCGACCGTCGCGGCGGTAACTACTGGACTTGGGGTGCACGCGTCCTAATATCCGCACGGATGATCGTTCCGAGTCTGGACATTCTGGCCAACGTACGCGTCAACCAGTGGGTCGCGCACTTGCCCGAAGATCACCCGCTCGCGCAGCAACACCGTGCGCTGCTCGGAGCAACCGCTCCGATAACTTGGAGTTCATCGTTTAGTCGTCACCTCGCTGTTTGCAACGGGCTGCGGCTACTGCTCGCTCGCGGCTACGACAGCCTCCACCATATAAAGGATGACGATCTGAAACTGGTCTCTGCTCGCTGGTCGAAAGGTACAGACGCGCTTGATGCCGCACTGTGCTCAGTTGGCGTGTTTTCTCGGACGCCGAAGCGAGGCTCTGCCCGCCACGGCAGGAAACAGCGCATGACGGCGTCGGAACTGGTTGAGAACGCCGGCGTACCAGATCGTTTCCAGCAGGTCGTCATTCTTTATCTGGAAACGTACGAAGCCCGAGTTAGCGATGTCTATCGGACATTGCGACATAAAGTCATTGCCCTCGCGCACTTTTGGCGGTTCATTCGGGATAAACATCCCAGCGTGAAGCGCTGCTCCGAGATTCTGCCACGCCACGTCCGCGACTATATCCCGCATGTGATCGCACGTGCTCGCGCCGTTCAGCGCGGCCCCGGAGCCGGCGAAGAGGTACGTCCAACCGCACACAGCTG
>Ga0209517_10010782_pt1 | contig 10078 bp, 6 predicted proteins | sample PeaSoiMetSII2010_FD_187695 | JGI IMG/M metagenome (GOLD analysis project Ga0209517, IMG submission 187695) | Peat soil microbial communities from Weissenstadt, Germany - SII-2010 (SPAdes) (version 2) | ecosystem: Environmental > Terrestrial > Soil > Wetlands > Peat | place: Germany: Weissenstadt... | reverse complement strand
CCCCGTTCCGTGGACTGGATTGGCTCGGCCGATAACTACGCCGAGTTGCACGTTGGTCCGAAATCGCATTTGCTGCGCGAGACGCTGGCCACCTTGGAAACAAGACTGGCCCCCGACAAATTCATCCGCATCAGTCGCTCGGTGATCGTCAACACCCAACGCATCAAAGAACTCAAGCGTTTGTTTTACGGCGGATACGAATTGACGCTTCAAGACGGAGCCAAGCTGACGTTGAGCCGGCGCCACCGCGACAAGCTGCGGCAACTCGGCGTGGAATAACACCGGCCACTCCCGTCCGCCAACCTTTCGTCCCTGAAGCCGCACCGCCGGTCCCAAGTAGATTGGCTTTTGTAAAAGATAACCATAATTTGTGACAAGTTCGCCAAAAAACGACTGGTGGTAATTTTACCTGAAACATGAGACGTCTCTCCAACTGTCAAAATAAAACCGTCCTGGCTGGCGGGGCCATGTTCTTGGTCATCACCGCCCCGGTGTTTGCGCAGGAAAAACCATTCATGCAGGGGGGTACCTCCCAGCCGCCACCGCTGCCGCCTCCCAAGGCCGCTGAACCCGCCGCCGGCGGCACCAACGCCGTCGCCGCGGCGCCCTCCAATCCGGTGGGGAAATTTTTCAACGGAGAGATTCCAGACGCGATTGCGAAGGGCAAATTCAACCTGAACGTGCGCCTGCGTTATGAACAGGTGGACGACGACAACGTTCCCGGCATTACCAAGAACTCCTATGCGCCGACGCTGCGGACGCGGTTTGGCTACACCACGGCGCCGCTCTACGGGTTTCAAGGGATGCTCGAAGGAGTCAACATCTCCGTGCTTGGGCCGGAACACAATTACAACGCCGCTGGGGTGAACGGCCAGCCCGCGCGTCCGCCGGTGGGTGACCCGCCGATGACCCGGCTCGACCAGGCGTGGCTGGGATACAGCAACACCAATTATGTCCCTTTCTCGGCCAAGGTGGGTCAGCAACAGATCAACCTCGACAACCAGCGGTTCATCGGTGATGCCGGCTGGCGCCAGAACATTCAGACCTATGAGGCCATCGGCGCTCAAGTCACCCCGGTCAAGGATCTCAAGCTGTATTACAGCTATATCTGGAACGTTGATCGCGTTTATGGCCAGGTGTCCAGTCTGCCGACGGCCAGCACGGATTTTGACTCGCGGTCGCACTTAATCAACATCTCGTATTCGGGATGGGAATTTGGCCGGCTCGTAGGCTACGCCTATTTGCTGGACCTGCACAACGCCGCCGGAGATGCGAACTCCTGTGCAACCTGTGGTGGCTACTTTGCCGGCGCCGCGCCCGTCAGCCAGAAAGTGATGATTGACTACCGCGCTGAGTTCGCCTGGCAGGATCAATACGCCGACAATCCGCAGAGATACAGTGCGGAGTATTGCAACTTTGAACTCGGCGCCAACATCAAACCGGTGGCCTTGGGCGCAGGCTATGAACTGCTGGGCAGCGGCGCCAACTCCGGCGCGGGCGGCGGACGGGTCGGCTTCAAAACTCCGCTGGCGAGCCTGCATCCATTCAACGGCTGGGCGGAGGTCTTCATCACCCACCCGAACAACGGTTTGCAGGACATTTATGAATACGCGCAGGTAACTTTGCCGGAGCAGATCCCGGTTCGTTTCATCTATCACAAGTATGATGCCGACTACGGCGGTGGCAACTACGGCCAGGAATTTGACGTGATGGTCTCCAAAAAATTCGGCAAGTACTGGTCGGCCATGGTTGAATTCGCCGATTATCTTGGTGAAAACGCAGCCGCGCCGGCGCTCCCCGCAGCGGAAGTGAACATTCAAAAATTCTGGGCCGCGGTGGAGTTCAACTTTTAACCTGGAATCATGAATCCATGGGAGATACTGAAATAAAACCCGCCGACGAACCGGCCAGGAAGAAATATGTGCGCGCCATCGGCCCGCGCCTGCGCGTCCTGTTGTATTTCATATTCGGTCTCGTCGCCATCCTGGCCGCTAATTCCGTCTATCTCAGTGCCATCACCTTCCTCGAATGGCTCAAGAGCGATCCCAACACCACCTACCAGAACTGGTTTTACATGGTGATGTTCGGAACGCACCTTGGCCTCGGTCTGTTGATCGTCCTGCCCATCGTCGTCTTCGGCGCCCTGCACATCAAAAATGCCCATGACCGTCCGAACCGCCGCGCCGTCAGGGTCGGCTACCTGCTTTTCTTCACGACACTGGTGGTCCTGATCACCGGCCTGCTGCTGACGCGCATAGACATTTTCCATTTCAGGAACGTGGGACTGAAAGACCCACGCCTGCGTTCCATCGCCTATTGGGCGCATGTCCTCACCCCCATTCTGGGCATCTGGCTTTACATCCTGCACCGGCTGGCCGGGCCCCGCATCAAGTGGCGGGTAGGATTGCGCTGGGGCGCGGCGGTGGGGATTCTGACCGTCGGCATGGTGCTCCTGCACACGACCCATCCACGGAAAAACCAGGCCGGGTCGGTGGAAGGCAGAAAATATTTCGAGCCTTCGCTGGCGCAGACGGCTTCGGGCAAGTTCATCCCGGCGCGCACGTTGATGATGGACAAGTATTGCCTGAACTGCCATCAGGACGCGTACAACGACTGGTTTCACAGCGCGCACCATTTCAGTTCGTTCAACAACAATCCATATTTATTCAGCGTGCGCGAGACCCGGCGGGTTGCGCTCCAGCGCGACGGCAACGTGAAGGCGGCGCGCTGGTGCGCGGGGTGTCATGACGTGGTGCCGTTTTTCAGCGGCGCGTTTGACAATCCCCATTACGACGACGTGCATGATCCCACGTCACAGGCTGGCATCACCTGCACGGCGTGCCACGCCATCACCCACGTCAACAGCACCCGGGGCAATGCGGACTACACGGTTGACGAACCGATTCATTATCCGTTTGCCTACAGCACCAATCGTTTCCTGCAATACATCAACCAGCAATTGGTGAAAGCAAAGCCGGAATTTCACAAGAAGACCTTCATGAAACCGTTCATGCACACGGCAGAGTATTGTTCCACCTGCCACAAGGTCAGCATTCCCGGCGATTTGAACCACTACAAGGATTTCCTGCGCGGGCAGAACCACTACGACCCCTATTTGCTCAGCGGCGTTTCAGGGCACGGCGCCCGCAGCTTTTACTATCCGCCCACCGCCGTGCAGAATTGCGCCGGCTGCCACATGCCGCTACAGGCGTCGGAAGATTTCGGGGCGAATTTCTTCAACCCCACAAACGCTTCAACACGCTACATCCACAACCACCTGTTCCCGGCGGCCAACACCGGCATTCCCTACATTCTCGGCGATACCAACATGATCAAGGTAGAAGAGGACTTCCTCAAAGGTTCGTTGCGCGTCGATATTTTCGGCATTAAGGAGGGCGGTTCGATTGATGATCCTTTGACGGCGCCGTTGCGGCCCAAGGTGCCCGCGCTCAAACGCGGTCACCGTTACCTGCTCGAAGTCGTCCTGCGCACCATGAAGGTCGGACATCTGTTCACTCAGGGAACGGTGGACTCAAACGAAATCTGGGTGGATTCGACGGTGAAGAGCGGCGACCGGACCATTGGCCGCAACGGCGGGTTGGGGCCGCACAAGGAAGTAGATCCCTGGTCACATTTCGTGAATGTCTATATGCTCGACCGCAATGGCAACCGGGTGGACCGCCGCGATCCACAAGACATTTTCACGCCGCTCTATAATCACCAGATCCCGCCGGGGGCGGGCCAGGTGGTGCATTACGACTTCACGGTACCCGAAGACCAGGATAGGCCGCTGACCGTCGAGGTGAAGCTGCAATACCGCAAGTTCGACACGCTTTACATGAACTACGTTTTCGACACGAACTACGTCAAAGGCGCGCCGTTCACCGTGACCAACAACCTGCCCATTGTCACCATTGCGGCTGACAAGATCACCTTCCCGATTGAAAATGCCAATGTGGAGGCGGCACAACTGGCCGCCATTGCCGCGCAAACGTCCAACATTCCCGTGTGGCAGCGCTGGAACGATTACGGCATCGGCCTGCTGCTCGAAGGCAACGTTGGGGCTGAAAAGGGCGAATTGATCCAGGCCACGGAGGCCTTCGAGCACGTGGAAAAATTCGGCCATGCCGACGGCCCGGTGAATCTGGCGCGAGTCTATTTCAAGGAAGGCCGGCTCGACGATAGTGTGGCCGCGCTGCAACGCGCCGCCAAATTCGATCCGCCGGCAAACCGGTGGACCGTCGCCTGGTTCAACGGGTTGGTGGACGAGCAAAACGGTTTTCTCGACAAGGCCATCACCGAGTTCCGCAGCATTTTGGAAGACCGCTATCCCGAATTGGATCAGCGTGGTTTCGATTTCTCCAGGGACTACGAGGTTATCAACGAACTGGGTCAGGCCTATTTCGAGCGCGCCAAAATGGAACGTGGAAATCCGGAGAAACAGAAGGAATCCCTGAAACTGGCCGCCGCAGCGTTCCAGAAAACGCTGGCGCTGGATTCGGAAAACGTGACGGCGCATTACTCGCTCTCCCTGATCTACAAGCAACTCGGAGATGAGGCCAAAGCGGCCTATCATCGCCGAGAACACGAGAAATATCTTCCCGATTACAACGCTCAGGACCGTGCCATCAGCATCGCGCGCCGGGCCAATCCGGCCGCCGACCATGCCGCCCAGGCCACCGTGATCTACCCGCTGCAACGGCCCGGCGCGCCGGAATTGTCGGGGGACGTTTCAAACCCGGTTCGAAATCCGACGGGAACAGGAATGGCGCAGCCGGTTCCCCCCAACCATTCCGCTCTGGCGACCTTGTTGTCCTCCAAAGTGAATTAATTTTGCATGAACCAACATCCAAACCCGCCGACCGGCGAACCGGAAGAGCTTGGCCACGTTGACGACGCGATTATCGGCAAAGCCGTTCGCTGGTCGCTCGTAGTTTTCGTAATTATCGGCATCCTGTTCGGGGGAGCGGTATTGTTTCTCAAACGCAAGCCCCCGCCGCTGCCGCCGCAGATCACCCAAGTCAGTGCGCCGACCGACCCGGACCGGCCACGGGCGGAAATCCCGGTGGCCAAATTCACCGACATTACCAAGGAAGCCGGCATCACGTTCGTGCACGTCAACGGTGCCTACGGCGATAAACTGTTGCCGGAAACGATGGGCGGTGGCGTCGCCTTTTTTGATTTCGATGGCGATGGCAATCAAGATTTATTGTTCATCAACTCGTGTTACTGGCCCGGACACGTACCCGAAGGAAAGTCTCAGCCCACAATGGCGCTTTATCGCAACGATGGCCACGGTCACTTCACCGATGTGACAAAAGGTTCGGGCCTGGACGTGAGTTTTTACGGCATGGGCGTGGCCATTGGAGATTATGACAATGACGGTCTGGACGACGTGTTCATCACGGCGGTCGGCGGGAATCATTTGTTCCATAACGACGGCCACGGTAAGTTCCACGAAGTGACGCAGGAGGCGGGCGTGGGCGGTTCGACGAATGACTGGAGTACGTGCGCGGCGTTCTTTGATTACGACAATGATGGCAAGCTCGACCTCTTTGTCGGCAATTACATCAAGTGGTCCCGTGATATTGATGCCGAGGTAGGCTACAAAATTGACGGGCGGACGCGGGCCTACGGCCAGCCCATGAATTTTCAGGGTGCTTTCCCGCGCCTTTACCACAACGACGGCAACGGCCATTTCACCGAGGTCTCAGCGCAAAGTGGTTTGCAGGTGAGAAACCCCGCGACCGGCGTCCCCGCCGCCAAGACACTTGGTGTCGCGCCCGTGGACATTGATGGTGATGGTTGGATTGACCTGGTGGTGGCCAACGACACCGTGCCCAACCTCGTTTTTATGAACCAGCACAACGGCACGTTCCGGGAAATCGGCGCCCAATCCGGCGTGGCCTTCGACAGCTACGGCAACACGCGCGGCGCTATGGGCATTGACGCCGCTTACTATGACAATGACGGCAGATTGGGCATCGGTATCGGTAATTTTGCCAACGAAATGACCGCGCTTTACGTCCAGCAAAACTCGCCCACTGATTTCGCCGACGAAGCCATCACCGAAGGCATCGGTCCGGACAGCCGGCGTTTTCTGAAATTCGGCCTCTTCTTTTTTGACTTTGACCTGGATGGCCGGCTGGACCTGCTCACGGCCGACGGGCATCTGGAAAATGAAATCAGCAAAATCCAGCAAAGTCAGACTTATGCGCAACCGGCGCAGTTGTTTTGGAATGCCGGCGATCAAAATGGCGGATGCTTCGTCGCTGTGCCGCCGGAGAAGGCCGGCGCCGATCTTTTCAAGCCGATCGTCGGCCGCGGCTCGGCCTATGCCGATATTGATGGCGACGGCGATCCGGACGTGGTGCTCACGCAGGTCGGCGGGCCGCCGCTGTTGTTGCGCAACGACCAGAATCTGCATCACCACTGGATTCGTTTGAAACTGGTGGGCACAAAAAGCAATCGCGACGCGATCGGAGCGTGGATCACGGTGCGTGTTGGTGGCCGCACTTTGAGGCGCCAGGTCATGCCGACGCGCAGTTATCTCTCCCAATCCGAACTGCCGGTCACCATCGGCCTCGGCGATGCGCTGAAACCGGACGACGTTGAGATTCTCTGGCCCAGCGGGATCAGGCAGAAAGTTGAAACAGTAACGGTAGATCACCCGATGATTGTTACCGAGAGTCCTTAGGCACCTCAAACGTCGCAGGGCGGATTTCCGAGTGGCGGATTTGTCCGCCGAGTTTTGCCGTCCACATCAGGATTAGACCCACGATCACTGCTGCAAAAAGCATCGTGATTCCAAACCAGCGAGCGATGGTTCTGCCCAGGAAGAGAAGCAATCCGGCGAGCGCAACGACTCCGAGCACGCTGCAACCTGCCATAGCCAATCCTGCCGCTGCCTGATGCCGCTCAAGAATCGTATCTACAAATTCCGGCAATCCCTTCACGGCGCCTGACGCTGGTTTCCCAGTCAGATACAGAGTTAAAGTAAAGACCGCCGCCGCCACGAGTGTTACCAGCGCAATCTTTTGGTCTTCCGAATTGCCGCGCCACAGGCCAATGATCAACAAGGCGAGTGCAAATAGAATTGCCATGATTGGCGCGTGACACAGGAGCAAATGAATGTGAGCGGCAGCGACTGAGTTCATGGGTTTTACTCGTTTCCGGTTAACTAAAATTCCAAAGGCACACGGACGATCAGGCCGCCCATGACATCGCCAACCTTGAAATCTTTCTTCGGGCTGGCGGCATTCCGGTTGTGGCAATCGGCGCAGGCGTTGACGGTGGCCGCATTGGCATAGACGGCGGTGAAATAGCGGCGACCGCCGAGCGATTCCCGGGCATAATAATTCGTGCCGGGATGATCGGCGACGAATTGTAAGCCGGTTTTTTCCGTGTCGGTTTCCGGCCCGTTCTTCGGGTTGATCGGCCAGAGCGAACGCAGGACGTAGTGGAACTCCGCGCCCTGCTGTTGGACGGCTTCGGATGCCTGGCGCAGCATCCGGGCGTGCATGGCCATGAGGATTTCGTCCTGGCCCGGCGCGCCGCCCGGCGGGTAGTTTTGCAAGACCAGCCGGGCATAAGTTTCGTGGTCGGCGGCAATCACGGCATGAAGAGCATCGGCCATCTCCTGCGGCTTGAATGTCACCGTCGGTTCCGGCGGCGGGGCGGTTTCCTTGGCCGGTGGCTGCCCGCAACCGGCGCCGGCCAGGATAACCAGACCGGCCAGAGTGAAACCCGGGATATTGGCTGCTGATTTTATTTTGTTCATGGTTCTTGTTCGTTGTTCGCTCCCGCGGGAAGGAACCGCCCGCCATGCGCTTTTAACAACTCATGATTTACCTTTCGATTGCCCTGTGAGTCAAAAACTAAAATTCCCGAAGCGCCGGTGAAAGAGAAGTTAATTGGAAAAGCTTCAAGTGCCGGGCGACCGCCGCTTTGCCGCAATATGTGGATCAACAACGTCGCCGCATCGTAAGCCGCCGTCGCCGTCGCGTCCGGCTCGTGGCCGAAACGCCCGCGGAAGGCGGCGGTGAAACGTTGACACGCGGCAGCCGCATCCAGTTCCAAAGCGGGGGCGGATACCACAAATCCTTCCATGGCGTCACCCGCAGTTATCGCGAAATCGGCCGTGCGCAGCCGGCCCGGCCCGGCCAGCGTGCCAGTGAAACCGGCGGTTCGCAACGCTTTCGCCAGCTTCCCGGCCATGGCCGGATCCAGCCAGAGCAGAACGGCGTCGGGCTGAGTTGCCAGAATTTCTTTGCCGAGCCGGGCCAGGTTTGTGGATGACGGGTTCAGTTTGATTATTTTCTCCAGGGTGCAGCCGCTGTTGGTCGCGGTTTTCCCAAGGTCGCGGGTCGCTTCGCGTCCGGCGCGCCCGTCAGGAACCACGGCGGTCCAATGACGGGCAGGAATACCGGTAAACAGCGTTTTCGCCTCCTCGGTGGTGCGGGGAACAATGCGCGCCATCCAGGGAACACCTGTGTCGCTGACGGAGGAATCGCCACACAGGGTAATTACCGGCACAGCCATGCGGCCGGAAACCTGCAGCGCCAAATGCGTGGCCGCCCCATCCGGCGGGGCAATCAGGCCCAGGGCACCGTCGTCCGTGACCATCCGGGCGGCTTCCACGCCGTCCGCGCCCCATTGGCCGGTGCGTCCGCGGATGATCAGGCTCACGCGCGGTCCGGGAGATTGATTGGCAAGCTCCACCCCGAGCGTTGCGCCATCGCGCAGGCTGGCAGCCTGGGATTCCTCGGGCGGGACGAGCAGGCCGATGCCGAAGGTGGCATTTGTCGCGGCGGATTCAGCCGCGGGCAAACACATCGCGCCCGCCATCATGGCAATGGCGGCAACGGTGGAACGCTTGTCAAACGGCATAACTTACTTTGCCGCGGTAGTGAACGGCTTGGATTTTGGGGCTGGGAAGTAATGCCATTTTCCCTGTTGGTATTCAGCATAGACAATCGGCGCGATGTTGTCCCAGCGTCCGTCAAAGCGCATATAACCGGTCACGCCGGTGTATTCGTCTGTGGCGGCCATCACGTCGCGGATCCGGTAGCGGTTCGGTCCGGCCTTTTTGATCGCGGCGATGAGCATTTGCGTGCCGTCGTAGCCATAACCGGCGTAGATGTCCGGCCTCATGGCGTAACGCTTTTCGAAACGCGCAACAAAATTTGTCCACGCCGGGTCGGTTTTATTCGGGTCAAAGGAGTAGGCTGCGGTGGTTCCTTCCGCCGCCGGACCGGCGAGTTTGATGAAATCCGGATCCACAAGCCGGTCAAAGCCGTAGAACGCGGCCTTCACGCCCGCCGCCCGCAGTTGCGCCGCCGCCGGGCCGGTCTCAGCAGGGTTGCCCCAAAAGACCACGGCCTGTGGGTTCGCCTGTTTGATGACGGCCACCTGCGTGTCGAACGTGCGGTCGCCCTCCTTGAAATTGATTTCTTGCAGGATCGGGTGGCCGAGCCGGCGCACGGCGTCCACGAACGGCCGGACGCCCATGCGGCCGGGACGGCTGTTGCCACGCAGCACGACAATGTTGGTCAGGCCGCGCTCCTCCACCATCAGCCGGGCGAGCAGATATCCCTGCTGCCGGTTGTCGGGAAAAACGCGCAGCAGCCAGGGAATTTGCGTCTCGGTCAGGGAGGGATCGGGATCCGAACAATTGACCATGAACGTCTCGGTCTTCAACACCACGCGGAGCGCGACGTGGGTGGCGTCGCCGTCAATCGTGCCGAGGAACGCCAGCACGTTGGTGTCGGCGAATTCGACCGCGATGTTCGTCCCCGGCGCGAAACCGGTGCAGTTGTGCACCTCGATGTTTCCAGCGGTGCTGCCGGGGGTCGGATTGGTCACGTTTGCGGCGTTGATCGCGCAGCCGGCGGGAATGCCCGCTACCGTGAACGTGCCACCACTAATGGTTCCGAGCACGACATACTGCGTGATCGGCGCTCCCACTAGCGACCAATCGACCGGCGGTCCCGTGCTCGTTGCAAGACCGTTGATGTCGTACGCGGGCAGCGCGATATCGACCGTACCGATATTGGTTCCGGCCTTACTGGTGTTGCTC
>Ga0209517_10010779_pt1 | contig 10079 bp, 8 predicted proteins | sample PeaSoiMetSII2010_FD_187695 | JGI IMG/M metagenome (GOLD analysis project Ga0209517, IMG submission 187695) | Peat soil microbial communities from Weissenstadt, Germany - SII-2010 (SPAdes) (version 2) | ecosystem: Environmental > Terrestrial > Soil > Wetlands > Peat | place: Germany: Weissenstadt... | reverse complement strand
GAAATCCGAGAGCAGACGAATGGTTTCCAGCACCGAGGGATCCAGGTTCTGCGCCTCGTCTACAATCAAGATGCAGCGCCGCCCTGCCCTCGCCTCCTGCAAAAGCAGGCGGTTAAATTCCTCGTGCATGACCACCGGATCTTGCCCGAGGCCGCTTTCGCACGAGAACTCGTTGAGCAGGAACCGCAGGAACTCACGCGAGTTGCATTGCGTCTGGAACAGGAACGCCGTACGAGCCGACGAACGAAATCGTTCCAGCAAGTGGAACAGCAAGGTCGTCTTCCCCATCCCGGGAACCGCGATCAGCGCCATAAAACCGCGTCCGGATTCAATCCCGTAATAGACGGAAGCCAGCGCCTCGCGGTGCTCGGGGCTGAGATAGAGAAAACGCGGGTCAGGTGTGACCCCGAACGCTTCTTCCTTAAGGCCGTAGAAGTCTAGAAACATTTAGATTCCACCCACTTGGCTGACTTTGTTGGCATCGTGAACTTCCGCAGCGGAATAGTCGTGATCCCGCCGGAGACCATTCCCATTGCCGTTGTTATGGTTGCCGTTGTTGTCACTTCCGTTAAAACTCTCACTCCTGCGAGGCACGGCGGCCAGCACGGGAATGTTCAGCGTCGCGGAGACTTCCGCCGGCGTCCGGAACGAAGGATCGAGATACTCCTGAGCGCCAACCGCGGCGATTGAGACCAGCACTGCGAAGAAGACGCCTCCTATCAGCGTTGGCCATGGGGAGTTCGACGGCAGGCTGGGCGCCACAGGTGACTCCGCGACGGCGACATTCAGAATGCGCGTGCGATCCAAGGCTTCGCTCATGCGTGCTTGTTCCCGTTTGCGAAGGTAGAGAAGATAGTTTTCTTCATCGGCCTTCACGGTGCGCTGCAGGTCCTGTTCGAGCAGGTCTTTCTGTGCCAGGTCGCGAGTCATGGCTTCATACTTCGCAACCGCGGCCTCGGTCGCTGTCGCCCGCGCTTGCAGGCCGCTGCGCTCAGCTCTGGCCTTGGCTAGCTCTTCGTTGATCCAGGCGTAAGTCGGATTGCGGTCGGTGGTTTCTTCCTTGATGGGCTTGGCATCTTCGGTCGCGATCGCCGCCTGCGTCTCACTGATTTGTTTATCCACTTCCTGGACCAGCGGGTAGGTCGGCTGATACTTGGTGAGCAGCTCCGTGCGCTTGAGTTCGAGATTGATCAGGGTGGATTTGAGGGTCTGGAGGACCTGGGCGTCGTCGAGCCGCCGGCTGGAGGTAGTCAACCGCTCGGGTGTGATTCCCGCCTGCCGCTCCATCGTCCGGATGCGTTCCTCGGTGCTGGCGATTTCCGCCCGCGTCTGTTGCAGGCTGGAGCGGAATTCGCTCAGCTTTTGCAGTGTCAGGTCCCTGCTGATCTGCGGGGCGACCCCACCCTCCTGCTGAGAGAACTGTTTCATCTGAGCCTCGGCATCGCTCAGGTCTTTTTTGTAACGTTCGGTCTCCTGGGCAAAGAATTCAACCTGCCCTGGAGGACTATGCACGGCTACGTGCTTCTGCATATAAGCCTCGGTCAGCGACTTCAGCACCCGTACCGCCTCCTGCGGATCGCGCGCCGTGTAGCCCACATCAATGAGGTCGCTTTTCTTTACCACCTCGATTCGCAGATCCTTGTTCAGGCGGTCCGCGGCCCTGGCAAGTCGACGCTCTGGCACCGGCGAACCCAGCACCCGGTCCCACAGCGTTTTGTCTCTATCCAATCCGCAGGCAATCACGACCTGGCGGAGAACGTCCGGGCTGTGGAGCAGCTCGATTTCTGAGTTGAGGTCTTCCTCGCTCACCGGCTTCACCACCGGGGGAACACTGGCTTCCGTGCTCACCACCGGATCAACGCGTCCCTCGCCCACCAGGAATTCTGTACTCGCCGAATATTTGGCGGGTTGCAGGATGGCGACCGCAATCGCACCCGTCAGAATTCCAAAGAAGCACAGCGCGGCTGTCCGCTTGTAGCGGAAGGCTGCGGCCAGCAGATCCTTCACGCTGAACGGAAGAGCTGCCTTCTCACTGCCAAAGTCAAAATCGTGGTTATTCATCGCAGGCCTTTCTGCCCTAGTAGGTCTTCGCAAAGGTGCCCATCGATGCCGTCGGAAGGAACGGCTTAATTTTGGAGAACTGGTTCTTGGGCACGAACAACATATCTCCGGGATGTAAGAGGGGATCTTCCTGCAGGTTGCCTTCCGCTTGCATCTTCTTCACATTGATGATCTTCGCCGAAACCCATTCGTCGTTGACCCGGCGGAACAGCAACACTTGCGAGTGTTTGGCAGTATCCTGGAATCCTCCGGCTATGGCGATCGCCTCGGTCAGCGTGGTGTCGCCGCGCAGTTCGTACTTCCCCGGATGCCCCACCTGGCCATCGGCAATAAAGTAGGGCTTCTCAAAATCTTTGAGCGTCACACTGATCAGCGGTTCGTTCAGGATCTTGTTGTATGCGCTGCGCAGAGTTGCGGTCAGATCGGGTACGGTCTGGCCCGCGACATGTGCTTCGCCAATTCCGCGCAGCGTGACGAAACCATCCGGCTGCACGCTGACGTTCTGCTGGTTGAACTCAGGGCTGAGCTCGAACGAAATGTCAAAGACATCGCCGGGACGCAGCTTGTATCGGGGGTAGCGATTCTGAAACGAGGGACCGGATCCCGCATCGCCCGACTTCGAACTCGCAGCCGTCGCAGGATCGGCTTGCGCCACATTGCTGGCATCCTGCTGTGCCATGCCGCTCGCGCAAGCCAGCGCCAAGATGGCGGCTAGTGTGATTGTTTGTTTCTGCCCGGTTTTCATCTCTGCCTTCTCCTGTGCCGTACTTCCCGGCGGTTCATCTCACGGTGGTGCGGCCGCATTGCGTCTGCGTTCGCTATGCCGCGGTTATATTGTGCTGGCGGATCTTGTAGAGCAGTCCCCGGTAGCTGATCTTCAGCAAACGCGCTGCCTGCTTCCGGTTCCACCCTGTACGGTTCAGTGCGGTTCGTATCGCTTCGATTTCTCCCCGCGAGCGAACGCTGCGCAACGAAGAGATGGGCTCCTCGCCGGCAGCGCCCGCAACAGGCGCAGGGGTATCGGGCGGCTTCGACTGCTGCTGTGCGTCGTCCATGGTTGAATCCTGTGGTGTTCCAGTCCAAAAACGGCTCATGATGCCTTCGCCCTTTGCCGAAGACGGCAAACAAAATGTCCTAATCTGTGCAGGGTTCCAACAGAAGTTTCACAGGGGTCTGCAACGTAGAAAGCCGATTGCAGGATCAAACCGGTTCGACCTCGTAGCCTTCGATACGAATGGAAAGAGAACGCTGGATTGGCTCGACGGAGATGACCAGACTGCGGCTCCCGTTTTGCCCCACCAGGATACCTTCCACACCGTCCAGGGAACCACCGCGAACCCGCACCCGCTGTCCTACTTTTAAGAACGCGTGTTTGGTAAAGGGCGTGTCGCTCGAGACCAGCGCCCGGACTGCTTCCATTTGCTCCGCGGGAATCGGCGTTCCCTGGCCTTGCCCACCCACAAACTGAACCACACCCTGAGTCTGCAAAACTCTTACCCGCTCCTCGGGTGACGGAGCGATGCGGACGAAAGCGTAGCCCGCGAATAAGGGACATTCCACCACCTTGCGGCGATCGCTCCAGCGGTGAATCTGGCTGATCACGGGAAAGAATACGTCGACGCCCTGACCGCGCAGTTGCCGCTCAACTACCTTTTCATGCCGCGACCGCGTCTGGATGGCATACCAGCTCATTCCTGCCATGGCGTCTGCCGCACTCAACGCTGCAGCCGAACTCACCGGCACATGTTCCGCGATGTTTACGCCACTGGTATTCACAGCTTCGCCCTCTGAGTCACAATTCCGACTCCTGGAAATTCCTGGTTTCGCAGACAGTTCTGCGTCGTTTCGTTCAGCTCGCAACTTCCGGAGCTAACAAAGCCACGGTCTATGAAAGGGGGGAGTTACTAAGCAGCGCGATTTATGTTTTGAAACCCAGCAGAACCAATAAGTTCATACAGATTATCGGGCATCGCAAAATTCTGCAAGTGGGCAAAAGGCTTGCTAACTAAAGTCTCTACTTGCCCAAAAGCCGCGCCGGAAGGAGCATTGCGCCCCGTGGCTATACCTTTGCAACGAAACGGCCAATCCTTACTCCCGATTAAAGTGGGAGACGTCGATGCTCGTGCCCTGGAGGCCAGTCAGTCCAAGGCGAAATCCACAACAAGCGAAGACTGCGTTGCCCGGGAAGGCTGCACCGCCGGTCGTTATGACCACCACGGACTTCCACTTCAATCATCATCCGGATCCGTTGGCGGACGGTGGTCATTCAGAAAGTGCTCTGCATTCAATGGCGCCGCGATGGTCTGAAACTGCAAGGGCGTCTGACTAAAGTCGAAGCAATCGGAAAAGTCATCCGCGGGAGCGTCGGCATAGCCCAGCGACGGCAGCCCGAAAGTCTGTTCAATGAACTTGAGAATGCTGCCAAAATCGTGATCCGCGTGCGAAATGTACTGCGCCTTGGCATAAGGGGAGACGACAATCAATGGCACACGGAAACCGTAGATGTATCCGCACCCCCATTGCGAACAGTTCACCAGGACTTTGGGAGGCGGAACGTGATCGTACCAGCCGCCCCAGTCATCCCACGTAATAAAAATGACGGTGTTGGCCCAGTAGGAGCTGTTACCAATGGCGTTCACAATGGAAGCGACCCAGGAGGGTCCCGCACCTTCATTGATTCCGGCGTGATCGGAAGACTTCCCGTCCGGGATCACCCAGGTCACCTGGGCCAGCTGCTGGTTGGCAATATCCGTCAACACCTGCGTCTGCGGGATGATCACGTTGCTCCATGCGCTGCCGGTGCAGACCAGTTGTCCGCCCTGCGTCTGCGGCTGGCACATATGCTGGATCGCGTCCGGACCCGTCCAGATAGAGCTGGCCAATGGCGTGTAGTAACGCCATGAGATGCCCTTGGCGTCGAGCAGATCGGTGAGCGTGGGATGTTCGAAGCAGGGGTACTGGGTCGAGGATTCGTTGCCCGACGGATCGATCAGTTTCACCACGTTGTCGGCCGGAGCGATGCAGCCCACTCCCGTTCCGGGCGCCACATTTTCCGAGGCGAACAAATTACTGGTGGCCGTCGGGGCCGATGTGCCGGAAATAATAAACTGGTGCGCCGGGAAACTCGGGCCCTGATTGGTCTGGAACATGCGGTCGCCGAATGTGTACTGTTCGGCCAGCTGGAAATACGGCTGCACCTCGCTCGGATCCACATACATGAATTGCGGATTGGCTGGAGGACAATTGGTCGCGCCCTTGTTGCACGTGACTGTGTTCAAGTCATCTCCATCCATTTTTCCTCCGTCGTACATGTTCACGAACGCCGGATGGGAATGATTGAGGTCGTAGTCGGTGGTAAGGTCGATCTGACTCAGAGGGACGGGCGTGCCCTTCGAATTCATTCCGGATTGAGCAATATCCGCGCCGCGCGAAATCAGGACTTGATCCTGAAAGAGATTGTCGGGTGAGCGGTTTTCCTGAAAAATGACTACGACGTGCTGAATTTGCTGCGACTGCACGAGGTGGCTACTGGAACCAACGCAGCCGTTCAGACTGAGCAGCACTGCGGCCGAGCCGGCCAGCACAACGAACATGAATAGCGCGCGGAGTCGGGTCATGGCGGAACTTTCTCCCCTGGGTAGGTAAGCTCAGAACGAACAGATTTCCTGGTTTCTACTTCTATCAAGAAACCCGGCAGGCGGCATTTCCACTCGCAGTATTCCGGATTCCCCCACAGCGCCTTAACATGGACACCTAACAACTACAGTTTGCAGACTCGCAAGACCCTTCAGAGCGTCAGCCTCGCGTTGGATGCTACCACCTTCTCCACCGTTGCTGTATGTTCTCGGGCGGAAACCAGATTGCCGCTGCTTCCGGATTCGGGGAAAAACGGCTATGAAACATGCCGGGAAAACCTAAGGATGTGGGTGGGGGACATCGCGTACCCTTACCATACCTCCTAAGCTATTGTAGGGATTAGAGAACAGAAGAGATGAGGTAACCAACCGGGCCGAGTACTGTGCTGTCGAGCCTGCCCATGAGTGCTATTTACTCGGAGTCTAATTTCCCCTAGTATCGGTGGCGATTCTTCACGTGCTGCACCGGTGTGGGTGAGAGCGCAGCACTTGCGTGGCTTCCTTGACTGTCTCCTTTGGAGACAGACCTGTGATCGCGTCACTGTCGTTCCTTTTTCTGTGTGAGGGAGAACTTGCTGTCAGTTCACTGCAAAATATGGGTCACATAGCCCCGCTTCCCAATCCGGACCGTCTTCGCGTGTTGGCCGCCGATAGCACTTCCATGAGCACGCAGTTGCTCGTGCAGGCGCTGGCTCGCGACCCTCAGTTCGACATGATCGAGTCTGCTTCCGACGGCTCGACCGTTCTCCACTTGCTAAAGCGTGAAAAACCGCACATTGTGCTGGTGAGCGCGAGACTGGGCGAAGACCATGGAGGCTATGACTTGGTGCGCGAGATTCGCTCCCAGTCGCCCGCCACGCGGGTGATCGTGCTTCTCGATGCCTCCGAGAAGGGCTCCATCATTGAGGCGTTTCGCGCCGGCGCACAGGGCGTGTTCTGCCGCACCGAACCCTTCAATCTGTTGGCCAAGTGCATTCAGTGCGTTCACCAGGGGCAGATATGGGCCAGCAGCAGCGAGCTTCAGCATGTGCTCGACGCATTTGCGCGGCCTACATTCGCCAAGGTCCAGGCCAAAGGCGGGTCGTTGCTGTCCGCGCGAGAAACCGATGTTGTGCGCTGCGTTGCCGAAGGACTCACCAACCGCGAGATCTCGCAGCGCCTGAAGCTCACCGAACACACTGTTAAGAACTACATGTTTCGGATATTCGAGAAGCTGGGAGCGTCCAGCCGCGTGGAGGTTGTGCTTTTCGCTCTGGGCCAGCGCGGCGCTCACCCGGCTTCGTCGAATGGTCGCAGGGCGCATTCCGCGGCCGCGCAAACCAAAGCCGTGCCCATTTCAATCGCCGTCCGAAAGACTACACACCAAAGATGAGGATCTAAGCGGTCGCTTCCCTATTGTGGTAATCGGAAGTTCAGCGTGATGCGGGTCTGCATACGCACGGCCTGCCCGTTCTGGATGCGCGGCTTGAAGCGCCACTGCCGAACCGCGGAAGTTGCAGCCTGCGCCAGTTGCGGCGGTCCGCTGACCAACTGAACGACCTCGACCGAACCGTCCGTGCCGATATGGACCTCAAGAACTACCGCTCCCTGGATCCGTTGCTGGCGGGCTTCTTCGGGATACTCCGGCTCCACGCGATTAAGCAGGTTGCTCTCAGCCACATCAGGTGGCAGTTCTACCACCTGCTCATTGTTCTCGGGTTCGACGGATGAAGCGTTCTGCATTCCCAGCTTGTGATCGGTTCCCGCGGCTCCGGACTCGCCCGGCGTCGGCGGCATGCGGAATATCTCTTTGCCGTTCTCATAGACCAGCAGGCCCCCGGGCGGAACCGAATTGCTGACACGGGGTTTGGAGGCGGCGGCTGAACGAGCCGCTTCCCCGGCGTCTCCCGCTTTGCCGGAGGAACTCGCGCTCGCGGGCGCACTCACAGCGGCGGGCGTGCTTACGGTAGCCGCTGGGGACGCGACGGGGTGCATGCGCGCCTTCGTGTTCGGTACTCCCAGATGCCGCCCCACCAGGACTCCAAGCAGGACCGCAAAAGCCAAAACCGCCACTCCCAAGACCAATGTGACAAAACCGAGTCCGCGTCCACCCGTTACAGCACCTTCTGCGTCCTCCGGACCATCAGGAGGCTTCGGCCCCTCGGGCAGAATCTCACTCTTCTCAATCTCACTCTTCCCAGATACCGGCGATGCCTCAACCGTCGAGGCCTCAATCGGCGGGGCCTCGATCGGCGGCGCTTCGCCCGGCGGCAGCGGCTGCGTGGCTCGCTCCAGGCTGGCCAACGCGCGGCTCGCCAGCGCCTCCAGGGTGCGTTCATCGCGATCGCCAAAAGCGCATGCCCGGGAGGAAAACAGTTCAAAAACCCCCAGCAGTTCGTCCCCGCGGAGCAGCGGCATCACCATTACGGAGCGCACTCCCAGGCGGAGTGAGGCTTCCACGTCCGCCCTGGCATCCGTAAGCACATCGTCGCAGCGCTGCGTGCGCAGCGTGCGGACGCACTCCCCCGATAGTCCCGACGACGTATCAATGTGGGAGCCCAACACCGGCGCCGTCGCGCCGCTGCTGGCCCGGCAGACCATTTCTCCACCGCGTTTGAGAACAATCGCCGCGCCGGTAGCGCCCGTGGCCAGACAGGCCTGCTCCACGATCTGGTTGAGCACAATCTCCAGCGCGAGATCGGCAGAAAGCTCCGGTGACAGCCCGCCCCCGCTTTCTGCAGAGAAGCGTGCCGCAAGTCGAACAAAGTCTGCCTCGCGGCTCACTTCTTCCGCCGCCTGCTCGGGGAACGTTTCGGCAGACGGAGAGATGGGTTGCGAAGGATCCAACTCCGGCCTGGGATGCGGCAGCATAACGGAGAGAGACACACTCCAACTACAGCTTCTGTAGCGGAGTTTCCCCCCAAACCAGCGGGTTGTCAATACGCCTTCCGTGCCAGGAGGGCTGTAGCCGCAGGTGCTTGCAGGGCGTGGTCACAAAGCGGGGGACAACGTAGAATTTTGTGTGCGGCGAGCCTCGCGTCGCAATTAGGATATCCGGCATGAAACCGGTGTTCTTTGAATCTCCCGCGCACTTCCATGCCTGGCTCGACGCCAGCCATCAGAGCTGCGCCGAACTGTGGGTCGGCTTCTACAAGAAGGCCTCAGGCAAGCCGAGCATTACTTATCCCGAGGCGCTGGACGAGGCTCTGTGCTTCGGCTGGATTGACGGCGTCCGCAAGAGCGTGGATAGCGACGCCTATACCATTCGCTTCACTCCGCGCAAGCCCAAAAGCCAGTGGAGCGCGGTCAACATCAAGCGCGCGCAGAAACTCGCGGATGCTGGACGGATGCACCCCGCCGGTCGCGAAGCGTTTGCCCGGGTAGAGGATCAGCCGCGCAAGTACTCTTACGAGCAACGTCATCAGGCCAGCTTCCAGCGCGAGCAGGAGCGGCAATTCCGCGCCAACCGCAAGGCCTGGGATTTTTTTCAGAGGCAGCCGCCGTGGTATCGCCGCACAACCACCTTCTGGGTCATCAGTGCCCAGAAGGAGGAGACCGGGCAGAAGCGCCTCGCCACGCTAATCAAGGATTCTGAGCAGGGCAGGCCGATCAAACCCTTGGCCCGGCCTGTCCCAAAACGGCATTAGAGCGACAATGTTGCGGTTTTTTTCGTAGAGGCGCAGTTGGCTATAAGGGTCACTTTTAGAGGCGTCATCCCGACGCCCCGCGTTTTCACCAGCGGGGCGAGGGATCTCGCGCGCAGTATACGCGTCCATTGCGTCCACGCGAGATCCCTTCGACTTCGCTCAGGGCAGGCTCTTCGCTCCGCCTGAAGGACGGCTACGCTCAGGATGACCCGCTTTCAGAATTCGAATTGCTCGACTACCGGTCTTTTCTCTCCTCGCCAATCGCCGTTTTTGCTGCTAGAATCTATCCACCTTGGGGCAGCTATGGGTTTCCCAGGCCGCTTATTTGATTCCCCCCTTGAGCTTGGCCGCGCACAAGCGGTCTCAAAACTAAAGTCGCTTCGTGAATATTCCGTCACGGGAGTTTGAAACATGCGGATCGCCGTCGTAGGTTCGGGGTATGTAGGGTTGGTGGCAGGGGCCTGCTTTGCCGACCTTGGTCATGACGTTGTTGTGGTGGATAACGACGAGCGTAAACTGGCCGCGCTGAAGAACGGGCAAGTGCCGATCCATGAGAATTTTCTGCCCGAACTGCTGGCTCGCCACCGCGGTCAGCGCCTCACTTTCTCCGACGATCTGCAGGAAGCCGTGCGTCTCAGCTCGGTGATCTTTGTGGCCGTGGGCACGCCGCCCACTGAAAGTGGCGAAGCCGACCTGTCTTACGTGGAGTCGGTGGCTCGCGAAATCTCAGGCGGCATCAACGGCTACAAAGTCGTCG
>Ga0209517_10010777_pt1 | contig 10080 bp, 9 predicted proteins | sample PeaSoiMetSII2010_FD_187695 | JGI IMG/M metagenome (GOLD analysis project Ga0209517, IMG submission 187695) | Peat soil microbial communities from Weissenstadt, Germany - SII-2010 (SPAdes) (version 2) | ecosystem: Environmental > Terrestrial > Soil > Wetlands > Peat | place: Germany: Weissenstadt... | reverse complement strand
GAGGCGCGGATAACTGAGTGCGGATCGGGCACCTCCTTCCCGAGGAGAGCATGTAGCATCACTCTGGCACCGGGAGGAATCCCGTCACCCGGTGGGCCGAACCGAGGCGGGCGGAACTAACATAACTGAGCGCGCGGGACAGCTTCGGGACCACGAGCAGCGAGTAGGGTCGACCGATAAGTGGCCTCGTTAGCGCCTGCTCTGCGCCACGACCTGCGACAGGTGCGAGATTGTCTCGCGGACCACGACGTCGACGGGTAGCATGGCGTCTATCCCGACCCCCCAATCGAACTCGGTAGATTTCGAGTCCCGATGGGTCTAAGTCGGCCCCCTCTTTACAGCGAAAACAGGGTGAATCCCACGCCGCTCGAACTCCTAACCCTGCTTACATGGATCGTTCCTATTGCCGACATTGTTACTGTCCTGAGCATCGTTCTCGACCCTCGCCGAGAGCCGTCCAGCGCGCTCACCTGGATACTCGCGGTCGTCTTGATTCCAATTGTTGGCGTCGCGCTGTATTTCTTCTTGGGATTCCATTACTTCCGCCGCAAGCAATTCGAATTGAAGTCCGCGGCCGACCAGGAGCTCCTCGACAGGGTGGTCGCCGAGTCCAAGCACGGGATGGTTCTTGCTCAAGCACAAACGAATCCCGAGCTTGCTCGTTATTTTGAGATTGCCCGGTCGCTGTTTGGTGGCAACAACGCGTTCCTGTCCCCCAACAATCACGTGGAGGTCTACACCGGCGGCGATCGGTTCTTTCCCGCTCTGTTCGAGGCCATCCGCGGGGCTCAGCATCACATCCACCTCGAGTACTACATCATCCGGAACGACGCTCTCGGGAAAGGCCTCGTCGCCGCTTTGACCGAAAAGGCACGATCCGGCGTCGAGGTTCGATTCCTCTACGACGATTTCGGCAACAATCTGCCGAGGATTGTCTACGAGCCGCTGATCCGGGCGGGAGGCAAGGTTTCGGGTTTCTACAGGGCGCTCCTTCCGAAGTTGGGCCTGAGAATCAACTATAGGGACCATCGCAAGATTGCCATCATCGACGGGACGGCTGGGTTCATCGGCGGCTTCAACATCGGTGAGGAATACCTTGGAAAGGGCCGGCTCGGACATTGGCGTGACACGGCTGTGGGGATCTCGGGCAAGGCCGTCTGGGCCCTTCAGGGCCGGTTCATGTTGGACTGGAACTTCGCCACCCAAGAGAATTTGGGCCTCTATCCCAAGTACTTTCCGGACACGGGAGGAACCGGAACCGCGTGGATCCAGGTGGCGAGTGGAGGTCCAGACACTGAGTGGAATCCGATCGAGGATGAATACCTCAAGGTTGTCGGAACCGCCGAGAAGACGCTGTACCTTCAGACCCCCTATTTCATCCCAGGCAGACCGGTCCTAGATGCTTTGAGAATCGCGGCCCTGTCCGGCGTCGACGTCCGCGTCATGATCCCGGCCAAGGCCGATACGGTCCTCGTGGGGCCGGTGAACCGGTTCAATCTCGGCGCCCTCTTAACTGCCGGTGTTCGCGGGTACTTGTACGAAGACGGGTTCATCCACGCGAAGACGGTGACGGCCGACGACTTCGTCTCATCCATCGGATCGGGAAACTGGGACATTCGAAGCTTCGCGCTGAACTTCGAGGCGAATGCGGTCATCTACGACCAAGCGTTCGCGACCCAACAGCGGCAGATCTTCGAGGAGGATATCAAGCACTCCACCGAGCTGACCCGAGAAGCCTATGCGGCTCGGTCGAGCACGTACAAGATCCGAGAGTCATTCTGCCGACTGTTTTCCGGGGAACTTTAGTGAACTGTCCGGTGGGGACGGGTCTCTCACTCGCTTGTGCGGTGTTCCTGATGAAGTGGGACCAGCTTGATGCGTGCTCGCACACGCAGAAGAACGGGGCAACCCGTGTCTGACGGACGGGGCTCGGGGTGCAGTAGCCCCGAACGGATTCGCTTGCTGTTACATCACAAAGGGGTACATCCCGGGGAATGAGCATCCACTCCACATCGCATGCCTGCCGACGGCTTCCGCTCGGTCTTCAAGTCATTCCACTCTGCCGACACTATCGCCACGGGCTTCAGGTAAGTGAGCGTTCCCTCCCCTTCACGGGTCCGGAAGGGGTCGTTACAAAACCCCCTTGTTAGAAAAGGATCGACTCGCCGGGGTAGATAACCGGTCAATCCGTAAACCGCCCGTCGTGGAGATGACGGCGCGCGGTCGATGACGTGGACGCCATCAGCGCACGCGGAGACCGCAGAGGGAGACGGGCCTTGATTGGTGAGTGACTCGAGTCAAGGACACGTTTATCCTTAAGATTCGTCTGAGGTGTCGGGAGAGCGGTCTGCGATGGCGACGGTAAATGCGCCAGCGGCAAACGAGACAATCCGGGAGAAGGCGACGGTCGGAGATTCAGGGCCGGTCACTGTCGCGATGGTCCAGGAAAGGAGCGTTCTTCGATGGGGAGGTCTCCTTGGGTTGGTGGCTGCCATCATCTTCGTTGTCAGTATCATCTATCAAGTGGTGTTCATCGGAACACAGACTACCGCCTCCGGAGCGACACCGGTCATCAACTTCCCCGGCCTCCGAACTCAGATCATCGTGGGACAGACACTCTTCCTGGTGGGTACCGTCTTGATGATGCCCCTCTTTCTGGCCCTCTATCGGGCCCTCCGAAGCTCGAGCCTCGCCCCAGCTATTTTCGGGACCGGCATCAGTTTTCTCGGCCTAGCGGTGCTGGCGGTCGAGAGTGAGCCGAACGTCGCTATGGCCCCAATCTCCGACCAGTATCATGCTGCCGGGGCGACCGCCGCGCAGCAGGCCACAGCCGTCCAGCTGTGGCAGGCGACGCAGGGCATGTTCAATCAGTTCGACACCTGCGCGTACATCTTCTTGTCAATCGGTTTCATTTTCCTCGGAGTGGCCATATTCGGGGCCCCCACGATCGGCAAGGTCCTTGGCGGACTGAGCGCGGCCATCGGGGCAGTTGGGCTCATTGGGGTTGCCCTCTTTGCGGTTACTTCTGCAATGTTCGCCATTCCCGCCTTCTTGACCTTCGTCATCTTCCCGCTGCTCATCGGATGGAAGGTCTACAGTCTGTCGAGGGTCGCCGGAAGGCCCGCTCGTATGGCCCCGACAACCTAACCGGGATGCCAGAGAGGACTGACGGCGCAGGTGGGGATGTGCCCCCACCTTGAGGAGGGGGACAGGTCGGGCCGGATTGCGCTATTGAGGGATTGCGCCGGGACTTTCCGTACGTTGGCTGGCAGCGGTTTCGCGAATGGGCGGCCCGGCAGGATTGGATCCGGCTCCTGTCTTGATCCGGGGTCGATTTCTTGACTCCGTTTCCCGATTCGCTCTGGACTCACCGAAAGCGCCCGCTTCAACCGGGCGTCGGGAGCTTCGCTTCCTTCAGGAGGTCCTCAAACCGGGTCATCTTGATGTCCCATTCACGCTCCAGGGCAGCCAGATCGAGTCCGAACCCGCCATAGTCGAACCCGCGGTACATCCGAAGCATGTCCTCCCCCAGGTTTTGCAATGCATCTTTGTCCGACATCTCTACGAACCGGCCGGGTACGCCGAGGCGGCGGGAGAGCATCTCCACCATTTCTGGGTAGGTCTTCTCATCGCCTTGCAGGTCCACTCCGGTGCCGATTCGCCGGTCGGGTTGCTCGAACGCCCGGGCGGTGATCTCCCCAATGTCGCGCACCGCAACCATCGGGACTTTGGTGGTCGGCTTGATCGGCACGCTCACGACCCCCGCCGTGCGGAGTCCTTGCATTGTCCACGGCTGGAACATATTCTCCATGAAGAAACTCGGTCGAATGGTCGTCAGCGGAACTCCCAAGGACCGCGCGTGTTGTTCGATCTTTACTTTAGAGTCGAAGTGAGGGATTCCAGTGGGCTCGGTCTGTTGCCCGGCGCCCCGGATGGTGCTGAGGACCACGTGAGGGGTCTTGACCCGCTTCGCGGTTTCGAGCGCTACCGTGCCCGCTCGAATCTCTCCCTCGATATCGGGAGGTTGTCCCCAGGCGACGGTGAAGGGAGTTGTAACGACAAAGAAACCGTGGGCGCCTTGAAGGGCGGATTCCAGGCTCTTGGGGTCGTGCAAGCTTCCCTTAACCCATTGAATCCGACCGTCCATTCCGTCCGGCTTCTTCGAAGGGTCGCGGCTGAGACCGCGGACACTGAATCCGCGTTTCAGAAGGCTCTGAGCCGCAGCACCGCCTTGCTGTCCAGTGGCTCCTGCGACGAGAATCACTCGTTCGGAATTTGCTTGGGTGGACCTAGGTACCATCGGATTACTCCCGTCCCGCTGAGAACCAGCATCGCTTCGACCGGTAGACACTTCATAACGACCAGCTTACCATGGCATCAGTTACGAACCTCTGGGGCTGGGCGGCAGGGTGGCTAAACGCAGCATCCTGCTCTCCGGCTACCCGCGCGATCGACGGCCGACCGCGAAAGTGCGCGCAGCGGAGGAAAGCCGCGGCATCGCCACGCCGAGTTAGGAAACCCACCACTTGAGAACGGCGTTGCGCCCCAACGCTCGCCGTCCCCGTTGAAGGCGGGCCGGCGATGGGATAGCCCCGAGCGGAGCTATCGGAGGAACGGTTCGAATCTGACATAGCTCATGGGAATAGGGCGCCTGTCGGCAGGGCGAGAAGCCGCCCCCTGCGGCAAAGCCGCTGGGGGCCGGCCTTCTCGGTCTGGTCACTTCGGAGTGGCGGAGTTCGCGGGCACCCGCCCTGACCTCCAACTCACCCGGTTCGTCGGAAGGCCTGGTATCTGGGCGACCTCGTCGTCGGTGAGCCACCTCCAGATGATCCTTCTCTCGAGCTGCGGCGCCGCACCTCCCCCCATCGTCTCAAACACGAACTGAAGTCGGAGACCCAATCTTTGTACCGCGACCTCCTCGCCCTCTACGTTTTTTGCCCATGCGAGGACGACCGCCTGCTCAAGCAGCGTAGTCATCTTTTCAGGGGAAGGCGGCACCTGCGTCTGTAGATTTAGGTCGCGTTCTTCGCCAGCCTTCATCGCGAAGGAGACGTTCACAAGGTCCCTCGGCATCGGAGACGGCGGTGTCACTATCGGCCCTTTGAATGCGCCGCCACCGCTGAGCTTCGCAAGCTCTTCGTCCAGATGGGCTGGGTCAATCCACCAGTCGAGCGCTGTTACCTGAACTTCCACGGCCGTGCCGAGCCCTAGGTTCCGAAGACGGAGGCGGATGTACCACCGGTTTCCGTGGAGGATGAACGTGTCTTGGGTCGTGGGTTGGTTAGACTGTTCGACCACCTGAAGGTCGAGGTAGGGCTTGATGAGCGCCGCGGCCGCCTTGGTTTGGGCGGCAGCCGTTTTCAGCTGCTCCTTCTCACGACTCGCTTGCCTACCTGCATTGTCTAACTGAATGCTGGCCGCTCTTGATTGGAGAAGTGCCCCACAGGCGAGAGCCAACGTACCTAGCGTGAGTCCGATCTCCGCTGCAATGATGGTTGGCTCGATCCAGGGTCCCCCGTTCCATCCCTCGAGCTCGCTGTCTGCGTTGCTGACGATCCAGTAAACCAAGTTGAGCACGAACCCGAAAAGGATCACGAAGAGCAAGAGGTTACGGTAGTCGAACAACGTGTTTGCGCGCGCATTCAGCCAGGTCTACAGCCGTTGAGACCGACTGGGCGCGCTAGACGCGGTCATGCTCTGTCGACCGCCAACCACCAATGCTAGGTAAGAGCCTGCCCCACGTTCAATCACACGGGCGGACCTCAGTTCGAACCGACCTCAAATCGGGGCCGCAGGTGGAAAGGACTACAGCCGTTCATCGGGCCGTTCTTCTCACTGGCCCGATTGTGCTTCGGCTCTCCTCTGTTTCGGTTGCTCAGATCAATCCCTAACGGGAGGGTTCCGTAAGGGGTAGGCGTAAGGGGTCGTTTCCGCACACCGAGCCAGCAAGCTCGAGCGTCGTCTTGGCGGCGGATTCAGGCAAAAGTGCTAGAGAATCTCTCGTCCGAACCTAAACGTTCAAAGCAGCGACCCGGAGGCTCCGTTTCCGGGAGAGGACAACCACACCCAGAAGGTGGAGAAATTCAGCGACGATGCGCTGAGTAAGCCTGAGTCAAACACTACGCCCACCGAGACTCCAACCGGGACACTCCAGGCAGAGCCGTTGATCCACGATTCGGCAGACCAATTCCAATGTCCGGCAATGACATGCGGGGATTGCAAAACACTGACACCAGCCCCGGGTCCGACGGTCTGAGGTGGACCGTTGGGATTCGCAGAGCTCTGATTCGTCAGCGTGAAGTGGACATCCGAAAGCTGTAGACCGGTGAATTCGGTCCCCATGTCGATCGAGTAACAAACCTCACGGTCGACGGCGGCGCAACCCAATGAACCGGGTGCAACTCGTGCCGTATCGGCCGTCCAGAACGACCCTGGGCCAGTCTTTTGATAGGTCAGAAAGAAGTTCAACGCGAACCCGCCGACTAAGACAACTGCCACTATGATGATTACAATCACCGCGATTCCACGGTTCCCGTGACGCGATTTCGATACGCCAGGATTAGATTGTGGGGCAGGGCCAGATGACATCGGCGCTGAAAGATGGTTGGGCAGGACATTAATTCCATCCCAGGGGGGAACTTCCGAGTCGCTTGTTGCACTCGGCAACCTCACTGTGGGGTCCCGTCAGCCTTGGAGATTCAACCTGTCCATTACGCGCCCTGACAATCCGGTGGTCCAGTTGGATTTCCGTCAGCACGGTGGAATGTTGAAATCCGACCGCGGCACTTCTAGAGCGAGCACCGTAGAGGGCCTTCCATGGTCCCGACCCGACAGACAACCACCCTGACGTTCACCCTGACTTCAATCGTGGTCGTAGCAATAGTCGTGCTTTGGGTCTTTCCGGGGTACCTCGGCACAAACTGTCCTACGAGTACCGTCGCAGATGGCCTCTCGTACTGCGCTGAGTCGGTGACTTTGGTCGATCTTGTGTGCGTACCGAGCGGACCGTTTTGCCCAGCCACCTTGATGACATCGTTCTCGTTCGAAGGTGTTGGGTTCCAATTGTTGCTCTCATCACCGGAACCCGGTTCTGGAATAGCATTTCTGCAGGGCCAGATTGTTGAGAGGATGGGTCTCTCCTATCGACTCACTCTGCTAGGTGACCCTCTTCTAGGGCGATCGTCCGTGAACTGGACCTCCCCGGACAACGCGGTCCTCGTCGTGTGGCAGGCTCCATTCCTTACTATTGAAAGCGACGGATCGTTTGATTCAACTGTAACTTTTGGCGTTTCGTACGAATACCTGGGGGGATTGTAGAAAGCGATTAGAAGAATTGTTCTACGCCAATCGGGGATTCGGATACCGTGATGTTCGACCCACGTTGCCGAATAACACCGTGGACATCTCGCAATCTGTGAACTGAGGCGTTTGAAGACGGTCCGTTTTGAACACCCCCGCCGGGAGATGACCGACGCGTTCCCACCCGACAAATGGGAGTCAATGAACTTCCACTGAATGCTTAAGCAAATACGTGGAAATCTGAGGGCAGGGCCGGCTATGTCTCCGAGGCAACGCTCGCTCCGGCTGCCTTTCGTCGCGATGGTGGCCTGTCCGCTCACGTTCATCCTACTGTTTGCCTGGCCTGGATTCCTTGCCCAACCCACCTACTACGAGAAGATAGTCGCGTTATCAATTCCTAACTGCGGGAATGCCACCAGTCCCGTCTGGATTGTCTCGCTCCATGGTACGACGTTCAAACTCTGGTATTCAGATTGGTGTAGTGGGCAGGGAGGAGGCGTCGCTCTCAACGGAACCGGATCCGAGTCGAATCACGTCACCTACCAGTTCGGATTGTACGATAGTAATGCTGTTCCGCGGTTCAATCCGTGGGTGTCTTGGACTTCTCCGGACAGTAAGTTCGGCGTCGCGTGGAATGGTGGTAACCTGGTGAATCTGACTGTGGAGGCGTGACCCAGAATGAAGCCGGATGACTGCTGCAAGAGCAGGGAAAGGCCGTGGCTCCCCCACTCAGGGAGGGATCTCGGGTGTGGCAGATGAAGCGCAGGTGGCTGTTCGCCGGGTTGATAATGGTCGGAGTGGGACTGGTGTTTTTCTTTCTCTACTGGGCTCTCCCAATTTGTAGCACACCGTCGGGAATCTCCGGCTCGGCCTTCTACCAGGTTTGCATCCCCAATTCGTCCTATCTCATACCAGCTGGTGCTTTCTTCCTAGGGGGCGCGCTCACAATTGCGCTGTCGATTAAGAGGCCCGGGGCAAGCCGGCAAAGAACCGAAGAAGGTGCCTAGCCGAGTAGGTCGCGGGTGCGGCAAAGTGATTCCCGGTCCCACTCCATCGTACTCAGCTACGTGTGGTCGCAAAGCAGACCCGACCCCAACGCAGCAGGCGAGTAAGGGGTCCGAATTGCAAGCCGAGCTCGGGCGGTCAACTCGATGGCAATTTCGGCGGTCTTCAACAGGCTTATCGCGCAGGAATGGCTCTCGCGCTCCGTGCCCGAGCATAGATGCTCGTCTAGGAGGACGGAGTTCTCAACGTCTCGATTTTCGGGTCGCGCAACAGTTGGACTCGCGCTGCCGATCGTACTTCTCTTCGTGCTTTCGTCCGCGGGGTCCGCGGTCGGCAACGGGAACGATAATCCGGCCGCTGTTACGAGCCCTGTCCATGCTTCTCTTAGCTCGTCTGCGCGAGAGCAGGTCACGGAATCCCAGACTGGACCGAGGCTCCTTTCCAGCTGTGCAGTAGGCCCTAACCCCGAGTACTCGGCCTTCGATCCTAGCGATGGGCACCTTTACGTAGCCATTGCGGGAGGTCTCGCCCCGAACTCAAGCGCGATTGTGATCGTTCAGCCGCCGTGTACCGTAATCAAGTCGATACCACTAAGACCCTACGCATCCGCGGTCGGCGTGGCATACGATCCCGTTACCAGACAAGTCGTAGTAACCGACGAGGGGAACGGGATCGCCTACGTCCTGCAACGGACGTCAATCGTCAAGACGGTAAGTCTCGGCGGAGAATCCCGTTGTCCCTACACCGAAGCGTGGGACCCGTCCCTTGGCGCCATCCTGGTTTCGGACGTTTGTGGCGGAGGCGTCGACGTGATGCGCCTCTCCTTGGTGCACGGGGTCACTGAGTCTCGGGTGCACCTGAACGACTTCGACGCTTCGAACTATGCGACGGGACTGCTCGTTGCGGACGGCTATGTGTTTTCGGCGGGGCGAGTGGTCAATGTGTACGATGCGGCGACACTTCGATTCGTTGGGGCCTTCCCGGTAGTTTCCACCGGTGACGGGACAGACCTGTGCACGTGCGTCAACGTTGCTTGGGATTCCCTGAATCATACCGTGGTCTACACCGATCCCGGCGCCTATCCCACGAGAATCCTGTTCCTCAATGCCGACAGCATCGCAACTCATCAGTTCACTTTTAGCCGGCTGCACGCTCGCTACATGGCTGGAGCGGGCGCTGTCGGGTATTCTCCCATGACCCGAGACGCGTACACCGGGGCGGCCTTCGGAAACAACGTCTATGCGATGAATTCTACGGGGTCCCTGCATAGAGTTTACCTTGGCGAGAACGCCCAGCCCTACGAAATGACACTCGATCCGTTGAATGGCGCAATGTATGTTACTGGTTCGGGCACGGGCTCCCTCTATGAAATAGAGTGAACCGGGCTGAACGAGAGGTCACCAGGTAGGTTTTACCCTACGCGGGCTGAGTATTCCGGAGCGGTCTGCTGCTTACCATCCCAGCCTCTAGCCTGCCGGACCACCTTGCTCAGTGACGAGGACTCCCCCGGTCCACACGAAACCGACGCTTTGCGTGACCGGCAAACCGTGCCTTCCATTCGGGTTCTCGAGGTTCACGGCAGCAACACCGGACTCATCGCTCCCGAGAACGGCGCTGAAATGTCCGCATTGAATGCGTAATCCCTGCCGCTAGTGCCGCTTCTAGCCAGGTAGTTCGACCTTCGGACCGAAAGAGCTAGTGCCGGGGAGCGCATGCTCCTTGAGCATGGTCCGTCGCGTTCGATCGATCTCCAACGAGGAAGGTCAGAAGCTCGCC
>Ga0209517_10010775_pt1 | contig 10081 bp, 7 predicted proteins | sample PeaSoiMetSII2010_FD_187695 | JGI IMG/M metagenome (GOLD analysis project Ga0209517, IMG submission 187695) | Peat soil microbial communities from Weissenstadt, Germany - SII-2010 (SPAdes) (version 2) | ecosystem: Environmental > Terrestrial > Soil > Wetlands > Peat | place: Germany: Weissenstadt... | reverse complement strand
TGGGACGCTTCAGGAGTAGAATTCCGCCGATAAAGGAAAGAATCCCCGCGGCACCGGTGCCCAGGACCAACGGCCAAAAAAGTAAACTGTGAACGTCCTCATGGGACGCATGGCCAACGTGGTGGTGCATGATGTGAAAGAAAGCCAGGGTGGTGAATAACACGGAAATGCCGCACAGGATGTTTAGAGCTCGCATCGTTCTCTCCTTCCGTTCTTAAAGTCAGTCGTGAAGTTTCGCACAAAAGTCCCCTGCCCCAAAGGAATTTTCCAACCGGCTCCGCTTGAGATAGAGTGGAGGAGCTCGACGGAGTCGGATATACTGACAGGTTTTGCGGGGAGAAGAATGTCGCTACGGAACCGGGTGGCCGTAATTACAGGTGGTAGCCGTGGGATCGGGCGGGGCATCGCGCTGCGCCTGGCGAAGGATGGCGCGCGCATCGCCATTGCTTATCGTTCCAATAAGACTGCAGCGCAGGTGGCGCTGCAGCAATTGCAGTCGGTGGGAGCGGATTGCGTTGCGGTGGAGACGGACATCAGCCAGTCTGGGCGTGCGGATCAACTGATCAGCACGGTGATGGAACGATTTGGGCGGGTGGATATCCTGGTGAACAATGTGGGCGATTTTCGCTGGGGCACGCTGGTGGAATCTTCGGCGGGCGAATGGCGCACGGTAATCGAATCGAACGTGATGACCGTTTTCTACATGTGCCGCGCCGCGTTGCCCGCGATGCGCAAAGGGCGCTGGGGCCGCATCGTGAATCTGGGCGCGGTGGGAGCGGAGCGTGCTTTTGGCCAGGCAAAGATTTCGGCGTACGCGGCGGCCAAGGCGGCGGTGGTGGCGCTTTCGCGATCGCTGGCGCTGGAAGAGGCGAAGAACGGGATTACCGTGAACGTGGTGAACCCTTCCAATATTGACGCGAAGGATTTGACGCTGGAAGAGGCACACAAATTGCGCGATGCGCGGTATCCGATTGGACGGCCGCCGACGGTGGAGGATGTTGCGGCCAGCGTGGCGTTTTTCGGGTCGGAAGAGGCGGAGTATGTTACGGGCCAGGTGGTGAACGTCAGCGGCGGGTGGATGCTGTAGGGGCGAGAAAGCAGATCCCTCGCTTCGCTCGGGACGACAGTGGATTATTGTTTTCCGCAAGCTGAGAAAAAATACACGACGAAAGCCCAGGTAATCGCAGAGACTGAATTGCCCTGGAACCCCGATGAAAGCATTAACGGCAGAGGAAATGCGGGAAGTTGACCGTCTGACGATGGAGCGCTTTGGTGTCCCCGGACTGCAACTGATGGAGACGGCGGGGCAGAACGTCGCGGAAGTATTTCTGGAGCAGTACGGCTACAAGAATGCCGAACCACCGCGGCGCGTCTGCGTGCTTTGCGGGAAGGGAAATAACGGAGGGGATGGCTTCGTGGTGGCGCGGCATCTGCGCGAGGAAGCCGAACACGTGGAGGTTTATCTGTTCGCGGCGCCGGAGGAGTTGCGCGGCGACGCGGCGAAGAATTTCGAGCGCTGGCGTGAACAAAGCGGCAGCGTCACGATCATTCACAATGAAGCAGAATGGGAAATGGCGTGGCCACAAGTGGCCGGGGCAGAGGTGATTTTTGACGCGCTGCTTGGCACAGGCATTCGAGGGCCGGCCACTGGTGTGCTGGCCCAGGCGATTGAGGATTTGAACCGGCTCTCGCAGAATGCCACTGCCGCGCAGCCGGCGTGGATTGTCGCGGTGGATACGCCGTCCGGCTTGCCGTCGGATGGGGAAGCCGCCATCGGCCCCGTGGTACGAGCGCATCTGACGGTAACGTTTACCGCGCCAAAGGTGGGGCAACTGATTTCGCTGGACGCGGCGTGCTGCGGGCAACTGGTGGTGTGCCCGATTGGCTCGCCCGCGGCTTTGATTGAGGAAACAGGGAAGTCACGCGCGCGGTGGGCTGGGCCAGACGAATTTGCGAGCTTTCCGCTGGTGCGTGCGGCGGAGGCTCACAAGGGCTCTTACGGGCATGTGCTTGTGGTTGCGGGCTCTGTTGGAAAAACGGGCGCGGCGGTGTTGGCCGGACAGGCCGCTTTGCGTGGCGGGGCTGGATTGGTGACATTGGCAACCGCCGAGCCCGCGCTGCCCATCATTGCCACGGGGCAGGCGGAGTACATGACCGAACCGCTGCCGTCGACCGCCTCTGGCACTATTTCTGACGAGGCCATTCGATCGGGAAGATTCGCCGCGGCTTTGCAAGGCAAAACGGTGTTGGCGATCGGGCCGGGTGTCAGTACCCATCCGGAAACGCAGGAGTTTGTGCGCAGCGTGGTGGCGCACACGGATTTGCCCATTGTGTTGGACGCCGACGGGTTGAACGCCTTCGCAGGCCGCGCGGAACTTTTGTCGAAGCGCAAGAGTGCGCATCTTGTGGTAACGCCGCATCCTGGAGAAATGGCGCGGCTGCTCGGGGTTTCAAATGCGCAAGTGCAACAGGATCGCGTGCAAACCGCCGTGGAAGCGGCGCGCCACTGGAACGCGCATGTCGTGCTGAAAGGCTTTCATACCGTGCTGGCATCACCGGCGGGCGACATCCTGATCAACACCACAGGAAATGCCGGCCTGGCGAAAGGCGGCTCGGGGGATGTGTTGACAGGGTTGCTTGCCGCGATGATCGCGCAATTTGGTACCCGCGATTTCTTGCGCGTGCTGGCCCTGGGCATTTATCTTCACGGGCTGGCGGCGGAGCTGCTTGCGCAACAGAGCGACGCTTCCGGCATTCTTGCTGGAGAAGTGGCCCACGCCATCCCGTTTGCCCGGCGCAAACTTTTGCAGGAGCTGCAGGCGCGTGCCTGACGAGGTCATCACTCGCTCGGCGGAAGAGACCATCGCTTGGGGACGGCAATTTGCGGCCAACCTGCGTGCCCCGGTTCTCGTGTTGCTCTCCGGGGAATTGGGCAGCGGCAAAACCACCTTAACCAAAGGCATCGTGGCGGGGCTGAGCGCCGCATCGGAAGATGAAGTGACCAGCCCCACGTTTACGCTGCTGCATGAATACGGGAGTGGGAAGCGGGTGTTTCACGGGGACCTCTACCGCATCGAGACATTTCGCGATTTTGAGACGTTGGGGCTGGAGGATGTGTTTGCCGCGCCGGCGATTCTGATTCTGGAATGGTCGGAGAAGTTCCCGCTGAAGGCGCCGTGGCCGGTGATAAAGGTACTGCTGGAGCATCTTGGGGGAGACTCGCGGCGGATTACGAGGGGCTGATCCTACTGTCCGAAGTCGTCTAGCGATTTCTCCGCTCCGGGACGGCAAGAAGCGCCGTCCCTCCGGTCGAAATGACGGTTTTTAGAAGGGACCTAAGCGAAGCGGGGGCCTGATTTGTGATCTGCTGGTGCGCTAATCTCGTTTCGGCCTTGGGACTTTACACCTCAAAGGCGGCGGCTAGGCGCGGCACTCCAAACTTGCCCCAGACCCTCGTTGCTATCTCGCTACCCCTGTACTTCGGTCTTCTTGCCCGGGGCTTCCGGCACTGCTACGTTGAAAGGTGGCGTACCCAGGCGGCTCCATGCCAGCGGAACTCTCGAATAATGTGACGGATAGCCAGCGCGGCGAGCTGAAAAGCTACCGCGTGACCCTGCCGATGGGTACGCTCTCGATCGGGGTGGACAATATCCACCACGACGTGTTCCTGAGCCCGAAATTCGTCCAGGTGACCCGCGACTACCTGTTCGACTTGATTCGCCAGAACACCAGCAGCACGTACCTTTCGGGCATCGAGTTCCGCCACACCAAGCCGGTAGACTCGACGACCTTCCGCAAGCTGTTGACCGAGCTGCTGCAAAGCTCCCTGACCCAGGCCAAGCACCAGAAAAACATCGAATTTGACCTGCTCTTCCGGCTGGCTATCCTGAAGTTCATTACCAGCGAGCTGCAGAACCAGTTCGCCAACGTGATCCTGGATTGCAAGGAGTACATCCGCAAACGCGGGGAGTACTTTGAGCGCAGCCAGGCGGCGCACGTCATCAAGGCGCGGCTGACGGAGATGCAGTCGGCACGGCGGGATGTGCTGCGACTGATCGGGCAACTGGTGGCGCAGATCCTGATTGATATAGAGGAAAACGTCATCGCCAAGACCCGCCGGGCGCTGTTTGGCGAGGACTTCGCGCCCTATTACGAAATCCTGAAGAACCGCCTGGTGTTCCTGGATGGCGGCAAGGACGATTTCTTTTTTCTGGAGCATTACATCCTGCTGGGCAACTACGCGCGCGATCCGGACCGTTTGGAAGCCATGGACGCTCTCTTCCACGAATTCCTGAAGGAGGCTGGGGCGAATATTCCGCACGAACAGCCGGCGGCGCCCGCCGCGAACAGCTACAGAGCACTGTTTGCGGAAGCCGAGCATCGACGCGCCGATATTGTTTCCCTGGAAGAGCAGCGCGAGAACTTGCGGAAAAAACTGGAACGCAGCGACGGATTGCTGAACAAATTTCTCAGCTCCACGGATCCCGCGGAGATGCGGGCTTCGGTGAGCGAAATCGAGGCGCGGCTGAAGGTTCATCAAACGCGGCTGGAAGAGTTGGCGCCGCAACTCGATCGCGCCAAGCAGCAAGTGGATTTCGTGAACAAGGATTATCAGGGCAAAATCGACGACTACCTAAATGAGCCGGAGAACGCGCGGCGCTTGTTTGATGCGTCGTTCGGGGAAGAAGGGGACCACTCGGCGCGCACGCGGCTGCTTGCGCAGTTGGTGAACCGGCTGGAGGAGCGCGAACTGATCGTGCACATCCTGGCCAGTTATGAGATTCGGCCCATCGCCGGGGACTTCTGCCCACCTGTACACTTGCAGCAACTGCGCAAGGCGCTGGTATCGCGCGAAGAAGCGAAGCGCGTGGAGGAAATGCTTAAACAGGTTCCAGCCAAGCGATTGACGATGAAGCCGCTGGAGGAACTGACGCGCCGCATGCGCCGGTATTCGCGGGATGAGCTGCAGGGCGTGGTGCTGCGCTTCGCGATTGACTTTTTCCGTATGCGCCATGATTTGCGCGACGCGGAGCACCTGTCTGCCTGCATGGAGCGCGTCAACCTTGTCACCGCGGAGAAGATACGCGAACTTTCCCGCATGAACAACCGCTTGTACGAATGCCTGCTGAGGGAAGAGGCCAAGCCGGAGCAGGACCAGGTGGTTTCGCACGTCATCATCAAGGCGGACGTGCGAGGCTCGACGAAGATGACGCAGGACCTGCTGGCGCGCGGCCTGAGCCCCGCTTCGCACTTCAGCCTGAATTTGCACGAGCCCGTGAAGCGGTTGCTGGACCGTTTCAGCGCCAAGAAAGTATTTATTGAGGGCGACGCGATCGTGCTGGCCATCTTCGAGACAGAGGCGACCGTGGCGTACGCCCGGGCGGTGGCCAAGGCTTGCGTGCTTTCGAGGCAAATCCTAACGGTGTGCAATTCCTACAACGACACGGCCGCCTCCACGCAGTTGCCGGCGCTGGAAATCGGGATTGGCGTGGCGTTTCAGGGATCCGCACCAACGTATTGGACCGACGGTGAATCGCGCATCATGATTTCCAAGGCACTGAACCTTTCAGACCGGCTTTCGGGCTGCGCCAAGCTGGCCAAGCGGATGCTTGCCAAGCAGAAGACGCAATTTTCGGTGTATCACTTCCTGACGGCGATGGAAGGCGCGTCGGCGGAAGAACTCGACGAATTCCTGGTGCGCTATAACATGAATGGCATCGAGTTGAACGAAGAAGGCTTCCAGAAACTGGCGGAAGAGATTTCGCTGGAGACTTTGAACACCAAGCTCGAGCTGCCCTGGGGCAAGGAAGAAGTGACGCTGTATTTTGGCGAAGTGCCGATGGGCGAATCCGTGGAGCTGCTGGTGCTGCGTAAAGGGCGCGCGCGCGAATTGCTGCCCGACGGGAAGATCGGAAAATTTTCAGAGCACAATTATTACGAAGTATGCACCAGTCCGGCGCTGTATGATCTGGTCGCCGCGCTGAAACGGACGCAAGACCTGGGACTGGAAGCGACCCGCGCCTGACCTCTATACTTGCGGCTCCAATTGAACTGGAGGCGAAAGGGGTCCGGTGACCTTCCCGGCCTTCACAGACGTTCTTAGTGTTGCGTATCTGTCCGCACTCAAGCGCATCAATCGCTTACTTAATTAGAATGGGCGCGACGGCGACAGCAAGCAGTCCAAAAATGAAGGAAAGAAACATCGGTAAGATCAGTTTGCGCGCGGAAGCTGGAGCATCCGCGAATTCTTTCCAGACGAATACACCCCAGATAGCGGAAATCATGGTCGCTCCTTGACCGATTGCGTAGGAGATCGCCGGGCCAATGATCTGCGCGTGCGACGCAGTGAAATTCAGCACTGTTCCCGTACACCAGATTGCTCCTCCGAGGATTCCCCAGAGATGATAGTGGCCGGGAAACTTGAAATACGACTTACCATCCACCGGTGCGCCGCCCGCCAACGGCCGCCGCATCATGAGGTAGTTCACGGGAACCGCACATAGAGCAATGCCCAGAACAAACATGAAAGAGACGCTATAGGGACCATAAGAGTGGACACCGCTAATGGCCTTTACAATAAAGGGGTAAGAGATTCCCATAAGAATGCCGCAAGCCACACTGATTTGTATACCACGCAGGCTGAGGGCTTTCTTCTGAAGTTCACGGCGTCGATAAGCAATTGCGTTCAGGACGATGGCGAGCACGACCAAAGCGACGCCACCGAAAAGCAAAAACGGGTTCCCCTTTGGAGTGATCAAATAATTGAGGAGAACTCCAACAACGAGGGCAAGCCCGATGCCAATGGGAAATGCGACCGCGAGACCAGCAAGATCAATGGCAGCCACAAGCAAAAGATTAGCGATATTGAAGAGGACTCCGCCCACCAGCGCATAGACTGTGTGTTTGGCATCCACTTGACGGAAGTTATTACCAAATGAAAGGTCTCCACCGTAGATGCTGCCCAGCGTAAGACCCCAGAAGAGGCTGGTTGCCAGTGCACCGACCACGTAATCCCAATAAAAGAGCTGGAAGGGGAATCGTGGGGTCAACTTCATCGAGCTCGCCCATGATCCCCAACACAACATGGAGACCACCATGAAGAGCAAAGCCATCCAATACGTTTCCGGCTGATACATATTTGTCAGATTCCTCCGAGATCTCTCACCGGATAAACACTTAGACTGCAATCCGGATGATGAAGCCTCCCGCAGTCTCCTAAGGGAAGATAGGTGTTGTTGCTAGAATACCTTCATTCCATCTGGGGTCTGCCCAGAAATTTTCTGCTCGCTTGTTGAAATGAGGATCAGATTCGAGCACCAGGCCCCACGGGCCGCCGGGTTGACTTTGGAGGCGTGGCAAATCACGCTGGAGCGTACAAGGCAACCGGGCTTCCGAAACATAGCAAGCTCCGGTACAACAACGGCGTAGAGAGCTTTCAAACCATTATAATTAGCTGATATTGTCCGGTGGTGGCTCACGGTGGGTTGAAACAAAGTTTAAAACAAGTTGTTCGATCGACCTATGAAGCCAGCAAAGCTGGTGCTAGAGGTGTGGCGGTAGGACGGAGCTTGTAGGAATACAAGGATCCAGGCGGAATCAGAAGGATATTGGTGGAGGCAGTCCATGGCGGAGGGATGGCAGAGTGTGGGCTTGATCGTGAACCCATCGGCCGGGAAAGGTGTCGAACTGGCTTATGGAGCAGCACGTGATGCACTTTGCAGACTCGGGGCAAGTGGAGTCCTGACAGGACCTGGTGAGCTGGGTCAAGTTGCTGTGGTCGGATGGAGTGGCCGGATCACGGTGCATGACGTCGGAGCAGTAGTCAGTCGCGAACGAACGCAATCTGTAGCAAGGTGGATCGCCCAGCAAAGGCCGGATGCGCTGATTGTTGTCGGCGGAGACGGGACCCTGGCTGACGTGGCGCAAGTCTTTATCGAGCAGAATTGTCTTGTCCCTCTCCTCGGCATCGGCTCAGGTTCCACAAATGTGGGACGACTGATTACATGCCGTGCGAATGAAGTGTGGAAATTAGACCCAGCAAAACTCGAGGTTTGGAGCGTGGATTGTCTCACCGCGCATGTCAACGGCGAATTGTTGGGACGCGCATTCAACGACGTAGTGATTGGTACTACGGTAGTCGGAACCATGGAGGGAAAGCTCCGTGATCTGGACGCGGCGGAACGGTCGCGCGGGAGAGTCGTTGGCGCAACACCCCGGTCGATTGCCACTCCGGAATCCATGGTGACACGAAAGGCCAAGGATGGTGCAACGATTGTCGCGCAGGCGGAATCCGTGGGCACAGTGGTTGCCGGATTTGCCGAGCCCCCTTTCTTCGGCAAGGCTGTTTGTGGTGGAATCTGCCTTGCGGCCCTGACTGGTCTTCCTGCCGGCTGCCTTGTCTCCAATCTGCCGCTTGTGCAAGTGGAAATCGACGCTGGAACTCTGGCGCAAACGATCCCAATTGTCTCCAGCTACGTCTCACTCGACGAAGACATTACTGTCATGGTCGAAAAAGTCCAGGAGGGTGCCGTTTTGTGTGTTGATGGCAATCCAGTGCGCGAATTAGGTTTTTCAGACCGCGTGGTCATTTCCGTTAATAGGGACGCTGTACGAGGAGTTCGCTTCCAGAAAGAGCAGAGGCCTTCGTGAAAGCACTCAAATACTACGGACCGGGCAATATACGTGTGGAGGAAGTTCCCAGACCGGAAGCAATGAAGGGCGAGGTTTTGCTAGCGGTGGAGGCCTGCGGCATCTGCGCGACGGACATAAAGACCTTCGTGCGCGGCCATCCCAAAATCCAACCTGGATCAGGATTGGGCCACGAAATATCGGGTGTGGTGATCGATGCTCCGGGCTCAACCCAGTGGCGAAAGGGAACACGGGTTGTCGTTGCGCCCTATGTCCCGTGTGGTTCTTGCCCGCAGTGTATGCGCGGACGGTACACCCTATGTCCACGGCTATTTGAGGAAGCGCTCGACCCGGGAGGCTTCAGCGAGTTTGTACGGGTACCTCAACGCTTAGTTTCAAAGGGTATGAGTGCCGTGCCGGAATCATTGAACCCCGATGCAATGTGTTTTGCGGAACCAGTTGCTTGTTGCCTGCATGCCTTTTCCAGCATAGAGGTTCAGCCTGGCGAGTCGCTGTTTATCATCGGAGATGGGGTTATGGGTTTGTTGCAAGCTAAGCTGGGCCGGTGGGTAGGGGCAAAACCTGTGATCCTGAGCGGAATTATTCCGGAAAGGCTAAAGCTGGCCGCCGACGTTTCGGAAGTAGTTATCGATGCCCGACGGGAGGATGTTGTAAGCACCGTTCGCCGCGCCACGGAGAGCGAAGGGGCGGACAAAGTGATCGTATCCGTTGCCGATGCCACGGCAGCACAAACTGCCCTGGCTGCTGTCCGCAAGGGAGGTGCAATCAACCTGTTTGCTGGTATGCCAGCAGGCTCCAGTCTCGCGGTTGATATGAACCGGATCCATTACGACGAAGTGCTGCTTACTGGGTCGTTTGGGTTCGGACCTGACGACTTTCGAAAGGCAGTGGAACTAATCGCCACCCGGCAGATCGACGTCATGCCCCTCGTGACCGGCTCCGTACCGCTAGAAGGAGTGGTAGCCGCAATGGATAGGCTTGTTCATCAACAAGATCTCAAGATCATCGTTCACAGCTCTGAACAGGAAGTGCGAGTAGGCTAAGTTTTCCCGTGCGTATCAAGAAGGGTTCAACGGCAGCTCGCGTAATGAATAAAACGGCTGGTGCATTGACGGCAGCAGTGCCCCAATATTTTGGACAAACGAGATAAAGCCGGGCGCTGAGGTGATCGGAAGTACTGCTAGCCACTTTCCCCGGAGCAAGAACGATGAGACCCTGAGCATCCGCTTCAACCGACACCCCAGCAGCACTAGAACCGACTCGGGAAACGGGGACGGTTTCCTATCTCCAATAAGCTCTTTGTCGTGATGGTATTCTAGCTACGGAGGCGAAAGGGGTCCGGTGACCTTCCCGGCCTTCAAAGCCGGCGATTCGGCCCTTCGCGGGTCGAATGGTGGATTCGACTTCCACACGCCTCCGCCATAATGTCTTG
>Ga0209517_10010768_pt1 | contig 10085 bp, 20 predicted proteins | sample PeaSoiMetSII2010_FD_187695 | JGI IMG/M metagenome (GOLD analysis project Ga0209517, IMG submission 187695) | Peat soil microbial communities from Weissenstadt, Germany - SII-2010 (SPAdes) (version 2) | ecosystem: Environmental > Terrestrial > Soil > Wetlands > Peat | place: Germany... | reverse complement strand
TGGGCCTCTTCCTTGTTGAACTCCAGCCAGGAGGGGCAGCCTCGCCGGGCCACCGCTTCCATGGCATCGCGGATCAGCGGCAGGTTGCGGCCCTTCTCCGTGGCCTGGACCAGGTCGCCTTTGCGCACCAGATACGAGGGCAGATTCACCTTGGCGCCGTTGACCAGCATGAGGTTGTGCCGCACCAATTGCCGGGCTTGGGAACGAGAGTTGGCGAAACCCAAGCGATACACCACGTTGTCCAGGCGTCGCTCTAGCAAGACCAACAGGTTTGTTCCGGTCACCCCTTTCTGCCGTTCGGCCTTCTTGAAATAACCGCTGAATTGTTTCTCCAGCACCTCATAGATACGTCTCACCTTTTGCTTTTCCCGGAGCTGGGTGCCATAGTCGGATACCTTGCTCCGCCGCTGGCCGTGCTGTCCCGGCGGATAGTGCCGCCGCTCGATGGCGCATTTATCCGTGTAACAGCGGTCTCCTTTCAGGTAGAGCTGCATGCCTTCCCGGCGGCAGCGCCGGCAGACCGGTCCCAAATATCTAGCCAATTTCAGTCACCTCTTCGTTATACCCGGCGGCGTTTCGGAGGACGACAGCCGTTGTGGGGAATGGGACTGACATCCCTGATCAGGTTGATGGACAAACCCGCGGCCTGCAAGGCCCGGAGAGCCGCTTCCCGGCCCGCCCCCGGCCCTTTGACAAAGACATCTACGTTGCGCAAGCCGTGTTCCATGGCCTTCTTGGCCGCGTCCTGGGCCGCCAACTGGGCGGCAAAGGGAGTGCCCTTGCGGGAGCCCTTGAAACCCTGGACCCCGGAAGACGACCAGGAGATCACGTTACCCGCGGGATCGGTGATGGTCACCAGGGTGTTGTTGAAGGTGGCCTTGATGTGCGCCACCCCCACGGGAATATTTTTCCGCTCTTTCTTCTTCTTGGTACGAACCGGCGCTTTGGCCATTCTGCCTCCTTAGGCCTTCTTCCGTTTGCCCACCACACTGCGCCGCGGGCCTTTGCGGGTGCGGGCGTTGGTGTGGGTACGCTGGCCCCGGACCGGCAATCCCCGGCGGTGCCGCAAGCCCCGGTAACATCCCAGATCCATCAGGCGCTTGATGTTCATCGAGACTTCCCGGCGCAGGTCGCCCTCCACTTTACAGGCATGGTCAATCGCCTGGCGGATGCCGGTGATTTCGACGTCAGTCAATTCACCCGTCTTGGTGCCGCCGTCCACCTTGGCCTCTCGGAGCACCCGGATGGCGGTGCTGCGGCCAATGCCGAAAATATAGGTAAGGGCGATCTCGATCCGCTTGTTCCGGGGCAGGTCGATCCCTGCGATCCTGGCCAATTGTTCTCCTCCCTGTTAACCCTGGCGCTGCTTGTGTTTGGGATTATCCTTGCAGATCACCCGCACCACGCCTTTCCGGCGAATAATCTTGCATTTGACGCACATGCGTTTCACTGACGACCTGACTTTCATCTTTGACTCCTATCTGACCCGGTAAACGATGCGCCCCCGGCTCAAGTCGTAGGGCGACAATTCTATGATGACTTTATCCCCCGGGAGAATCTTGATGTAATGCATCCGCATCTTCCCGGAAATGTGAGCCAGCACCTTGTGCCCGTTGGGCAGCTCCACCCGAAACATGGCATTGGGTAAGGGCTCGATTACCGTCCCTTCAACTTCGATGGCGTCTTCCTTGGGCATCTACCTTATCTTTATAGTTATTTCAAGAAGTTAGTCTAGGATAATCCATTATCCCCGCAAAATCAAGGGCTGGCCCCCGCCTCTACAGGCGGCTCAAGATCAAAGGCCCCTCAGCGGTTACCGCCACAGTGTGCTCAAAATGGGCGGCGCAGGAGCCGTCCTGGGTCACCGCGGTCCAGCCGTCCTGCAGGATGCGCACCTGCCAGGCCCCCATGCAGGTCATGGGTTCGATGGCCAGGGTCATACCCGCCTGCAGCCGCGGCCCCCGTCCCGGCGGCCCGAAATTGGGGATCTGGGGGTCTTCATGGAGCGAGCGGCCGATGCCGTGGCCCACGAACTCCCGGATCACCCCAAAGCCGGCGCCCTCCACCCTGGCCTGCACCGCGTGGGAGATGTCCGAGAGGTGCCGCCCCACCCGGGCCTCGCTGATCCCGGCGTAGAGCGCCTGCTCGGTGGCCGCCACCAGGGCCCTGGCCCGGGGATCCACTTCCCCCACGGCCAGGGTGAGGGCCGCATCCCCATAATAGCCCTGGTATTTCACCCCGAAGTCCAGGCTCACCAAATCCCCGGCCTGGATGCGCCTCACTCCCGGAATCCCGTGGACGATCTCTTCATTTACCGACACACAGATGGAGCTGGGATAACCCCGGTAGCCCTTGAAGGCCGGCTCCACCTTCCGGCTGCGGCACATCTCTTCCGCCAGTTCGTCCAGTTCCCGGGTTTCCACCCCGGGTCGCACCCGTTCTTGAACCCCCGCCAGGATTTCCGCCACGATGCGGTTGGCCATCTCCATCTTGGCCAGCTCCTGGGAAGATTTCAGCAGAATCATAAATCGGGGCGATACCTTAAACCCTTCCCTTACCGCCGCTCAGCAGCACTTGCAGCTGCTCAACGCGGCGCTCCGGGGGTGTCCGAGGATGGTGACGATCTTGTTAAAGATGTCCTCAATGCTTCCCACCCCGGCGATGGGCCGCACCAGCCCCTCCTTGGTGTAGTAATCGATCAGGGGCTTGGTGTCCTGGTTATAAGCGGCCAGGCGGGAGCGCACCGTGGTCTCGTTGTCATCATCCCGCTGGTAGAGTTCGCCGCCGCACTTGTCGCACACTCCCTCCTTCTTGGACGGAGTGAACTTGACATGGAACATCTGGCCGCAAGCCGCGTTTTTGCAGGTGCGCCGGCCGGTGAGCCGGGCTATCAGGGCCTCTTCGTCCACGGCTATGGAGATGACGTGGTCGATCTTACCGCCCAGGCCCATTAGCACCTGGTCCAGGGCCTCGGCCTGGGGCACCGTGCGGGGAAAGCCGTCCAGGATAAAGCCTTTCTGGCAGTCCGGCTGCGCCAGGCGGTCCTTGATGATGCCGATGACCACGGCATCCGGCACCAGTTTGCCGGCATCCATGTATTCCTTGGCCTTCCGCCCCATTTCGGTGCCTGCTTTGACCGCGGCGCGCAGGATGTCACCGGTGGAGATCTGGGGAATCCCGTATTTGTCGATGAGTTTCTTCGCCTGGGTGCCTTTTCCGGCCCCCGGGCCGCCCAATAGAATCAGATTCATATCTTTCTCCTTCCTCAGGTCAGCGTCTCACCCGGCTCATGCGTTTTTTCATGAAACCCTCGTAATGGCGGGTGAGCAAATGTGACTCGATCTGTCCCATGGTATCCATGGCCACCCCCACCACAATCAATAAGGCCGTGCCCCCGAAATAAAAGGGGACGTTGAACTTGCGAATCAGGATACTGGGCAGCACGCAGACCGCCGAGACGTACGCCGCGCCCCCCAGGGTGATGCGGGTGAGAATCCGGTCGATATATTCCGCGGTGGGTTTCCCGGGCCGTAACCCCGGGACATAACCGCCCCATTTCTTCAAATTGTCCGCCACGTCCACCGGGTTGAAGGTCACCGCGGTATAGAAATAGCAGAAGAAAACAATGAAGGCCACATAAACCAGGTCGTGTAGCGTCCCTCCGGGACTCACGGTATCCATGACGCGTTGGACCCAATCAACGTGCACAAAGCTCTTGATGGTGGCCGGAAACATCAGGAGCGACGAGGCGAAAATCGGCGGGATGACCCCGGAGGTGTTCACCTTCAAAGGCAGGTGGGTGGTGGTGCCGCCCATCATGCGCCGGCCTACCACCCGCCGGGCGTATTGCACCTGAATGCGGCGTTGGGCCCGCTCCACAAAGACGATGAAGCCCACCACCGCGATCATGGCGACCACCAGCAGCACCATGAAAATCGGGTAAATCTCCCCGGCGCCAATCAGCTGGAAGGTGCTGATAATCGCGGAGGGCAGCCTGGCCACGATGCCCGCGAAGATAATCAGGGAGATACCGTTGCCGATCCCCCGTTCGGTGATCATTTCCCCCAGCCACATGATGAAGGTGGTGCCCGCCGTGAGGGTGAGCACCGTCAGCAGCCGGAAGCCCCAACCGGGGTGCAGCACCACCGGCATATGGCTGGACCCGCCCGTCATCTGCTCCAGGCCCCAGGCGATCCCCAGACCCTGGACCGCGCAGATTACCACCGTCCCGTACCGGGTGTACTGCTTGATCTTCTTCTGGCCCGACTCCCCTTCTTTATACAGCTTCTCTATGGACGGCAGCACCACCTTTAGAAGTTCGATGATGATGGAGGCGCTGATGTAAGGCATGATTCCCAGGGCGAAGACCGCAAACTTCTGCAGGGCGCCGCCGGAGAACATGTCGAACAGTCCGAAGATGGTGCCCCGCTGCGCCGCGAAGAAGGCCATCAAGGCAGTAGGGTCGATCCCCGGCGTGGGAATATGGCAGCCCAGCCGATAGACGGCCAGCATCATCAGGGTAAAGAGGATGCGCCGCTTCAACTCGGGGATCTTGGCTATGCTGGAGAAGGCTGACAATTAGAGGACCTCCACCCGCCCTCCGGCTGCTTCGATACGCGCCCTGGCCTGGGCGCTGGCCGCCTGCACTTTGACGGTCAGGGGCACGGTCACCTCACCCTGGGCCAGGAGTTTTACCCGCCTGGTCTTGACGCCCACCAAGCCGGCCTCTTTCAGGACCGCCCCATCCACCACGCTGTCCGGGGCGAAGCGGTTCAAATCCCGCAGATTGACAATGGCCCAGGGCTGCCGGAAGATGTTGGTGAAGCCCCGCTTGGGGATCCGCCGGGTCAAGGGCATCTGGCCGCCCTCGAAACCAGGGCCTTTGGGCCCGCCGGCCCGGGAGTTCTGGCCTTTGTGCCCCCGGCCCGCAGTCTTGCCCCAACCGGAACCCGGCCCGCGGCCGACCCGCTTCTTCTTATGCTTGGACCCCGGACTGGGCTGCAGTTCTGACAGTCGCATCTGCTACTCTCCTTCCGGGATCTGGCGCACTGCCACCAGATGGCTCACCTGCCGCACCATGCCGGCAATGGCCGGCGTCTCCCGGTGGCGCACCGTCTTTTCCAGGCGGGTCAGTCCCAGGGTCTGCAAGGTCTTGCGGTGTTGCGGCGGCCTGCCGATGGGACTCTTTTTCAGGGTTATTTCCAGAAACATAGATTAGCTCTCAGGTTTCAGTTTTCCGTCTATCCCAATATTTCCGCCAGGGTACGGTTGCGCCGCCCGGCCACTTCCTCCGGAGAGGACAGTTGCGAAAGGGCTACCATAGTGGCCTTCACGGCGTTGTGGGGGTTGTTGGAGCCCAGGCACTTGGTAAGAACGTTCTTGATGCCCGCCACTTCCACCACGGCCCGCACCGGACCTCCGGCAATGACCCCGGTGCCTTCCGAGGCCGGTTTCAGCAGAACCTGACCGGCGCCATATCGCCCCAGCACCGCATAGGGGATGGTGCTGTTGAGGATGGGGACCTGAATCATGGACTTCTTGGCCTGTTCCACCGCCTTGCGGATGGCCTCCGGCACTTCGTGGGCCTTCCCCAAACCGGCGCCCACCCGGCCCTGGCCGTCACCCACCACCACGATGGCGCTGAAGCGGAAGCGGCGCCCCCCCTTCACCACCTTGGCGACCCGGGCGATGTTCACTACTTTGTCGGTCAATTGTTGTTCCGGTGCCTCTGACTCGAACAAGCTTACCTCCGGGGAGAAGCTGTCAGCTTTTAGCTTTCAGCTATTTAAAAATGCTTTTATTTGGTCATGCTGACAGATGTCAGCTGGTTCTAAAATACCAACCCGTGTTCCCGGCAGCTCTCGGCCACGGCCTTTACCCGCCCGTGGTAGAGAAAACCGCTGCGGTCGAAGACCACCGAAGAGATGCCTTTCTCCTTGGCCCTGGCTGCCAGGAGCTTGCCCACTTCCTTGGCGGCCTCGGACTTCTTCAAACCCGCCAATCTCTCCTTCAGCTCGGCGCTCAGGGTGGATGCCGCCACCAGGGTCCGGCCCTGGCCGTCGTCGATAATCTGGGTGTAGATATGCCGGGAGCTGCGAAACACCGAGAGCCGCGGCCTGGCCTCGCTGCCGCTGATCTTCCGCCGGATGCGCTGCCGCCGTTTCAGCCTTGCCGCCAGTTTGGAGTTCATCTTCTGCTTACCTCCTCCACTTAGCGGGCGCCGGACTTGCCCACTTTGCGCCGCAATACTTCGCCTGCATATTTGATCCCCTTGCCTTTATAGACGTCCGGCGGCCGCAGGGCCCGGAGCACCGCACAGGTCTTGCCCAACACCTCTTTGTTGTAGCCCTTCAATTCGATGCGGGTAGCCTTTTCCACCTTGGCGCTGATCCCTTCGGGCAGGGGAAAATTCACCGGGTTGGAATAACCCACGTTGAAGACCAGGGCGCTGCCCTTGCTCTCCACCTTGTAGCCGGTGCCTACCAGCTCCAGCACCCGGGTAAAACCCTCGCTCACCCCGATGACCATGTTAGCCGCCAGGGTGCGGGCCAGCCCCCAATAAGAGCGGCTCAGGCGGGAGTCGTCCTGGGGGGTCAGGGTGATCTCCTTGGCCCCGATGTCGATATTGATCCGGGGCGGCATCAGTTGGGCCAGGGTGCCCAGGGGGCCGGTGACCGTCAACCTTCCGTCTTTAAGCGCCGCCTTCACCCCCGGGGATAAAGGCACAGGTTTCTTACCGATGCGGCTCATGTATTTACCCTTACCAGATCTCGCAGAGAATTTCTCCGCCCACTTGCAGCTTCCTGGCCTGGCGGTCGGTGAACACGCCCTGGGAGGTGGAGACCACCGCCATCCCCAGGCCCCCCTGGACCTTAGGCAGCTCGGAGTGGCCGCGGTAAACCCGGCACCCGGGTTTGCTTACCCGCCGCAAGCCCTGAATCAGCGGGATCTGGTGTTCGGAATATTTGAGATAGACCCGGAGCAGGCCCTGGCGATTGTCCTTGATCACCTTGTAGTTCTTGATGAAGCCCTCCTCCTTGAGGATGCGGGCCAGGCTGATCTTCATGCGGGACGCCGGGATATCCACCTTGTCAAAACGGGCCACCCCGGCGTTGCGAATCCGGGTCAACATGTCGGCGATGGGATCGGTCATGCTCATCTTTGGCTACCAGCTCGATTTCGTCACCCCGGGGATCTCCCCCCGGAGGGCCAGATTACGGAAGCAGATGCGGCAGATGCCGAACCGCCGCAGAAAGGCCCGGGGGCGACCGCACAAAGGGCAGCGATGGTATTTTTGCACCGCAAACTTGGTGGGGCGCTTTGCCTTGGCTATCAATGATTTCTTGGCCATTCGCGTCTCCGCAGGGCCGGGCTTTAAACCCGCCCCCGCCTCTATTTCTTGAAGGGCATGCCCAACAGCTTCAAGAGAAACTTGCCTTCTTCGTCGGTGCGGGCATTGGTGACGATGGTGATGTTCATTCCCTTGACCTTGTCGATCTTGTCGTAATCGATCTCCGGGAAGATGATCTGCTCCCGGATGCCCAGGGTATAGTTACCCCGCCCGTCGAAGGCCTTCTCCGATACCCCCCGGAAGTCTCGCACCCTGGGGAGCACCACGTTCACCAGTTTATCCAGGAAGAAATACATCCGCTCCCGGCGCAGGGTCACCATGCAGCCGATGGGCATCCCCTCCCGCAGCTTGAAGGCCGCGATGGATTTCTTGGCCCGGGTCACCACCGGCTTCTGCCCGGCGATGGCGGTGAGTTCAGCGCTGGCCGACTCCAGCAGCTTGATGTTCTGGATCGCCTCTCCCAAACCCAGATTGATGACGATCTTCTCTACCCGGGGCGCCTGCATGGGGCTGCCGTAGCGAAACTCCTGCATCATGCGGGGCACGCACTCGGTCCGGTAATAATCCCACAGCCGGACCGCGAACTTTTCGGCCGGGGCCGCGGCTTTGACCTCCGCCGCCGGCGCCGCCTTGGCCGGGCCTTTGGCCTTGGCCGCAGCCTGGGTCTCGCCTTTGGCCTTGGGCTCGCCTTTCGCCTCGGCCTTGCCCTCGGTTTTGACCTTGCCCTCGGCCTTGGCCTCGCCTTTGACCTTGGCCGCAGCCTCGGTCTCGCCTTTAACCTTGGCCGGGGCCTTGGCCTCGCTTTTAACTTTGGCCTCCGCCTTGCCCTCGCCTTGGGGCTTGGCCGCGGCCTTGGGCTCGCCTTTCCCCTTGGTCTCGGCCTTGGCCCTGGGCTCGCCTTTGGCCTTGGCCGCGGCCTTGGTCTCGCCGGTCCCCGCCGCCGCCGGCTTGGCCTTCGGTTTCTTCTCTTTTTCAACCATCAATAAATTCCTTGCATTTCAAGCAGACCCGCGCCTTTTTCCCTTCGCCGGTTTTCCCCAGGCCGAAGCGAGTGGCGGTGGCGCATTTGGGGCAAACGAGCTTCACCTTGGAGACGTGGATCGGCCCCTCTTTTTCGACAATGCCCCCCTGCCCGGTGGTGGGGCTGGGGCGGGTGTGCCGCTTGATCATGTTGATCTTTTCCAGCAGCACCTTGTTGGATTCCCGGATAACCTTGAGGATCTTGCCGGTCTTGCCCTGCTCCTTGCCGGCGATCACCTCCACCAGATCGTTCTTTTTCAGGCGGATCCTGAGGGCTGGCTGCTTGAGTTTCCGCGACTTGGCCATCACAGCACCTCCGGCGCCAGGGAGATGATCTTCATGAACCGTTTAGCCCGCAGCTCCCGGGCCACCGGTCCGAAGATGCGGGTGCCGATGGGGTCGCCCGCCGGGTTGATGAGCACCGCGGAGTTGTCGTCAAATTTGATGTAGGAGCCGTCGGGGCGCCGCATTTCCTTGACGGTGCGCACCACCACCGCCCGCATCACGTCGCCTTTTTTGACCTTGGAGTGCGGCAAGGCTTCCTTAACCGACACCACGATAATATCTCCCAACCGGGCGTACCGTCTGCGGGTGCCGCCCAGGACGCGGATGCAGAAGACCTTCTTGGCCCCGGAGTTGTCCGCCACCGTCATCTGTGTGTGCACCTGAATCATGGTCGTATATCCATAAGGCGGTTGCGGCTTATTGGGCCTTTTCCAGGATCTGCTTGATCCGCCAGTGCTTGTCCCGGCTGATGGGCCGGGTTTCTTCCAGCAGCACTTTGTCTCCCACCTGGCAGGTGTTCTGCGGGTCGTGGGCCTTGATCTTTACCCGGCGCCGGATGATCTTGTGATAGCGGGGATGGGCCACCAGGCGCTTCACCTCCACCACCACGGTTTTGTCCATTTTGTCGCTGACCACCAAACCTACCTGGGTCTTCCGGATACCCCGCGCTGTTTCCACCATATATACCTATACCTTCCCGGCTATTGCTTGATTCCAGTTTTGGCCCTGAGCTCCGTCTTGATCCGGGCCAGGTCTTTCCGGGCCTGGGGCAACCGGGCGGTATTGTCCAACTGCTGCCGGCTGTGCTGAAAACCCAGGTTGAATAGCTCCTCCGAGACCTCTTTCAGCTTGGCCTCCAACTCCTCGGTGCTCAGGTCCCTCAGGTCGGCGGCCTTCATGACCCCGCCTCCGTCTCGGCAGCCGCGGCGGCCGCCAACGGGGCGGCGATTGTGGCCCGCTCCATAAATTTGGTGCGCAGCGGCAACTTGTGGGCCGCCAGGCGCATGGCCTCCATGGCCACCGCCCGCTCCACCCCCGCCATCTCGTAGAGCACCAGGCCCGGGCGCACCACCGCCACCCAGCCCTCGGGTGAGCCTTTGCCTTTGCCCATCCTGGTCTCCGCCGGCTTCTTGGTGAAGGGTTTATCGGGAAATACCCGGATCCACACCTGGCCGCCCCGTTTCACGTGGCGGGTGATGGCGATCCGGGCCGCCTCGATCTGTTGGGCGGTGATCCAACCGCATTCCGTGGCCATCAGCCCGTAATCCCCGAAGGCGATAAAATTGCCCCGGGTGGCCAGGCCCCGCCGGCGCCCCTTCATCACCTTGCGATGTTTTACTCGTTTCGGAGCCAGCATTTTTCTATCCTGTTTCCTTGATTCTCAAGCATGTCATTCAGCCTGCAGTATGGCATCCAGGGAGAATGACAT
>Ga0209517_10010767_pt1 | contig 10086 bp, 2 predicted proteins | sample PeaSoiMetSII2010_FD_187695 | JGI IMG/M metagenome (GOLD analysis project Ga0209517, IMG submission 187695) | Peat soil microbial communities from Weissenstadt, Germany - SII-2010 (SPAdes) (version 2) | ecosystem: Environmental > Terrestrial > Soil > Wetlands > Peat | place: Germany: Weissenstadt... | reverse complement strand
CTGCGACGACCGTTGGGATCAGCGGCCCGGAGTTCGCGCTGCAAGCTGGCGAGGGCGTGCAACTGGCCGGCGCTGCGGCGGCGTGAGCGCGCTCTCGACGGAGATCCCATGGTCGCGTAACTGGCCCATCATCAGCAAGTTAGGGGAGCCTTTCTTGACTTCGGTGAGCCCTGTCCCTATTCTTCCGTGGGTTACTGGGAGCGTATCCCCACACCCATTTAGGGGCCAGATTACGCACGGCCAGCGGCCCCTGAGGTGGCGCCTCACACGAACCGCAGTCTCGTCGTGCCCGGGCTGCCAAGGGATACTTCCGAGGCAAACCCTTCCACAGACCATCCAAAACCCCAAAAAGACCAAATTCGCCCTCCAGTTGCCCTGGACTGGCGTTTCGCACCCTTCCAGCCTGGGGAGAACCAGCCTCGCTAACATCCGCCGCACTAACCTCGACGCGACGCTCTGGGTGCCCAAGCCGTTACTAGAAGAAAATTTTTTCGCGGAAGCTGAATTTGACCTCGGGGTCCAGTTGTACTAGTGTGGGCTTACACCAGGAAGGAGGTGATCCAGTGGACAATTCCGACTGTAATGGTAGATCAGGTGAGGTGGCTGAGGCTTAGGGCGAATCGCTCTAACATCCTCGCAACTCCCAGGGAGTGTCAGGGGCCACCGTTATAGCGTGACCGCCTCAGGCCAATCCCAACAGACTACCGACGGCCCGCAAGCTCAAGATGAGTTGCGGGCCGTTTGATTTTGCGCCGCCCGCTCAAACCCTTTGCGAACCACTGCGGCGGCGGAATCGGCAATGGGAAAACTATCCAGTTCCTCGGGCGTGATCCAGCGCAGTTCGCTGGCGTCGGCGCCGGACTGAGCCTCTCCGGAGATCCGCGGGCAGAGAAAATCTACCAGCACGTAGTGGTATTGGACCTTGCGCTGGGGGTCGCGCATGATGCGGTCCACGACCTCGAGCACTTCGCCCGCCTCGACGTCCAGTCCGGTCTCTTCTTTGGCCTCGCGCACCGCCGCCTGGCGCAGGGTCTCGCCCAGCTCGACGACTCCGCCGGGGATCGACCACTCGCCTTTCAGCGGCTCGGTGCCGCGGCGCACCAGCAGCGCCCGACCGTTCTCGACAATGACTGCGCCCACGCCCACCATCGGCCGGTCGGGATAGTCTCGTTTCATGCGAGGAACAGGATCTCAGGAAAAGAAGTTGCGCGGGTTAAAGTCCACGATCTTCCAGCCCTTCTTGCCGCGTTCCAGCTCGAAGCGCATCTGGCCATTCTTGCGGATGGGAGGCGACGCGTTGCCGCGCGGGATCTCCTCCAGTTGGATGTCCACCAGCACGATGCCCTTGGGCCCATCGGTGGAGCTCTGCGCGATGCGGAAATACACGTTGAAGGATGTGTACTTGTTGAAGAAAGCTTCGATCTGGTCCTCGAATTGGAGGTAGCCGTCCATCTTGTCGGCGTCGAAGGCGGAGAGCATCAGCCGCTGGGTGTGGCCTTCCAGACCGTCGCGCAGATCGTTCAGGACGCTGTTGGCCACGGCCGTCGAAAACACCTCGGTATTAACAACGTCCTGCGAACCTTTATCCTTCTTGTCTTTCTTTTTCTTGGACTGGTCCGGCGGCGGCTGTTGCTGCTGCTGCGGCGGCGGCTGCTGCTGCTGCCCGGACGAATCATTGGGGTTCTGCGGAGCACTGGAAGATGAGCCGGAATTCTGCGCGGCAGAGGCGACGCCCCAGGCTACCAGCAGCAAAAACGGCACCAAGAAGCGCAGGGCAAACGTACGCATCGGACCTCCCGCGGCAAAGTCGGAGTAACTTCATTATCGGGCAAAAGTCACGCCCTGTGGGGCAAAATCCAGCAGGTATTTTGGATTGACAGCCTCGCAGCCGCGTGTTAGGTTTCAAACCTCTCTTCCCCCAAAGAAGAAGGTAGCCAAGTCTGTAGAAACGCTCGACTTGCGCCACGGCGCGGGGGGCAAGCGACGCTTCGCAGGCCAGCAGCAGAACGACAGCGACCCGGGGTTGTTCCGCGCGGTTCCCGCACCTAGAGTGGAGGCGCCATGGAGCGCAGGGCTCCCTTTGTCCTTGCCTTGATTTTGTTTCTGCTCGGGACTTCGGTCGGTCAGGATGACGTAGGCAGGACGAAGGGTCGCGTCGCCCCCGCTGCAATTCAGAATCCCACCCACTCCTCAGTCGCGCCAGCGAAGAATCGTCCCTCCGCCGCCTCCGCGCAAAAGACGCAAGCGCTGGTGAACTATTCGCGCCTTCCGCTCAGCTTCGAGCCGAACCGGGGACAAGCCGGCAGCCCGGTGAAGTTCCTGTCGCGGGGATCCGCTTACAACCTGTTGCTGACAGACAACGAAGCGCTGCTGGCGCTCCAGAAACAACGCCGCAAGAACGACGGCGCTGGCGGGCAAGGAAACAAGGCACGGCTGGAGCCCACCGGCCAGACCAACCTGCGCCTGCGCTTCGAGGGCGCGAATCCCGCCGCGATTGTCAGCGGCGAAGACGAGCTGCCCGGCAAGAGTAACTACTTCATCGGCAATGACCCGCACCAATGGCGCAGCGGCATCCCCAACTATGCCCGCGTGCGTTATCACCAGGTGTATCCCGGCATCGACGTGCTGTACTACGGCAACCAAGGCCGGCTGGAGTACGACTTCGTCGTCGCTCCCGGCGCGCGACCGCAGCAGATCGGCCTAGTCATCGAGGGAGCTGAGAAGCTAGAAACCGACGCGGCCGGCAATCTGGTCTTGCACGTCGACGGCGGCGCGGTCCGTTTTGAGAAGCCGCTGGTGTACCAGGAGATCGAAGGCCAGCGGCGCGAGATCGCCGGCGGCGGCTATCTGCTGGACAAGGGCCGCGTCACCTTCCGCGTTGGCGATTACGACCACCGCCAGCCGCTGATTATCGACCCTGTGCTCGCCTTCTCAACTTACCTGGGAGGCAGCGGCGACGAGTTGTTCATTCTGAGCAACATCGACGGGGCCATCGCCCTCGACAGTACGGGCGACATTTACGTGGCCGGGGAGACCCTCTCCACCAGCTTCGCGTTTCCTGGGTTCCCGGCGAGCGGATACAAACAGAGTTGTGGTACCGACGGCACCTGCAACAGTACGGCCCCGGGTGGACCCTACAGTGACATCTTCATCGCCAAGCTGAACTCCACGGCATCGACGGTTCTTGCCTTCACCTACCTGGGCGGCAGCGGAAGGGACATTCTGGCCCTCACGAGCGCCAGCGGCGGATTGGTGGTGGATACGACCGGCGTGTACGTCAGCGGGACGACTTACTCCAGCGATTACCCCACCACGGCCGGCGTGTTCCGGCCCACGTGCACGATTCCGGACGCCTGCACAGGTGCCGGGGACGGCTTCGTCACCAAGCTGGACGTTAATCTAGGTTCGCTGATCTTCTCCACCTATTTGAGCGGCAACGGCACGTCCCAGGCCGGGCAGATGCAGGTGGACAGCACGGGCGACGTCTATGTGATCGGGCAGGCCGAAGGCGGCTATCCGACCACAACCTCGCTCACCCCATGCACTCCCGTAGGAACTTGCCTGACAGGCTTCGTGAGCGAACTTAATAACACCGGGACCGGACAGGTTTTCTCCACGTTCCTGGGCGGGTCGGGGCAGGATTTTGTGGACGCCCTGGCGTTGGACAGCAGCAACAACGTGTACGTGGTGGGCGCCACCACCTCAACGGACTTTCCCGGCCAGAAAACTTTGCTTCCAGCCGCGACCAGCGGCGGCATCTTCACCAGCACTAATGGAACTACCTGGACCGCGCTCAACAGCGGCCTGGCCGGGCTCAATGTGGAAGCCGTCGCGGTTAATCCCGCCACTCCCACCACTCTGATCGCAGGCACTGGACAGGGGATCTTTCAGAGCACCAACAGCGGCACTACGTGGACGCTGGTATCCGCGGTCATCAATGTGACCAGCATTGCCTTTGATCCCCTCAACCCGCTGAACGTCTATGCCGCCAATTTAGGCGGGGTGCTCAAGAGCACAGACGGAGGGACGTGGGTGCCCATCAGCGGATCTCCGGGCGGCAGCAGCAACATCGCGGTCGATCCCAACAATGAGGGCACGGTCTATGCCGGCACGCAGGGCCAGGGTCTGTGGAAGAGCACCGATGGGGGCACGAGCTGGACCCAGGTTCAATCCAGCAGCGGCCTGACGGCGGGCTATATTAATGCGATTGTGATCGATCCGACCAACTCCGCCAACGTGTACGTTGGCTCCCCGGGACAGGGAGTCTTCGCAAGCACGAACGGCGGGGCCAACTGGTCGCAGATGAACAACGGACTGATAACCAACAGCGGGACTGCACCGGCCATCCGCGCCCTCGCCATCGACCCCAATAACCACACCACGCTGTACGCCGGCACTGCGCAGGGAATCTTCAAGACGACGAACAGCGCCGGCACGTGGACGCAAGTGAGCAATGGGCTTACCCAGGGAGCCGGAACGGTCGGCATTCGCGCCGTCGCCGTCGATCCCGCCAATTCGCAGAACGTTTACGCCGGCTCGGGGAGCGCAGGGCTGTTCTTCAGCAGCAACGGCGGGACCTCGTGGTCGCTCCTCAATAACCTGGGGCCGCACATCATCAGCGCGCTGGCCCTCCATGCCGCTTCTGGGTTGCCGACCACAATCTACGCTGGGACCGGCTATGAGTTCGCGTTCGCAGCGAAGATCAATTCAGGTGGCGGCTCGCTGGCCTATGCGACCTTGCTGGGCGGTAACGCTCAGACCTACCTATGGGGAATCGCCCTCGATTCATCGACCAACGCCTACCTGGGCGGCCAAACCTACGCCAGCAACTTTCCCGTATCGGGGACCGCGTTCCAGAAGAACCTGCTGGGCCTCTCCAATGGCCTGGTCGCGAAGTTGAATTCTTCGGGTAATTCACTGACTTATGCCAGCTATCTGGGCGGCAGCGGCAGCGACACCGCCTATTCGATCGCGCTGGACGGCAATCAGCAGGCCTGGCTCACCGGCGCCACCTCTTCCGACGACTTTCCTCTAGCCAACGGGATATGGCTCCAGAGTCCCGGGAACCATGGGAACAGCAACGAGGCATTCATAACTCAAGTTAACGCCGCGGGCACTGGCCTGCTGTTCTCCACTTATCTTGGAGGAGAAGGAAATTGTAAAAACTGTAATGGGCCCTTCAACAGCGAGGGTGTGGATATCACCGTGGATCCCGGCGGCAATGCCTACGTAATGGGATTCACCAACGACAATAGTTTCGTCACCGCGAACGCGCTCCAGCCTGCACCGGGCGGCGGATATGATGCTTTCGTGGCCAAGATCGGCTCGGTGACCACGGTCACCGACCTATCGATCTGCCTGCTCGATTCTTCGGGACAATGCACGACCACACCACCCGCGGCGGTGGTCGCCGGAGCCGATTTCGTCATCAACCTGCAGGTAACCAACAAGAGCACAACCACGTCTGCAACGGGCGTGGTGGTGGGCGGGCGGGGCGGCAACGGCATCCGTGCCATCGCGTGCACGGTGAGCGTAGGAACCTGCGCGCCGGACAATTCCAGCATTACCATTCCCAACGGTGGCTTCGCCAGTCTGGGCACGCTGGCTCCGGGCGCTACCGCGCAGATCAGCGTCACACTCGTGGGATCGCAAGCCGGCTCATTTGTCGTGACCGTTGACGTTCGCGAGAACGAGACGGACGCCAATCCCGCCGACAACAGCGCCAGCACCACCTTGACGGTCATCCCCGGCGCCGACCTCGCCGTCACTTTGAGCGCAACGCCCTCGCCCTCGCCCGTGCAGGTCGGCGGCACGTTGATCTACATCGCGAACGTCGCCAACCTCGGGCCCTCGAACGCCTCCAACGTTACCGCGGTGTTCACCCTCGAGCCCACGACCGCGGCCACCTTCGTTCTTCCCCTCCCCAGCGGATGCAGCAACATTGTCGCCGGAACGTTGACCTGCGTTCTCGGTCCTATGCCCGCCGGGACCGCGGGACCGGGCACCATCCCCGTGACCGTGAATTCTTTGCCCATCACGGCGGGGATCGTGGTGAGCAACAGCCCCGAGGCCGATCCCGATCCCGCGAACAACGTGGCGAGCGTAACCACAACCCTGAGCGCCTCCGCTGTGAACAACGCCGAGCTCAACGGTCAATACGCCTTCCTTCTGCGGGGGTTTGACCCCAGCGGCCAAGCGATAGCCATTGGTGGCAGCTTCACGGCCGACGGCGCTGGCCACATCACCGGCGGCGTAAAGGATGTCAACATCCAGAATTCGGCTGTGGCGGCTGATTTGAGCATCACGGCTGCGGGTAGCAGCTACTCGGTCGGCGCGGACCACCGGGGCATGTTGACGCTGACCACTTCAGCGGGCACGGAGACGTTCGACTTTTCCGTAGGTTCGATCTCGTCGGGTGTTGCGTCGTTGGGACACATCATCAGCCGCCGAAATACCTCTGCGACTAATGGGTCTGCCATTAGCGGCGTCTTCAAGAAGCAAGATTCAACGGCGTTCACATTGACCGCCCTCAATGGCGATTGGGCCTTCCTGAACGAGGGCGTGGACGGAAGCGGAGGCCGTTTCGCCAATGCGGGCAGGTTTACCCTGAGCGGCGGCAACCTCACCCTTGGAAGCTATGACTTCAACGATAACGGAGTGTTCGACAACGGTACCACGACCGCTTCGACATTCACCGGATCGTTCGGTTCACTCGACACCACCAACGGTCGCGCCCCGCTGACTACAACCGTCCTGGGGAGCGGTTCGACTGATGAAGCGGTTTACATCGTTTCCGCCAGCGAGGTGCTCTTCATGAGCATCGATCCCATCAGCACCAACCCGTTGGCGGGCGGCTCGGCGTTGCGGCAGTCCACGACCTTTTGCCCGACAACCGGCAACTGCAACTTCGCCAACAGCGCGCTGAACGGAAACGCTGTGATCTACACCCAAGGCAACTCCAGCTCAGGAGTTGCCGGCGCGGCGGATGTCAATGTCGGCGTTTTGACCTTCACCCTCGCAACTACCAGCTTCAGTGGCAGCCTTGACGAAAACGACGGCGGCACAATCTATTGTCCTGCCGGAAACATCTGTGCCAATCCCGGCGGCAGCACGGCTTCGGGCAACTACAGTGTGGCGTCCAACGGCCGGGTGACCTTAACCCTCGGCGGCGGCGAAAACAATCCCCCGTTCTTCTATATGGTGAACACCAACCAGGCGTTCCTCATAGGAAGCAGCAGCGGCCATGTAGAGGCGGGGGTGGCGGAAAATCAGGTCGGCCCGATCGCCGCTGCCTCCGGCGGAAGCGCCTTCGGCACTGAACCGCCGGCAGTGAGCGCTTCGCTGATGTTCAGCGGCGTGCAGACGATCACCGCGGCCGGCAGCACGACCGCAAGTCTCACCAGCACTACGAATGACGTCAACAGCGTCGGCCCCATACCCGACGTAACAAGGGGTGGGCTGCACGAAGACGTATCAATTGAGGACGATACCCTCACCCTCGATCCGACGACCGGCCGGTTTACCTTCGCTAGTGGCACGAAGGTGGGCTATTTCGTCAACTCTACCCGGAGGGTAGCGATCGACATAGAGACCACCAACACTGCGCCGTATGTCATCATTTCCGATAACCAGTCCAGCAGCATATCTCCGCCGGCAGGCACTCTGTATTCCACTGGATTTGAGAACCCGCCGTTCACCCTGGGCAACCTCTCCGGCCAGGATGGGTGGCAGGCATCTTCGGTTTGCGGCCTCACTGGTCCCGCCACTGGGCTGGTTGAGAACACCTTGGTGCAATCTGGTTCGCAGGCGGTTTCGGTGGACGGCTCGGTAACCTGCCAGTCCGGGCCCTACCACAGCGATTCGTCCACCGGCCCCCTGATCGAGCTCTCGGCCGGAATTTACATCGCCAGCAGCTCGAGTCAGACACAGTGGCAGTTCGCCGGGCTTGGCCCCGGTTTAGCGCCATTCATCGGCGGTGTTGGCATCCTCGGGACCGGCCAGATTGTAGCCATCACGGCAGGTCTTCCGACCGTCGGGACGTGGACCTATAACGCCTGGAATAACCTCGATTTCCTGTTTAATTTCAGCACCCAGACTTACGCGATTACCTTAAACGGCGTCCCGCTGGCGTCGGGCGTTCCCTTCTGTGGCGACAACGGCGCTTGCGCTGGAGCTCATGTCAGTACCTACGGGACCAGCCTTTTTGACACCTTCGGCGGCGGCAACGACACGGGATACATCGACAACTTCTCCCTGAGTAACCCGGCCCTCGCGATCTCAACCATCTCGCCTACCAGCGCCGCAGCAGGCAGTGGGGCGTTCACCTTGACGGTGAATGGCGCGGGCTTCGTCAGTGGCGCGACGGTCAACTTCAATGGGAACCCTCGCGCCACCACGTTCGTCAGCGCCACGCAACTCACCGCGGCCATCCTGGCCTCGGACATCGCCACCGCCGGCAACGTCAACGTCACCGTGACCAACCCAGCGGGTGGCGGTACCTCTGCGCCGGCGGTGTTTGTCGTTTCCGCGGCGAACCCGGTGCCCACGATCACCACTATCTCGCCTACCAGCGCCGTGGCGGGTGGGGCTGCCTTCACCCTGACGGTGAATGGCACGGGCTTTGTCTCGACCTCGGCGGTGAACTTCGGCGCCAACGCCCCGGTGACGACGTTCGTCAGCGCGGCGCAACTCACCGCGGCCATCCCGGCCTTGGACATTGCCACCGCGGGCAACGTTAACGTCACGGTCGTCAGTCCAGGCCCGGGTGGAGGCACGTCGAACATCGTCACTTTCACCGTTGGCACTGTTGCCGCGACCGCCGACCTGGCGGTTGCGATGACCGCTTCGCCGTCCCCGGTGCCCGTACTGGGCAGCGTCACTTACCAGATCACGGTCACGAACAATGGCCCCAATCCGGCTACCGGCGTGGTGCTGACCGACACTCTGCCCGCCGGCACTGTGTTCGCCAGCATCGACGATCTGACGGACTGCGTCGTATCCAACGGCACGCTGACCTGCCGCTACAGCTCCCTTGCTGTCGGCAGCCCCCAAGCCGTCAACCTCATCCTTGTGCCCCTGGCTGTACCCTCCGGCGCGGGCACATTCGACAACACCGCGAGCGTGGCGGCGAACGAGACCGATCCCAATCTCGCCAACAACAGCGCAACCCAAACGGTGCAGGTCACCGGCACCACCTTGCCGGGCGGAGGCGCTTTCCGTAGCCTGCCCGGCTTCTCCAACAGCATCCTGCCGGGGAACGACGACAACTCCGTCGGCCCTGTGCCCCTGAGCCCTGTGCCCGGGAATCTGAACCTCAACTTTTTTGGAGTGCAGGTCAGCTCCGTGTTCGTCAACAACAACGGCAACGTTACTTTCGGTTCGCCCCTCGGCACCTTCACGCCGTTCCCCCTCACCACTACCAACGTTCAGATCATCGCTCCGTATTTCTCCGATGTGGAGACCGACTTCCCCACCTCCGGCCTGGTCACCTACGGCAACGATACGGTGAACGGCCGGCCGGCCTTCGGCGTGAACTGGCCCAACGTCGAGTACTTCGGCGAAGGGCCCGCCACCCTGCTTAACCTGTTTCAGTTGGTTCTGGTGGACCGCTCCGATGTGGGCGCCGGGAACTTCGACATTGAATTCAATTACAACCAGGTCCAGTGGGAGACCGGCGACGCCAGCGGTGGCGTGGGTGGGCTGGGCGGCTCATCGGCCCGCGTCGGCTACTCCAATGGCTCCCAGACGGCAGGTTCCTTCTTCGAACTGCCGGGATCCGGCATGCCAGGCTCGTTCCTGGACTCGAACACCACCACCGGTCTGATCCACAACGACCTGAACAACACCCAGCCGGGACGCTACCTGTTCCAAGTGAGAGGCGGCACGGTGCAATCGTCTGCGGACATGGCGATCAGCGCGAACGGGCCCCCATCCGCCGCGACCGGCAGCACCATCACCTACACACTTACCGCGACCAATCTCGGGCCCAATACGGCGACGGGTGTGACCGTCACGGACACATTGCCGGCGGGCTTCACATTCGTTTCCGCCACGCCCAGCAATATCTGCTCACCGGCGGGGCAGCCC
>Ga0209517_10010762_pt1 | contig 10089 bp, 9 predicted proteins | sample PeaSoiMetSII2010_FD_187695 | JGI IMG/M metagenome (GOLD analysis project Ga0209517, IMG submission 187695) | Peat soil microbial communities from Weissenstadt, Germany - SII-2010 (SPAdes) (version 2) | ecosystem: Environmental > Terrestrial > Soil > Wetlands > Peat | place: Germany: Weissenstadt... | reverse complement strand
CGGGGCAGGCGGCGGGATTTCCCCTCGTCGAGGATTATAACGGCGCACAGCAGGAAGGCTTCGCCCGCCTGCAATCGACGATCCGCGACGGCCGCCGCTGCAGCCTCGCCGTGGCCTATCTCCGCCCGGCAATGGCGCGCGAGAATGTCACGGTCGAGGTCGCGGCGCTGGCGGCGCGAGTGGTGCTCGAGGGCAGCCGCGCCGTCGGGGTCGAATATCTCCAGCGCGGCCAGCGCATCACCGCGCGCGCCAATCGCGAAGTGATCCTGGCCGGCGGCGTCATCAACTCGCCGCAGCTCCTGATGCTGTCGGGGATTGGCGATCCCGCGGAGCTGACGCCGCACGGGATCGCGGTGAAGGTGCCGCTTAGGGGCGTCGGCAAGAATCTCCAGGACCATATCTCGGCCGGAATCGTCTTTGCCCGCAACGAGCCGGGACCGCTGCAGCGCGCGATGCGGCTCGACCGCATCGCCGGCGAGCTCGCCAAGGCGTACGTCCTCGGCAAGGGCATCGCCACCGATTTGCCCTCGGGCTCGACCGCCTTCATCCGCACCGGCGATGCGAGCGTGCCGAACGTTCAATATCTTCTGGTCGCGGCGCCCTTCGATGCCGCACCCTATCTGCCGCCGTTCAAGCCCGCCTTCGCCGACAGCTTCTCGGTGCGAATCGTCGTGCTGCGTCCGGAGAGCCGCGGCACGATCCGGCTCGCCTCGGCCGATCCGCAGGGGAGCGTCCGGATCCAGCAGAATTTCCTGTCCCACGAGAGCGAGCGGCGGCAACTGCGCGACGGCATCCGCATCATGCGCGAAATTGCCCGGCAGGCGCCGCTGCATTCCTTCATCGCGCGCGAGGCCGCGCCCGGTGCGGCCGCGTCATCCGACGCCGAGATCGACGCCTATGTCCGCGCCACCGGCGTTACCGTCCACCATCCCCTCGGCACCTGCAAGATGGGTCCCGATGCCGATGCGGATGCGGTGGTCGATGCCGAGCTTCGCGTCCGCGGCGTCGAGCGCCTCCGCGTCGTCGATGCCTCGGTGATGCCGGACCTGGTCGGCGGCAACATCAATGCACCCGTGGTGATGGTCGCGGAGATGGCCGCCGATCTCATCCGCGGCCGCTTGCCCTTGGCCCCCGTCAACGTCTGAGCCTGTCACGGAACCGACACCGATCCGTTACGGAAGTGCGACGATCGTCTCTTAAGAATGGCGCGCGGGTTTCAACCGTGTCCAAAGGAGAGAATGATCATGCCGACACCGAATTTGCCGATGAAAATGGCGCGCACGGCGGCGCTGCTCGCGACGACCGCTCTCGCCGGGTTTGTCGTTCCCGGCCACGCGTGGAGCGCCGGCGGCTTCATTCCCGACACGCTCGTCGTGAGCCGGGTCCATTTCGTGCCGGACACGACGCCGCATGACGGCGAGACCTATCCCGAGATCTTCAACGACCCGAACGTGTCGGGCATCCAAGGCACCATCTTTCTCGACACCTACCGCCCCGAGCCCTTTGCGCCGCTGCTGCAAAGCCTGCCGCTGACGGCGTTGTCGCAGGCGTCGGGGGCGGGCGCGCCAATCATCACGACGAGCTTCAGCTCGAAATCCGAGGGCTCCTTGCACCTGTCGGTCGACGGCCGCTTCCTCACCTATATGGGTTACAACGGCGCGCCCGGCGCCGAGGGCGTCTCCAACTCCGAAACGACGCTTCTCGCCGCGCAGATCCAGCCTCTCCCGGCGGGGACGGCGCTCTTCGACCGCGCGATCGCGCTCGTCAAATACGATGGCAGCGTCGCCGTGAGCGACGAGAATTACGCCTTCAGCGGCGACAATCCGCGCGGCGCCATCACCGTCGACGGCACCCAGTTCTACATGGCCGGCAACGCCGACTCGACCGAAAACAAGACCCCGGCGGGCACCGGGCCGGGCTTCACCGTCGGCGTGCGCTACGGGCTGCCGGGCGCGGTGACGCCGGGCACGCCCAATTCCACGCAGCTCGCGACCTATCTGGCGAGCGATCGTCCGGACGAATCGACGAAGCAGCACGTCAAGGACAACAACTGGCGCGGCATCGGCATCTTCAACGATGCCAAGGGCAATCCCACGCTCTATGTCTCGAAGGGCAGCGGCGGCAACGGCGATGACGGCATCTTCCAGGTCGTGAACAACAACGGCAGCGGGCTGCCGATGCCGACGACGCCGCCCACGCCGCCCAACACCATCACGCAATTGATCGGCGACCAGGCCACCAACCCCGCGACCGGCGCATCTTCACCGCTCGTTCCCTTCGCCTTCTTCTTCGCGAACCCGACGACGCTCTATGTGGCCGATGAAGGGAATGCCAGCATTCCCGTGCTGGACTCGAGTGGCAAGCCCGTGCTCGACGCGAACGGACAGCCGGTCGTGGACTATGTTTCCGACCCGCTCGCGGGGCTGCAGAAATGGGTCCTCGTCGGCGGCGTCTGGCAACTCGAATATGTGCTGCAGGACGGCCTGCATTTGAACGAGCCGCAGACCATCTGGGGCTACCCGGTGCCGACGCGCACGACGGGCTTGCGCAATATGACCGGGAAGGTCAATGGCGACGGGACCGTCACGCTCTATGCCATCACGGCGCAGAGCAGCGAGATCTCCGGCGGCGAGCCCGATCCGACCGAGTTGATCAAAGTCACCGACGTGCTGGCGGCGACCCATCTGCCGCTCGACGATCGCGATAACGACCAATTCTTCCGCGATTTCGACGACCATGGCGACAGCCTCGAGCGCTTCGTCACGCTCCAGGTCTCTCGTCCCGGCGATGTCTTCCGCGGCGTCGCTTTCGCGCCGTCAAATCCCTGACGGCGGTCGCCGATCGGTGAGCCCTGCGCCAGCGTGGGGCTCGCCGGTTTGCCTCAGGTCTCGGACGGCCGGACGAAGCAGAGAATGCCGCGCGTCGGTTCGTAGCAGACGACGGCACGGCCGGTGGGATTGTCGATGTGGTCGAGAACCCGCTCCTGCGGGACCGAGATCCAGCGCTCGTCGATAAACGCCTCGTAGCCTTCGCCCCGGCTGCGATATTCGGTGGCGCGGCAATCGGCAATGGAGCAGCAGGACACGCCGGTCCCGGGCTGGCGCAGGCTTTGGAACCACGGCGCCAAGGTCGGGTCCGCTCCCTCCGGTGGCGCAGCGCTCAGCGCGCCGATGCAAGCCAGGGAGAGGATTGCCGCCGCCACAATCGCCCAAACCGGGCGGAGCCCTAATGCACTGGAACCGGCGACAAAACCAGGATTGTCGCTCATCTCGCCCTTCCCCGGCCCGATGGCCTTCGCTCGGCGCGAGCAACCGCGCCATGCTATGGTATTGCGCGATTGGTTAACGCCGGCTTTGCCAGCCCGGAACAATTCTGAAGTAATTTTTCAGCGCCGATCCAGATCCATTTGGGTAAAAACTGGTTTTCCGAGTCGAGAAGACAACCCAAAGTGGTAGGTTCGGTGACCCGGCGGATCCTCAGGACTCGCTGCAATCCGCGGCACGCCCGCCCGAGCGGCGCCGCGCGACCTGCGCGTCCGGGTTGCGAGACCGGCTCGGAGCGGACAACGCCCGCCCGGCACGAATCAGCGATCGATTGGCCTCGGCGGCGGCAGCGCGCGGTGACTCGCCCACGCGCGCCGGTGATGCCGCGCGCTATTGCGCGGCGAGGAAAGCGGTAACTTCGCTGATCTCCTGCGCCGAGAGATTCATGGAGTTCTGGTGCATGATCTCGTTGGCGCGGGAATTGACCGCGAAGGCCTCCAACTGGCCCTCGAGATAGCTTCGGTGCTGCCCGGCGAGCCGCGGGATCGTGATGTTGCCCTCGGCCTTCTCGCCGTGACATGCCATGCACGGCGGCACATCTTTCGCCGCGATACCGTCATCGAAGATCTTCTTCCCGGCCGCCACTTCCACCGAATTCTCCGAGCTGCCCTCAGCCGGCGCTTGCGAGGAAAAGAACTGCGCCAGACCGTCGATCGTCGAATCGCTGAGCTGCGCCGCCATGCCCCACATGTAGGTATGGGCATGCGGATCGGCCCGCGTGTGATCGCGGAACGCCTTGAGCTGCGCCTCGAGGTAGTCCTTCTGCTGGCCCGCGAGATTCGGGAAGGTCGGGTTGACGCTTTTCCCGTTCAACCCATGACAGGACGAGCAGACATGCTCGGTACCCGCGACTTCGGCGGTCATGGGCGCGCTGGCGTTTTGTTCGCCGGCGGTGCAGCCCGCCGCGGCGAGAAGGAGCGCAACCGCCAAGGCAGAGTTCCTGTTCATATGCCTCTCCAGGCCAATCGAGTGATGCGTGGGACCCGCGGACACCGCGTTCGGGCATCGGCGCTGGACCATCAGAACGCCATCCAAGCGAAGAAGAACAGCGTATTGTTGTCGTGCGCGTTGCGTCCGGCTCCGTCGAAATTGTTCACCCCGCCGGCGAATTTGTCGTAATAGATGTATTGCACTCCCAGCTTCACATTGAGCCAGGGCCAGAAGGACGGCCCGCCGTGGTTGAACGGCATGTAGTCGACTTCGCCGATCCAGCCGGTGGTGTTGGGGCTGTTGTTGAGCGATGGAAGCCCGCCATAAAGGCCCGGATCGCCGGACCCGGCGATGTGGAAGAAGCCAACCGTTCCGCCATAGGTCTGGTCGTAGTAGTAGCTGGTCTTGACGTGCAGGCTGCGCAAATGATTGTGGGTGTCGGTCGCAATTCCCTGCCCCTGGGACGCCGTCAGGTTCTGGTTCTCCATGATATAGCTCGCCTGCACCGAGATGCTGTCGCGCTCGGCGAGAAATTGATACTGGACGTCGAAGCCGACATCGGTTGCGTGGTCGGTGCCGAAGCCGGTGACGTCGCCGGGAATCACCGAAGCCGCCAATCCGAACGTCCCGACCTCGAACGTGTTCCGCCCCCATTTCGGTTCGACCGCGAGACGCCAATAGGGAGCGATGCCCTTGATCGCATCTCCGGGCGGAACGATGCCAAGCGCCGATTCGGTTCGCGGCGACAGCGTGCGATAACCGCCGATCTCGGCGTAAATCAGCCGGTTCCAGTAGGTGTAGGCGGTCAGCCCCGCCACCTGCTGGGCGAAGTGGCCCTCGATTACGGTTGCCACCGGAACGCCCGGGCCTAGCTCCGGCAACAAATAGGGATAGCCCCAGGCCGGCGTCGAGTTCCACACATCCGACACGCCCGGATTGTTATTGAGGCTCACGCCGAACAAGGTTTCGCTGCCGAGCACGCTGGTTGCTCTGGCCCAACGGAGATCCGTGTTGTCCCAGTGCAGGTCGCTGTGGACATTGTCGTAGGTCACTTGCGCAAAGGCGCCGAGCCCGAGGCTGGAAGCGATTGCGCCGCCATAGAATAAGCTGCCGGTCTCGATGTCGGGATTGTTGTTCGGGCCGAAATGGGGCGCGGCGCCGCCGGATTGGCCCGCTTCTGTATGGGTATATCCGGCCACGACCATGGCCGCGATCGGCGGCAAGTCCGACTGGCCGCCGCCGAAGGTGTAGCCATTGAGCTTGAAGAGCCGGCCGTAGGGCGTGAGCTCGGGGAAGCCGTTGTGACAGGCGGCGCATTGCTGCCCGGTCTGCCGCGCGTAGCTGGGCAGGGCCTCGGCTCGCGGCGGCGCTAGCAGGAGCACCGCCGCCACTATCAGAAACAGGAGCGGTAGAAAGCGCCCTCGCGCGGCCGCGGGAAATCTCGCCGACCTCGAGCGAATGTGCTTGCGATTCATGACACGCCCCCCCACGCGAACCCACGCGTTACACTGTCCCTGCCTGGCGGGTCAGGTCAAGCAGGCACCTCTCGCATTACCGGAACAAATAGGTTGGCGGCGGAGGATGCCCGCCTTGATCCAGGTCAAGAACTCACAACCCTGGCACGCCGAGCAGCGAGTCGGCGGGTTGGCGGCGCCCCGGAGAGGCCCGCCGATTCCGCAGCGGTCACTGGGTCGCTTGCTGCAAATAGGTGATCACGTCGCGGCGCTTATCCTCGTCCTTGAGGCCGGGGAAGATCATCTTGTCGCCGGGGACGAAGGCTTTCGGATCCGTGAGATATTTGTTGAGGGCATCCGCGTCCCAAGTGATGTTGGCGTTTTTCATCGCCGGGGAATAGTTGAAGCCGGCGACGCTGCCGGATTTGCGGCCGAACAGACCGTGCAGGCTCGGCCCGACCAGATTCTTGCCGGCATCGAGGCTGTGGCAGACCTTGCATACGATGAACACCGTCTGCCCTTTCTGCGGATCGCCGGCGGTCTGCGCCAAGGCGGCGGGCATGAAAAGCAGCAAGGCAAGCAGGCTCAGAGCGATGCGGCTCGAGACGATTTCAGCTTTTTGCATTACAGACCTCGCGGCAGGAGATGGAGAAGGTGCGTCGCGGCGGGACTCTCCACCAGATTTGCTGCGATGCAAGCGTCTTGTTGGCCGAGCGCAGGATTGCGGGCGCTGGCGCACCATCAGCTCCGCACCCGATTGCACCCTTTGCCGATCGCGGCTCGGCCGGGCCAAACCGCCCGATGCCTCGGCCGTAACCGCGACCGGGTGGCAAGTGACTGAAATCACCCGAACTTAAATTCGGGCCGTGTTTATGGAGGACAAATATACACAACTTTATTTATTTTGGCACCTTGGCGCAGCAAAGATTAGTCCCATATGTCTGCCGGTAGTTTGAATGATGATCATTCAAATTTATACTTCAATTTTTTTGGAGGGTAGCAATGAATACACAGCAGTCGACCGAAAACCTGACGATCCACTTCAAGGTCAAGGACTACGCCGCATGGCGGACGAGCTACAATGCGAACGAGCAGAGCCGCCGTTCGGCAGGCATTAGCAATGCGCGGGTGTTCCGCAGCGCCGAAGACCAGAATGACGTGGTGCTGCTGCAGGATGCAGCCGACGTGGCAAAGGCCCGCACTTGGCTCGGCTCGGATGATCTGAAGTCGGTCATGCAGAAGAGCGGCGTCATCGGCTCGCCCACGATCCGCTTCGCGGCCTAAGCCGCAGAAGGAGACTACGGTCGGGACGGCTCGCGGCGTGACTGTTCCGTCGTGTCGCTGTTCCGAATAGGGAAGCCCTGGCCTGTCGCTGTTCCCTGACGCGATGGCCGGGGCTTTTCTTTGGAGATAGCCGCTAATCCCGCCCCATCATCCGCGCCGTTAGGTACTTTCCGAACCTGCCGCAGTCGCCCCGATCTTGATACGGTCGCTTTGACACACGGAATTTGTGTCAAAGGTGGGAAACATGCCCTTACTCCATTTAGTCATCGTGCTGGTCGTGGTCGGCGTGCTGCTCTGGCTCGTCAACAACTACATACCGATGGACGGAAAAATCAAAAATATCCTGAACGCCGTCGTCGTCATCGGGGTCGTTGTATGGTTGCTTCAAGCATTTGGCCTGATGGGGACGCTTGAGAATTTCCGTATCGGCTAAGGCTCGCGCCGAAATTACGGGTAAGCGCACCTCGCCGCGGCACCGTCCTACGCGTCGAAAAGCTGCAGCAACAGCCTGAGTTTCGCGCGGCCTTTTCAAAGTCTCGCTCTTTCCTTGCACCCGGGACGAAACCCCCGCTCGGGATCGCGGACAGTGAGTGCTGGTGCCCGCGGCCGGACTCGAACCGGCACTCAGGTTTCCCCGAAACGGATTTTAAGTCCGTTGCGTCTACCCGTTCCGCCACGCGGGCCGCTTATGGCGGCGGCATCCTAACGCGGATCGGCGCGGCACGACAGAAGCGCTACTCCGCCACCGGCGTGCCGCCCAAGGCGCGCACCAGTTCCGCCACCTCGCCCGCCGCCGCGTCAAGACGGCCCGCGTCGCGCCCGCGCAGCACCAAGGCCACGCCGAATTCATTGCGCCGCTGGAACGGATAGGAGCCGATGTCGAGGTCCTTGTAGCGGTTCTGGATCTCGCCCAGCCCCTGCGCCAGCAGGCCCTCAGGCAACCCGCAGCTCACCGTGCGCGAGAGCACGGGCGGGCCGCCTTTGAGCTGATGCTTGATGCTGTCGAACATCCCCTGCATGACCCGGGGGATGCCGGCCATGACGAAGACGTTGCCGATCCGGAAGCCGGGCGCGCGCGAGACCGGATTGTGGATGAGGCTGGCGCCCTCGGGGGTGTGCGCCATGCGAAGGCGCGCCTCGTTCAATTCGCCGGGCTTGTAGTAGTCGAGGAACATCCGGTGCACCTCGGGATGGAGGACGAGCTTCACGCCGAATGCGCTCGCCACCGAGTCCGCGGTGATGTCGTCATGCGTCGGCCCGATGCCGCCGGTGGTGAAGACGTAATCGAACTGGGCGCGTAGCTCGTTGACGGTGGCGATGATGGTCTCGGCGATGTCGGGGATCACCCTCGCCTCGCGCAGCGCGACGCCGACGCCGTTGAGCCCTTGGGCGATATAGGCCAGGTTGGTATCCTGGGTGCGGCCCGACAGGATCTCGTTGCCGATGATGATCACAGCGGCGGTGACGATTTTCTCGAGGTTGGCGGGCTCGGCGTTCATGGGGCTCCCTTGGCCGGTCGGAAATGCCTATCTTAGGTCTAGTTAGACCAATTCGCGCCGGCCGGGCAAATGCGGCTTCGACCCGCCCGCGGCGCGGCGTGCTATGCTGCGTAAACGAGCCGCCGCGCATCGCGCCGGCGGCACGAGGAGTGACGGAATGACCGATCTTTCGCTCGCCCCTTCCGGGCGGGCTTTGCCGGAGGAGCGGCGGATCAAGCTGCACGCGCCCGAAGACTTCGCGGGGATGCGCAAGGCCGGCCGCCTCGCCGCCGAGCTCTTGGACTTCATCACGCCCTACGTCAAGCCGGGCGTGACGACGGACGAGCTCGACCGGCTCTGCCACGGCCTCACTCTCGACCGCGGCGCGATCCCGGCGCCGCTCAACTACCGCGGCTTCCCGCGCTCGATCTGCACCTCGGTCAACCACGTCGTCTGCCACGGCATCCCCGGCGACCGCAAGCTGGTCGAAGGCGACATCCTCAACATCGACGTGACCCCGATCCTCGACGGCTGGCACGGCGATTCGAGCCGCATGTACCTGGTCGGCGAGCGCGTCGCACTGAAGGCGCGGCGCCTCGTGGACGTGACCTACGAGGCGATGATGCGCGGCATCGCCGCGGTCAGGCCAGGGGCCCATGTCGGCGACATCGGCCATGCCATCCAGACCTACGCCGAGGCGCAGCGCTGTTCCGTCGTGCGCGACTTCTGCGGCCATGGCGTCGGCCGGATCTTCCACGACGCGCCCTCGATCCTGCATTTCGGGCGGCCCGGCGAGGGACCGGAGCTGCGTGCGGGGATGTTCTTCACCATCGAGCCGATGATCAATGCCGGCCGCTGGGAGGTGAAGATCCTGGGCGACGGCTGGACCGCCGTCACCAAGGACCGCTCGCTTTCGGCGCAGTTCGAGCACACCCTCGGCGTCACGGAAGAGGGCTGCGAGATCTTCACCCTGTCGCCCGAAGGCCTCGATCGTCCGCCCTACGCGGTCTAGGGCATGCCGGCGCGCCGCCAGCCTGCCGAGAAGGACCAGGCGCAGAAGCCGCACTTCCTGGGCCACCGCGACCGGCTCAGGGCGCGGCTGCTCGAAGGCGGGACCGGCGCGCTCGCGGATTACGAGCTCTTGGAGTTCCTGCTCTTCGCCGCCCGCCCGCGCGGCGATATGAAGCCGCTGGCCAAGGCGCTGATCCAGCGCTTCGGCAGCTTCGCCGGCGTGGTCGCGGCTGAGCGCCAGGCGCTCAGCGCCATCCCCGGCATGGGCGAGGCCTCGGTCGCCGCACTCTTGGCGGTGCATGAGGCGGCGGTTCGGCTGTTGCGCGCCGAAGTGCGGCAGCAGCCGGTGATCGCGTCCTGGCAGAAGCTCATCGACTACTGCACCGCGGCCGGCGGCTTCGCCGAGACCGAGGAATTCCGCCTCCTTTTCCTCGACCGCAAGAATGTGCTCATCGCCGACGAGCGCCAGCAGCGCGGCACCGTCGACCATGTGCCGGTCTATCCACGCGAGGTGGTGAAGCGCGCGCTCGACCTCGGCGCCTCCGCCATCATCATGGTCCACAATCATCCCTCCGGCGACACCACGCCATCAAAGAGCGACATCGAAAT
>Ga0209517_10010760_pt1 | contig 10091 bp, 7 predicted proteins | sample PeaSoiMetSII2010_FD_187695 | JGI IMG/M metagenome (GOLD analysis project Ga0209517, IMG submission 187695) | Peat soil microbial communities from Weissenstadt, Germany - SII-2010 (SPAdes) (version 2) | ecosystem: Environmental > Terrestrial > Soil > Wetlands > Peat | place: Germany: Weissenstadt... | reverse complement strand
GTGCAAAGCGGCAAGCCGCTGGGCTGCGCCTCGTTGAAACGTCCGAGGACGGCGAAGTCGAGGTGCTCGCGGATCTCTTCCCAGAGTCGCCGGCGGTCCGGTTCGGAGTGATCACGGCCCCATATCGAATACCGTCCCAGAACAAGTTCCAAGTCCGAGTAACCGCTGAAGAGGCCGAAGCTCAGGCTGGGCAATTGCTGACGCAGCGTCCGCATCAATTCCAGCAAGGCAGGCGCCTGCTGCATGGGCTCGCCGCCTGTGAAGGTGACTCCTTCTACGCCGTGCTCCTTGTGCGCACGAAGCACTTTGTCAGTTACGGCATCGACGGTGACTTCCGTTCCTGCAAAGGAATGGGTTTCGGGATTAAAGCACCCGCGGCAAGCGAGAGTACAGCCCTGGAAGAAGACGACAGCGCGTAATCCTGGGCCATTGGTGCGGCTGGCGGGAATGAAAGCATGAAGCAGCATGGCAGCCCTCCTTCACCGTTGGCTCTTTTCCCGCTCGACCTGCGGCCTGCTGTAATAGTCAAGCTTCTTCCGGTCGACTTTCAGCAGATCGCCGCCACGGAAGTCGTCAAACACCTGCTCGCAGCCCTTGCCAGCGAAGCCTTCGAGATCAAGAGTCGACCTGCCTTGCTCGTCAATGGTGATCGTGATGGTTTTCTCTCGCATTGCGTCCTACCTCCGCACCGCAAACTGCAGCCGCACCTGTTTGCCTTCTGCTGTCTCAATGACCTGGCGGCTCTTCAGGCGGTAACCCTTCGCTTGCGCCACCGCCAGAGTCTGGTTCTCCTTGTAGATCTGCTGAACGCGCCCCAGCCATTTCTTGCCGTAGCCGCTGTGATCGTCGAGTTCGTCCTCGATCAAGGCGAACCGGCCGTCCGGCTGCCTGACGAACCCTGCATCGCCGAAGGCTCCAGGCAGCTGCGCGCGGCGGATAATGATGTTTGCGACTTTCGCCTCTTGCTCGGAATAATACGAGTTGAGTGGTGCGCCTTCAGGATGAACTTCCACCTGGTAGCCCATCTCTTTGAGAGCATCCAGAAGGAACTTCTCCTCGCGCAAGACTGTTTGAGTCTCACCGTACTTGGACATTCGTTGCCTCCTTACCGGTCATTTGATCGGCTGTTTGACTAGAAACATAGGATCCATGGAGTTGATATGTTGCGGTGTAATTCAAAGAAACCTGGACAGAGACCCGTGAGATTTGCCTTTGTGGAAGTCGCGCAGCCGCACATCGTATTTTATCCACCTCGAAGGCGTGATCGGTCGAAAGACCCCTTCAAACTGTCGACACGGTAAACTTCCAAGTCGGCCAGCCTCTCCTTCCGCCTCAAATGACATCGCTACATGCAGGTTTTCGCAGGGGCGTTAAAGACAACCCAATGGTCGGAACGGAGGGTGCAGTTATTTTGTCCAGGTGAGGAAAAGCATACGATGTGCAAGCCACAGGCCCCAATCGCTGATTCCGGCCTAATGCGCGCACGAGTAGCCCTGTTCCCTTTTATACAGACACCTTATTCTCGACTCAATTACCCTAGTCGTAGATCCTGATTCTCCGTGATCTTCAGTTGCCCTGGAATCAAAATGGAGTTCCTGGCTGACTGGATGCTCAACGATCTGAACGCCTGGGAATTGCATGTCCGGCGTGCAGTCCCTGCTCCCGCGCGTCCGAATGGCGTGGGAATATAAACCTCAGGAGGTGAACCAAGATGCGAACGACAAAGATGATTCGTGTGATTCTGCCGCTATTATTTGTACTCGCAGTGTTCCTGGCGATACCGGTACCTTCTTCCGCGCAAGTCGCCGTGGGCGTGAGGGTCGGCATAGCTCCGCCACCGCTGCCCGATTATACGCAACCCATCTGCCCGGGGGACGGCTATATCTGGACGCCGGGATACTGGGCTTGGGACGGCAGCGAGTACTATTGGGTACCGGGCACATGGATGGAGGCTCCGGAAGTCGGGTACCTCTGGACTCCGGGCTATTGGGGTTGGGGCGACGACGGATATTTCTTCAATGAAGGCTACTGGGGCCTGTCCGTAGGTTTCTATGGTGGGATCAACTATGGCTTCGGTTACTTCGGTAATGGTTATGAAGGTGGACGCTGGGACCACGGGCATTTCTTCTACAACACGTCGTATAATAACGTGGGCACCCACAACATCCACAACGTTTACAACACAAGGGTGAACGAGGGCGCGAGGAACCACGTCAGTTTTAACGGCGGCAACGGCGGAATCAACGCGCACGCCACCGCTCAAGAAGAGGCTTCTGCTCAAGAGACACATGCCAGGCCGGTAGCCGCACAGACTCAACATGCGTACGCTGCCCGCAGGGACCCCCAGCAAAAGCTTTCTGCGAACCACGGCACACCGGCAGTTGCTGCGACTCGTCGCCCCAACCTTGCCGTCCATCCTAAGGAGCTGCCGCCCGTCGAACGCCCCGCTGCTTCTAAGACGGGGAACGCGAGGGCGAACCAGAAATACCAGAAGCAACAGGATAAGCTGGTCGCAAAGCAGACCCAGGATCGGCAGAAACTCCAGCAGAAGCAGGACAAGGAGCATCAGCAGTTGGCGAAACATCAGGCTAATGAAGCGAAAACGCAGCAAATGGAGCAGCGACACCAGCAACAGACGCAGCATTTGCAGCAAACACACACGCAGCAGGCGCAGCAGCTGCAGGAGAGGCAGCAGTCAGGCGGCGGGGGATCTCGCGGTGGCGGCGGTGGTGGCGGGCATCATTAATCGCACTCTGCTTCGAGGAAGTTTGTGCTGGGACAGCACTCGCTGGGATTGATCTTGAGGAACGCCGCAGGATTTAGTCACGCTCAAGCGGAACCGAGAGTACTGTCAAACGATAGCCGAGATTCTGTACTCCAGGCCGGGGAATGATTCGACTCGTGGCCGTTTGTTCGCTCAAGTCACACATGTTGGACTGACCGCGGGCAGCCCACTGCCGCCCGGATCATGTCGCTCGTGCAGCCTGCCCAGCAGATGTACTTGCGCGGGTCCTCGATCGAGATCGAGAGATTGTCGCCGCTGGTGTCGTGGCCCTCTTCGGCGCACGATGGACACCGCGTCACATTGTTGTGCCCCATCCTGTGAAGTTCGGTTGTGATGTGGTCCAGGATGCGGAATCCTGGCGATGCCGAGTGCGTGAAGATCTTCGGCTCCGGTGTGGGTTGCGGCGAAGCAAGCTGAGCTGGCACCGTCTTCCCGGCGGTCAACCGGGCGAGCTGCTCACTTGTCATCTTCGGAAGCGAGTCGAGGTAGCTCATCTGCGCCCCGACATCCTCATCGGCGCCGTCAAACCAGAAGCGCTGAGCCGCACCGCGGTGAATTCCCAAAGGTCCACGAATCGCATTGCCGTACCTGCCGGGATTCAACACATCGTGCTTGGGGAACACCTCGATTCCTTCCCGCTGCTTGCCTCCCTTGACCGGGATACCCAACCGCAGGGCAAGGCCGCAAACGTAGATGCGGCAGTCCCGTGCTGGGAGTGGCTCTGCCAGGAATATCCAGAGATGCCCACCCCGATGACTCTTCTCAAGAGCCGACTCCTCCCCGTCTTGCCTAAGGTAGAAGCTGAGCTTGAGGAGATCGGCGAGCGCATCCTCATAGTCCGCGTCGATGGCCACCCACTTCGAGCACTGGGTGGCGGGGTTGATTGAGTAGAGGCCGATAGTGATTTCGCCCTCAAGGTGGCGGCGGATCGTGTCCAGCGTCAGGCTCAGCCCCTGGCCGGTCTTCTTGTCCTTGGGGCGGTAGTAATAATGCCGGGCGTTTTGCGGGTGGGGTCGGTTGGACTGGAGGGTGTAGGCCCGCCGGTTCACAAAGAGGTGGAAGTAGTGTGCCACCACACTGGCGTGCGCTTTCAGACGAAGGTCCCGCATTGTCTCCTCCGTGAAGTCAGGTGGACACTACACGAACGCCCCCAAAGCGGCTATGATCGGGCATCCACGTGTTCTCCGAACAGACATTCTGGCAAGGTACTTTTGACCTATGTCTATGCCACTTAAGTTCGAATAGGATGGGCCGTGCCACAGTGTCGAAGAGAGGCTGCTCATGCGCGTGCGTGTCACCGTTGCAAGGCAATCGCAAACCGCGACAAAACACAGGGTGCTCTGCTGCGGATGTGTTGGCCTTCTATTCCTAGCCATCGGGTCGTTTAGTCTTCTTAAGAGGATACAAGCCTCGGAGAGTATTCTCCCTAACCACCAGGTTTCTGACAGGCCCACGAAAACTCATCCCAAGCTCGACGCGAGTTACGGCAAGCTGCCTCTCGGCTTTGAGGTGAACCGGGGCCAGGTGAGCGGCCCCGTACAGTTTCTCTCGCGTGGCCGAGGTTACGCTCTGTTACTCACTAGTGACGAGGTGATCTTGAATTTAGAACAGTCGTCAGTTGTCAGTGGTCAGTCGTCGGCTAGGGGCAACAGTCGGTCACCAGTGGCCAGTACACGAATGGCCGAAATGTCGAAGGCCGAGCACCGGATAATTGGCGACGGACCACGAACCATGGACAGCATTCTCCGCATGAAACTCGTCGGCGCAAACGCCAGCGCAGCAGCGATTGGCACCGAGGAACTGCCGGGCAAGACCAACTACCTAATCGGCAACGATCGCAAGAAGTGGCGCACGAACGTGCCAAATTACGCCAAGGTGAGATATCAGAACGTCTATCCCGGTGTGGATTTGCTTTATTACGGGACGCAAGGCGGGCAATTAGAATATGACTTTCTCGTGGCGCCCGGCTCAGACGCGCATTCCATCAGATTGAGCTTCCTGGGCGCAAGGGATGTTCGAGTCGACGCAGGTACAGGCGATCTTGTATTGGCCCTTGATGGCCGCGAGGTCCGCTTCCGCAAGCCGGTGGTGTATCAACCGACATCGGGTTCGGGGCTCCCGACCGATCGGCACGCCATCGACGGCGGGTTTGTCCTCGCGGGTAGGAATCAGATTGGTTTTCAAGTAGGCGCTTATGATCACCGTATTCCGCTGATAGTCGATCCGGTTCTTGTCTACTCCAGCTACTTGGGTGGCGGGAAATTCAACTTCGGCACCCGCGTTGCGGTCGATGCTTCCGGCAGTGCGTACTTGACAGGTACGACTGATTCCAATGATTTCCCAACGACCACTGGGGTGTTCAGTCCCGTGATGCATTCTGGATCCACGTGCACGTTTAACTCGAAGACTTTTCCTTGCCCCGATGTGTTTGTCACGAAGCTAGATCCCACGGGCATGAGGGTCGTCTATTCCACGTATTTAGGGGGGAGTCAGGCAGATGGAGCTACGGGTATTTCAGTCGATGGCTCAGGTAACGCATATGTCACCGGAACCACAGGATCGGCGGATTTCCCGACTACTGCCGGGGCTTTCCAAAGAACTGCCAGTGCCGGTAGAGCCCATGCATTCGCGGCGAAGCTAGACGCCACCGGCGCGGCACTCATCTACTCGACTTACCTGGCAGGAAGTGGTGATGAAGGTATTCTGAGTTCTGCTCTCGACTCAAGTGGGAATCTCTACGTGGGAGGAGTTACCGTCTCGCCCGACTTCCCTACCACCCATGGGGCCTTTAGCCAGACGCTCGCGCCTGGCTCATGCCTTCATCACGTATTTCCGAAAGCCTGTGCGGATGGATTTATTGCGAAACTGAACGCGACCGGCTCTGCGCTGATCTTTTCCACGTACTTAGGCGGCAGCAACGAAGATGGTGTATTCGGCCTGGCTGTTGACGCCGCTGGGAACTCTTATGCAACCGGTGTCACCCTGTCGACAGACTTTCCCACCGCAGCTGCCTTGTATCCCTCAGCTGGCACAGCAACCTGCGGCCCCGTACAGACTCCACGACCTTGCTTCCACGCTTTCATAACCAAGCTCAATTCTGCCGGTACAGCACTCGTTTATTCCACATACTTGGGGGAGAATGGCGACATCTTCGGGTTTGGTATAGCCGTAGATGGCGCCGGAGCGGCCTATGTGACAGGAGCAACGGCTTCAAGTCAATTTCCCACCACAGGCGGTGCGGTGCAACCGAGCTTTGCCGGCGGCACCTGCGGAACGGTCCCTCACACTTTTGATTGCTCTGATGCCTTCGTTACAAAACTAAGTCCATCCGGTTCTGCTCTTGACTATTCCACGTACCTTGGTGGGAGCAGTTTTGACTTCGGATTAGGAATTGCCGTGGATGGAGCTGGAAATGCCTCCGTGGTGGGGGGTACGGATTCGGTCGACTTTCCTATCGACTTTACTCAGCTAGGCTTCAAAGGTGGCAGTTGCTCAATAAGCTTTGGGGCTGTAGCTTGGCATCCGTTTTCGCTGGACGTTGACTGCCCTAATGCCTTTTTGACACAGATCGACCCGACAGGATCAACCCGCCTCTTCTCAACTTACCTGGGAGGCGAAAGTGGAGATGTTGCCTTCGGTGTAGCCGTCGATAACTCAGGTGGGATATACGTAGCTGGATCCACCCTTTCTCTTTTGTTCCCAACTGTTAACGCCTTACAGCCTTCTAGAGTTGGCTACGCGGATGCTTTCATTGCGAAGTTCGGTTCGGCACCCGGTGTAAACCTCTCTGCCTCGGCCCTGACGTTTGCGGGGCAACTTGTGGAGACGACGAGCACGTCTCAGCTGGTCACCCTGAGCAACACGGGAAACGCCCCGCTCACGATCTCCAGCATCGGGGCAAGCGGGGATTTCACCCAGACCAACACCTGCGGAACCACCGTGAGCGCGGGCGCTAAGTGCACAATCTCTGTGACTTTCAAGCCTGCAGCGGCTGGGGCTCGGACGGGCACGCTCAGCATTTCTGACAATGCTTCCGGGAGTCCGCAAAGTGTCGCACTGAGTGGGACGGGTCAGGACTTCACACTGGCAACAGCCTCCGGCTCTCCCGCGTCGGTGACCGTCGCGCCCGGCTCAACCGCGAGCTACACTTTAAGTGTTGGTGCTGAAGGAGGATTCAACCAAAGTGTCAGCTTCACGTGTACCGGGGCCCCCTCCGAGGCCACCTGCACGGTTTCGCCAAGCCCAGTGACCCCAGGCAGTTCTGCGACGAATATCACTGTCAGCGTCACGACGACCGCACCCGCGTTCAGCGCGCCTCGCTCTCGGCCACTTCCTCCAATCCCACCCTTTTCGCCGGGCCCGCGAGGTCTACTGATGCTCGCCTTGGCTCTTGCGGCGATGGCATGGGCCATCCAGCGGCGGAAACAAGCTGGCGTGAGCCGATGGCGGTCCGCGCTGGTTCTGCTCGCCTCGGGATTGTTGCTGACTCTGGCGCTGGCAGCATGTGGCGGTGGAGGGGGCAGTGTGAGTACGCCACCCCCGAACGCCGGAACACCGGCCGGAACCTACACGGTGACGGTGACAGGCAGCATGAGTTCGGGTTCTTCTGCCTTGAGCCATGATTTGACGCTCACCTTGACTGTGAGTTGAAGTGCTTTGTCAACGAACCGCGTCAGCAAGGGCTGAAACCATGAGTTCATTGGCGGCTCGCAGCTTCGGAATATCAGCTTCCGTCATGCGACCCACATCTCCGTACTTAAAGCTTCCGCCGCTTGCCCATTCCACCACATCGCCGATGGCCTGCTTCTTGGTCGTGGCAACACGTCGCGCGGTCGCCAGGAACTCGTTGCGGAGTGGGTTGAGCCCTGAGTCACGATGTGATCCGTTCCCGTTGTTGCGCGCAGGACCTGAGACGGCCCCACTTGCAGGTGACTTGCCAGATCCGTTGCCGCCCTTTGGGGCATCGCTGTTTTGAGTCGTCGATGGCTCCGGCGTGGCGCACGGAGGCGGATTGGCAGGGGAACGACCCGCCTGCGCTGATTCATCACTCGAAGAACCATTCGCGGGATAGAACTCCGCTGCGAGCTCTGGCGCCTGCTCTTGCTCGTCTTCGACCACCTCAAGAACCTTGCCTTCTCCCAGCAGCTTCCGCGTCTCAGCGAAGAGCCGGGCGTTCTCCGTAAGGTTGGCGATGAGTTTCCTCACGTCGTCGCCTTCAACCTCCAGACTCAGCGCCCAGATGGAGGAAATCTTCTTCCTCTTCTCCTTGCGGTCGAAGTACGTGGCCTCCTCCGGCCGAACCGTCAGCTTGGCGGTGATCCCGGCCAAGCGACCACCCGTGAAGGTCTGGATCTCCTCCAAGGCGGAGTGAATCTGGCGGATGGAACGGTAAGAGCACGTGTGGACGCGGCAGACGCTCCCCAGGCGCGGGAAGTCGGCCAGCACAAAGCGTAAATCGCCACTTGGCTTGCAGAGACCAGAGGCAAGTTCCGGGCATCCGTTGCCGCAGGTGGTCCATGGCTGTCCGCCAGGCTTCTCAGCCGTGCGCCGGGTGGCCGAGACGCCATCACCCCAGCACTTGCGCTCGATGGCCGTCCACCAGGCGTAGGAGCTGGGAAAGACGTTCTCGATGTCGTCGTCGATCAACATGATGTGGAGTTCACGGCACTGCTCGCCATAATGCCGGGTCAACTCCGGATCGGCTTCCCACTCAACCCGGTTGGCAGACTTCTTCTTGCGCAGGAAGACGAAGTGATCGAGCTTGGTGGGGTGGTTGCAATCTCCATTGGGTGGCAGCCCGATGGAGACCTTGGTGGAAACGGACAGCCGCTGGACGACACGGCCGTCTTGGTCGTGCGTGACGCCGATGATCATGGGGATTACTCCTTCTCAAACGGCATTGGCACTCGAATAAGAACCAAGGTCACGCGCGTTCGAGGTTTTGGTCCAGTTCGAAGCGAAGGAACGCGGTTTAAACTGCGACAGACATTTGCAACATTCCAGCCCTTAATCTCAGGGGCTTGTCGCAATGTTGCAAAGCTTGCCCTTTGTGAGAGATAGCCCGATAGAGATGAAGTTAACGCGGGGACTGATCCCGGTCAGTATGCGTCAGAACGTCGCCCTTCAGTCCGTCGATCAGAGCCATTGGAGGTTTACGTACGGTAGGGAGTTCGATAGCCAAATGCTGCCCGCCACCAGGCCGATAATATTGAACACAACACCTGCGATCGCTATCCTGCGGTGGATCGAACGCAGGGAATCTATGCCACAACTCAGGCCTGCCGTCGATGCGGCCATCATCGTGACCGCTAACACAGGACCGGATATTGCGTTCACATCTAAGCTCGTGCTGTAGATGAGGCAGCAGCACCCCAGCCAAAATCCGAAATAGACCAGCGACGCGATAGATCTCCGGCCGCTCGTCGCGCCCTGAGAACCATCGGCGGGCTTCTTGCGAGCACGGTAGCCGAGAACGCACACGATTGCTGAGGGAATAACAGTGGTCACAAATGTTTCGATTGCTGTTGGGGGACAAAGCCCCAGGCACTTGGTCTTAAGAGTTGTCCAAGCAGCCGCTATGCCGATAATGGCAGCGACGGCAACCGCCACCAAGGCAAGTGTGCGGTAAAATAGTAATAGACCGCCAAGTACTACTGAGAGCGTAAACAGCAGAAATCCAAAAGTTGACAAATGGGTTGGGTTGGACTCTTGGATCGTCAAAGCTCCGCCCGCCAGTGATAGCACGCAGACGCCTAGCCACTTTGATCCGACCAGCATGGGCTTCGTTTCTGAAGGTGCGACGTATGATGGCTGCTCCGGTTCGATGAACACTCGATTGGTCAGTGCGAGGGTCACGCCGCCGATCAACACCCCGAGCGACACTAGGAGCGCCCAGCCAGGAACGCGGGTGAAATCGGCCAGATACCCGCCCGACAAAACCCTTCCTGCCCGACGCGGATCTCCAGGAGCTGCGTCCCCGCCCGCTTCATAGACATGGTGATCATCCGTCTCCACAACTTCATGGTTTGCTAGTCTGACCAAAGGAGTATCGAGGTGTCCCACAAACACTTGGATCTGACCACCTGTACGGGTTCCCGAATTGTCCGTCAGAACGACGACACCACGCGATGTCACTTCCGGGTGGTGAGCTCCATAGGATAATGCTTTCTCGTGTGCGCTTACTAATCAAATCAGAAGTAAGTAGACATAAATGAAGCTATCGGCTATACTTCGGGCATGGCTACGCAAGATGCCCGGAAGTTGGATCACAAAACCCTGGAAGAGATTCGGATTCGTGCGGTCGAGC
>Ga0209517_10010758_pt1 | contig 10092 bp, 8 predicted proteins | sample PeaSoiMetSII2010_FD_187695 | JGI IMG/M metagenome (GOLD analysis project Ga0209517, IMG submission 187695) | Peat soil microbial communities from Weissenstadt, Germany - SII-2010 (SPAdes) (version 2) | ecosystem: Environmental > Terrestrial > Soil > Wetlands > Peat | place: Germany: Weissenstadt... | reverse complement strand
CTTGCGGCGCACGATCCCGTTGCGATCGATGATGTAGGTCTCGGGAAACTTGAAGGTACCGTAAAGATTGTTGCTCTTCTGATCGGCATCGCGCACCGTCAGGAAATCGATGTTGTAGTCCTTCAAGAACTTGCGGTAGGAATCGCCATCGACGTCCAAACTCACGCCGAGAAGTACCACGCCCTTATCTTTTAGGCGATGCTGCATCTGGACCAGTGAGGGCATCTCTTCCACGCACGGCGGACACCATGTTGCCCAGAAATTCAAGACCACGATTTTTCCGCGAAAGTCGCTGAGCGTGACTTTGCGATCGGCATCCTGCACGGTGAAGTCGGGAGCGGCGGTGCCAATCCGGGGTGGCCGTGAGCCGCGGTAACAGCCGCACAGAAGAAGAGTAAAGATGCCGAGGACAACTGAGGCGCGTCGCACAAAGCTATAATACATAATTCGCCCTGTGGTGAGATCGAATTCGGTATCGAAGCGGCCAGCCGTGTCGGTCATTGTGCCGGCACGGAATGAAGAAGCTTGCCTGGAAGACTGCCTACGCTCGCTCGTGTCGCAAACTGGTGTGGACTTCGAAATCATCGTCGTGGACGACGCGTCCACCGACCGTACACACGAGATCGCACAGTCCTTTCCGCGTGTCCGCGTGATCCAGGCCGGATCGCTGCCACCGGGCTGGAGCGGCAAGAACAATGCTCTCGTGGCGGGTGCAAAAGAGGCGCGCGGGGATTGGCTGCTCTTCACGGACGCCGATACGGTTCATCATCCGGGTTCGCTGGCCCGCAGCCTGGCGGAAGCGCAGCGGCGTGGTGCGGCGTTACTGTCATATTCTCCCGAGCAAGAAGTCCACGGGTTTTGGGAGAAAGCGGTGATGCCCGTGATCTTCGCCGAACTGGCGTTGACCTACCGGCCGAGCGACGTGAGCAACCCGGCGTCGCCCGCTGCCGCCGCCAATGGCCAGTATTTGCTGATCTCACGCGAAGCCTATGACGCGGTGGGTGGGCATGTGGCCATGGCCACCAGTCTGCTTGAGGATGTTGCCTTGGCTCGGGCAGTGAAAGTCTCCGGCCGCAAGATCTTCTTTCGCTTCGGCGGTGACGCCGTCCGCACCCGCATGTACCGCAGCTTTGCTCAGCTCAGGGAAGGCTGGACCAAGAATCTGGTGCTGCTGTTTCCGTCGCCGCTGCGATTGGCGGTTCTGCGGCTCACGGAATTTGTGCTGATTGTGGGCAGTGCAGCGAGCGCGATCGGGCTCGGCGCGAAAAGTCGGACCGAGCCGGCGATTGTAGCGGCCATTCTGTGCGCGGTTCTCTATGGACTCTTCTTGAATCGAATTCGCAAAGCACATTTTTCCTGGGACGCCAGTGCGTTGGCGCTCGCCGGATTGTCGCTGTTCTCCTATCTGCTGGTGCGCTCTGTTATCGCTTACAGGAAGCGGAACATTTCGTGGAAGGGCAGGAACTATTCCGGCGATCACGATTTTGACTCGGCAACGACCCGCGCACTGCCGGCGGGACGCCCGCGCGACAAGCGGCGAGACGTTGGCGCTCCTTCAACGCAAGGTCGAACATGGTCTATCTAACCCGCAGAGCTGAATTCTCCGCTTCGCACTACTACCACAATCCGGAATTCACCGCGGAGGAAAACCAGCGCATCTTCGGAAAATGCAATAATCCCAACGGCCACGGGCACAACTACACGCTCGAAGTCACAGTGAAAGGCGAAGTCGATCCGCGCTCCGGCTTCGTCGTTGATCTCAAGCAGTTAAAGGAGGTCTTGAACCGCGAGGTGCTGGACGCCATGGATCATCGCTTTCTGAACAAAGAAGTGCCCGAATTCTCCAGCCGCATCCCGACCACCGAGAATTTGGCGATCGCCATCTGGCAGCGCCTGGCAACCAAGTTGACAAGGGCGCACCTACACCGAGTACGTGTGTACGAAACACCTGATTTGTTTGTCGATTTCTACGGTGAAGCATGAAAGCCTACCTGACGCGGCGTTATCTGTTTTCGGCTTCGCATCGCCTGCACAGCGATGCCATGTCGGACGCGGAGAATGCTTCGACCTACGGCAAATGCAACAATCCCTACGGACACGGCCACAACTACGGGCTCGAGGTCACGGTCAGCGGCCCGGTGAATGAAAGCACTGGCATGGTTTGTAATCTGGTGGATCTGGATAATTTTGTGCGGCGCGAGATCCTCGAACGCTTTGACCACCAGAATCTGAACACATTGGCGGAATTTGCCGGCACGGTACCGACTACCGAGAACTTGTGCATGGCAGTCTACGATATTTTGCAGCGCGGGTTCCGCTCCGCACATCTGGAAAAGGTGCGGTTCGAAGAGACGATGATGAACTCGTTTGAATACGCGGGGGCACAAGACAGGATTTGGTAATTGTGTAATCGGGTAATTTTGTAATTTCAACGCCGGTGCCGGCCATCGCAGTTGAATTGCACAATTACCGGATTACCAAATTACAAAATCGGGATGATTATGAAATCTTCTGTTGATACTCCGACACTGACCAGCGCCACCTTCGAAGACCTGGTCCGCGAGATGATCGTCCGCCTGGGCGAGGATCCTACGCGCGAGGGTCTGGTGCGCACCCCGGATCGCGTGCATCGCACCTACGAACATCTGATGAAGGGTTACAAGGAAGACCCTGAGGCGATGCTGAAGGACGCCCTATTCACCGTGACCTACGACGAGATGGTGATCGTCAAAGACGTCGAAATGTTCAGCCTGTGCGAACATCACATGCTGCCGTTTTTTGGCAAAGTGCACGTCGCCTATATCCCCAATGGCAAGGTGATTGGTCTGAGCAAAATTCCGCGGCTGATTGAAATCTTCTCCCGCCGTCTGCAAATCCAGGAACGGCTCACGACCCAGATTGCCGAGACCATACAGAAGGCCATTGAACCGCAGGGCGTAGGGGTCGTGGTCGAGGCGCGCCACCTGTGCATGATGATGCGCGGGGTGGAAAAACAACATTCCGCCGCGGTCACTTCGTCCATGTTGGGCTGCTTCCGCGACGAGCAGGAAACCAGGACGGAATTTCTGTCCCTGATCCGCAACCGGGCGAACGGAGTGTAAGGAGTTCTGACGCGCGTCATCCGAAAGAGACCCGCAAGCACCACGTAGGGACAGCCGCCCCTTCGACTTCGCCGCGCCAGCTTTCCCGCCGCGCGAAGCTCGGGACCATCACTGCTACGGTTGAAAACTCGCGGTCCAGCCTGCGTGGCAAAGTCGCGCTCATCACCGGAGGAAACCGAGGCATTGGGCTAGCCATTGGTCGAGCGCTCGCCGCCGAAGGCTGTGATCTGGTCATCACCGGGCGCAATCGATCAGGATTGAATAAAACCAGCAGGGAACTGGGGCGCAAGGTTCGGGTACTGCCGTTTGTCTGCGATGTCCGCGATCCACATGCCGTTGCAGCGCTCTTCGCCGCCGTGGAAGACCAATTTCACCGGCTGGATATTCTCATCAACAACGCCGGCGTTGCTCATGCGAATATGACAGTGGGACAGCTGCCGGTCGACGTGTGGAAGGACGTTATTGATACCAATCTTACCGGGATGTTTCGTGTCACGCGCGCAGCCTTGCCCCTGATGAAGCGCGGCGGCGCCATCCTCAGCAATCTTTCCATTGCGGCTCGGAAGGCGTTCCCCGGTTCTTCGGCCTACACCTCTTCCAAGCACGGCGCACTGGGTTTCACGGATGCATTGCGGGAGGAGTTGAGACCGCAGGGTATTCGGGTGATCGCATTTCTACCCGGCGCAACCGACACCGCGATCTGGAACACGCTCTGGCCGGAGGCGCCCCGCAAGAAGATGATGCACCCCCAAACTGTGGCGGAGGCGGTGGTGAAAGCTCTCACCATGCCGACCGAGAGCACGGTGGAAGAGTTGACCATTCTCCCGAGTGCCGGAACACTGTGAGCTACGTTGATGCAGGAAAATGGTTGCAGGATCTACTTTGGTGTAGCCGATGAGCAACTTTTAGATTCTCGACGGCAAGCTGTCTTTCTTGCGCGTCTTTTATCGGCTAACCACACAAGCATTTCGGGAGATCAAGAGGAAAATTGATGCTGGTGAGGAGCCCTATGTTGCTCGCGGAGATCCTGAAGACTATGATGAGCCTCCGTTTCTGACCGAGTGGCAAGAAGCTGACGAGGGCCTAAGGCTACAAGGACAGGTCTGCCTCACGCTGTCGCAACGGTCGTTTCGAGAGTTCCTTAAGGCGACGCTACGCCAGCGCCGCGACTATCCAAACAGCAAGCCCAAGGAAAACGCTAATTGGTTCGACAATTACAAGACTTGGTTTTGGGAAGAGGCAGCAATTGATTGGGGAAAAGCGCCAATTTCGCTGAACGAATAGAAGAGTTGACCATAGCACGAAATTGTAATCCAGCACGGAGGCGAGTCTCAAAGCGGCCCTGGGGATGTTTTCGATTCCCATGCTCTGTTGAAGATGCAGAGCAATGACTACCACGAAAAGGTTCCAGACGCCTTCTTGGCTGACGAACTTGAGAAGCAGATTTGGGCGGAGTCAAACTATCCACAGCCTGTCAGGATCGACCTGACTCCCGACAAGCTAGCCGCTGCGGTAGAGGATATTAGCGCATTTTGCAGGTTCATTGACGACAAATTACCTGGTTGGATGTATTAGAGACGTAAACTCGTTTTCTTGAGAGTCTCAGAAAGCATCCACCCCCGTCACACTCTGCCCGATGATCAGCGTGTGGATGTCGTGCGTACCCTCGTAGGTTTTCACAGACTCCAGATTCATCATGTGGCGCATGAGCGGATACTCGTCGGCCACGCCGTTCGCGCCCAGAATGTCGCGCGACATTCGCGCACATTCCAGCGCCATCCAGACGTTGTTTCGCTTAGCCATGGAGATGTGCTGGGCTCCGGCCTTGTCTTTATCTTTCAGACGACCGACCTGCAGTACCAGCAATTGCCCCTTGGTGATCTCGTTAATCATCCAGGTGAGCTTTTCCTGCACAAGTTGATGAGAAGCAATAGGCTTATCGTGGAACTGTTTGCGCAGCTGAGAGTATTGCAGGGCGCAGTCGTAGCAGGCCATCGCGGCGCCGAGCGCACCCCAGGCGATGCCATAGCGCGCCTGATTGAGGCACATCAGCGGAGACTTCAGTCCACTTGTCTTGGGGAGCAGGTTGGACTCCGGGATCCGAACGTCCTGCATGGATAAGCCCGACGTCACTGAGGCGCGCAACGACCACTTGCCGTGAATATCTTCGGCTTTGAAGCCGGGACGATCGGTCTCGACCAGGAAGCCGCGAATGTTCAGGTCTTCGTCCTCCACTTTGGCCCAAATCACGGCAACGTCGGCGATGGAGCCGGAGGTGATCCACATCTTTTCGCCATTGAGGACGTATTCTTTTCCAACTTTACGAGCCCGGGTACGCATGCCGCCGGGATTGGAGCCGAAATCGGGCTCGGTCAGACCGAAGCAGCCCAGCTTCTCGCCACTTTGCAGAGCCGGAAGCCAAGTCTGCTTTTGTTCATCGCTGCCAAACGCATAAATGGGATACATGACCAGCGCCGATTGCACGCTGACGAACGAGCGCACGCCGGAATCGCCGCGTTCCAACTCCTGCATCACCAGGCCGTATTCGACGTTGGACATTCCGGCACAGCCATAGCCTTTCAGGCTGGCGCCATAAAAGCCTAGATCCGCCATCGGCTTAACCAGTTCGCGAGGAAAGCGCGCGGCACGATTGCATTCCTCGATGACGGGAACGAGGTTATCTTCGATAAACTTTCGAGTCGTATCGCGAACCAGCCGTTCCTCATCGCTGAGCAGCGTGTCGAACTCGATGAAATCAACTCCTCGAAACTTGAGGGCCATGGGATTCTCTCTTTGCCGGGCGGTTGCGAAGCGGGCACGGCTGTAGTCAACTGGAGACCTTCCAAGCTAACAAAGGGGGGAGGAGGGGTCAAACGGCTGGCCAGCGGCGTCTCCATCCGTGATGGGCCGCATAGCAGAACTGTTAAACCACGGAGGACACAGAGCACACAGAAAAGGCTCGTAATGCTTCTTGCTGGCCCTTTGGGGTTTCTCTTGACAATCTTTTTGCAAATCCGCGCCTGGCGGCATCGCCCGATGGCATCTAAACTTATCAAGCGAAGGGGAGAGGGTTCGCCAATCGTTCTCGAGCCGAAACACACAGCGATGATGTTCGCGCGTGAAACCTGGGCGTGGCGAGCGGTTATGCTTTGCGCAAGCTTGCTCGGCCTGCTGTGTGCGAGTGCGGCCGCCGCGGACACCATCTCCGGGGCGCTCTCGCTGGATCGCGGATTCAGCCTTCTCTACGACCTCGATTTCCCGGGTGCCCATCAGGTCTTCCTCTCGTGGCAAAAGGAGCATCCTGACAACCCCGTAGGCCCGGCGTGCGATGCTGCGGGATTGCTTTTTTCCGAATTCAATCGGCTGGGCGTGCTGGAGTCGCAGTTCTATGAGGAGGATAAAGCATTTAATGCACGCAAGAGACTCATCCCTGATCCCGGAGTTCGCGATCGCTTCAACGCTGCGCTGGATCAGGCGGAAGGCCGCGCCCAGAGCCGCCTTGCAAAGAATCCGACGGACCGTGACGCATTATTCGCGATGGTGCTGTCCTCCGGTCTCAGGGCGGACTATGCCGCATTGATCGAAAAACGCAACCTGGCCTCGCTGCGCTTCACCCGGACGGCGACAAACTGGGCACAACAACTGCTTGCCGTGGATCCCGAGTGCTACGACGCTCATCTAGCCACCGGCGTGAGCCGCTACATCGTGGGTAGCATGGCGGCTCCAGTACGCTGGTTTGTTCGGCTGGGAGGAATTTCCGGCGACAAGCAAGCTGGAATCCGCGAACTGCAATTGACCGCCGAGCGCGGCCAGTATCTCGCGCCGTTCGCCCGCATTCTCCTCGCCATCGCTTACGTCCGCGAGAAAGACAGACCTCGCGCCCGCGAATTGCTGATCGCGCTGCGGAATGAGTTCCCGGAAAACCCGCTCTTTGCCCGCGAAATCGTCCGCCTGGACTCTCCCGACCTCTCCATCAACCGCCCATAAGTCTAAGCGCTGCTTGGCGATTCATAAGAAATTCATCGTTTTGTAACCATCCTGTAACAATTCCCCCGTAAAAACGACGGTACTAAAAAAACAAGGAGGAATCATCGCGTGATACGTCGAATAGCGCTCTTGTGTCTGGCTCTGGCAGTACCCGCTCTTGCGCAGACCACGTTAAACGGGGCAGGCGCAACTTTCCCCTATCCGATGTATTCAAAGTGGTTTAGCGAATACCACAAGGTTCATCCGGAGGTTGAGATCAACTACCAATCCATCGGCAGCGGCGGCGGCATCCGCCAGGTTCTGGCCGGGACGGTCGAGTTCGGCGCCAGCGACGGCCCCATGAGCGATGAACAACTAGCCCAAGCCAAAGCCAAGATTCTGCACGTGCCCACTGTGCTGGGCGCCGTCGTTCCTGCTTACAACGTGTCCGGGCTATCCGGCGAGCTACGCTTCTCTCCACAAACCATTGCAAAAATGTGTTTGGGAACAATCACCAACTGGAATGATAAAGCCATCGCGGCGGACAATCCTGGAATGAAGCTTCCCGACAGATCGATCATCCTGGTTCACCGCTCGGACGGAAGTGGAACCAATTACATCTTCACGGACTACCTTTCCAAGGTCAGTCCTGAGTGGAAAGAAAAGGTAGGCAAAGGTACATCGGTGAAATGGCCAGTCGGGTTGGGTGCTAAGGGCAACGAAGGTGTCGCGGGCATGATCCGGCAAATGGACGGCTCGTTCGGATATGTCGAACTGATCTATGCAGTGCAGAATAAGATCCCGTATGCCGCCGTTCGCAATGCTGCTGGAGAGTGGCTCAAGGGCAGCCTGGAGGGAGCCACGGCAGCCGCCGCTTCGGTAAAGGATATGCCATCTGATTTTCGCGTCTCCATAACCAACGCTCCCGGCAAGGATGCTTATCCGATTTCCAGCTTCACTTGGCTGTTGATTCCCGCGCAGTCCAAAGACCCGGCCAAAGGCAAGATTCTGGTCGATTTTCTCCACTGGATGTTGGAAAGCGGAGAAAAAATGACTACAGAACTGGCTTACGCGCCGTTGCCGGACAACGTATCGGCCAAGGTCGCAGAGGCCATCAAGCAGGTTCACTAGACTTACCTGGTTTCAGTTGACATTTATGATTCGCCTCCCCTTCAGCGAGGCAAAGGAGAAACGATGAAGTCCACTCTCAGGTGGTGCGTAGTTCCGTTTCTAGCTACAACCTTGTTGGCGCAGACCACAGCTCCAACAACACCAAAGAAGAAGTCTGCAGCCAAATCTGCGACCATCACCGCTCAGGATGTCCAAGAGTTGAAAGATGCGCTGGCCGCTCAACAGCGTCAGATCCAACAACTCACGCAGCGATTGCAGAGCCGTGACCAGGAAGTTCAACAACTGCAGCAGCAAATGAACCAGGTGCAGAGCGCGGCCACCCAGGCCCAGCAGAATGCGCAAACGGCAGCCTCCCAGAGCGCACAACAAGAGCAGACCGTCACGGCATTGAAGAGTGACGTCTCTGATCTGAAGTCCACCGCAACCAACGCTGCCCTCAGCCTGCAGGAGACCCAGAAGGACATCAAAGATGCGCTGGAGAGCCCACTGGCATTACATTACAAGGGCATCACCATTACGCCGGGGGGCTTTCTGGCGGCTGAAACGGTGTGGCGTGCGCACGCGCTGGGCTCTGACATCAACACGCCGTTCAACTCGATTCCGTTCAACGGCGCTTCTCAAAGCAACATGTCAGAGTTCTTTGGGTCAGGCCGGCAGTCCCGAGTCTCGATGTTAGCCGAGGGCAAGATCAGCAGCGCCAAACTGACGGGATATGTCGAAGCCGATTTTCTGACGAGCGGCATCACCTCGAACAACAACGAAAGCAACAGCTATGGTCTCCGACAGCGGCAAGCCTGGGGTCAAGCCGCCTTGAACAACGGCTGGAGTTTCACTGGCGGACAGATGTGGAGCTTGGCTACAGAGACTAAGAACGGTGTAGACAACCGTACCGAAGCCCTGCCGATGACCATCGACCCGCAGTATAACGTCGGCTTTACCTGGGCTCGGCAGTACGGGTTCCGAGTGGCCAAGAATTTCAGCAACCGCTTCTGGCTGGCTTTTTCTGTGGAAGATCCGCAGACCACGGTGGGCGGCCGCGGCAGCAGCACTAATTTCCTCCTCGGTGAACAGGGTACCAGCGGCGGTCTTTACAATCCCACTGCGAACTACTCTTTCAATTACACGCCTGATTTGATCGCCAAAGCCGTGTTCCAGCCGAAGAACGTTCACTTGGAGGTTTTCGGAGTCTTCAGCAATTTCCGTGACCGAATCTTCCCTCTAGGCGCGGCCTCCACGCCTTCCGCAGCAGGCGCATTTAACAACTCGGAAATCGGAGGCGGCGCTGGCGCCAACGTCCGCGTGTCGCTCCTCAACAAGCACCTGGATGCTGGCCTGCACTTCCTCGGTGGCGATGGCATCGGCCGTTACGGTTCGGCGGGCCTTGCGGATGTAACTGTCCGTCCCGATGGCGTGCTGGTTCCGATACGGAGCTATCAGATTCTGGGTACTCTGGAGGCTCACGCCAGGAAGTTGGACGTCTACGTGAACGTGGGTGCTGAGTACGCCGGCCGGACCGCTTTCCTCAACTCCTCCGGTAAAGGAGTAGGTTATGGCTCGACGTTGTTCAACGACTCAGGTTGCTCCGTGGAAACGCCGCCCACGGCAACGACTGTCACCGTGACCACTGCTACGGGCACGACAAATGTCCCTGTGTTGGGTTCTACCGGTACTCCTCTCAGCAATGGATTCAACCCCGGATCGCTGTCGAATTGCGCGGGGGATACGCGGGCGGTCTTTGAGGGTACCGCCGGCTTCTGGTATCGGTTTTACAAGGGACCGAAGGGTACCGTGCAGTGGGGACCTCAGGTTTCCTACATAAGCCGGGACACTTGGTCCGACAAGACGGGGCTTCAGCCCACGGCGACGGAGCCCATGTTCTTGACTTCGTTCCGCT
>Ga0209517_10010756_pt1 | contig 10093 bp, 3 predicted proteins | sample PeaSoiMetSII2010_FD_187695 | JGI IMG/M metagenome (GOLD analysis project Ga0209517, IMG submission 187695) | Peat soil microbial communities from Weissenstadt, Germany - SII-2010 (SPAdes) (version 2) | ecosystem: Environmental > Terrestrial > Soil > Wetlands > Peat | place: Germany: Weissenstadt... | reverse complement strand
TGCGTCGCAGGGTATAGCGGGTGTTGTTGACCGTCTCGCCTCGAAGCGCCCTTGGGACCGCCCACATTTCCGGTGTCGCGGGATGCCCATTGGCCATATATGTGTCAAGGTAAATTGGACAGTCGGCAATACTCCTTGAGCACTCGTCCCTGCTCCTGAACCTGTGATATGTCACGAATCCTTCGTTGAAATTTACCAGCCGCCCTTCCGCATCTGAGATGAACACCGCATCGGTCATGCTGGACAGGGCCGCCTCCAGCTTTGCCTTGCTTTCGCGTAGAGTGTCTTCGGCCTGTTTTTGCTGGGTGATATCCTCGCTGAAGATCACAATGCCGCCTACACCACCTGCGGCTTCATACCAAGGTCTCACCTCCCAGCGAATCCACTGAACCGACCCATCGTCCCGGTCCAACCGGTCGGCATCGGCACACAACACCTCACCCGCAAGTCCTCGGCGATGGACTTCCTTCCAGTACTCAGGAATTTCCGGAAATACTTCATAGTGAGAAATCCCGATCAGATCACAATCTCCAAGGTTATAGTCGCTCATCCAACGATTACTGGCGCTCAGGTAACGCATTTCGAGATCAAACATTGCCAGCGAGGCAGGCGCATGCTCAATGAATAGACGAAGCCGCCCCTCGCTCTCCCTTAGCGTAGCCTCAACATGTCTGCGCCGCCGGATTTCTCTGAATAAAACTGCAACGCCCACCAAGGTCACGATCAATCCCACCGAGATGGCCGCAATCAACCATGCCTGTTGGCGCAATTGCTCGCGTGTCTTGAACACGACTTCCTTGGGTTCCCATGACTGGATAATCCTGTCATACGTTCCATCTTGTCGAATGTCCGCCAAGGCTGCGTTGATATCACCGAGCAGATTAGTATTCCCTTTTTTGACAGCAATCGCCGAGTCACTTCGGCCTATGGGTTCCTCGATCAGCTTCACGCTTCGGATATTGTTTTCCGCCAGTACATAGCTCCCCACCCACCGATCAGCGACGACAGCATCCAAGGCACCCGTTGCCAGCATCCTGAAGCCCTGAACGAAATCCGGGATGGTCTTCAGGAGGATCTGGGGATCTTTTTGCAGCAAAAGGAACGGCAGTCCCTTTTCCTCGACACCGACCTTAAGTCCGCGTAAGTCGCGGATGGAAGCTATTCCACGGCGCTCGACGAAAGTGAATATCGTGAACTCCGAGGTCAGCAAAGGTTCCGAGAAGTCATAGATTTTCAAACGTTCAGGATCGGGGTTGATTTGAAGCAGAACGTCTGCCCTGCCTTCCAGAACGAGCTGTTGAGCTTCATTCCAGTTCATGAGCCGAATTTCCACCGGGTGATGCATGCGTCCCGCCAAGGCTTTGGCTAGGTCAATCACGATACCGGTCGGTTTACCGTCTTTCATAAAGTTCATCGGCGGTAGCGACCCGTTGGCCAGGAACAAGGCCGGATGATCCTCGCCAACCGTTTGCGCCCTCGCCCGATCCACCATGCACCAGGTGATCAATGCGCCGACGATCAGCGCCACCGCCGCCACGCCGGCCATCCAAATGCGGATCCCTTTGGTTTGTCCCATTGTTTGTCTATGGATCATAGGACATGTTCCTGTGGGTTTCTTATCAACGATCCGGTTTAAAGATCCTTCGTAGTTCCAGAGCCTTTATTATTTAATGCTGTCTGCCGCCACTTCCTATAACCCTGCTTGCCTTGCAGGAAGGTCAATAACAAAAAGTGAGCCTTTATCCGGAGTGCTCTTGGCGGTAATTTTCCCCCCATGCCTCTCGACTATCTTTTTGCATATCGCAAGGCCCATGCCGGTTCCTTCATACGGGCTGCTTTTGCCGTGAAGCCTCTGGAACGGAGCAAAAATCTTTTCGAGGTACTGCTCCTCGAAACCAATCCCGTTGTCCTCGACAATGATCCGGAGCGACTGGTTATAGGCCGTACTCTGTATCGTAACGAGAGGCTTCTCTCCTTCCTTGTGGAACTTCAGGGCATTTCCGATGAGGTTTTGAAATAGCTGGCGCATTTGCGTGGGATCGGCTGAAATGACCGGAAAGGCGCCAACATGTACTTCTCCGCCTGTCTTTACGATTCTTACTTCAAGGTCCGAAAGCACTTCGCCGATGAGATCGGAAAGATCGACTTCCTTAAATGGCTCCGATCTTGTCGCAACTCGTGAGTAATCGAGAAGGCCCGTCAGCAGGGATTGCATCCGCTCAGTTGCATTGAGCATTCTGTCCAGATAATCGTTGCCGGATTGTCCCAGAGATTCGCCAGACTTCTGCCTGAGCATATTGCCAAAAGAGATGACTTTGCGAAGAGGTTCTTTCATGTCGTGGGCGGCAATGGAGGCAAAATCCTGAAGGGCCTGGTTACTCTGCTCAAGCTTTGCCATATATCTGTTCAGTTCGGCAGTACGTTCCAACACACGCAATTCAAGTTCATCACGTGATTTACGTAGCTCATTCTCCATCTGTTCGCGCTCGGTAATGTCGGTGTTGGTGCCAAACCATTGAAGCACTTCACCATCTGAGTTCTTTACAGGCAGCACGCGAGTCAGAAACTGCCGGAAACTTCCGTCAGCCCCTCGCAGTGGGAAGACCATATCGAAAGGCTTGCCGGTAGCAATAGATTCTTTCCAGCGCTCAAGAACACCGGGTAAAGCATCCGTGTCATGAACACTCTGCCAGCCCCACCCTTCCATTTGTTCGGGTGTTGTTCCTGTATACTCGTACCATCGTTGGTTGTACCAATAGATGTATCCGTCAGCCCCCGCAATCCAGGCAAGCTGTGGAATAGAGTCGGCCATCACGCGGAAGCGTTCCTCGCTCTCGCGCACTTCATCTTCCATTTGTTTCCGGTCGGTGATGTCCCATATGAGGCCGTCCACTCTCGCTGGTTGACCTAATTCATCCCTGAACAATTTTGCACGGGCAATTATGTAATGGACGCTTCCGTTCGGCCAGAGCGCCCGGTACTCCGTTTCGTATGGCGCGTCCTGTTCAATGGTTCGGTCCATTGCCGCCTTGAGTATGTCGCGGTCGTCAGGATGTACTGCGTTTAAGAACTCATCGGTGGTTCCGGTGAATTTTGCCGGATCAATACCTAGAAGATGACAGACTTGATCGTCAAAATGGCGTGTGTTTTCGATTAAATCCAGGGACCAAACCCCCATTTGAGCTGACTTCAGTGCAAGATCAAGTCGGGATTGGTTCTCCTTTAGCGCCTCATCGGTTCTGTATTTCGCGACGGCCACGGCAAGATAATCGGCGAGCCTTTCCCAAACAGCAATGGTCTCGGCGGAAAACATTCCTTTGCGCAGGTCGTTCAATTGAATGAGACCCAAACGTTCGGTGCCCAGGTGTAGCGGAATCAGCGCAACCGACTCGTAGCCTTCACCGTTGCAGCGGTTGCGTGTCCTGGTCTGTCTGTCATCATCATTGGTAGCGGCCAGAAGTCGGGTGGTGCTGTTGGTCCAGAAGCTGCCACCAGGTGAAAAGAAAGGCTTTGATAGATCGACTCGTCCGAGAATGACGTTTCCGCACATGCATTCGATAACCGGACTGCCCAGGCTGTCACGAATGATGTTGCCCATGGCGTCCTTGGCGCAAAGACTGCTTTCCAGCCGAATAAACTCTTCCGGGAAGCCACGCGCCTCGGAATAGGGAAAATCTTCCCCTTCATTTAACCGTATGCCGACAGCCTCGCAACCCGACTCGTGCTGGAAGAATGTGGTGGCGGCTTTGACCATGTCGGCAATACTGGAGCTTTGGTTGATAATCTTGAGGATTTCGACAGTCGCCTCGCGCTCCATTTCCGCTTGCTTGCGCTCAGTTATATCTGTGTTGGTCCCACACCATTGAATGACTACGCCATTCGCGTTTTTCACCGGCATAACGCGGGTCAAAAACTCGCGGAAGCTGCCGTCAGCGCCTCGCAATGGAAATACCATGTCGAAAGGCTCGCCGGTAGTTATAGAGTCTTTCCACTGCTTCAAAACACCGGGCAGGGTTTCGGGATTGTGCACGCTCTGCCAGCCCCAGCCTTCCATCTGTTCCGGAGTGGTTCCTGTATAATCGTACCAGCGCTGGTTGTACCAGAAGATATATCCGTCAGCTTCCGCAATCCACGCAAGCTGTGGAATGGCATTGGCCATAGTCCGGAAGCGGTCCTCACTCTCACGCAGTGCCTCCTCCCCCCGCTTGCGCGCGGTAATGTCGCGCCCATAGATATTGAGATACCCAAAGTCGCTCACAGGTACCAGCAGCAGCGAGTAGACCACCTCTTCGCATTTCAGTTCTATTTCTTTGGAACAGCCGGAACTGAGGGCTTGGAACGTATGTTGCCGCAAATCACCTGGAAGTGTTTCGTCATGTTTCCAACCTAAAGACTTCAAAAAAGGCGTACTACTCCTGTTGGCATATAGCAGTTTGCCGTCACCAGATATTCTTAGAATGGGGTTTGGGTTTTCATCCGGAAACCGTGCAAGACTTTCGATTGTCTCAAGCATCTGTTGACGCTCGGTGATATCCTCGCTGAAGATCACGATGCCGCCTACATCACCTGTAGCGCTAAACCAAGGCCGCACCTCCCAGCGAACCCACTGAACCGACCCATCGGCCCGCTCGAACCGGTCGGCATCGGCACTCACTACTTCACCCGCAAGCCCCCGGCGATGCACTTCCTTCCAGTACTCCGGGATTTCCGGGAAGACCTCGTAGTGCGAAAGTCCGGTCAGATCGGTTTGTTCAAGATTGTAGCCGGTAAGCCATCGCTGGCTGGCGCTGAGATAGCGCATTGAGCGATCAAACATTGCCAGTGATGCAGGCGCGTGATCGATGAAGAGGCGCAACTGTTCCTCACTTTCTCGCAATGCCTCCCTCGCTCTCCGCCTCTCGGTAACATCATGAAAAACGAGCACCACACCGGAAACTCCACCGTCTTTATCCATGATCGGAGCCGCGCTGTCTTCGATAGGAATCTCCCGCCCATCACGGGCGATGAGGGCAGTATGATTGGCCAGGGCGACCATGTTTCCTTCGCGCAGAACGCGTTCAACGACATCCTCGGCGGGCTGGCGGGTCTTTTCATTTATAATCCGGAAAACATTCCCGATTGGCTGATGCGCTGCTGCTCCCGGTTCCCAGCCCGTCAGTTTTGCGGCAACAGGATTGAGAAAGGTGACCTGGCCGGAGGCGTTGGTCGAAATTACCGCATCGCCGATACTGCCGAGGGTGACCCGAATCCTTTCTTCGCTCTCGCCAAGCGCTTCTTGTGCACGTACAATGCTCCTGCCGGAGAGAAAGTATATAATGCCGTTCGTGAGGGCGAGGATAATGATAAGAAGAATGACGGTGGCCCCGGCCTTTCCCTGGGCTGAGATAATCCTCGATTGACTCATATCCATCAGCCGGTTGGTGTCATCGGAGATAAATCTTACCTTCATCCAAATTTGGGAGGCGAATACGTTTCTGCGCTCATTTTCGATGCCGCTGACAGTCCCCTGTCCCGTTACGAACAATTGGTCGATAAGAAGTCCAAGTTCGCTGTTATTTTTTTGCAATTGCCCGATAAAAGCTTCCTCGCCAGGCTCCACGGAAGTCATTTTACTCAAAAGATCACTTAGAGATTCGTGTACACTCTTGACCTGAGGAATATCGCTTTGGCCCGAACCTTCCTTAAACGATGCGGTCAGGACATTCAGGGCATGAGCCTTATCGATGATGTCGGTATATGCCCTGCTGCGTGCCAGCTCGGTATTCATGCCTTTGAGGATCGAGAAGGCAATCAGCGCGATCACTACGGCGACCGCAACAGACGCTGCGATGCTTACCATGATTTTGGATTGTGTTTTCATGCGAGTCTACCTGAAGATCGTGACTAACCTGGGATTGATTTCATCCAGAGCGCCCGTGTAAAGAAAGTTTAGAACATTGGGCGGCTCCCCGGTCTTTCCTTCTCTATCCATTTCCCACTTCGAATAATTCTGAAGAGAGGTGATTATGGATTGGCTAAATGAGACATCGAGCCTTGTTTGACTCCATGCCTGGCTTATGAAAGCAGGGCTGAAACCCCATTTTTTGGAAATGATGTCCTTCGCCTCATTCTGGTTTGCCCTGGCAAAATCTTCAGCCATCATAAGGGCCTTGAGCAAACGCTTTATCGCCTCCGGAGATTTGGTGTAACTTTCTCCGGTAACCAGGAGCCATTGATAGCCAAGGTTGTTCTGACTGTCCCAGGACACGGCATTTTCTCCCAACTGCTCCTTTGCGACGAAGGCATATATTTCGAAGGCTGATACGGCATCCACCTCACCTGCCACAACGGCCTCCACCTGTCTTGCGGGAGGAATACTCACAAGCGTCACGTCGTCCGGCGAAAGGTGGTTTGTCAACAGGAATGCGTAAAGAAAGTAATCGCTGACGGTATTAGGGCTGAAGCCGATTTTCTTCCCCTTAAGGTCCGACGGCTCACGGATGTTTCTATCCTTCCTGGCTATAATCTGGCTACCCACCGTCAGACCTATCGAAGCGACGACTCGCACAGAGGGTTCCTCGTTCATTTTGCTTGCAAAAGCAATATCGGCCACCGTTGCAATTTGGGCTTCTCCCCCCTGCATGGCCTTCAGCGAATCGCTTCCGGAAGGATAGAGCTTAATCGTAACATCAACACCGGCTTTTTTGAAAAAACCCTTCTCACCGGCTACGGCGATGAGACCGGAGTAGGGGGCGGGCTGAACAGCTAAAGTGAGCTTGATAGGAGAGGTTTGGTCCTCTTGGGATTGACTTCCACATGCTGCCAGGACCACTAACAAGATCATTACAAGAAAGGGTAAATTCAGCGAGTTTCTCATTTTAGGGTTCCTATCAGCTGTTTATGGAGTGTGCCGGAACAGCAAGTCCCCTCTTAGTCTTCCAAATGTCATGAGAATCGAATTAGACCAGCACAGAATACTGCTTTGTGGAGATTACTGAATCATTGACATGGTAGTAGAATTAGAGCAAGAAGGCACTACCCATTCTGGTGCGCATTAACTACCCATGTCTAGTGGGTATTTATCGCCTTTGAACGGAGCCGGACGAGGGGAACCCATCACTAAGAAACATGCGGGTTATTGCAGGCCCAAAAGGTGGGTTCTAAGGTTGGCTCCTCCGCCTCGTAATCCCAGTTTTTTCCGGATGTTGTCCCTGTGGCGACACACAGTTTTCTCAGAGATGCCGAAGAGTTTGGCTATCTGGGCGGTTGATTTGTCGTCCCTTATAAGGGTTGCGATCCGAATCTCGGTAGAGGAGAGATTGGCATATTGAGCGGCAAGTGTTCTGCCAAATGAAGAAGTGATCTCGTTTATGTTGGACTCCAGAATCTTCATCCATGTCATCTGGGCGCTGCTCAGATGGCTTTGATTCAATTTCTCCATATAGGGGAGGATAAGATTCCTGACATTTGTCAGGACCGCCCCCGCTAATTCCTTTCTGTCCTCTTCTCTTTGTTTCAACAAGACTCTCAGCGCCACATTTACCTCTTCCATGTTTTCCGTTTTCTCTCTCAACGCCTGGATCGTCAAGTCGAGTTCTTTGTTTGACTGTCGAAGGGCATCCTCAGTCCGTTTTCTCTCGGTGATGTCCTCGCTGAAGATGATTATGCCGCCTACCGCACCCGAGGCGACATACCATGGACGGATCTCCCACGCAATCCATTGGGTGCTGCCATCGGCCCGCTCGAAGGGGTCTTCCTTCGCGCGTTCCACCGCGCCTGCCAGGCAGCGGCGGTGAATTTCCTTCCATCGTTCCGGGATCTCGGGGAAGACATCATAGTGGCTGCGCCCGGCAAGTTGCTGCCCAATGAGGCCGTAGTCGGAGGTCCAACGCCGACTGACCGCCACGTATCGCATATTCGAGTCCAGCATGGCAATCGCTGCCGGAGCATGCTCGGCGAACAGCCTCAGTTGCTCCTCGCGTTCGCGCAGCTCATCTTCGGCACGCCTGGAGTATGAGATATCGCTTATGGACGTCCGGGCGAGGTCCTTACCGCCTGCATCCTGAATGAATATGCTATCGAGCCTGGCGTAAAACTCCTCTCCGATTCCCGGCGCCAGCCTCACCTCACAGGTCTGGCGCTCCCCGGTCTTGAAGACCTTCGCCAGGTGCAAATTAAAGGCGTTCCTGTCTTTCCCAAGAACGTACAAGAAAAAAGGCACATCGAGAATGAGGGGTCTTTCCTTGCCCAACTGCTTTGCGGCGGTCAGATTGGCTTCAACTATGAGGCCTGTCCGGTCGAAAGTCAGATAGCCGACGGGGGCGAAGTCGTAGAGATCGGCATAGCGCATGCGGGATTCATCGAGTTCGATCTGGCTCCGGCGAAGCTCCTCGTTTTGCATCTCGAGCTCAATCTGGTGAACCCGCAGTTCATGGATGAGTTCGTTGGCATCTTCGGGAGAAATCTCATCGGGCAGGTCCACTTGAGACCGCAGTCTCTCTTCGGATTGCCTTCGCAAAGTGTCGTCATCGCCTCTGTTTTTCATAAGAATTCTCTACGCCAAAAATAGTCGTGGTCCAAGTATCCGAGGTATTTCTGAGAACTCCTCCTCCATTCCTTTCATGCAGGAACAAGGTTCGTTCTGTACAAATAGCCAGAGTTTAAGGCGCTCGAAAGCACTTGATTGTAACATTGGGGGCGGCATTTACCATAATGGTATTGAGGCCTGGTAAGGAAGATTGTGTCTTGGCTCAGCGTGTGGATTTTCCTGCTGGAAAATATGCTCAAAATTTCAATGTGTCTCTCCTCTATATTAGTTCAGCACCCAAATAGATTGGTTTTACATATTCAGAGCATACATGTTAGCCCGTGGAACGCGGCTGCCCGATGATAGCGGCGAGTGATGAGGGCGATCAGCGAAAAAGAAGAGCTAATTTCTTCATAATCCCGCTGTAGTCGCTGAAAATACAGAACACTTTTGCTGCCTGGTTTTGCATCATGTTGATCTAATTGGTCATTTTAGATTTTGTACGGTCTATAACAGCGTGCAATGAAGGCAAAAGTAAAAAGTAAAAAGGCAAATCAGCTTCGCGGTGAGCAGTGAAAACGAAAGCGCCAGATCCCCTGAATTCAGGACTGAGGCCCCGGACTGGAGATCTCCGGGGTGACGAGGACTGAGTGGAAATCCTAACCCGACAGATGATCAGGGATTAGCCAAATCCCTCAATCCCAGACACAGATGAAACCAATCAGGAAATATTATACTGCTGGATGATTTTGACTCGCCAAACGGCAACGAGAGGCGGCAACCAGAAGCGGAAATAGAAACGGCAACCAGAAAAGGAAAAAAAGCAAAAACCTCGGTGAATAGGTGAATCGGTTAGTGGGTGAATAGAGCGAAAAAGCAAAAGAGGGGAAGTGCAAGGTTGATGTGGTTCTTTAGATTCACCAACTCACCTATTCACCTGGATTTATTTTATCAGCGGGCGGTGAGCAAGGGGACAGGCGGATTATTGGCACCGAACAGTGGGCGTAAAAAAGAAATTTTCGAGTTTGATTGATTCCTATATTTTTTCAGAGTACCTGAAGTCATAGGGAATTCTGTTCTAAATGCTCGCCTCACTTCGTTCGGGGTCTGCGGGTTGCGGGTTATAAAGTGCTGAGGACTTGAGTTGGAACACAACCTATAACGGCCGCTTCGTTCAAATGAATTCACCAAAAATCGTTGACAGGCCACTATCACTCGGGCGCGGGATCTCCGACAGCAGGGATGTTCCCTTAGAGCAATAGCGTCTGCGCTTGCCGATTCCGGTTGTTGTGCTCGCAGCGGAAAAGTTTTTGAGGCTATGCAGGTTCGGGCAATGCTACTGGCATCGTAAGGGAGACAGTTTCCTGCGCCAGTCCTTAGCCCCCGAGATGATGAGTTCTTCAGATATTAGAATCATAAAGCGTTATGGGTCGGTCTTTTCCCTGTGCCCAATTAATTGGCAAGGTATAGATAATCCAAGCTGCACTATGGTCTTCCCCGTTTTTATGGATAGGGAGTTAAGCTGCCATCCCTGAGCCGGAGGCGGAAATGGGCGGCCATCCCCTCGCCCTCGGTCTGAATCCACTA
>Ga0209517_10010755_pt1 | contig 10094 bp, 10 predicted proteins | sample PeaSoiMetSII2010_FD_187695 | JGI IMG/M metagenome (GOLD analysis project Ga0209517, IMG submission 187695) | Peat soil microbial communities from Weissenstadt, Germany - SII-2010 (SPAdes) (version 2) | ecosystem: Environmental > Terrestrial > Soil > Wetlands > Peat | place: Germany... | reverse complement strand
GCGGCAGAAAATGAGAAATGTTGTGTCGATGGGAATTATAGGTAGGTTATTGAATTAACGGAATAAAACGTTAAGTTAACGGCATTAGGTCGGGCCAAGACAATAACCCGGATTCTATGGACAAATGTTAAAAACACATGCCTTACTAGCGCTTAAAAGCACGTTTTTGACCCCTTGACTGGCTAATGATTGGCACGCTTTAGCCGTAATCTCTGTGGTATCAATTGGTTAATCCGCGTGCCCAACATTAGCACAATCAAGGGGTCGTTCGACCGGCTAATCTTAAATATTTCGCCAGCTTATCGTTGGACAATGAGATTAGCCGGTCAACGGTATCAAAATGATACCTCTAAGCCGGGCTTAGGGGCTCGCCAGGCCTATCCAGCCAGGAAGCGTCGTTTGGCTCCAGCCATGGCAAAAGCAACTCCGGCTTGCGTTAGATGATCGTTTTTGACCCTAAAAATACGCTTCTAAGCCTCATATAAGCCATGATTTTGAACCAGTGTCACCTAATTTTAGTCAGTTATCGCGGCCTGACCCCTTTTGAGTGCCTCATACACCCAGATTCCTCTTTATATTAGGTATCGACTTTTCCAACATTTATGGGCTCCAGTGGCAGGTGTCGCATTCGTATGCGCCCCTCCGTGATAGTGAGGATCGCGCCATTTTCAAGGTTTTCCGGATATTGGGAGATGATCTTGAGGAGGTAGCCATATACATTCTCGGGACGCATGTTTCGTAGACGAAAAATTACAACACTTGGTAAACCAGCCCCGCTGGCTGCAAGAAGATCGCCAAAGTCGAGGTCATGAGTCAAAAGTATATACCCTTCTTTGCGGGCTTTTTACAATATCTGCCAGTCCTTAAGCCGATGGAGGCCCTGTTGCTGAAGGTGAAGCGCTCCATGCCCGAGTTGCTGAAGGAAGCCCACTAATGCCCATGTCGGCCAGGAATTTCATGCTGAGGCCAACTCAAGCGGATGGACAGTCTCTTCGGCAAGCCATGCCGCATATTTAAGTACCTGCCGGATATCCTCCTTCTCCAGATAGGGATATGCGTCAATGATCTCCTCGGCGCTCATAGAGTTGGCGATCAAATTCAAAACGAGGGAAACCGTGATGCGCATGCCTCGAATACAGGCTTTGCCACCCATCACATTTGGATCGGAGGTAATGCGGTCAAACTCCAGCATTGGCAACCTCCTTAACTATGACATCCGCCCTGTGAGCCGACGACTTTGTCTATCATAGCATACTTTGCGATATGCAGAACGGAAGATGGCTGCCTGTATTCGCGATAATCGGGGGCAGGTTAGGGAAGTTCGGGAATAAGCCGCCACGCGTGTGGAAATTTGCTGATTCCTGCCGTCGACAACGTTGACTTGGAATTTAGCACTTCTACCGCTTCATTAACCCTAACCCGGACGAGCCGGAACCAAAGACAAAGGCCTCACCGATTGACAACCCGGCCGCAATCCGACGATTTGATCAGGGGGCCACGGTCGATTTTGAGAGACGCAGAGCACGCAGAGGAAAGAAATCGTTTTCTCTTGCGATCTCGGCCGTCTCTGCGGCCAGTCCCATAAAATTCCGCCGCACCGTGACCAAGTGCCAGCGACTTCATTCCTTTTGTTTCTGTCCCTGCTATTTGTTTAATTGTTTTTCTCCGCGTCTCTGCGTCTCTGCGGTGGAGTTTGAAGACCCGCAGAGAAGGCTGAGAGCGCGCGGAGAAGATTTTTCTGCCAGAAAAAGCACGGATTTCAGATTTAAGCGCCTAAACAACCGGCCGACGCGGCAATGATCCTAATATGTGAATTTCCCTGAAGCGGCAAAAGGTCGGGAAACCTTGCGATGAGATCGGAAACTGGGGTGTGAAGCGCGTAGGATCGAGTTTAATAAAGGCAGGTGAGTGGGTGAATTGGTGGATCGGAAGTTCGTCTCCTGCCCATCCACCCATTCACCCACTCACCAACGTTTCAAACCTGTTTTATTTTTTGAACTGCTTCCTGACCTCCATCTTGTTTAATTTCCCGACGCTGGTCCTGGGAAGCTGATCAATGAAGATCACTTTGTCGGGGATGCCAAACTTGGAGATGGAACCACGGGCTACGAATTCTTTGAAGAAGCCTTTGATATCGTCCTCCGAAACCTTTCCGGTGTAAGTCTCTTTTAGTGTAACGACTGCCACGGGCCGTTCGCCCCATTTCTCATCGGAGACCCCAATGACCGCTGCTTCACTCACGGCTTGATGTTGAGTGAGAATGTCTTCGATCAGTAGAGAAGATATCCATTCGCCTCCGGTCTTAATGACATCCTTGATACGGTCCGTCACCTGCAGGTAACCCTCTTTATCAATGAAGCCGATATCTGCCGTGTGCAGATACCCATCGCGCCAGAGTTCCTCGGAACGTTCGACTTCCCGGAAGTAGCCTTGAGTCAGCCAGGGGCTCCTCACTACGACTTCACCTACGCTCACGCCATCGTGGGGCTGATCGTGTCCTGCATGGTCGATCACCTTCAAGTCCACCAACGGCACGGGAATCCCTGTGCGGCATCGAATTTCCACTTGTTCTTCAGGACTCAATCCTGCCATGTGGGGCTTAAGGTTTGCGATGGTGAGAATGGGACAGGTTTCGGACATGCCGTAACCGGTGAACAGGTTTATTCCCCTGTTCATAGCCGTCTTGCACAGTTGCTTGGAAAGGGCCGATCCTCCGATGACCACCTTCCAGTTGGACAGGTCAACCTCGGCGGCGGCCGGGCTGTTCAGGAGCATGTGCATAATCGTTGGCACGCAATGGGAGAAGGTGACCTTCTCTGTCTTTATGAGGTTAAGAATATTATCAGGGACATACCGGCCGGGATAAACCTGCTTTACGCCAAGCAGAGAGGCTACAAACGGAAGTCCCCAGGCATGGACGTGAAACATGGGTGTCAGCGGCATGTAGACATCACGCGAATTGAAACCTCCCTGGGTGGAGTGGCCCGCGAGGCTGCCCATGGCGCTGAGGGTGTGGAGAACCAACTGCCGGTGGCTGAAGTATACACCCTTGGGCAGTCCGGTGGTTCCCGTCGTATAGAAGGTGGTAGCCTTTGCGTTTTCGTCAAAATCCGGGAAATCGAACACGACAGGACTCTTCTTAAGAATTGCCTCGTACTCTCCGGCCACTTCAAGGCTGGTGTCCGGTACTGCTTCGGTATCACTCAGGACGATGATTTTCTTGACCGTTTTGAGATCTTTCCAGATATTCTCCAAGACGGGAAGGAAATCCGTGTGTACAAGGAGCACATCGTCCTCGGCGTGATTGATGGTGTAGAGTATCTGTTCGGGAGAAAGACGAATATTGACTGTATGGAGAATGGCGCCCATCATGGGGATGGCGTAATAGCACTCCAGGTACCTGTGACTATCCCAATCCATTACTCCCACGGTATCTCCAGACCCCACTCCCAGGGACTCCAACGCATTGGCGAGCCGCCCGACACGCTCTCCAAGGGTGCGGTAATCGTACCTCTTGAGCTCCCGATAGATGATCTCCTGATTTGGCGCATGAATCAACGGTGTCCGTAACAGGTACTTTATGAGCAAAGGAAATTCGTAAGCAGAAGGGGTACGATCTATTAGTTTAATACCGGCCATAATTCTGTTCCTTTGTAGTTTTTTCTTTATTTTTAATCCTGTAAATCCTGTTAATCCTGTCCAAGTCTTATCTGCACGAGTTGCCGATCGGTGAGCAATCACCGAAAAATCAATCCCTGGCTATAATAGTGGTCATGCCCATGCCTCCGCCAACGCAGAGTGTGGCTAGACCCACTTCCAGGTTGCGGCGCGCCATTTCATGGGTCAGCGAGACCACCAGGCGCAGACCCGTGCAGCCTACGGGATGTCCCAGTCCGATACCGCTGCCGTTTACGTTGGTGATGGTGCGATCGAACCCAAGCCCCCGTTCACATGCGATATACTGGGCCGCGAATGCCTCGTTGGCTTCGATCAACTGGATGTCCTTGAGGGTCATGCCCGCTTTTGCCAAAGCTTTTTTAGTCGAAGGCACCGGTCCATATCCCATGAGGTGTGGCTCGACACCCGCGGCGGCCTGGGCGATTATTCTTGCCATGGGAGTCAGTCCCAGCTCCTTGGCCTTCCCTCGCGTCATAATGATGGCCCCTGACGCACCATCATTGAGACCCGATGAATTTCCCGCGGTAACCGTTCCATCCGGTTTGAAAGTAGGCCGAAGCTTCTCCAGGTCAGCCATGGTCAACCCGAATCGGGGGTGTTCGTCCTGATCGAAAAAGCTCACTTGCCCCTTCTTGCCCGGCAGCTCAAAGGGAACGATCTCCTCTTTGAAACGGCCGGCCTTGATGGCGGCTTCCGCCTTCTTGTGGCTTTCCAGCGCCAACTGGTCCTGGTCCTGTCTCGATATGCCGAATTTTGCAGCAAGGTTCTCGGCGGTAATTCCCATTATCATCGGCTCGCCCAAAATGCGGCTTCCCGAATGGAGCATCTCCCAGACAGCATCGGTCACCTCATGGTTCTGCAAGCGCATTCCCCAGCGGGCATCTGCCATGTAAAAAGGCGCCGAACTCATGGATTCCGCTCCGCCTACGAGAACAACATCGGCATCCCCGCTCCGTATCTGCTGAACTGCGGAAGCCAGGGCCTGCATGGAAGATGCGCACTGACGCTGCACCGTATGGGCGGGCACCTGAAAAGGAATCCCTGCCATAAGGGCGGCAGTGCGCGCGGTGTTGGCCTCATCGAAACATTGGACGCAATCTCCAACCACGATCTCATCTATGAGAAGGGGATCAAGATTATTCGCGCGCTTGATGACTTCCTTCATCACATGGGCGGCAAGCTTCGAAGCTTTGACTTCCTTGAGCGCGCCTCCGAACTTGGCGATGGCAGTGCGCGCCGCAGCCACAATCACAACATCTCTATCACTATTCACAACCTGCACTCCCTGTGTTAAAGCGTTTTGGAGATAATCATACGTTGGATTTCGTTGCTCCCCTCGTAGATTTGGGTGATCTTCGCATCTCGCATCATCCGCTCTACCGGGTACTCCCGGATATAGCCATAGCCGCCCAGGACCTGGACTGCCTCAGTGCTTACCCACATGGCCGTGTCGGCACAGTAGCACTTGGACATGGAACTCATGCGGACGAGTTCCGGGCTAAGACGGCTCATATCTTTGGGCTGCTCCTGAAGTATTGAGCAGGTCTTGTAGAGCAACTGGCGGGCTGCTTCCGTACGCATGGCCATATCGGCCAGCTTGAACCCGATGCCCTGATGTTCGATAATGGGTTTTCCAAAGGTGACACGCTCTTTTGCATACGCGACGGCATATTCCAGCGCGCCGGCGGCAATGCCCAGGGCTTGGGCGGCTACGCCCGCACGCGAAAAATCAAGCGTTTTCATCATTATCTGGAACCCGTCGCCTTCGGCGCCGAGCAGATTTTCAGCCGGCACACGACAGTCCTCGAAAACGAGTTCCACTGTTTCCGACCAGCGGATGCCCATCTTGTGCTCTTTCTTTCCGATGGTGAAACCGGGTGTGCCTTTTTCTACGATGAAGACTCCGGCGTTTTTGTATGACGGCTTTTCCGGGTCTATAACCGCGTACACAGTGACGATATCAGCCACACCGCCGTTTGTAATAAAGTTCTTGGTGCCGTTGATGACGTAAGAATTCCCATCCTTTTTGGCACGGCAGCGCAGCCGGGCGACATCGGAGCCGGCCGCGGGCTCTGTCAGGCCGAAAGCCGCGATCTTCTCGCCAGTTGCAAGCCCGGGAAGGTATTTGTCCCGTTGTGCCTGATTGGCCGCCAGGAGAACCGGGAGTGCCCCAAGCTCATGATCAGCGATCAGCAAACCGCAGGAAGCATCTACTTTTGACAGCTCCTCGACCACGATGGCCAGAGCGAGCATGCCTGCATGAGATCCGCCGGCCTCCTCGGGGAAATCGATGCCGTAGAGCCCGTTTTCACGCAACAGGTCAACCATTGCCCAGTCGAAATCTTCTTTTTCATCACGCTGTCCGGCGCCGGGAGCAACCTTTTCCCGGGCAAGGCGTCTCACCATGTTCTGCAACAATACCTGTTCTTCCGTGAGGTCGTACTGCATGGCTGCTACTCCTTTCTCAGTTTGTCATTTTCAAAGTGCTCTTTTGGTCACGAAGAGCGCGAAGGATCACGAAGAGCATGAAGAAAGTGAAAAAATAATTCGTACTAATTTCGATAGATTTCCTTCGTGTAACCTTCGCGCTCTTCGTGACCAAGTTCTTAATGGATAAGGTCTACCACTTTTTCAACATGCTCAGGTACCCCTCGGCAAGCTCATCGATTGTCTGTTCACCATGCCTGAGCAGGCCTTGAACAGCGATTCCCTGGACGGCGCCGAAAAAGGCGATTGACGCTGCCCGCGGGTCGGTGACACTCTCATGGTCTTGAAGTTTGCGCGCAAAGGATTCCACGAAAACCTCATAAATCTGCTTTAGCCTCACCTCCATGGGATGGTTGCTGCCGGCGAATTCCGTGGCCAGAGCAGCAAGACAGATTGTTGCTTCGGGACTGCGCTTGAAGTGGCTGCACATTATTCGCATCACATCCTCGACCAGTGCCAGAGAGCCTTGCTGAGCATTCTCCGTAATATCTGAATAGACATGGATGCCTCGAGCCAGCCAATCGACAACGGCATCCAGAATGGCCTCTTTAGAGGAGAAATGGTGAAAGACCGCTCCCGAGGTCAACCCGATGGCCTGCGCCAGGTCCGTTATAGTCGTCTTGTGGTATCCCTGCCGGGCAAAGAGCCTCACCGCCGCCTGGACGATTTTGACGTAGGTCTCTTTGCCTTGTGCTTCCTTTTTTTTGCCCTTTTCTCGCGCCATAGTACCGTATACATATTGCATACTATGTACTATGTCAAATAAAAAATCAAAAGAAGAAAATACCGTCTCACCGCAGAGTGCGCAGAGTACGCCGAAAAAAGGCTCAAGAGGAGAGATACCTTAACTTCAGCGGAATAAAGACCATCCACAGACCCTCGATCATCAGGCTGCTTGTAAAGGTTGCGTCAGAATGGTCCATATGCCAAAAAGTGTTACGTACACGTTGCGTCGGCTTTTTCACTTGCCCTTTACTATCATGTTCTATTCGCCTGAGGCTGCCGCCCCGCATAGCGGTGGAAGACCCACCAACAGTGGGGAGGAGGTGTGTCCTTAACCTGCAAATATTAGTAATATTGATACTTTTATTTGCATGGTTGATTGGGAAATCTTATTATTTCGAGGTTTCTCAACTTGTCCAAAGAGTTTTTTCCGGGCGGAATCCGTCTCGAAATGCGGTTCGACATACGAAGATAGTCAAGTTGATGCATTATTTTTCTTACTTCTTACGACTACTCTTATTTTGCCAACATGGAGAATCTTGCCAGGGCAGGGTGAATAACGATCATAATACCGTTATGTTAATCAGGCAACTGCCCCCTCCACGTCGATGCTGATCCCGTAGATCTTCGAACAGCGCCGCATTCTGTCCGTTAGTACAGAAGTGATAGGCCGGTTAAACTCTGGCGAGCAGTGTTACAGGTCGGCTAAGTGTATGAAAAACAACATCCCGTGTATGTTTCTGCATTCAGTTCGAACGTTTTCATTAATGTTTAAACCTCGGTACACTTAGTGAGCATTTCATTTTTCAAACAGCTTTAGGAGACGCGAACGGTTATTCCTTATCAAGTGTTTGGACGAATAAACAGGGCTACCATACACTTTATTAATATGTTGCAACCCGTCGAAATTAATTCCATTTATCCAACCCCCCTTTGTGCCCAGACCGGAATGCGCACTCCAAACCGGGTCCGTAGAATCTGGCTGCGCATTCATGGGTATCAAAGGGGATATTGCCAGTAGCAGGACAGATTGCATTTTATTCTAATAGAAGCATTAAGATTGGTACGCTTGTTGATGGTCCTGGATCTGCAAAGCAAACGGTACTCAGAGCCAGGAAGGACGAAACACTTCCGACTTGCATTGCAGCCTTGGATCTCCGGAAGTTATCGCCCGCTCTTTGAGGGTAAGAACTAAAAATCTTTATCATCACTTAGTTCGGAATCAAGGACGAGTATCAAAAGAGTAGAAGGGGGATGATATCATGAACGTGCTCGAAACGATGAGAGATTTGTTCATTTTCGGAACCGCTGTGATTGCAATCTATGGGATAGACTCTTGGCGACGCGGATCAAGTGCCAAAAAGCAGATAGAATTGGCCGAAGAGACCCTCGGCCTTTTCTATGAAGCGGAAGATGTAATTAGAGCAATCAGATATCCAGGTAGTTACGGAGGCGAAAGTTCGACCAGGAAATCCAGTGAAAGTGAAGACTTAAAACAGAAAGAAGCACGTGATAAAGCCTATGTCCTAATAAGGAGATATTTAAAATATAAAGAACTATTTAACACTATTCATTCAATGCGGTATAGATTCATGGTGCTGTTTGGTAAGGAATCGGCAGAACCATTTGATGAACTTCATAAACTCGTAAAAGGTATATTACTTTCCGCAAGAAGACTGGCTGATATTTGGGCTAAAGATTCAAGTAATATTCCGCAGGAGGATATAGAGAAACACGATTATAGGCGAGAGCGGTATGAAGCGATTATTTGGGAAGAATCTGAAGATGATGAAGTCAACGCAAAACTCGCGTCGATAATAAAACGCATAGAAGATACTTGCCGCTTCATTATCATGTCCAAGGGGACCGCATATTCGTTCATTAAGTATCCGCTTGATAAACTAAGGGAGCTGATTAAGAAGAAAAGAGGTCCGCGTCGGTCGGAGATATTCGACAAAGTAACCGAACACCTTCCGGATAATAGGTCTTCTCATGTGATCTCACAAAGAGACTTTTGACCGACTGAGGCAGCGCACAGCGATTAAAAACTAATTCCACAATGAAAGGGGATTTCCGATGACTCAAAGGAGTACCTTAGCCGTCTTCATTATGGCATGGATTCTGTGTTTCTTTGTGCCCCTGTTATCCAGAGCCGGAGTGAGCGAGGAAGCAAAGGTCCAGGCATCGATCGCAGTCATCAAGGAGACTATGGATATTCCTGAGAGTGAAATCCCTCCCGGTCTTTTGCGTAGCGCAGAGGGAATTGCGATTTTTCCAGATCTGCTCAAGGCGGGATTTATTTTTGGAGGCCGTTATGGAATCGGGGTGCTGCTGATACGCAATGAGGACCGATCCTGGGGCAACCCAGTTTTTTTCCGCCTGATTGGAGGCAGTTTCGGGTGGCAGATCGGCGCCCAATCCACAGATGTGATTCTTGTGCTTAAAAGTATTCGCAGTCTGGATGCGATATATGGTGGCAAATTCAGCCTGGGAGCTGACGCTTCGATAGCGGCGGGACCCGTCGGCAGGCAAGCTGAAGCGGCAACTGACGTAATGCTCAGGGCGGAGATACTCTCCTATTCCAGAAGCCGTGGCCTTTTTCTGGGACTTTCGCTTGAAGGGGCCGCAATTCAAACAGACTACGGTTCGACTGCGGCCTTCTATAACGTTCCCGGGTTGCTGCCTACGGACATCTCGAGAAACCGCAATATGGCAACGCCTGCGGTTGCGGTGGAACTTAAACGGGTGCTAGACTGGTACTCCGCGCAGTAATACTCAACGGAAAAACTTCTTAGACACGGTCCGGATCGATTACCCTTTCTGCGATGGCGCGAAAGAGCTATTATCCGCCTGATCAAATTTGGAGGAAAAACGTACAAGCCAAGATCGGGGACATGGAAAGAGAAATCAGCCCGAAGGTGGCATCTGAGAGGGTAAAAGAGCAAATGCCTAAATCATCGGAGGGGGGCGCGGCTGCAAGCGGGGATTCCGCGCAAGGCCTTTTCTGCGCTGTCTCAGCCTTCCTCATCTGGGGGATAAGCCCCGTTTACTGGAAAACCCTTTCCAACGTCCCGGTGGTCGAGATTCTGGGTTCATCCGGCTAACGAGTACCTCTGTGTATGCAGGTGGTAGAGGCGCAGTTTGAAGTACTCAGCATCCCGGAACCCGTAAGCCTGCCTTTTGAGAGTCTTGATTTTGTTAACCAG
>Ga0209517_10010754_pt1 | contig 10094 bp, 8 predicted proteins | sample PeaSoiMetSII2010_FD_187695 | JGI IMG/M metagenome (GOLD analysis project Ga0209517, IMG submission 187695) | Peat soil microbial communities from Weissenstadt, Germany - SII-2010 (SPAdes) (version 2) | ecosystem: Environmental > Terrestrial > Soil > Wetlands > Peat | place: Germany: Weissenstadt... | reverse complement strand
GCAGGAACGAGATCACGATTATCAGCAGCGAGTAGAAAAGTGGCCGCCCGACCTGCATCGCGGCCCCGAGCAGCGTGGCGCGGCGCTCATGCTCGCCGAGGACGGCGCCCGCTTCGCGCGCCTGCGCCTCGCGTTCGGCGAGCCGCCGATGGCCGTTCTCGACCATCACGATCGACGCGTCCACCAGCACGCCGATCGCGAGCGCGAGCCCGCCGAGCGACATGATATTCGAGCTGACACCGAGCCAGTACATCGGGATGAACGTGGCCAGCAGCGCGAGCGGGATGCTGACTATCGGAATAAGCGCCGAGCCGAAATGCAGCAGGAAGGCGACGATCACGAGGCTTACGATCACTGCTTCCTCGATCAGGTCGCGACGGAGCGTCTCGATCGATCCGGAGATCAGGCCGGAACGGTCGTAGCCCGAGACGATTTCGACCCCGGCGGGCAGGGTTTTCTGAACCTCCGCGATCTTGCGCTTGACGCGGTCGATTACGTTGAGCGCGTTCTCGCCGTAGCGCATCACGACGATTCCACCCACGACTTCGCCGTCGCCGTTGAAATCGGCGACGCCGTCGCGGAGATCGGGTCCCAGGCTCACGATGCCGAGGTCACGGATCAGAATCGGCGTGCCGTTGTGATCGCCGACCGGAATCTGTTCCAGGTCGGCAACCGAGTGGACGTAGCCCAGACCTCGAATCAGATAGTCGGCACCCGACATTTCGAGCATCCGGCCGCCGACCTCGTTGTTGCTCTGGCGGACCTTGTCGATCACGGTCTCGAGCGGGACTTTAAGCGCGAGCATCCGTTTCGGATCGAGCCGCACCTGATACTGCTTGACGAACCCGCCGATCGTGGCGACCTCGGCGACGCCGGGCTCAGTCTCCAGAGCGTAGCGCACCTTCCAGTCCTGCAGGCTTCGCAGATCGGCCGGGTTCAGCTGGTGGCTGCGATCGAGCAGAACGTACTCGTAGACCCATCCGGCCCCGGTCGCATCCGGGCCGATTACCGGGTTGGCTCCGGCGGGAAGCTTGCCCGCGATTTGTTGAAGATACTCGAGCACGCGGCTGCGCGCCCAGTAGATATCGGTTCCGTCCTCGAAGACGACATACACGTACGAGTCGTTGGGCATGGTCTGCGCGCGCACTGCCTTGACGTGCGGCGCGGAGAGCATCGTGGCTACGATTGGATACGTGACCTGGTCTTCGATCACGTTGGGCGGCTGGCCCATCATCTCGGTGTGGACGATCACCTGAATGTCCGAGATGTCGGGCAGCGCGTCGAGCGGGATGCGTTCGAGCGACCATCCGCCGGCGATCGCGAGCGCGGCGATCGCGACGAACACGAGCACGCGGTTGCTGTTGCACCATTCGATGGTTCTCTCGATCATCGCGCTACTCCCGCGTCACATCCCGCCGATCGCGGAGACGGACAGCTCGCGGCTGGCGAGTTGATGGCCGCCCTTGGTGGCGACTACCGTCACCTGCCAGGTGCCGCCGCTCTGAAGTTCGATCGACCCGACGTAATGGCCGGGGCTCTGTTCGGTTGCGGTGGCCTGCGCCTTCGTCGCGGCCATCTGCATCGCGGGCATCGCGGGCATGAAGAAGACCACAGAAACTTCGGCGCCTTCGATCGGCTGGCCGGCGGAATCGTTGAGCGCGACCCGGACGACATTGCTTCCCCGTTGCGGCGGGGCCGGCTCGGTCGTCAGATCGATGGTCGCCCGCCTCGCGGTCGCCGCACTCGCTTCCTGCGCTGATCCGTTGGCGGACACCTCGGGCGGAGAAGGCGCAAAGGTTCCCAGCGCGGCCCGGAGCTGGCTTTCCGAATCGATCAGGAAATTGGCCGAGGCGACGATCTCGTCGCCCGCGCGAAGGCCCGTGAGAACCTCGAACTGATCGCCCAAGTGGGCGCCGAGCACTACGTCAACCGGCTGCAGGTAGCCGTCGCCCTTGTTCAGGAAAGTGATGTCGCGCACGCCGGTGCGGAGCACACCGGAATCGGGAATGACGAGGCCGCGGCCCAAATGGGGCTTCAGGGCGACGTTCACGAACATCCCGGGCCGCAGTATGCCGGTGTGGTTGTCGAAGCTGCATCGCACGCGCGCGGTCCGCGTCGCGGGATCGATCTCGGGCCAGATGAAATCGACCCGTCCCTCGAAGCGCTTGCCCGGATACGCGTCGATTGCGACCGAGACCGGGTCGCCGATACTGATTTTGCCGATGTCGTCCTGGAAGACGGCGGCGTAGACCCACACGCGTGAGAGATCGGCGATCGTGTAGAGGCGCATGTCGGGTTGCGCGTACAGGTTGGGAATCGCCATCCGCTCGGCGATGGCGCCGCTTGCGGGCGCGTCGATTTCGACCGTGTCCCGCGCGGTGCCATCACGTTCGAGCCGTGCGATCTCGCGCGGCGAGACGCCGAACAGCCGCAGCCGATCGAGCGCCGCTGCCGCGGTCGATGACGCGCCGTCTTTCACCCCCGGCACGCCGCTTCCGGATACCTCGCGTTCCTCGTCACGCGCGAGCAGATATTCATCCTCGGCGCTCGCCAGATCGGGGCTGTAGATCGTGAACAACGCTTCGCCGCGCTTGACCTGCGTCCAGGTCTGATTGGCGGACACGGTCTTGATCCATCCGGCGAAGCGGGTCTGCACGTAGCTTTCGAGCCGCTCGTCGGGCTCGATCGTGCCGGTCGCGTCGATTTGGCCGGTCAGTTGGCGCTCCTCTACGGTCGCGAATCGAAGCCCGACGAGGCGTTGCCGCTCCGGCGTGAGATGGACCGCCGAGAGATGTGCAACCGGCTCCGGCTGAGGGCCCGATCCGACCGCGGGCGGCGGCGATGCGAGCGCCGCCAGTGCCGCGACTATTCCGACTACAGAGCGTCCGATTACACAGCGATGACCTACCCGTCCGATTGTCATGGAGCGTCTCCGATTATCTGATGCAGTTTGGCGCCGGCGATCTCATGGTCGGCGAGCGCCCGGTAGTAAGCCTGATTCATGTTGAGCGAGTCGATTACTGCCGAGAGCAGAGTCTGGAAGTCGACTTTGCCCACGCGGTATCCGTTGAGCGCGGCGTCGCGTGTCGCTCTGGCCTGCGGAATCAATCCGTCGCGATAGAGCGTCATCACGCGGCCGGCCGTGCGAATCGCGATCGCCTGGCTGCGAGCCGCCGCACCGACTTCGAGCTCGCGCGCGCGCGTCTCGCTGTGCGCAGCCCGGTTGTCGAGCGCGGCCTGCTCGACCGCGGGAGTCTGCTTGCGCCAGAAATAGAGCGGAATTTTGGCGCCGACCGTCAGCATGTAGTAGTCGCGCAAGCCCGGACCGGTTTTCTGGTAGGCGTAGCCGACGCTCAGGTCCGGATAGTAGTTCGCGCGCGCGAGCTTGAGGGCGTCGGCGCTGCCGGCCTCCATCGCCTCGGCCATCTTGAGCTCCGGCGAACGCTCGATCGAAAGTTGCTGAAGCTGCGGCGCATCGGGATTCAGATTGCTCGGCGCGATATCGCCGACTTCGATATCCGGCGAATCCGGGTCGCGCCCCAGAGTGGCCTTCAACTCGGCCTGGCGCCGGCCGGTTTCATCGTCATTCATCTCGATCTGCTCGAGAATTGACGTCATCTCGAGTTGCGACTTGCTCAAATCCTGCTCCTGCGCCTGTCCGAGCCGGTAGCGGGCCTCAGTAACCTTCTCGATCCGGTGCAGTTCGCCACGGGTCTCGCCAAGGATGGCGAGCGCCTTCTTCAGGAAGAACAACTCGAAGTATGATTCACGTACTTTTTCGGCAGTCTCTCTTCGCGCCGCTTCGTATGTCTGGTGCGCATACTCCGACTGCTTTTTGGCCTGCTCGGCCTGCCAGCCCAGCTTGGAAGGCCACGGAATATCCTGCGAGACGCCGAACCCCGTGTAGTAGAAGTCGCTGGTCTCATAGCCTTCGAGCGGGCGCGGCCCGCCCACGGTGAATTCCTGAAGGCCGATCTGCGGGTCAGGAAGAGTCGAGACCTGTACGGGAACCTTGGCGCTGGACTCCCATCGATGCCGCGCGGCCTCGATTGTCGGACTCCGCTGTAACGCCTCATCGACCAGCGCTTCGAGGCCATTGCGACTGTCCCGCGAAATCGCCGTCGCTTGAACGTCCGCGGAGGACGGTTCGGCGGCGACAGCGAAACGGCAGGCGGTGACCAGGACCGCAAACCCAATCAGCACCGTCACAAGTGGGCGGCTGCGTTTCGATGAGAACACTTTCACGATCTACACTTCCCTCGCCGCTCGCGGGCATCAGCCGGCATAGACGGAGCGGCCCGCAAGTTACGCAGTACGGTTTGCGATCGGCGAGGGCGCGCCTTCAGCGTGCCGTCGGCGAATCGCTACGGGACAAAACCGATGTGAGGGAAATCAGATCTGAAGCGAACAGAGCTGGTCGAAGACGGCTGTGGGCGGCCGGGCGCGTCTCGATGCGACCGACCCCACCGTCAGCGCCGGAGGCAAAGCCAGGTGCGCAACAGAGAATATCGCTGCGAGTTGCCACGCTTGCGCGGCGTTCGATGCGGCTGGCGCAACCTCTGCGCTCTCGGGCCGGGGTGAAACTTTGCAGCAGTGGCTGCTGGGCGTCGAATCGTGTCCGCAATCGACGGCGCAACAGATGTCGCGTGCCGCCTGCGTGGTCGTGAAGGCGCAACACAGCGCGGCCTGAGAGGCCATCGCGAAGACCAGAACTGCGACCAGCGCGCTTTTCATTCTGATCCGAGGGTAAGCGTCGATCGATAGCGAGTCAACTTGTGAGTTTTGCTACTGATAATTTGCCGACCGGGCATCGGCGGACGAGGTGGGCGGGGAACTGCGCCCTCACCCGCCGCGCGACATGAATGTCACGCGGCGGCCTCTCCCGGCTTGCGCCTGCCGATCAGTCGGCAGGCGCGGGAGAGGTTGGATGCCCGCGCGTCGACGGAGAGCGCCATGACGGTTATCGGAGCGGATCGCAGAGGTTCCCCTTCCCTCGTAGGGAAGGGGACAGGGGTTAGGTTTTTTCGGCGACGAGACGCCACCAAAAATTCGGGCCGGCGTTACTGTCGGCCCGATCGGATCCGCAATGCTCATGGATTCGCGGCGGAGGTGGCCGGCGTATCGCTCTTGGCGAGCTGAGTCTTGAACGTATCCCAATGCTTCAGGACATCGATCGCCTTGTCGAGCTGGATGTCCCTGATCTTCTTGGCGCCCGCGGCCGGCAACTCGCCGTTAGCGGCGGGTGGCGCGACCGTCTCGCCATTGGAGGCGGGCGCGGCCTTCACTCCGTTGCCCTGCCCGTTCTGGAAATGATGGGGCAGATCGCTTTCGCGAATCTCCGGATGCTCTTCGACCGCGCCACCGGGAATCTCGAGGGCAGCCAGTGTGGGCTTGGGCAGATCCACCTCGACATCGGGCGTGATGCCGACCGCCTGGATCGATCGCCCGTTGGGCGTCAGATAACGCGCAGTGGTCAGCTTCAGCGCCGACTTGTCGTCGAGCGGCAGGATGGTCTGAACACTACCCTTGCCAAAGGTCTGCGTGCCGACGACCACGGCGCGCCGATGGTCCTGCAAGGCGCCCGCGACAATTTCGCTCGCGCTCGCGCTGCCGCCGTTGACCAGCACCACCATCGGGTAGTCGACAAAATCGTCCTTGCGATGGGCGAAGTATTTCTGGCGCTGGTTTTCCAGCCGGCCCTCGGTGTAGACGATCATCCCGCCGTTCAGGAACTCATCGGCCACTTTCACCGCCTGATTGAGCAGACCGCCCGGATCGTCGCGCAGATCGAGCACCACGCCCTTGATTTTGCCGTGATCCTGCTTGCTGAAAGTGTCGAGCGCGTGCTCGACATCGTCGCCGGTACTTTCCTGGAAAGTGCTGACCCGGAGGTAGCCGTAACCGCCGTCCAGCGCCTTGGCCTTGACCGACTGAATCCTGATCACGGCGCGCGTGACGGCGACCGAGAACAGGTCGGGCACGCCGTCGCGATGAATCGTGAGCGAGACCTTGCTGCCCTTGGGACCGCGCATCCGCTTGACCGCGTCGGACAGGGTCATGTCCTTGGTGAAGTCGTTGTCGATCTTGACTATCTCGTCGCCGGACTTGAGCCCGGCCCGGTCGGCCGGCGTGTCGTCGATCGGCGCGACGATAGTCAACATCCCGTTGCGCACGGTGATCTCGATTCCCAGTCCGCCGAAACTGCCGCGCGTATCGACCTGCAGATCGCGATAGGCGTCGGGCGTCAGATAGGCGCTATGCGGATCGAGCGCGGCGAGCATCCCGGTGATCGCGCCGTCGATCAGGCGCTTGGTCGTGACCGGTTCGACGTAATTCTTCTGCACGATCGAAAGCACGTTGGCGAAGGTTTCGAGATCCTCGTAGGTCTCCGCCGGAAGCGCGTTCGCGCGCTGAACCGCTCGTTCCTCGAGCAGCGCAAAGCAGGCTATCAACACGATTGCGAAACTTATGGCCCATCGATTTTTCTTGATCACTGACATTCCTGATCCAAAGAATTATGAGTTATGCAGTATAACAACCCGGCCGGCCTAATCCCACCCACAAATCGGCGCCGTTCCAACCTTCCCCGGAGCGCGCAAGCGCGCCGGCCCGGGCGAAGAAGGTCGCAGCGGCATCAGACGTCTTTGGCGTCCAGCAGTTGTTCGAGCGCGCCGCGCACGTCAGAGCTCGACCAATCGAAGCCGCCCATCTTATGCGCGACGATCCGGCCATGGCGGTCGATGATAAAAGTCTCCGGCACGCCGCTTACGTTGTAGGCCTCGCTGATCGTGTTGTCCGGGTCCAGCAGCACCCGGAAATGATAGCCATTCTTGTCGACGTAAGATCTGACGGTTTGCTGGCCTTCGCGGTCCTGGCTCACCGCCAGCATCACGAAGTCCTTATTCGACCTGAACTCGTTGTACAGCGTCTCCATCGAGGGCATCTCATCGCGGCACGGCCCGCACCAGGTCGCCCAGACGTTCAGGAAGACCACCTTGCCGCGCAGCGCGGAAAGCGAAACCGTATTTCCGTCCAGGTCTTTCAGCGAGAACGCTGCCGCGAGATCGCCGGCCGCCACCGGCGGAAGCTCGTGGGTTTCGGACTGCAGAGTGTTGACGCCGCGATGAACGAGCGACGGGACCGACAAATACGCGACGCCGATCAGCAGTAGCGCGACCGCAAGCCCCGCCAGCACCTTATCGTTGACCGTCATCATCTTACGCCCTCGCGACCTCCTGAGAATCGATCGCGGGTTCCCGCGCACCGGAAAGAAAGAACGCGGCGGACCCGACCACCATCATCACGATCGCGATCACCTGCGCTTCGCTTAATCCGAACATCACCCGCGGATTGATCCGGACGAACTCGACCATAAACCGGCTTGCTCCGGCGAGAATCAGGTACAGGTAAAAGATGCGACCTTCGACCTGAACTTTCTTGCGCAACGCCCACAGCAGCGAAAACACGCCCATATATAGAATTGTCTCGTAAATCGGCGCGGGATGCACGCGCACGCCGGGATAGAAGCCCGATATCAGGTTGTCGTGGCTGTCGAGCGCGAGCACGGTCTCCGGCCCCCAGCCGACGATCGCCCTGGGATAGGCCATCGCCCACGGCAGCTTGGACGGCAATCCCCAGTCGCCGTCCCCCGCGAGCTGGCATCCGACGCGCCCCAGCGCCTGGCCCAGCGCGAGCGCCGGCGCGCACGCGTCGGCGATCGTCAGCCACGGGATGCGGTAATATCGGGCAACGATATAGCTCGCCAGGATTCCGCCGCCGAATCCGCCGTACCATACGAATCCGGCGCCGGAGAAAATTATGGTCTTGGGGCCGGCGAGGTACTGCGGCAGGTTGTTGGCGACGTACAGGAGCCGCGAGCCGGCGATCCCGCCGATCGCGCCCCACATCACCAGCGTCGAGGCGTACTCGCGCTTGTAGCCGCGGCGCTCGAAATCGTGCGCGATCGCGAAGTCGCCGATAATAAAGCCGAGCGCCATCATCAGGCCGTAGCTGTAGATGGTTAGCGGGCCGATCGTGAACAAAACCGGAAGCATCTGGCTCAGGCAATATAATACGATACGGCGCGATCGAAGACAGCCCCGCGCAAATTACGGCCCCGGCGCCTTGCGGTCGGGGCCTCAACATATGTAGGACGCATTGGTGCGAGCGGTTGTTCAACGCGTGAGCGGCGCAGAGGTCAGCACGGCCGGCAGAACGCTGGGCAGAATCGGGCGCGGTTTCGTGGTGCTGCTCGGGATCGCACGCGACGATACCGAAAGCGACGCCGCCTTCATCGCCGATCGGATAATCGGCCTGCGGGTCTTTGACGACGCGGAGGGCAAGATGAATCTCGCGCTGGGCGCGGTCGGCGGGGAACTGCTGATCGTCTCGCAATTCACCCTGATGGCCGACACCGGGAGCGGGCGGCGTCCCTCGTTCGCCGCCGCCGCCCCGCCCGAGCAGGCGCGCGGACTGTACGAGCATTTTCTCTCGCTCGTTAGAAAGCCAAATGTTAAAGTCGAACAGGGCGAGTTCGGCGCGATGATGGAGCTCACGCTCAACAACCACGGCCCGGTAACGATTATCCTCGACAGCCGCAATCGGTGAGGCGATGGCCCGAGCGGGATTTTACGCCGTCGAAGCGGGGAAAATCTCCTTCCGCCGCGACGGCAACTGGTACAGCGACGACGAGCGGATCGACAATCCGCGTATCGCGCTGCTCTTCAGCCGGAGCATCAGGCGCAATCCCGACGGCAGCTATTTTCTGCAAGTCGCGGAGGAGCGCGCGCCTATAACGGTCGAAGATACTCCCTACGTCGTCAAAGCGATCGAGGGCGACGCGCGATCCGGATTCACGCTGGTGCTGAACGACGAGCAGCGCATCCCGCTCGACCCCGCCGCGCTCGAGGTTGGCGGGCAGAACGTGCTCTACACCCGCGTCAAGGACGGCGCGTTCCGCGCGCGCTTTCTGCGCAGCGCGTACTATCACCTGAGCGATTGTATCGAAGGCGACGAACGCGCCGGCTTCGCGCTCCGGATCGGCGGCAAGCGCTATCCGCTCGGGACGGCTGCGGGCGTGGCAACGGGCAGTGCCACCTGAGTCGCCGCCTGCCGCACCAGCGCTTCACGTAGTGCTGGTGCGGCCCGAGATTCCGCAGAACACCGGCTCGATCGCAAGGCTGGTTGCGGCCACGCGCACGCGCCTGCATCTGGTAGGACCGCTGGGATTCTCGCTGGAGGATCGTTACCTAAAACGGGCCGGCCTCGATTACTGGCCGCTGGTCGATCTGCGGACCTACCCCGGATGGGACGAATTCGCCGCCGCTACGCGGCCGGCGTCGTTCAAATATTTCTCGACGCACGCTACCAAGTCATACCTCGACGCGCGCTACGAGCCCGGCGACATGCTGGTGTTCGGCGGCGAGACCAAGGGGCTGGGCGCAGACTTTCTGCGCGATCGGACGGAATCTTCGTACCGGATTCCGATTTTCGAGCCCGGCGTGCGCAGCCTGAATCTCTCCAACGCGGTGTCGATCGTGGTCTACGAGGCGCTGCGCCAGATGGGCAAGCTCGCCTGAAGTAGGACCGGCGTCCCGCCGGTCATGGTCGCGACTGAGGGTGCATGCACGCGCCATCCGGGCAACCCTCACCCGCGCTCGCGATGCTCGCGCGGCCTCTCCCTGGTCAGGGAGAGGCGTAGGAAAAGAGCGGGCGGGCGCGATTCTCGCGGCCGCCCGTTGGTCTACAGAATGTAGCAGTACGCGCTTACGCGGCTTTCTTCTTTTTCCCGTTGGCGGCTGCTGCGTGGCCTTCCTTGCGCACGATGAAGCGCGTGTCGAGCTGATTCATCTTCTCGACTACGCCGCCATATTCCAGTTCGCTGTACGGCAGCATCGCGGGGCCCGAGAAACCCTGATTGCGAATCTCGGCTGCCTTCTGCGAGACGTTGTTGCGCACCCAGTCCCAGAAGGGGTGGTCGAACAGGTCGACCGGCTCGGTGAACTTGCCTTCATGCACGCAGAATGCGGCCGCGGTCACGATCGCCGGTCCGTCGAAGAATGAGATGATGGAGTTCAGCTTGACGGGCATCAGGG
>Ga0209517_10010752_pt1 | contig 10096 bp, 8 predicted proteins | sample PeaSoiMetSII2010_FD_187695 | JGI IMG/M metagenome (GOLD analysis project Ga0209517, IMG submission 187695) | Peat soil microbial communities from Weissenstadt, Germany - SII-2010 (SPAdes) (version 2) | ecosystem: Environmental > Terrestrial > Soil > Wetlands > Peat | place: Germany: Weissenstadt... | reverse complement strand
CGAGGTTGGTCAGACTCACGTTGCCGCGCTGACGGGGAAGACTGGACTCGATGCGGTTGTACTGCGCCTCGGTAATCTCCATAAATGGAGAATACCACGAATTTCTATTTAGTGTTAACACGCCCTAGCATTTGTGGCACCAGATTCTACGTGGGTCGGCGGCTAGCGATAAATTCCTCAACGTGTTCGATAGTGACCTCAACAGTTCGATTTCCCTGACGCTTGTAGAGAACGAAGTGGCCCTTGGCTTTTCCTCTCAAGCAAGAATGACAGCTTACTTCTGGCGGAGACTTCTGCTCGTACGATGCTCTTGCCATCGATATTAAGAGCCAGCAGTCTGACGTAGTCATTAACTGCGTGCCCTTCGTAGAAACGGTCTGCAACGAAGTCTCTGAAGCTGAGTTCCCAGTTGTCGATATTGCGTTTCTCCGCTTTCAGGAAGAGCAGGTCATTGTCGATACCCAAAGGTACACCGGCATTGTCTATACCGTAAGTGTCAGAGGAAACACACGGTTGACAGGTTGAATCCACAGCAGCGTGACTTCGCCACTTCACCACTTCACCAGCAAATTCTCAGGCAGCGGAACCCTGATTTCTCCGATTATCCCCATCCCAACGGTTCGGGAAACCAGAAAACCGACTTTCGTTCCAGCAGGATTAATTTCCGTTTGTGTGTGATCCGTGCACAATCGCCAGAGTGACCTAGAGGGAACAATGTCCGCTTTGCCAACTATATGACCGCTAGTATGCAGGTGGGGGTTTTGCAAGCCTCCGTTGATGAACGGCGTGCTGCGTGCGCTTCACTCCCAGTTGCTTTGGGTCAAGGCCTTGATTATGCTGACTGTCGTTCGTCGAGACATCTGAAAGCTTAGCGCGACCGGTGTTCAATCGTGACCAGCCCACTTGGTCTGCAGACTCGGCGGCTGCATTAAGGTCTGCATCACCACGCAATACTGTTCCGTTTTCTCCTGCAATGCGCGCAGTTGTTCCGGTGTTGCCTTAGGCGCAGCAACATCAAAATGAAGATGAATACTTTCAAAGCCTACCGGGACGTCTTTTGATATGCCGAGGGTACCTCGGAGATCCAAGTCTCCCTCCACCGTTACCTCAATGCGTTCGGTCGGTATGCCCATTGCCGCGGCCACCATCTGACAGGTGATCTGTGCGCAAGCTGCCAAAGCCCCAAGCAAAAGGTCACCGGAACAGGCGCCGGCACCGGCGCCTCCGACTCCCTTGTGCGCCTCGGCCTGGTAGATGGCACGTCCGATATCGATCGAACACGCCACCGGAACATCGGTCTGTCCACCTTTCGCACGGATTTTGATTTTCGAGGCATTTGGGTCATTGCGGTATTGCTCTTTGAACGGCTTCTGAAGCGATCGAATATCCATGGCGACCTCCTTCTTTTTGTATCACAGCCAGGACTCGCAGACCGAGACGCTTTGGCCATGCCGTCTTGAAGCCGCTCCATCTGCATGCTAGCATCTGTGCACGTCCCATGCCCAAATTCGTCATCGAACGCGAAGTCCCGGGAGCCGGTGGTCTATCCGAGGCCCAATTGCGGGAAATCTCTCAGAAGTCGGTCAGTGTTCTGAAAGCAATGGGTCCCGAGATCCAGTGGCTACATAGCTACGTAACCGGCGACAAGGTGTACTGCATATACCTCGCCCCGGATGAAGCAACCATCCAAGAACACGCCAGGCGCGTGGGCATTCCTGCCAACCGCATCTCCGCTGTGCGGCGACTTCTCGACCCGACAATGGCTGGATAAGCGCGGGTTGAACACTTCGAGTTGGCGGGTTTCTTTCGCCATCAGCGCCAGCTCGACCAGACTTACGCACCACTAACACAAGGGAGATGAAGTCTCGGGCATCAGCACCTCTTCAATAGCCTTCTCGACCGGCAAAGCCCAACCTGCTAACCAGGCCTGCGTACCTACCGTGTCGGTCAACGCCTCCCGCGCCGGTTGCAGACTTACTTGCAGTTTGGCTTGTTCCGCCGGCGTGAGCGGAGCGCCAATGCTTTGGCGCAACGCAGCCGCGGCACCTGCCAACCGCAGCGAACGCTCTGCATCGAGTTGAGCAGCCGCTAAATACGCGACGCACTCCAGCAGGCGCGCAACTCCGCGCTTATGGTCTAACTCCTGGAAAAGCTTTATGCTTTCGCCGTAGAGTGAGCGCGCATTGGAATAATTTCCCTGTTCCCTCGCTAGGCTCCCCAGGTCAGCGAGCGTGCCAGCAATGCCCCAGCGGTCACTGAGTTCCCGAAAGATTCCCAGGCCTTGTTCATACAATGTCCGCGCAACGGCGGTATCACCATGATCACGTGCGACATCCCCCTGGTAGTTTAGCGACCAGGCGACGCCTGTCCGATCTCCTAGTCCCTGGAAGATCGAAAGACATTCCACGTGCAGGGCGTTGGCGCGGTCATAGTCTCCCTGCATCTTGAGGACATTGGCCAGGTTACTGAGAGCCCGAGCGACGGCCTTCTGGTCGCCAAGTTCTCTCCACAACCCAAGAGTTGCTTCGAACAAGATATGCGCCCTTGCGACATCACTCCGGTCGCGAGCGAAGACGGCAAGCGCGTTTAGAGAGACGGCGACACCCTTTTTGTCACCCAACTGAAGAGCGATGTCTTGACTTTCGTTGATAAGCATATCCGCCGAGGCGTAATCTCCCTGCTCGCCGGCGAGCACTCCAGCGGCAAAGAGCGCGCGTGCCCGTGCCTTTGTGGGACCCGCTGCTCCTGCAAGTTTCAGCAGTTTGTTTAGTTGGTCCCTGCCTTCGGCGAGATACTCGCGAATCTCCCAAAACCGAAACAGCGCTGTCCCGAGCCGCAGGCCCCACTCCGCATCTCCGGTTTCTGTAAGCCACTCCAGGCCCGCGCGGAAATTGTCATGTTCGCGCACGAAGCGTTCCGACCATTCGGTGCCTTCCGCTCCGCACTGCTCTGTAGCCTCTTCTTCTGCCAGCACCAAGCAGTAGGCGGCATGGGCCCGCTTCGTCAGGGCCCCCTCCCCGCTTGCCTCCAGTTTTTCCAGAGCGTACTCGCGAATCGTCTCCAGCATCACGAACCGCGATTCACCCTTCGGCTCGACCTCCTGCGCCAGGCTTTTGTCCACCAGGGATGCCATACCGTCGAGCAGGTCCAAGTCGAGATCGCCTTTAGTGTTGCACACAGCTTCAGCGCCTTCCAGTGTGCATCCGCCCACGAACACCGATAATCTTCGGAAAAGCTTCTGTTCGGCGGCGGTCAGGAGATCGTAGCTCCAATCGATGGCAGCGCGAAGCGTCTGCTGCCGCCGCGGCATATCCCGCGCGCCGCCTGTCAAAAGCTGCAACCGGCTCGCCAGTCGCGTCAACATCAAAGAGGGCGAAAGGACTTTGACCCGGGCGGCTGCCAACTCGATCGCAAGAGGCAGGCCATCCAGCCGAGCGCAAATCTCGGCGACGGTGGCCGCATTTTCTCGGTTTAGTTCAAAATCTGGCTTCACAGCGCCGGCGCGTTGGACGAACAGCGCAACCGCGGGGCACTGTGACAGGATCGCCACTGAGGGCTTGGACCGCAAATCCGGCAGCGCAAGCGGCGACACCGGAAATTCATGTTCCCCGTAGACGTGCAGCGCTGCGCGACTCGTTACCAGGATTTTAAGATTGGGACCCACAGCCAGGAGCTCTGCCACGGTAGGTGCCGCCTGAACCAGATGCTCGAAGTTGTCCAGCACGAGCAACATTGGTGCGCTCAATGAATCTTGTAAGTTCCCCTGGAGCATTTCGAGCGGCGACTGCCCTCCCGCCTCCCGGATCCCTAACGTCTGAACGATCACGGAGGCGATTAAGCCCGGATCGTTTAGCGAGGCCAGCGGAACAAAATGAGTGCCACCTGGAAAGCGCTCAACAAGGCCACTCGCCACCTGCACCGCGAGGCGTGTTTTGCCGATCCCGCCTGGACCCGTAACCGTGACCATGCGCACATCCTGACGCAGGAGGAGTTCTTTGGCGGCAGCTACTTCCTTCTCCCGCCCCACAAACCCGGTCCGCTGCGCAGGAAGATTGGCCGGGCGGGTTTCCGCCTGCTTAACCGGCTTCTCCCAGAAGCGGTCGCGTATGGCTGCAAGTTCCCGTGCGAGATCTCGGGTGGAGACGTAGCGCTTATCGGGCTCTTTCGTCAGGCACCTTTCGATAGCCCAACACAGCGGAGCGGGGGCGTCTCGGTTTTGCAGTCCGATCGGTTCGACCCCTTCTCGAAGGATAGCCACCAACGTCTCCGCTGCCGTCTGTCTCTCAAAGGCGCGTTTCCCGGTTACCATCTCGTAGAGCACCAAGCCGAACGAAAACTGGTCAGACCGGAAATCCACCCCCTGACCGCCGGCTTGCTCCGGTGACATATATCCCACGGTTCCTAGAACCAGACCGGATGGCGTCGCGGACGTAGAGCACAGACCTGGCGGCTCTCCACCGGGCGACGCAAGCTTCGCAACTCCAAAGTCGAGGATTTTGACCAATCCATCGTGAGAAACCATCAGGTTCTCGGGCTTTAGGTCCCTGTGCGCGATGCCCGCCTCATGCGCTTTGGCCAGCCCTTCGGCGACTTGCGCCGCGATTTCAATTGTTTTTCGTATTGGCAGCCATCCGGAGACAAGTAGCTCGCGCAGCGTCTTCCCCTGTACCAACTCCATCGCAATGTAGTGAGTGGAACCGTCATGTCCGAGTTCGTAGATGGTAATGATATTAGGGTGGTTGAGAGCAGATGCCGAGCGTGCTTCCTGCGCGAAGCGCTGCAGCCGACCACTGTCTGCGGAGAATGCGGCGGGCAGAATCTTGATCGCAACCATGCGATCTAACCGCGCATCCCGCGCCCGGTATACCTCGCCCATCCCGCCGGCGCCCAGCAGTTCGATAATCTCGTACGGTCCGAGCTTCGTGCCAGAGGCGAGGGTGCGGGGTGGGGCCAGTCGCAGAACATCCGGCGCGGCTGCACACAGAAACTGGCTTCCGGCCTCCTCGTGGGAAGCGATCAAAGACTCCACTTCGCTGCGCAGATCGGCATCTGAACCACCCGCCGACTCAAGATAGGCTTGCCGTTCCTCGGCAGCCAGGCGCAGCGCTTGCTCCAGGATTTCTTTGGTCCGTTCCCAGCGTTCCGAACTCATGTCCTGGGTCTCCGGGAAATCTCCCGATGCAGCCAGGCACGGGCCGCAGTCCAGTCGCGCTGCACGGTCGCGGTCGCAATCCCCATCACCTCGGAGGTTTCCTCCAACGAAAGGCCAGCAAAGAAACGCAACTCCACTACGCGGCTCTGCCGCGGATCGACTTCAGCAAGGGTATTGAGGGCATCATCGACCGCGACGACGTCCACATCTTTGCGCTGGGGCAGGGCCACGGCATCGTCCAGTGTGAGCATGCAGACGCCGCTGCCACGTTTGGAGGCGCGACGGCGGCGAGCGTAGTCCACCAGGATCTGGCGCATAAGTTGGGCTGCGATTGCGAAAAAATGGGTGCGGCTCTCCCACTGCGGGAGGTTCTGCCCAACCAGCCGAAAATAAGCCTCATGCACTAGCGCTGTGCTCTGCAGAGTGTGGTCGGGACGCTCCTTTCGCAGTTCGCAGCGCGCTAGGCGACGCAGTTCTTTGTAAACAACTGGCACCAAAGCATCGAGCGCGGCGCGGTCACCACCCTGCCAGCCGTGCAAAAGGTTCGTAATCTCATTGGTAGAGTTCTGCCCCACAAAGAGGCCCCAAGGGGAAGCGTTTCCGAGCTAGCGTAGCCATGTCCGCGTCGGATGTCAACCTGAGGTCACAGAGGTCCTGCCGAGCAAGCGATTATGCTTTGAGGAAAAGAATTTTCAACCCATGATCAAATTTGCCCGGCCATTGCGCTGTTAGAGATAGAGCACAAGAAGTTCCCATTGGGAAAATCTTCAATTTGCGCTCAAAAAAGGAGAACGAAATGAAAACCAAAGCGTTTATCACGACGTATGTGCTGTTTGTTGCCGTCCTGGCACTTTCGTCCTTTGCCTTGGCGCAGCATGAAATGCAACAAGACTCTACATCCAACTCGTCCACTCTCGTTCAACTCGTTCGCGCCGCCACGCAGCAGTACATCAACGTCAATGCCGCCACCGCGGCCGGCTACGCGCCTTTCCTCGGCTGCGTTAGCGGTCCGGACCACGGTGCCATGGGCGTGCACTACGTCAACGGCGCGCTGCTCAGCGCGGGCGAGATTGATGCCTCACACCCGCAAGCCCTGATCTACGAGCCATCCAACGGCGCCATGCGACTGGTGGGCGTCGAGTTCATAGTCTTTGCCGATCCTTGGCTGAAGAGTCATAACAACAATCCTCCGGTGCTGGAGGGCCAAGTCTTCCAATTCGTCGATAGCCCAAACCGCTTTAACATACCTGCGTTCTTTGAGCTGCACGTCTGGGCCTGGAGGGCAAACCCTCAGGGTGCCTACGTGGACTGGAACAATAAGGTGACTTGCACAGGTGAGTAGATTGGCAGGGAGACCTCTGCTCACATTGCCTGTCTTCCTGTAAGCCGGACACCTAACAACGTTACCAATGCATGGTGAACGGCGCCGCGCGAGAGAACAAGGAAGAGAGATCGTGAGGCGCGGTCACCACCCTGCCAGCCGTGCAAAAGGTTCGTAATCTCATTGGTAGAGTTCTGCCCCACAAAGAGGCCCCAAGGAGAAGCGTTTGCGAGGTAGCGTAGCCATGTCCGCGTCGGATGTCAACCTGAGGTCACAGAGGTCACGGAGGTCCTGCCGAGCAAGCGATTATGCTTTGAGGAAAAGAATTTTCAACCCATGATCAAATTTGCCCGGCCATTGCGCTGTTAGAGATAGAGCACAAGAAGTTCCCATTGGGAAAATCTTCAATTTGCGCTCAAAATAAGGAGAATGACAACTTCCCGCAATCTAACTTCCCAAGAGCCGGGATGCCTGATTTTGAGCGCATTTGCACATCGCACGTTGAACGCCAGAACCTCACCACGAGGATGCAGATTCGCAGACTGACGCGGCTCACCAATGCGTTCTCGAAAAAGTGGGAGAACCTGCAAGCATCTATCGCGTTGCATTTTGCGTATTACAATTACTGCCGCATCCATCAATCTCTCCGCGTCACTCCGGCGATGGAAGCGGGCCTCACCGATCACGTTTGGGAGTTGAAAGAACTGCTAGCCGCATGAAACAGGGACGAGGGAAACGCCAGTTCCCTTTTAGTCCTTGTCGGCATTCTTGGACTTGCGCGAAGGTAGCGGCCTTCGGCTGCTTCTTCGCTTTTATCCTCGGCTTTGGAGCCTGTAATATCGTCTTCGCAAATCGTTCAAAGTTTGCGAATGCTTCCGGGCCTTCGATGTATTCAGATTTCATTGGTTACTCAGTAATAAAAAGGCATGAAAGTTGGAGGAGCTGAACAAGGGCGCGACCCAGCAAACAAGTTCGTAATATCCTTATTCGGCTGGACGTATTTTTTCCCACTCCTTTCAAAAAAAAGATAGACCTCAGAGCTAACTTCTGCTGCTGAGTTCTTAGTATGGCGCAGCGTGATTTCTCTAGATTCATGTGGTTTCAATCGAAATATATTCAGATAAAAGATGTTATCGCCGCACTTGAATCCCTTGATGTCAGCAAGAGTTAAGCCATTGACTTTTTTGCCCGGCTCAAGAGCATATCGGCTGTCGGGATCAATATCGATGACAAACTCATCTATTGGCGTATCGTGCGAATCAATGCTGACGTTCATGTCATATACCTCGATCGGTTTTTCATTTGTTATGGTCAAGTAGTATGTTTCGCCTGCTGTGACTGGATTCTGAGTGAACAGTAATTCACTGCGTGAAACCCTTACTGTTGGCCAAGTTAACTTCCAAAGACCAAGGCACGGTAAAGCAATCACAGTCTCAAATATTACAACTCTAGCCGCAGTTTTCCACCATTTGTTGGTTTTAAGTAATCCATGGAAGATGACAATGATATTAAATCCTATTGCGCCAATCCCAATCAGCACGGGAACCGAAAACTCGGGAGAGGAAATTGCGACAACAGCAGCCCAGGCCGTCACGCTGGCACCCCACGAAACTCCAACCCATAGAGTCTTCCACTCCTTTGCGTGGGAATCACTCGGCATTGATACGCTATCCCTCTTGACCATTGCGGCTTCCGCACGGGCTTTGGCCTCCGGATGTCTATGCCAATATCTTTGGCTGTGGCCGTCGAGGTTCGGCATTGGCAACCTTGCCCCCAGCAATATCGCGATGCCGAGACAGAGCAACCAATCCCGTTCGTCGCCGTATTCCATGGGGCGCCTCGACAAGTATCACGAGACCAGTGTTTCCCGTTTGACACACATGTGTGCCTAGAGAGCAGTAGCCCTGTCACGGCAAGCACGGCGATTGCCAAGCGCAGCGACCGGCCAGCAGCGTTCAACGCACATTTCGGCCAGTACCGAAAGCCGCGCTGCGAGCAGTCAAGGATGTCAAAGGAGGCGGTCACACTGGTGGAATGGTGGGCGGAATGGTCGCGACCACCATTGTGTTCTTTCCCGCAGCGCCGTTTTTCCTGTTTATGCACGGCAAGGACATTAGCATTCCGAAGGGCACCGAGATCACCGCGTATGTGAACGGAGACATGAAACTGGACATCGCGAAATTTCAGCCTGCTGCCCCGGCTAATACGCCAGCACTAAAAAGTGCAGCGGCGAGCAACGCCAGTGAAAACGTGAGCTTTCTGTCTGCGAAACTGCACCTAGAGTCCGATCCGTCAGGTGCTGACATTGAAGTCGACGGCAGTTTCGTCGGCAACACGCCTTCCGATGTTCAGGTCACGGAGGGCGAGCACACTGTCTCGGTGAAGAAGACGGGCTTCAAGGACTGGGAGCGAAAGTTGAAGATCAGTGGCGGGAGCAGCGTGCACCTTAATGCTGAGTTGGAAAAAGTGGCGAACCAATAGCTTCCATAGCCGCCCATTCCCCCTTTAACTGTTGCAAAATCGCGATAGCACTCATCGACCGGCCGGTTCTGAGTGTAAACGCCTGGTTACAACAGTTATCGCGACTTGGCTACCGGCGTGATGAAAAAAGGCCGCCCAGACATTGGGCGGCTTGGCATTTGTTTCGACTCGTTTTATGCGTTCGGACGAGTCGATTTGGCTTTGTTCGGAAGAATTAACGGTCGAAACTATTTCCCCTTATAAGTCTTGGGGCTACCGAGACCGCTACAGAAATCCCAGCCAGAGGATGCAAAATACCCCATATACCGGCCGCACGAACCCAGAGTGATGTCGGTGAAATCCGCCTTTGCGTCCCCGTATAACTGGGTGAGTTCGGCGTTACTGGAGGCAGAGAAGCTGCCTGCCGCATTGACGATACCAGCCCACATAGGCGAGGCAACGCTGGTGCCGCCAACCACAAACCAAACTGGTGCACCGTACGTCAACGAATCGAAAACCCAGACACCGGTGTACGGGTTGGCGTCCGCGGCAATATCGGGAGTGCCGCGCTGGGTGCCCACGATAGTCGCGATGCCGTCCTGGTAACTTGGCCGGGATTCATAAGCGCTCGGACCGCCGCCCGTCGGTTGCCAGACATCTTCCCGAATGAGGTTGCCGGTGATGGGGTTCGTGCTGAGACTGGTGCCGCCCACGGCAACAACGTTGGGAGAGGAGCTGGGATAGCTAACCCCGGGAGAATCGCCCGCTGAAGCAAAGTAAACCACACCGGGGGTTGTGAAAACGGGGTCGGCGGCCGTTTCGGCCGGAAACTCGCCGGAGCCCCAGCTCATGGATACTTCACCGCCCCCTTTTGATTGCACGATATTGCTGGCAACAGTCACGGCACAATATAAATCGAGGAGGCTATTGGACTGAGCTTCCACCAGAAAGAGTGTGGCCTCGGGGGCCATGGCGTGAGCCCACTCGATATCCAGCGATTCCTCGACGTCCCAGCCCGTACCCTGAGCGGACGGGGGCTGGGTGGCAGGTCCGGTGCACGAACCCGGTGGGAGTGCACCGGACGGCGCATACACGACCACGAAACTGCTAGGGTTTATTGCCGCTACTCCGAATTGGGCCGAAAAGAACGCCAGATCCGCATA
>Ga0209517_10010751_pt1 | contig 10098 bp, 7 predicted proteins | sample PeaSoiMetSII2010_FD_187695 | JGI IMG/M metagenome (GOLD analysis project Ga0209517, IMG submission 187695) | Peat soil microbial communities from Weissenstadt, Germany - SII-2010 (SPAdes) (version 2) | ecosystem: Environmental > Terrestrial > Soil > Wetlands > Peat | place: Germany: Weissenstadt... | reverse complement strand
CCTGCTCCGGGCTGTAGTCGAAAAACTTCGCCATCGCGTCTCCTCCCTCGTGCAGTATAAGACGCGCGTCAACCCCAAGTTCTCACACAGACTCTCTAGCCCCTGAATTACCTAGCGTAATGGACCGAGCCTCGCCTACAACAGAAGTCCAGTGGCGGCATTCCCCTTCGGTGGTGCTAAAGTTCGCGAGATTCGGCGTGGATGGGCTTCTTTCAAGCGGAGAATCTCCGGAAGGCGGGGAAGTTGTCGCGACTACAGGGTCTTGTCTCCCCGCCTTCCGGAGCTAAATCAAACGAGGTTAGGACTCCAAGATACAGTCGCCTGGGCGGCAGCTGAATTTCGTAACCACGCGCAGCAGACCAAGCCCAGTCAGGCTAGGCTTCACGTACTTTTTCATTTGTGTCTCCTTTTTACCGTGATCTGAGCGGATCGGTCCGTTTTGCTGACTTCCCGAAACTCGATCCGTTCATGAATCGATGGCCCCCCAGCCACCCCGTCAACAACTGGCGCGATGACCAATCGTCTATTGACGGGCAACTGGGATGCCACAGAGGCAAAGAAGTGTACGAGCTAGCCGTTGATAACTGGCCTGTTATCTTGCGACTGTGGTCAGTCCTGGCAATGACATGACCCTTCGGACCAAGCATTTGCGTCGTAGGGGAAATCCTCTTCTCTGTACCACACAACAACGTCGTACGTTCAGGAGAGTCGGCGTTGGCTTCTTTCATACCTTATTTGGATGGCAGACCGTCGGGAATGTTTCAAGCTGTTCTGGCGTGAAAGAGTCGAGCGTAGGACGTGATGGACGTTAGCTGCTTCAGATTTTCAGGCCTAGACGGAATTCTTGCGCGCTTTCTGTGGTGTCGGTTGTAACTGTTTAGTGGGTGTTGCTCTTTGCGAGGATTGAATGGCTTAGGGGGGCCGAGTTTTTCGATTCTCGTTGGCCGACGAAATCTTGACGTCACACTGCATGTTTTCCACAGTCATCACATTTTTCCACAGCCTGAACGATCGATTCCCTTTGCCCTCCCGTTCGGGGTGTCCTAAGATAAAACCGCACTTTCAAAGGAGGCAGGCGAAGATTGAGGAGGTAAATCTAGATGGCCCAGCCACAAGTGAATCGAATCACCTGTAGTGAATGCAACGGTTGGTATGTTTCGGAACGTGAATTGCGCGACCACATACACACGGCTCATCGCAGGTTAGTCCTCGAACAAAGTACTTTCCAGCAGGGTGGTACACAACCAGATAACTTTAAAAATCAACTTGGTATGTCAAAGGAAGAATGGGCCAAACTTTCTGGACAGTTAAGGAATCGAGTCCAAGCCCGCTTCAACCAGGAAGAGTTAGAAGCCATTGATCGATTCATACTGCTTGCCAGTCAGGGCTCGGTCTTCGATCATGTGCGCCGATAGTGCCGACTCACAAAGTTTCTTGTTGACCGAACACCGCACACGAGACCGAGCTTGCCCAGCTCGGGTACGACGCCGACGACGTAGCGTAAGTTTACGCTCGCTTGGGAGTTAAAGATAAGGCGTCTGGGAAAAGTAGCCACGCTGGGATCAAGAAGCTGTTGCGGGGTCCTTATGTCAAGCCCAACCCGATTCTTAGCCTTCGTGATCGCATCGTGAACTTCGGTGGATGGCCCGGCTTGACCAAATGATAGTCCACCGGCCGTAGTTACTCACTGCGTGCGCCGCGTCAACCCGATGCTCGGCGGCAGCCATCCTCAATTGTTCCAGTGGGTCCAAGTCGGTGGTCTCGGTTTTGCAGGGGCGGATTTGCGCCGCCCTCTTTCCTTGGCCGATCTCCCTGGGAACTTATTCCCCGTACTCTTCAACCTCTCCCCGCCATTACTGATCCATCACCACCAGCGTCGGATTCGTATTCCCCGACGTGTAGTCGAAGGTGACCACTTTTCCAGGGAATATAATGTAGGTCAGTCTTTGCGTCATCCCGCTCACCGGCGTCACCACCCGCCCGTTCGAGGACACCGTATATGTTCCCGCGATCGCATTCCCGAGGGACAGAAACCCGCTCTCGTTAATGTCAAACGTACCGGTTACGTTTCCCGCTCCGTCGTACGTCGCTACGCCGGCGGTTAACGCACTCGCGGTCACCACCGGGTCGACCGTCGCAAACGCGTACCTGCCCGTGAGCGACGCATTTGTGAACGGTCCGCCCGTTTGCGGCTCCGCGTCGCCTGTCATCACGTGAGTGTCAGTGGAAATGGCGTATGCCTCGTTCTGGTTCACCAAATACATCACCAGCGCGGGCGTCGCGCCTCCCATGTTCGTCACTTGCACCCGCCCGTCGGCCGCCACACTGTAGGTCCCCGCCGCCGTTTGCGTGCTCGCCATTCCCCCGCTGTTCTGGTCCCCGGAGAACGTGAAACTGCCAACGCCATCCGTTGTTAATACTCCGGCTTCCACACGACTTGCGGCGCCAGCTTCCGTTCCCGTCTGCCCGCTTGCAAATAGCAAGGTCGCGCCGTTCAGCGATGAATTCCCGTAAGGTGCCCCTTTCTGCAGTCCCGCAAAGCCGGCGAATAACGTGTTCGTCGCGCTCTGCGCATCGCTGCTCATCAGCAGCAGTGTCTTGGCATACAAAACCTCTACGATCACGTTGATCGTTGGTGCCCCAGGCGGCGTGAACGACAATGTCCCTCGCCCGTTCGTCCCGATATTGTAGGTGCCCGCCGTAAACGTGATCGGCATCGCGGGATACCCCGGGTTGCCGGGATCGACGGTTCCGTTGACATTGATGTCTCCCGAGCCTGTCACCGTCGTCGTTCCGTCCAGGTTCAGCGCTCCGACTGCCGCGTAGAATCCTCCTCCCGCCGCTGCCGTTAATGGCGACTTCACCCGGAACGCGTAGTTACCGCTCACCGAGGCATTCGAAAAGTCGGACGGGTTTTGGATTAAGATCGCCCCTGCCGTGTTCGCGCCCGTCGTGTCAAATTCAATAATGCGTCCGCTCGCCGCCACCCCCACTGTGATAATTGAAACCGCGAAGCGGAACACTCGTGTCACTCCTCCACCCACCAGCGTCAGGCATCCTCTGCGGTCCGATCCGATGGCGTACGAGCTGCTTGCCGTCGTCACCGGCAGATTCGTTTGCACGCCACTCGGCCCGCTGCTGTTGATGTCCTCCACGCCTGCGGTGATGTTCCCGGCCCCGTCCGTCGTAAAGGACGCCAGCATCCCTACTGGCCCGCTCCCGTCAAATCCTGTCAGCTGTGTGGCGTACTGTCCTGTCAGCAGACTTTCACTTCCGGATCCGCAGGCTGTCGCCGTGGTTACCGTCAGGCTCAGCGGTTGCATCGCCGTCTGTGGCGTGGGGGCACTCGAATCCACCAACTGCACCGTGAAACTGCTCGATCCTACCGCCGCAAGTGGAGGTGTTCCCGTAATCGCCCCGGTGCTCGGGTCGAGCGACAATCCCGTCGGCAATGTCCCGGATGCCAGACTCCACGTCACCGGCAAAGTTCCCCCGATGAAATGCACCGTCTGGTTGTAGCTCTCCCCTTCCATCGGGTTCAGCAAGCTGGTCGTCGTGATCGAGAGCGTCCCTCCGTCGATCGTCAAGGCCAGCGCCTTCGTAGCCAACTGTTGCGGCAAACTGGAATCCGCCGCCTGAAACGTCAGGCTGACTACGCCCGATTCGGTCGGCGTACCCGTGATCGCTCCGGTGCTCGCGTTCAAACTCAGTCCGGTCGGCAATGTTCCTACGGTCACGCTCCAAAGGATCGGCGCAACTCCGCCCGTGCTCTGTAGAGTCGCGGTGTAAGCCGCGTTCACGTTGCCATTCGTTAGGGAAGTGTTCGTGATCATTAGCGTCGTCGCCGCGCCCACGGTAATGCTCAAGGGCTGCGTCGCTGACTGTGCCGGGGTGCTCCCGTCCGTCACCTTAGCCGTGAAGGATGATGGCCCCGTCGGTCCCGTCGGCGTTCCCGCAATAGCCCCCGTGCTGCTGATCAAACTCAGCCCGGCCGGTAATGTTCCCGCGCTCACACTAAACGACAGCGGCGCGAATCCCGTGGCGTGGATCGCCTGGTTGTATGCCGAACCTTCCACCGCTGCGGGCAGGGAAATCGTCGTAATCGTCGGTGGGGCTGGTGGATTGGACCCGCTGCCTCCGCACCCGCTCAAGGCCATGCCAATTCCAACCGCTAGCACACCCAATAATTTAGTTCTGGCTGACATCGCGACGTTCACCTCCGTTACTTGACGGAATTCCTTAAGACTGATTCGCTTTAAAGCAGGGAAGGACACGTCCTGGCATCTCCCCTTTTGGTAATCGCTTCCCTCGCAGCGTTCCTAATGTACCGCCTTCTAGGGGTATGGGGTGAGCCCCTAATGCAAGGGTCAAATCTCGTCATGTTGACAGCAAAGAGAACGTCCGCAGGTAAGAGATATTGAGCGACGATCGTTTTCAGGGAAGAGCCTCGGAGTACCGGATGAAACTGCTTCCAGAGAGCTTTTGGATTTGCGCGATGAAGGTTTCAACCCTCGTCACTTTCTTGCTCTGGATATCGTGCGCAAGCACTATGCTCTGCTCTTGGGTCATGATCTGTTCCATTGCACGGTTGACCCAACAGTCTTGGTACTTAGGATCCCAGTCACTGCTGTCCACGTTCCACAAGACCACGCGGTAGCCGAGTTCTTGCGCAAGCTGGTCAACTAGGGCATTGTGTTCGCCGTACGGTGGGCGAAGAATCTTGAAGCCTTTGTTCGCGTCGCCAATCAGCTGCTCCGTTTTTGAGATTTCTTCGCGAATCTGATCCTCTGCTAACTCCATCATACGGGGACGCGAATAAGTATGGTTGCCAATCTGGTGGCCTTCAGCAGCAGCACGGTGGATCAGTTCCTGCCCGAGCGACGTTTCGAGTTTTTTGCCTATCACAAAGAAAGTTGCCTGGATACCGGACTGCTTGAGCTCATCTAGCAGCTGCGGGATGTTGATCGGATGTGGGCCGTCATCGAAGGTCAGATGGATTCTCTGTTGACTCAATCCTCCGACTAGCTGGACGGGAAAGCGATTGTCCCGTGGATGGCGTTGGTTCACTCCGGCGCCGAGGTGGAGTACTTCCGCCCAATCGCCCTTTCGGACTGCTGGTGCCAAGCGAGAAATGAGTTGAGAAACGCTTTCAAAAAGCAGACCGGCCCATCATTCCTCCGTTCGCCAGTCTCCCCATGGAGCGCGATACGCGAAAATAGCGGTTCCCGTCCACTTCCCTGGTACGGGCGTACCGCCGCCACCGCTGCGAATCGAGCGCTATTGGTTGAGTTCGGGCTTCTTAGAAGCACGAACTGTAGGGGCCGAGTGGCTGCGCGGCGTCGCACACCTCGTCCATGGGATACCCGAATTAGTGCTACAGTTCCGCCAAACCGGCGCGAAGTGGATGCGCTACGTCTTTCGAGCGTGGCGCAGCGAGACTCGCGAGTGGGTTAGCTTTCTCATGCATTCGAAGACCACCTGCTGATGCTCGAGATCTGGAACCTCCGATTCGCGCCGCATCACCCGCAGACGAACGGGAAGATCGAGCGGTTCCACGAAACACGGAATGCATAGCCCAACTGGCTGGCGTATACAAGCGCTGAGTATTTGCGTTAGGCGTTGGAAGAAAGTATCGAGTCTTGCAATCAACGGCGCTAACACGAAGGAATTGGAAACATGGCGCCGGCAAAAGGGTTTTGAGGGCGACCGGAAGAAAACCTGAAGCGCAAGGAGGAACAAGAACGGTTGGCACTTTACGATCGATTTCGAGACAGCCTCAATCAAAAGACCGGTCGTTACCTCTTTCTTGGCCTGTCCCCTTCCCTGTACCTACCCTGCTCCCCAGACCAGTCGATTCCCACAGACATCCAGACCTAAACTGCCACACTTGAGGCCGCGTCCCCGCCCACGAGCTGATACGTGTAGTCAATCTTGGAACTCGGTATAAGACAGGCGCGAGAAGAACGCACGGAGGTTACCGTTTTGTTGAGGGATAGGACTTTGGGTGCGGCGATCTCGGTCGCGCTACTTTTGATGCTAGGTGCATCTGTTCAGTCCCAAGCGACCTCCATCGTGCGGAACAACTCTGCGACTTCCAGCACGTCGAACACGTCCGGGGGGGCAGGGATTGCACTGGTGCAATCCGTCAGTCTGGATGCTAGCAATTCAAACTGGGCTACTCTTGCGTTCGGCTCAAACAATGCTGCGGGGAACTTCATCGCGGTCGTTATTCAAGGGGGTCAACCGGGCGAAGGGTTCGCTGTCACGGACTCACAAGGAAACACGTACCAGCAAGCGATTCAGACGAATGAGGATACGGCTGGCGATACAATCGCCATCTACTATGCGATGAACGTAGCAGGTGGGGCGAATACGGTTGAGGTATTTCAAACAGTTCTTGGTTCATTCCGTTTCGCGATTCTAGAGTATTCGGGAGTCGCAAAGACGAACGCTCTGGACGTAGCTGCAGCCGCGCAAGGGGCCAGCGCTTTTCCCAACAGTGGCAGTGTCACGACGACCGCGAATGGGGATTTACTGTTGGGGGGAATGATGACAGCCGGTGGGCAATCCTACATTGCAGGCACCGGTTATACAATTGAACAGAATGTGTCCGCTTCACCCAACACGAAACTGATTGCTGAAGACCAGACACACGCAACTGCTGGGGCGAGCTCGGCGGGCGCTTCCCTAGGCGCGACGGACCTCTGGGCTGCGGTCTTGGCGGCGTTCAAGGCGGAGGCCAGCGGCAGTAGTGGCGCCAGCGGCTCGGGAAGCTCACCTTCGGCCAACCAAGGTCAACTATCGGCAAGTACAGTGACTCTCAACTTCGGGAACGTGAATATCGGCAGCAGTAGCTCGCAGACGGTTACCCTATCCAACTCAGGTAACGCCAATGTCACGATCTCCAAGGTCAGTATTTTCGGTGCGGGCATAGGTGCTAGCGGCATATACGTTGGGCTCGTCCTGACACCCGGCCAACAAGCGCCTCTGAGTGTGACTTTTGCTCCGGCAGCCACGATGGGCGTGACTGGCAACGTCACGGTTACCAGCAACGCCACGAACTCACCAATGTCGATTGCGGTGTCAGGCGCCGGCCTTCAGCCTGCCTCCCACTCAGTGGATCTGACATGGAACGCCAGCACGGGCGCGGTTGGCTATAACGTGTACCGTGGGACGGTATCAGGTGGGCCATACACCTTGCTGGCAGGCGCCCCAATCACTACGACAAGCTTCACCGACACAAACGTGCAGTCCGGCCAGGTTTACTACTATGCGGTAACCTCCCTGAATTCAAATGGGGTCGAAAGCACCTTGTCGAACCCAGCCTCGGCTACGATCCCCTAATCGAGTGGTTGCACGTTCTTGAGATCACCAGTCAGATCATGGTTGTTCCGCCCTATTTCGAAAATCTTGGGAAGACGGCTTATCAAATCTCCGAAGGTCTATTGGCAGATGCTCTACCATTTGAGCGCAAATTAGAGAACAGCCCTAGGAAGTTCGAGGACCGAGAATCCGGCCGATTCTGCAGTTTCAGCCAATCGATGGTTTCCGCAAATGAAGCTTCTCCTTGATGGACATTGTTCGCGCCAGATCAAGGACGCAGCAAGTTGGAGACCGTCAGCCGCTCGCAAAGGATACTTATCCAGCGACTGCCTCGCCAATTCACGAACTTCGTCACCTGGAAGAATTTCTCTCCATCCACGACTTAGCAATCGTAGACGAGCCACCGCGCCCTGTTTATCGAGGTCGGTAATCTCCTTATCACGATGGAGGCGGCAAATCGCGCTATGAACTTCTACTAGGCTTCCCCACCACACCACTGGGGCGAATCTCCTCAAGTGGGATTGAGCATGACGACTCGCAGCTTCGTGAATGCACAAGAAAACCAATGCGCTGGCGTCCCGGAACGCCGTTGCTGTTTTCATCCTTCTTCTTCTCTGTCGGCGAGAACTGCTTGAATCGCCTTGTTTCGTGCAACACTTCCGGTTGGGATCTTCATGAGCTCCTTTACGTCAAGTCGCACGTTGGGGAGACGTAATTTCCCGGCCGCTACCAGCATTAGCTCCTGATCGTCGGCGCCTTCCGCCGAAAACGGAACCACTTTCGCCACCGGGAGATTACGGTCTCGGATAACCACTTCTTCACCGCCCCTGGCGAATTTAAGGTACTTGCTCAGCCGATTCTTGAGTTCCGCCACATTCACGCTGCGCACTTGGACCCTCCTTTCTCATGGCTATTATAGCCATGAATGGACCTCATAGCTGCAGGACGGGCCGGCAGCGTTAGTCATTCCGTATTCTTTCCTTGTTCCCTCACTGTTAGGATTCGTTTCGATCTCCGTTCTCTTGGCTAAGTTACTCTTCGACAGGGACTTATGTCGTCATCGATCGTCCCGAACACATTAAATTCCCTGCATTTTTCCCTGTAAGTAGGGAATTGGAGTGGAGAAAAGCTCGCGTGCTGGACCGGGCTCCAGCGCGGATCGCTACTTCAATTTTCCCGGAGGTGAGCGCCGGGCTGAGCACGCTGCAGCATGCGCGGCGCGGGCTGCAGAAACGAACCAAGTTACGAGGTCTCGCTTAATCGAAATACTGCCGAAGTGGGCACATAGCGGGGAAGCACGCAGCTCCATTTTGCGCGTTCCTGTTATGCTTTTCCTTCGCGGGTGCGAGGGATCGGCGTCGAGGCCGGAGGAGCAAGTCCAGCCCGGATCAATCAAAAGTCATCGTGGGAAAGGGAAACGGATGAGCGCGGAGCGCAAGCCGGAATTTTTTGCAGGGAAGGACATGCAGATCGGAATCATCGGGTGCGGCTACGTGGGGCTGCCGCTGGCGCTACGGTTCGCGGACGTGGGCCAGCGCGTCACGGGGTTTGACCTCGACCTAACCAAGGTGGACAAGCTGAACGCCGGGCAGTCGTACATCCAGCACATTTCCGCGGACAAGATCCGCGAGCACGTGCAGGCGAAGCGCTTTTCCGCAACGAGCGATTTCACGAAGCTGCGCGGGATGGACGCGGTGCTGATCTGCGTACCGACGCCGCTGGACGAGCGGCGCGAGCCGGACCTGAGCTACGTGGTGAATACAGCGAAGGCGATTGCGCCGAACCTGCAGCGGAATCAATTGATCGTGCTCGAGAGCACGACGTATCCCGGCACGACAGAAGAGCTGGTCCTGCCGATCCTGGAAGCGGGCGGGTTGCGCTGCCCGATTGACTCCGGGACCAGGGGCAAGGAAGTAGCGACCGATTTCTATCTCGCGTTTTCACCCGAGCGCGAAGATCCCGGCAACAAGCAGTACGGCCTGGCGCAGATTCCTAAGGTCGTCGGCGGAATCAACCCCGCGAGTGGGCGCGCCGCGATGGGCATGTACGCGCAGATCGTCTCGAAGGTTGTTCCCGTCACCTCCACGCGCGCGGCCGAGATGGTGAAGCTGATGGAGAACATCTTCCGGTGCGTCAACATCGCCATGGTCAACGAGCTGAAGCAGCTCTGCCTGCGGATGGGGCTCGACATTTGGGAAGTGATCGATAGCGCGGCGACGAAGCCGTTTGGGTTCATGCCGTTTTATCCCGGGCCGGGACTGGGCGGGCACTGCATTCCGGTGGACCCTTACTACCTGTCGTGGAAGGCGCGCGAGTTCGATTTTTCGACGCGGTTTATCGAGCTGGCCGGCGAAATCAACACGGAGATGCCGTATCACGTGGTGAACGCGGTGGGCGCGGCGCTGAACGAGCGGCAGAAGAGCATCAAAGGCTCGAAGATTTTGCTGCTCGGCGTGGCGTACAAGAAGGACGTGGACGATCTGCGCGAATCGCCCTCGCTGAAACTGCTGGAGCTGCTTACGGAACGCGGCGCGGTGCTCGATTACAACGATCCTTATTTTCCGGCGCTGCACAAGATGCGGCACTACGATTTCTCGCACATGCGCTCGGTGGAGCTAAGCCCCGCGAGCATCGCCGGCTACGACTGCGTGCTTATCGCGACCGATCACAGCAGCTACGATTACGAAGCGATTGTGCGCGACGCGAAACTGGTCGTGGATTCGCGCAACGCCACCCGGCGCGTCACGCTGGGCCGCGAAAAGATCGTCCCCTGCT
>Ga0209517_10010750_pt1 | contig 10100 bp, 4 predicted proteins | sample PeaSoiMetSII2010_FD_187695 | JGI IMG/M metagenome (GOLD analysis project Ga0209517, IMG submission 187695) | Peat soil microbial communities from Weissenstadt, Germany - SII-2010 (SPAdes) (version 2) | ecosystem: Environmental > Terrestrial > Soil > Wetlands > Peat | place: Germany: Weissenstadt... | reverse complement strand
ATGCGTTCCATCCAGTTCTTGGGTGGGGGTGACGCGGGCTGCGCTTCTTGGCCCAGGAGTTGTCGGCAACGCTCCAACTTGGTGGACACGTTGACACTCGCCAGCAGGCCGTAGTGTCGGATGCGCACGAAACCCTTGGGCAAAACATGCAGCAAAAAGCGGCGCAGAAATTCTTCGGTTGTGAGACGCATCACCTTGCTTTGCTGGCCGTGGGCGTAGTCTTTCCATTGGAAGGAAACCGTATCCTCATCCATCGACACCAGGCGTGAATTCGAGATGGCCACCCGATGCGAATATCGGCCCAGATAACGAAAGACCTGTTGGGGTCCCCCGAAGGGCCGCTTGGCGTAGACGACCCAGTTGCGGCCATACAACGCGTCGAGCAGTTGTTGGAACGCCCGGGGATCGGCCAGGTACGCAACACTGCCGGTAAACGTCAGTTCTCCCGACTGATAGGCCGCCTTCATGCCCGCCAGGAACTTGCCACGGAACAGTTTGCCCAGCACCTTCACGGGCAAGAAGTACTTCTGCTTGCCAGCAACCCAGCGTTGGCCGTCGAGCGCCAAGCCGCCACCAGTAGCGACGCAGTGTAAGTGGGGATGAAAGCGCAGGTTCTGCCCCCAGGTGTGCAACAGCGCCGTGACACCGATCTGCGCGCCGAGCCGCTGCGGGTCGGCAGCCAAGGTCAAGAGTGTTGCCGAGGCAGCTTGGAACAACAACTGGTAGAGCCGACGTTGGTTGTGCAATATCAGCGGCTGCAAAATATCTGGCAGTGTAAACACGACATGAAAATAGCCAACGGGCAGTAGACGTTGCAAGCGTGTTTCCAGCCAGGCGGCCCGTTTGCCGGCCTGGCATTTGGGACAATGGCGGTCGCGGCACGAGTTGTAGGAGATGCGTGTCCATCCGCAGCCGGTACAGGCATCGACGTGGCCCCCCAAAGCGGCCGTGCGGCAATCCGCCAAACGCCGCATCACCTGGGCTTGCTCGGGCGTGACCGGATGCTTGGCACGATACGCGTCTCCGTGCACGCGCAAGATGTCTCCGACTGCTAACGCCGTGCGTGAGTCGAGTTCGCTCATGGTTCAACCCTGCGCTTTCTGGTCGGCCGACCAGGGGATCGCCAGCAGGTCGAGCGGGCTGACAACATTGCGAATACGCTGCACGCTGATGTGCGTATAGCGGCTCGTCGTGCGGATCGAATGGTGCCCCAGTAAGGCTTGCAAGACGACCAAGTCCACGCCCGCGTCGAGCAGATGCGTCGCGAAGCAGTGGCGCAGCGTATGCGGCGTACAACGCTTGGTCAGTCCCGCATCCCGACACACTTGCGTCAATGCCCGCCGCGCCGACTCCGTGCTCAACGCTTGACCGGGCGTTCGGCTTGGAAACAACCAGTCACGCGGCTTCTCCGCCCGCCAGTAGGCACGCAGCACTTCGAGCAGCCTAGCCGACAACAGCGTGAGGCGTTCTTTACCTCCCTTGGCATGACGCACGTGCAGCACCATTTGCTTGGAATCGATGTCCTCGACGCGTAGACGACACGCTTCGGTGATACGCAGCCCGGCTGCGTAGCAGGCCATGAACAGAGCCCGATACTGTAAGCGCCTTGTCGCTTGGAACAGCGCGGCCAACTCATCCGGATGCAACACCTGCGGTAGCGGCGTCAAACGACGGCGGGGAAAGGGAATGTGCTCGACTTCCCAACTTCGTCCCAACGTGACACTGTAAAGAAACTTCAAGGACGCATAGACTTGCCGATAGGCGCCGTGCGAGAGGTGTGCGACCTCGATCTGATGCAGCAGAAACCGGCGAATTTCCGGTGCACCGAGTTCTTCGGGAGAACGCATGTAGAATGCGGCAAACTTGCGTGCGTAGATCAGGTAGACGCGACGCGTGGCAGGGCTGAAGTTGCGCAGAGTGAGATCTTCCGCCATGCGATCATGAAGCTGGCCCATCTTAAGAACCTCCTGGTAAAGGAATAAAGGGACTACCAGGAAGTTGAGCACGTTAGGAGGGCTGGTGCTTCATCAGCACCAGCAAAAAGGTGAGGAAACGACGTGACCAGACAATGAGCTGCCGCTTCGGCTTCGTTCTACAGCCTGGCTGTATACTGGCGGGTTGGACAATGCAGATCGCCTGAGTCGCAATATGCACTCACGCCGCACTCGGACCACTGGAGCGGTCTAACTGGGACCGACTGCTTCGGCAAGACGAGCAGCGTATTAGGCTGGCCGTCATTACGTCGTCACCACGAGCGCTGTTTCCCTGCGTTAGCACAATGTTCAGGCGGCAACGAACCGCTCAATCCCTGCTCAGAGAGATGAAAGCCTGGCAGGCAGCCTTGCTTGGCTAGGTGAAAATCCCGCCGTCAAATGCAAAAGTGGGTTTCGCGGTGGGTCTTGTCCACGCCTGCTCTCACTTTGTGTCTTACATTTGAGTGCCTCAGGATAAGGCCGCTTCGCCAGAAATTGTCTGGCAGATTTAGAATGCGCCGAGGTTCCGCCGTTGGTTGAGGCAAGTGATCGCCAATGAATCAATTGATCCCAGTCGTGAAGGATAACGACATGAACTGGGACAGGGAGTGACTCGACGGCAAGTCCGAGTTCATTCGCAAAAGTCGCCTGGTCAAGGCGAATTGCTTAGATCTGGCGAGACGCGGACGGGAAAGAAAAACGAAGTCCAGGTTTACGGAAACACCACGATCAAAGACTACCAGATGAACAACTTTGTCCGCTCAGAGGACGATAAGAAAGTGAAGCTCATTACGGCCCCCTCCGCGAAGTGACTGGATTGCAGGAGCTAGGCGCTTGCCGAGAACGACAGGCTATCGTCTCTGAAGCCTGGAAAGGTGATCCATGTGGCCACCTAGGGTGGTGGCAAAGAGCTCGCCGTCGAAATTCTGTTCTGCGACGAAGAGCAAGATAATCTGCGAGTTCTTTGCGAGTAAGGAGCGTTTGCGCTCATGGCACCTTTTGGAGCCTGGTTGCTCTCCAATGGTCACGACAGACGGTTGAGAAGATTTCGCTTCTTGGTAACGGTCCCCCTCCACCGATTCCAGATTCTGGTCATGCCACTCGTTCCATGAACCAGGTTGGATACTCCGGAGTAGATGCATCCATCTGCCCGGGTAGAGACTGGTCCATATCGCATGTGACTTCGCCCTCTGCCAAAGTGACGGGAACTATTTATGCTCGGACAATGGCGCCAATTCTTGCGGAATTACAGGCGAGTGCAATCCATGGGAGAGGCTTGCCGTGAGCGACGACGCCTGCGAGGCCAGTCCCGTCCTCTGTACTTGGAATCCCTGGAAGAGCGGTTAATCCTTTCCAATTCATCCGGAGTCGGCATCCCGCAGTTCCTATTGTTCCACGACCATGGTGCATTACCAGACGGAAGCCCGACGCCGCCCTCCGGGGCGCTGCAGCCTTATCAGATGGTCAAGGCGTACGGCATCAACCAGATCATGTTTGGCAACGTTGCGGGAAACGGCGCCGGTCAAACAATCGCCATTGTCGACGCCTACGACGACCCGAAGATCGCGGCTGACCTGGCGACGTTTGATACTACTGCCGTTTTACCTTGGTGACTTTCGCATGTCCCAACCTCAAGCCGCTTTGGCATTTTCACGTTTGTACTGGTTCCAGCTTGTGATGGAAAGATCCCGGGCGCGATTGCGCCAGGTCAAGTAGCTTTCAATGGCTGCTTGCTGTTCCTCATGATCGCGGTAATCCGAGGGCTTCATGGCGAACTTCTTGAGCGCCGTGAACTGACTCTCAATCCGGTTGAGCCACGAGCCGTTGGTCGGTGTCAAGTAGACACGGACGTTGTTGCTCTCGGCCCACGCCAGCACCTTTGCTGTGATGTGTGTGCCGTAGTTGTCCATCACCATGTGCAGAACCTGCGTCTTGGGGTAGCGCGAACGAACCCATCTTAGAAAGGAGAGAAACACCTTGGCGGTTTTGCGCTCGGTGAAGCGGCCATAGAGCCGGTCGGTTTCCAGGTCGTAATAGGCGAGGAAATGACGGATATCTTTGCTGCGGTCATAGTTCGCTCGAATGCGCTGCACGTGTTCTCCCGGCCCTGTGCGGCAATGACCATGGCGAGGCAGCAAATGGAGCGGGCCAAACTCGTCGATGCACAGGCGTCTGCCGTTGCCGGGCCGCTGCCGGTACAAGCGGCGAATGGCCCGGAATTTCTGGACAAACAAGGGGTCGGTGGATTCTTTCCAGGTCTTGGTCCGCCGCAGCCGCACCTTGTAGCGATGCAGGATTTCGCCGAGCCAGCGAATGCTGATGTTGGCCACCACCTTTTGTTCGATCAGATATTGACGCAGTTTAGCCAGCGACCATTGCGTCATGCCGATGAGCGCGATGGGCGAAGACAGAGCGACTGCGGCGATCTCTTCACAAATGTCGGAGGTAAACACGCGCGGCGAACGCCCTTGAAACCAAGGATAGTAGGAGATGCCGTCGATACCATCGTCATTGAAACGATGAATGATCTGCCGCACCCAGGTGGGAGTGCAACCGACCATCTCGGCGATGGCGGCATTACTCATGTGGCCAGAGGAAAGCATGATGATCCTGGCGTTGCGGCTATTGACGGTATTGCGTCGTTGTCTTTTCAAGCGCCGGAGTTTGCGCTTTTCATAGGGGCGCAGGGGGCGTACTCTGATAGTATCCTTCATGATGCACCTCCAGGTGAAACCAGTGCGTGGCAATCGCACCCTGGAGGTGTTTTATGCTGCCTGAGCCGAATCAGCTGCGCACAACGTGCCTATCTTGCCCGATCAACCCTAATTAAACGAAAGTTGCCAGCTGAAAGCGGCATACGTTCGCCCCCCAGGATCCCGCGCTCTCGAATACGACATTTACGTTCGCCAAGAAGAGCGAAACGGGCAGCACTAACCTGCCCGGCACCGCTCCTTCTAGCTCCAACGGCTGGGAAGTCGAAGAGTCGCTTGATGTGGAGTGGGCGCACAGTATCGCACCCTATGCCAATATCATTCTGCTTGAAGCGAACAGCCCAAACTTCTCCGACCTCGATACTGCCGTGCAAACTGCGGCGGCTACAGCCGGAGTGTCCGCGGTGTCGATGAGTTACAGCGGATCGGAATTCTTGGGTGAAAATAGTTACGATTCGGTATACACAACGCCAACGACCCGTACAGGCGGCGTCACGTTCTTCGCCGCGACGGGAGATAATGGCGCGCCGTCTGGCTATCCCGCTTATTCTCCCAATGTCGTGGGTGTTGGGGGTACGACCCTAACTCTTAATTCCAACAATAATTGGCAAAGTGAAACGGGCTGGAGCGGCAGCGGCGGCGGCATCAGCACTTATGAGCCGCAGCCAGCCTATCAAAATGGCATCGTGACGCAGAGCAGTTCGGCTCGAACCAATCCCGATGTCGCATTTGATGCGGATCCCAACAGCGGTGTTGCTGTGTGCGATAGCTATAACTACGGCACATCGGCTCCCTGGGCTCAGGTTGGCGGAACGAGCCTTGCGACCCCCATGTGGGCCGGGGTTATGGCCATTGTCAACCAGGCGCGGGCCATCAGCGGTGAACCCTCGCTCTATGGCGGAACGCAGACACTGCCGACCCTCTATCAATTGCCCCAGAGCGATTTCCACGATATTACAACCGGGAATAATGGGAATGCTGCGGGCCCAGGCTACGACCTCGTGACCGGTCGCGGCTCTCCCATCGCCAACTTGCTGGTCCCGGCGCTGGCCGGGCCGCCGACCGGCGGCACTGTGAGTTTTGCGATCAGCACGATATCCTCTCCAACCACTGCTGGCACATCTGTCAGTTTCACGGTGACGGCTGAGAATTCCTTGAACCAAACGGCCACCGGCTACGTTGGCACCGTGCATTTCACCAGCAGCGACCCCCAGGCAGTCTTGCCCAGCGATTACCAGTTCACGACTGCTGACAATGGCATGCACACTTTCAACGTCACGTTTGATATGGCTGGCACTCAGTCGCTGGCCGTGGCCGATGCGATAACCACCAGCGTGCTCGGCACGGACACTGGTATCACGATCGTTCCGGCAGCTGCCAGTGTCTTTGCGGTGATTGGCTTCACGTCACCCGTAACGACGGGCACCTCGACCACGTTTACGGTGACCGCGAAGGACCCGTACAACAACACGGTGACGGGTTACGCTGGCACGGTTCATTTTGCCAGCAGCGACGGGCAGGCAGTGCTGCCGGGCAATTACACGTTCACGTCTGCTGACAGTGGCGTGCACACCTTCAGCGCAACACTAAAGACGGCCGGAACGCAATTGATCACAGCAACGGACGTGGTGACGAGCTCGATCACGTACAGTCGATCTGGCATTACGGTAGATCCGGCTGCAGCGAGCATCTTCGTCGTTAGCGGCTTCCCAACGCCTATCCCGACAGATCAGCCCGGGAGTTTTACGGTCACGGCGAAGGACGCGTACAACAATACGGCCGCCGGCTACGCGGGCACCGTGACATTCTCCAGCAGCAATCCCCTAGCCACCGTGCCGGGACACTCGACGCTCACGGGCGGTATCGGCAGGTTCAGCGCTACTTTCAATACGGTGGGAACGCAATCGTTGACAGCGACGGACACGGTGACGGGCAGCATCACCGGCACGCAGTCCGGCATTGTGGTCATCTCCTCCCCGTCAGGCGTGACGAGCTTTCTAATAGCGGGGTTCCCGTCGACCACGACGGCGGGGACAACAGCGACGATCACTGTGACGGCCGAGAATTCGTCGAATCAGACCGCCACCGCTTACACTGGGACGGTGCACTTTACCAGCAGCGATGCTCAGGCAGGGCTTCCTGCTAACTATACGTTTACAAACGTCGACAACGGCGTACACACGTTCAGCGTGACCTTGAAGACTGCGGGAATGGAGTCGATATCGGCAACGGACACGATTACGGGCGCGATTACAGGTAGCCAATCAGGCATCGCCGTCAACCCGGCTGCAGCGAGCACGTTCGTGGTGACCGGCTTCATGTCATCGGCGACTGCGGGCACATCAGGCACGTTCACGGTGACGGCGGAGGACCCCTACAACAATACGGCAACGGATTACCTTGGCACAGTGCAATTGACCAGTAGCGACGGTCAGGCGGCGCTGCCAGCCAACTACACATTCACCTCTGGCGACAACGGGGTCCACACGTTCAGCGCGACGTTGAGGACATCGGGTACGCAGTCGCTGACGGCGACCGACACGGTGACGGGCACGATTACGGGTAGCCAATCGGGCATCTCGGTAAACCCAGCCGCAGTTAGTACCTTTGTGCTGACTGGCATCCCCTCATCGGTGACCGCGGGCACATCTGGCACGCTCACGGTGACGGCCAAGGACCCCTACAACAATACGGCGACTAATTACCTTGGCACCGTGCACTTCACCAGTAGCGACGGCCAGGCGGTGCTCCCAGCAGACTACACGTTCACCTCTGGCGACAACGGGGTCCACACGTTCAGCGCCACACTCAAGACGGCCGGATCGCAGTCGCTGACGGCGACCGACACGGTGACGGGCAGCATCACGGGCAGCCAAACGGGGATCACGGTGAATCCGGCTGCTGCAAGCGTTTTCGTGGTAACTGGCTTCACGTCCCCCGTAACGGCGGGCACGTCAGGCACGTTCACCGTTACGGCGAAGGACCCGTACAACAACACCGTGACGGGATACCTGGGCACGGTGCATTTCGCGAGCAGCGATGGTGAGGCGGCGCTACCTGGGAATTACACGTTTACGTCTGGCGACAACGGCGTGCACACGTTCAGCGCGATGCTGAAGAGAGCCGGATTGCAATCGATCATAGCAACGGATGCGATGACAGACAGCATCGCGGGCAACCAGTTGGGCATCACGGTGACCGCCGGTCTACCCACGCAAATCACCGTTACCTCCGGCAGCGGCCAGAACACGTCGTTCGGCACGGGCTTTGTGCAACCCCTGGTAGGCTGGGTCACGGATTCCTTCGGCAACGGGGTCCCGGACGTGGTGGTCACCTTCACAGCCCCGACCGCTGGCTCGGGCGCCAAGCTGGCAAGCGCGACGGCAACGACCGGCGCGAACGGCCTGGTGAGTGAGGCTGTTACAGCGAATAGCATTGCTGGCAGCTATCAGATCACGGCCGCCATCACCGGGGTCGCCATGCCCGCCGCTTTCCAGCTGACCAACCTGCCCGCCACAATCAGCGGCACGGTCTTCCAGGACGTCAATATCAACGGCGTGCAAGACCCGCGCGAACCGGGCCTTGCCGGGCAAACAGTGTTCCTCGACTTGAGCGGCTCCGGCACGTTTGAAACTGGAGACCCAACCGCGACGACCGACAGCAACGGCAACTACCAATTCACTATTTCGAGCGCCGGAACCTACACCGTGCGGCAAGTACTGCTGGGTGGGGTGCTTCTCGATGCGCCGGCGAACGGCGCTGACCAGGTGACGCTCAGCAGCGGAGTAGACGTCACCGGCCAGAACTTTGCGGAGGTGCCCACCAGCATTGCCGTGCCGCTGACCCTGCCCCTGACCACCCCCTTCCCGAAACAGGGCAATGCCAATGCGGACTTCGTTGAGGCCCTTTATCGGGCCATCCTGGACCGAAATGCCGAGCCGGGTGGTTTGGCCTATTGGACCAACCTTCTCAATAGCGGGGCGCTCTCACGTTTGCAGGTGGCGCAAGAAATTCGTACATCCCCCGAACACTTTACCCAGGAGGTTACGGATTTCTATTTTACGCTCTTGGACCGGGCCCCTGATGCTGGGGGCCTGCAATCCTGGGTGCAGCAGTTGGAAAACGGCAGCCTTACCGAAGAGCAGGTGGCGTTCGACTTCCTCGACTCGCCAGAATATCTCAGCAAGGGGGACAAGTACTTTGTCGACCATATGTACCTCTCGCTCCTGGGACGCCCATTTGACCCTGTCGGGGAGGCAAACTGGCTGAACTGGTTAGGGGACAATTCATCTGGCAATCCAACGCATCCACCAACCTTGACGCATGAGCAGGTCATCATGGATTTTCTGCGTTCGCCTGAATCTCTCAATCGCCTGGTTCAGGGGTACTATCAGGTATTCCTACAGCGGCTTGCAGACCCGCAAGGGTTGAGCGACTGGTTAGCGCAGTTGAACGCGGGAGCCACGTTCTTGATCGTCGGCCAGGGGTTCCTTTCGTCGGACGAATACTATAACGACGCGGCCGCGCACGGATGAAAGTATGGGGATTAGATCCGACCGCCAGCGGGGTTTCTAACCAGCACGATTGTTGCCGTGACGCCGATCGCGGCGGGCACCCACAAAGACTCTCTTCCGTCCGCGGAATGGCGTGTACCAAGGAAGATGGCCTTGGCCAATTCCTTGCTCGACTGTTCGCCGGCGCGGTCAACACCCTGACATTATGGCCCATCTGGCCGGCGGCATGGGCTACGCACCATTCGTCAGTAACACCCTCCTGTCGTTTGGACCGGCGGCGTGGGCGGTGTCGCCAACACCGCGATGAAGTTGCATTGCCAACAGCTTCACGTCTTATACTCTCAGCACCTCGGCGACCGTATTGGGTGCGGCATCGCACCCTTGGCGGTACTCAACATGCAGTTTCCTCGCGGCTGGTGATTGAATGGGTGTGGCAGGAGATCTCTGCTTGCGCGAGGATGGTCAAGAGCTAGGGTTGCGATGGAGTCGGTGACCTCTTCTTCCGCCTGCCCAGCAAGGAGGTCGCCTCATGAACACAGCATCGAACGGTGCGGCCAGCAAGACCGTCCGCTGTGCCGTCTACACGCGCAAATCCACCGAAGAAGGCCTCAACCAGGAGTTCAACTCCCTGGATGCCCAGCGCGAAGCGGCTGAAGCCTATATCGCGAGCCTGTGCCACGAGGGCTGGCTCTGCCTGCCCCAGCGCTACAGTAGCCGCGACCTTGAAACCTGGCGAGGAGGATTGCGCGAAACGCAGGGAGAAGTTCGAGGAGCTAGCCGAGCGCTTCGAGCGGACGACAGAGCCGATTCACCAGCACATGGTCAAGGTCATGCTCAGCTTCAGCGCCGGTCTTTTCGTTGGCGCGGACACGTTTGCAGAAATCAAGGACAACCTCGATCTG
>Ga0209517_10010746_pt1 | contig 10104 bp, 7 predicted proteins | sample PeaSoiMetSII2010_FD_187695 | JGI IMG/M metagenome (GOLD analysis project Ga0209517, IMG submission 187695) | Peat soil microbial communities from Weissenstadt, Germany - SII-2010 (SPAdes) (version 2) | ecosystem: Environmental > Terrestrial > Soil > Wetlands > Peat | place: Germany: Weissenstadt... | reverse complement strand
CTGAAGATGTCCTGGAAAAGCGCCGGAAGGTTCGGGATCAGCGAGTAGTGGCTCCGGTTGCTGAACTCCTCGGCCATCCGATTGGTCCAGAGTTCGTCCGGGCAGCCCCGGTCGCTGGAGTGCGAGTCGTAGAAAATGTCGCCGCCGTTGGCCTTCATCAGTTCCTTGACCTCGGCGCTCAAGCCCCCTTCCATGCTGTTAATCAACTGGGTGTAACCCTCTTCGCTGAAAGGGTCCGGCTGGGCGAAGACGCCCCGCGCCCAGAAGGCGATCAACTGCCACTGCGCGCCGGCCGGGGACGACGGCGCTGTCCACCGGATGTCGCCGGCACTGGTGCCCCCCAGGACGCCGGCCGTATTCTTGCCGGTGACTGCTGGCGTCAAATCGACCACCGAGGACCGGTCCAATTCCGCCGGGCCCGCAGCCGGGCACGGCGTCCGCGTGCAGCGGTAAGCCAGCACGGCTATGAGTGTGGCGCGACTGGGCCGCGGCGCCGCTCCTCTGCCACCCTGTCCACCACGGCCGCCCACTCCCACTGCGCCGGCAGGGCCTCCCGCGGCTCCCCGGGCGCCGGCGCCTTCGGGCAGTCCGCCAAACCCGCTCCGCCCGCCCGCGGTCAAAGTGGGAGGCGGCAAGTGGCCGTCGAACGTGGCGCCTGCATTGAGCTCCACCTTGCCAACCACCAGCGTCTTGCGGGCGTGGTCGTCGTCGATCGAGTACCCGGCGGGATACTGCGTCGGACCATGGCTGAGGCTGACCTTGGTGCCAGCATGGTTGGCGGCCGTGAGCAACGCGACGAGTTGCTCGTTATTCGGAAACGCGCCCTGGCCGATTTCGACGCCGGCGATGCCCTCGTCGTGCATGTCCTGGATCTCGGCCCTGATCTCCGCCGGGTCCGCCGTCGCCGGCATGTTCAGCCGCACCCACGGCAGGTCGGCGGCAGGCGGCTGGGCGAAGGACGCTGCCGTCAGCTTCGTCACCGGGTTGAACCGGATCCATTCGGACCTCGCCGTGGCGGCGACTTTGGAGTTCTGGCCAAGCGCCGCCGCTGCCAGCAGAACCAGTACGGTGGACACGGCGATGGGGATGAGCGATCGTTTCATAGGAGTTCCATTTTGGCTCCCGGATTCAGTTGAGCTTATCACAGGCCGCCAACTCGTGATCTCCGGATTGCAGTCTTTTGGAACTTCTTCTCCGGAAGGCCTTTTTTGGTTCGGCCCAACGCCAATTTCGCCCCGCCGGAAGGATCCAAGACCGGGAAGCTGCTTCTTTATTGAATGTAAAAGAGGCTCTCCGCTCCCGGCCCCGCTATCGCCCCCACGCTATCATTGAAAAGAATGCCCCTGATCCTCGACGGAAATCGCGTCCGGGACGATATCAAACGCGAGCTCGCGCCGCGCATCGCCGCGCTTGCCGCCCTCGTCCGCCCCCCCTCGCTCGCAGTCGTGCTGGTAGGGCACAACCCGGCCTCCGAGATCTACGTCCGCAACAAAATCAAGACCTGCCGGGAGCTCGGAATCCAGTCCGAAATCGTGACTCCGCCCGAGTCCGTCTCCACCGCCGAGCTGCTCCACACGGTCGAGTGTTTGAATGTTCGGGACGATATCGACGGCATCCTCGTGCAGCTTCCCCTGCCTTCCCAGGTCGATACCAGGCGCATTCTGCAGGCCGTCACCCCCGCCAAGGACGTGGATGGCTTCCACCCGTGCAACGTCGGCAGTCTCGTCGCCGGCCTGCCCGGACCGCGACCCTGCACCCCGGCCGGCATCCTCGAGCTTCTCACCCGGTATCGCATCCCCATCGCCGGAAAGCGCGCCGTCGTCGTGGGCCGCAGCGACATCGTCGGCAAACCAGTCGCCATGCTGCTGCTCCACCAGCACGCCACCGTCACCATCTGCCATTCCAGAACGCCATCGCTCGCCGCCGTCTGCCGCGAGGCCGAGATCCTGGTGGCAGCCATCGGCCGCGCCGCCATGATCACCGGCGAGTTTCTCAACCCCGGCGTCACCGTCATTGATGTCGGCACCAACCGCGTGGACAACCGCGCCGAAGTCGCCCGCATCTTCCGCGGCTCTCCCGAAAAACTTGCGGCCTTCGATAAGCGCGGCAGCGTTCTTGTCGGTGACGTCCACCCCCTCGATGTCGTCGAAAAGTCCTCTGCCTACACTCCCGTTCCCGGAGGCGTCGGCCCCTTGACCATCGCCATGCTCATGGCCAACACCGTGGCATCCGCGGAGCGCCGGGCCGGTATATGCTACCAGGCCGGCATATGCTGAAGGTCGGACTCACGGGCGGTCTCGCCTGTGGGAAGTCCTTCGTAGGCGCGGCGCTCGCCGGGTACGGATGCTTCCTGATCCACGCCGATGAGCTTGGCCACGAAGTGCTCGCTCCGGGGGGAGAAGCCTACCGCGCCGTGCTGCGCGAATTCGGCGAGGACATCCTGGCGCCCGACGGACAGATCGATCGCCCCAGGCTCGCCTCGCGCGTGTTCCACTCGTCCCACCACCTCGCGCGTCTCAATGCCCTGGTCCACCCTGAGGTGGTCCGCCGCGAGGAGGAATTGGTAGCGGAGTTTGCTGCCCGCGAGCCTCGCGGCATCGCCGTCGTGGAAGCCGCTATTCTCATCGAAAACGGCAGCTACCGCCGCTTCGACCGCATAATCCTGGTAACCTGTTTAGAAGAGCAGCAGGTGGAACGCGCTTTGCGGCGCGAGGGGGCGCTGCTTGCCGATATTCGTGCGCGCCTCAGCCGCCAGATGCCGCTCGACGAGAAACGTAAATTTGCCGATTTCGTCATAGACACATCCAGAGAAAAGGAAAGCACCCTGCGGCAGACGCGGGCCGTCTACGAAGCCTTACGGAGCACCGAATCATGAAAGTCTTGCGACCATTTGTCTGGGCCGCCGCCATGGTGGCCGCTTTTCTGTACGTCACCTCCATGACGCATTGGGATGTCGGACGTATCCTGCGGCCTGCCGGACGCCTGTGGACCGAGCCCGCGTCCGCCGCCGCCCCGGGCGCCTTCACCGCCGACGAGCAGAACAACATCGACGTTTACCGCGGCGCCCGCGATGCCACCGTCAACATCACCTCCGTGGTCTATCGCGAAACCTGGTTCTCCCAGATCTATCCCGAACAGGGCGCCGGTTCCGGCTTCATCGTCAGCCCCGATGGCGAGATCCTCACCAACAATCACGTAGTCAGCGGCGGCTCCGCCCAGTTGACCGTCACCCTCGCGGACAAGAAAAGCTACAAGGCCAAGGTTCTCTTCGTCGACCCCCGCGACGATCTGGCGCTGCTCAAGATCGATTCCGGCCGCAAACTGCTTGCCCTTCACCTGGGCGATTCCGACGCCGCCGTGGTCGGCCAGAAGGTGCTGGCCATCGGCAATCCCTTCGGATTTGGAGGCACGCTCACTACCGGTATCGTGAGCTCGCTCGGCCGCACCATCCAAACCGAGGAGAACCGCGAATTGGAAGGCATGATCCAGACCGACGCCGCCATCAATCCCGGAAACAGCGGCGGTCCGCTGCTCGATTCCCACGGAAATGTGATCGGCATCAATACCGCCATTTACGGATCGCAGGGCAATATCGGGCTGGGTTTTGCCATGCCCATCAATCGCGCCAAGTCGATCCTCGACGAGTACCAGCAGAAGGGCCACATCTCGCGTCCCACCCTCGGCATTGAGACTTCCTATGTCTCCGGCGACCTCGCCGAGATGCTCGATCTGCCGTCCACCGGGGGCCTGCTGATTCGACGCGTCGAGCGCGCATCCGCCGCGGAACAGGCCGGCCTGCGCGGCCCCTCCCGCTATGTCGTCCGTTACAACTACCGCCTGCCCGTGGGCGCCGATCTGATTACCGCCCTGGATGGCCAGCCGGTCGAGGGTCTCGATTCTCTGCAGCGCGCCATGAACCACCATCACGGCGGCGACATCCTGGAGATGACCATCTTCCGCGATGGCCGCTCGGAGAAGATCAAAGTCAAATTGGGAGAAGCCCCGCAGCAGATGTAAGACGGGCCTGCGAGCCGGTGAGTTCTGGGCTTCACTGGTGGCAAACATGCGCTATCGCCGAAACGACGTCACATGAAACCCCGCGGGCACTTCCGCATGCGCCAGGTCGAGGTCGTCTTTGGCGATCGGGATCGAAACCAGGGCTGTGTTCGCCGGTGATGGGTAATTGTTGATGAAGGACACTTTGAGCGCCTGCTGGCCGGCGGCCCGCTCTACTAAGGAAAGCTGGCGCGTGCTGTCCGCATACGATCGAAACACCGTCGCACGTTCCTGGTTGTCGCAGGTGATCAGCGCTTCGCGAACTACCTTCTCCGCGGAGGCGTAAATGAGGACGGCGATCACGTGGGGCTCCTTGAGCCGCAAGTCGCTGGTATCGTCCGGCGGCACGTCGAGGCCGGCATAGCGCTCGGCCACCGTTTCGCGCGAGATCGAGAACCGCAGTAGATCCACATACGTATCGAATAGGTGCTGGCCGGTGCCCAGTTTGTAGACCGACCACCAACTGACATCGGGATCGATGCTGCGATCCACCACCCAAAGATCGCCTTCCACAGTCTGGGCCCCGACGCCCGGGACCTTCACCGTGTACCTTGGCTTGCCCTGGAGATCCGTGCCTAAGGGCCAGGCCTCCAAAGTCATCGTGGCATCCACGCCCTTGTCGCTCAGGACCTCGTGCGAATGCATGGTGGTGCGCACCACCAGGTGGGAATCGGGAGGCCGGCCCGGTGCGGAGTCGCCGGTTACTTCATAGGCCACGTTGGTGATGTCGACAGTCTCTTCGCTATCCTTCACGCTATACGAAATGGTGGAGGCGGATCGCGACTGGAACGGCGTCTTGGCAGTCTTGGCTTTTCCGGGTGCCGGCGCCTGGCCGAACAGCGCCCCGGCGCCCGCTGCCAGAAGCGCGCAAACGCGGATGACGTACATCCCACGATGGTAGCGCAGGCCCCGCTACACGTACACCCTCCGCACGCGCGCGCTGATGCTGCAAAGAATGTTGTAGGAAATGGTCCCGGCCGTGCGGGCGATCTGTTGCGCATCCAGCCGCACATCGCCTTCCGACCCTAGCAGCGTGACTTCGTCGCCGGGTCCGAGAGCGCTGGTGTGGCTGAGGTCGATGGTCGTCAAATCCATCGAGATCGTGCCCAGAATGGCCGTGAGTTTGCCATCCGCAATCACCTTGCCGCGGTTCGAGAGCCGGTGAAAGATTCCGTCGGCGTAGCCCGCTCCCAGAATCCCGATGCGCATGGGCCGAGGCGTGCGGAAGGTTCCCCCGTAGCCCACCAGCGCGCCTTCCGGAAGGTCCTTCACCTCCAGCAACTTGGCCTTCCAGGTGAGCGCCGGTTTCACCTCGAGCAGTTGCGGCGGCGCATCGCCGCGCGCCGGCGAAACGTAGCCGTAGAGCGCATGCCCCGCGCGCACCATGGTGTGCCAGCCCTCGGTGCGCCCGTAGCCGATGGCATTGGTGCTCGACGTATGCCACAGCGCCTTCACGCCGGCCCGCTCGAGCTCCCCGCCGATCGCATGAAAATACGCGAGCTGATCGCTGGTCTGTGCGCTGCTGTAATCGGCGGCCGAGGCGAAGTGCGTCATCAAGCCTTCCAGTTGCGCCCGCCGCGTCTCGGCAAGCGTCGCGAGGATTTCGCCGGCGGTGGCGCGCGTCCCTAATCGCCCCATGCCGGAATCGATTTTGAGATGGTAGCGAACCGGCTTGCCGGACGCGCCTGCCAGGCGTTCGACGTGGCGTATCTGGTCCAGCGAATGGACCACCGGCGTCAGGTCGTACTCCACCACCGCATCGCCTTCATACGGTAGGAAGCCGCCCATCACCAGGATGCGCGTCTCATGTATGCCTTCGCATCGCAGATTGACGCCTTCATCCACGGAGCTGACGGCCAGCCATTTCGCGCCCTGCGCAACCAACACGCGCGAAACTTCCAGGGCGCCGTGACCGTAGGCGTCGGCCTTCACCACCGCCGCCACTTCGACACCCGGACCTACCACCGATAGGACATTGCGGTAGTTGCGCGCAATCTGGTCGCGCGAGACCAGCACGTACGAGCGGTATGGGGGCACTTTCTCATGGTAGCGCCGGCGCCGCATCGGCCCGCGACCGGGGTTTTGCCGCCGGCAACATCGCCGTTCACCGCACTGGCAGTGGCACAAATTTGTCCGTGCACGCGTTCGGCGTTCCCGTGACGGGAGCGCCCTTGACGCTGACGTCTGTGCCTGATGGGCGCAGGTTTACGTTGCCCGGGCCGAAAGCCAGGTCCGCATGTTCGGCCAGCACTTTCATGTCCTGCGCCTTATCGAAATACACGTTTTCCAAACTCATTCCCAGGCGGTGCTTTTCATCGTACCCCTGCAGCGTGATCCTGCCGCCGGTCTCCACCCGCACATCGCGCAGCACGATTCCCGTAAACTCCGGCAGTTTGTCGCCGCTCTTGCCATAGTGCTCGTAGTCGGAATCCATGTAGATGGGATACCGGGTGTCGCGGATACACACGTCGCTGTATACGATGTCGTGTACCAGTCCGCCCTTGCCGGAGTTCGACTTGATGCGGATGCCGTTGTCGGCGCCGTCAATCGAAAGGTCCGAGACGCGAATGGTATCCGCGCCGCCGTTGGTTTCGCTGCCGATGGACATCCCGTGCCCCGCGTAGAAATGGTTGTGCGTGATGGTCATGTGCGAGCAGTGCCCGCCCGCCTTGATCGCCACATTGTCGTCGCCCGTGCGGATGAAACAGTGGGTGATGGTCACGTTGGTTGCGGACGAGGGGTCGATGCCGTCCGTGTTGCGCGCGTTCTTGGGCGTGTCGATAATCACGCCCCACGCCGTAAAGCCGCTCCCCGCCGAGTAAACGACGTGGAAATTGCCCGAGTTTTTCAACGTGACGCGGTACAGCGTGAAATCGTCGGAGTGGGACACCACGATCAGCCGCGGGCAGTTCTGATTTCCGCCGGCGCGCGCTTGCTCGGCCAGGTCCCACCAGGAGACACCCTTGCCGGCAATCTTGGCCCAGCCGCGGCCGTCGATCGTGCCATCGCCCATCACCGACGCGTGGGCTGCGTTGTCTCCGTTGATCAACGCCTTGCACCCATGGCCCCTCTGGTCCACGATGCCGCAACTGCCGGGGCGCAGTTCGTAGTCCTTCGGGTTGCGCGAGCCGAACAGAATAGCCTTGGCGTCGATGCGCAGGGTGACGCCGGCCCGCAGGTCGAGCGGGCCCGAGAGGAAGGCGTTGTGCGCGGCATCCGGCTTCAGTTCCACGCTCTGGCCTTTCGGGCACCCATCCAGCGCCTTTTGGATCCGCTCGGTGTCCGGCTTGGCCTCGTCGGCCGCCGCCAGCGTCTTGCTGCCGTCCACCGCCGTCAGGTTGGCGCTCAGCACCGCGCAACTACGGGGAATCGCCGGTTCCGTGACATTGCGCGCGTCCTGGGCGCTGGCGCCCGCGACCAGCAGGCACCAGGCGAGAAAGAGAACTGCCGGGCGCCTCATCTTCACCCCTCCAAAAACAGCGGCCGAATATGCCGTTCGAAAAGATTCTGCGTGACGTTGCGCGAGATCGATTCCTCGCACCGCTCCAGCATGTCCAGGTATCGCTCCCCCAGCTTGGCGGCCTCCTTGTAGCCCACGTGCAGCAGTTGCCGCACGTTCGGATTGAACTCCGGATTGGATTGGTCGTGACGCAGCGCCGACGTGTACTCGACCGCCGTCCAGCCCGCGACCTCCGCCGGCGAGGGCAGCCGCGAATAGTCGATGTCGATCACCGCCGCGTACGGTTCGCACAGGGCATCGCGGTGCCCGAACGCGTTGGCGTAGATTTCCTTGGCCAGTTCCAGGCCCGCGCCTCCCGCCTCCGCCAGCCCGATCAACTCTTCCAGCCACGTCGTGCCGGCCGTCTTCAGATGCACGCCCGCCTGATGCTTGCGCAGTGCCCGGCGTATGGGAGTATAGATCGAGAACTTGTCGCTGCCGGAATGCACGCTCAGCTTGAGATTCGCGGGAAGCTGGTATTCGCGGATGGCGTAAGCGATCACCGCCAGGTCGTCGTTGAATTCCTTCTCGAATTGCGCGATGTCTCCCACGTAGTCCACGCCCTTGTTGAAACGGCCGGTGAATTTGGGCGCGATGGTCTGGATGGGAATCCGCTCATCGGCGATGGCCGCCAGGATCACCAGCAGTTGCGGGGGAGTCTGCGGCAGGTCGGTCTCGTCCATGGAAACTTCGGTGATGAAGCCGTCCCCGCCGCGGCGCTTCGCAATGTGGCGCCCAATATGACGAAAGATACGCCCGGCCTCCTGCACGGCGAACAGGTACTTGGCGGCGATCTCGGCGATGGATTCGCGCGTGGTGGCGTAAGGCGCTCCGCTGGCCACAAGCTCCGCGTGCCGGTCCACGAAGGCATCGATATCCGCCCGTTCGGCGGGCCGCCCTATGGCCGCCGCAACGTCCAGCGTGTAGAAATCGCTGGAATCGATATACCGGTCCACAGTGGTCAGGTTAATGTGGTCCGCATCCACGTGATAGGGATGCTTCCAGCCCAGTTCCCGGGCGGCCGCGTCGGCTGCCACCTTCACGCTGCCAGGTTCCGACCCTACGATTCCGTGCTCGCGGTTCGACTTGTTCCACACCGGGATCACCGTCACCCCGCGTTCCGCGGCCATCATGCAAGCCCGCAATTGCGCTTTCGCCTGGTGCGCGAAGCGATCTCCCACGCCCAGCGAAAGTCCGCCCAATACGAGGTTCGGGACCATCGATTCCACCTGAGGACCTGCCGTTGTGTTCATTTGTCCAATCCTTCCCGGTGATTTCAATGTAACGCGTCGCGCTGGCAAAGACGATTGCCCTCGCCAACGATTACGTCCCTCGGTTCTCTCCGCTCACTCCGCGAACTCAGGTTTTGATTTTCTCCTGGTTTTCTCTCCGCGCTTCCTCCGCGCCTCCGCGTCTCCGCGTCAAGTTCTTAGGCCTCCTCACTCAAGTCCGCGCACCCGCAGCCAACTCCTCTAGCGCCGACATGCGCGCCTGAATGGGCCGCATTTCCTCTTCGCCAAGCCTTTCGGCGCAGCCCGCAACGACCCGTTTTCCGCGCGCCACCAGTGTTCGCCGATACGCCGGGTCCGCGGTGCTGGCAGCGATGTCGCCCAGCGCACGCAGCATGCGCAGGCTGACCGCCACGTCCGTCTTCGAGTACATGCGGATCTGTTCCAATGCCGAATCCAGCAGGTGGTCGAAATCGATCCAGGGAACCAGCACGCGAACCAGGCCCGGCGGATCGTAGAGCACGGACTCCGGCGGCTCCCGGGACACGAAGCGGATCAGGATACGGCTCAGTTGGTCCACGCAACTCACCGCCGTGGAAGGGTCGTTTACCGCGGGTGAGATGGCCTTGAGCGCGATGTCCACAATCTGCAAGACCCCGAACTCCACGTCCTGCTGCAAGGTTCGGGACGGGCCGAAGTCGAAGGCGCCGCGGAACTCGCCGCCGTTGTCCTCGCTCAACCGGTCCCCTTTGGACACCATTAGCAGCGGGATTCCCGCCGGAACGAACTGGCCGACCCGCCGCAGAACCCGCACCTTGACGTGATAGATTTTCGCCAGGGCCACCAGCCGTTTCGTGTCGATAAAGCGAATGTAGCCGGACACATCGCTCCGAACGGCCGCGTCCCAGGTGCTGGAATCGATCGGGCCGGATCCTCCAAGACGGGTCTGACGCCGCGGCCATGGCATCATTTCGTCGATCACGGCTTCCGTCTCGGTGGCAATCCGGTCCACGATATGGTTGACGCTGATGGCCTGCGAGATGTGGTGAATGAAGAAGAGCAGCCACCCCACGCAGGCGAGGGCCAGCAGCATCGCACCCATAACCGTGGCGATGGGCGCGAACGGATAGGGAATCGAGCGCGCCGCGGGAAGCGCCGCCATGCAGTACGAGAAGGTGCCCAGGAAGATGCCCAGTGTCCACTGCGTGACCCGGTCCTTCACGAAGCTCACGATGATCCGCGGCGAGAATTGCATGGAGGCCAACGTCAGCGTCATCAGCAGAATGGCAAAGACGATGGACACCACCGTCATGATGGAGG
>Ga0209517_10010744_pt1 | contig 10104 bp, 10 predicted proteins | sample PeaSoiMetSII2010_FD_187695 | JGI IMG/M metagenome (GOLD analysis project Ga0209517, IMG submission 187695) | Peat soil microbial communities from Weissenstadt, Germany - SII-2010 (SPAdes) (version 2) | ecosystem: Environmental > Terrestrial > Soil > Wetlands > Peat | place: Germany... | reverse complement strand
AAGGACGCCATAACCTTCTTGCTGATGATCGCCTTCCTCATCTTCATGCCGCAAGGAATCTTCGGTGAACGCATTTCGGACAAGACATGACGCCGTCGAGCCGATACCGATCGATCGGCGTCGCTGGGCTCGCGGTCGCGCTCCTCGTGTTTCCCTGGCTGACGCCGACCGAATATCTCCTTCGCGTCGGGAACGTCGTCCTCGTCTACGCGATGCTGACGCTCGGCCTGAACTTTACCGTTGGCTGGACCGGTCAGATCTCGCTCGCTCAGGCAGCATTCTGGGGCATTGGCGCCTACACGACTGCGATTCTCACCGCGAAGTTCCCGGTGTGCAATCCCTGGCTTGCGATGCTGGCCGCCGCCATTGCCGCCGGAATGACTGGCGTCCTGCTTGGTCTCCCCACGCTCAAGATCAAAGGGCATTACCTCGCGCTTGCCACGATCGGTTTCGGCGAGGTGATGCAACTCGTCTTCAACAACTGGGAGCCGGTTACCGGTGGCGCGGACGGCATCGCCGGGATACCGCCCTTGTCGGTTGCGGGGTATTCCCTCTCGACCGAATACCGCATGTACTATGCTCTTTTGATCGCCCTCTCGCTGCTCGTCCTCATCGGCATCCGACTGCACAGATCGACGTTCGGGCGGGCGTTCGTCGCGGTCCGGGACGACGAGCTCGCGGCGGATGTCATCGGTGTCTCGACGACCACGACCAAGACCCTGGCATTTGCGTTGAGCGCAACCTATGCAGGCGTCGCCGGGAGCTTCTACGCGCACCTCTTCCGATACATTTCGCCGGATATCTTCGGCTTCGAGCAGTCGTTGCTCATGCTGAGCATGCTGATCATCGGCGGCCTTGGGTCGATCGCCGGATCGCTTTTGGGGGCGCTCATCGGGATCGCACTCCCCGAAGCGCTGCGGGTCTTCGGCGTTTATTCGACGGCCATCTACACGCTGCTCGTCGTTCTCGTGATCATCTTCGTGCCGGGCGGCGCCATCGGTTTCGTGCGGCGCGATGCATCCGGTTTTTATGGATGGCTTGCGCGCGCCATGCAGCGGCGGCAGTAATGAGCCCCCTTCTCGAGACCATGAGCCTCTCGAAGCAGTTCGGCGGCCTCCCGGCGGTGAGCGAACTCGATCTGACGGTCCTCGAAGGGGGGATCCACGCGCTCATCGGACCGAACGGCGCCGGAAAGAGCACGACTCTCAACATGCTCTCTGGCATCACCCGGCCGACGGCCGGAACGGTCGCGCTGGCGGGACGGCGGATCGACCGGCTCCGCCCTAGCACAATCGCGCGGATCGGAATCGGGCGGACATTCCAGGTCCCTCGGCTCTTCGCCGGATTGACGCTCATCGAGAACGTCATGGTCGGATCCCATTGCCGGCGGCAGAGCTCGCTCGTGGCGACGATCCTCGGATTGAGCGGGGCCCGCACGCAGGAGACGGCGATGATCGAGAGCGCTCACGAGATGCTCAACCTCGTTGGATTGTCGGCTGAAGCCAGCCGCCTGGGCGGATCGGCGACCTTCGTCCAGCAGCGCAAGGTCGAGATCGCCCGGGCACTCGTCCTTCGGCCGACATTGCTCCTGCTCGACGAACCCGCCGCCGGTTTGAACGCCGTCGAGATCGGCGAACTCGCCGCACTACTCCGGATGCTGCGAGCGCGCGGTATTACCATTCTCTTCATCGAGCATCACATGCGTCTGGTGATGGACCTGGCGGACCGCATCACGGTCCTCGATTTCGGTTGCAAAATCGCGGAGGGAAGCCCTGAACTCGTCCGCAAAGACCCCGCCGTCCTCGCGGCTTACCTCGGAGATGAGTTTTCCCATGCTGCGTTGTGAGGCCCTCGAAGCGGGCTACGGCCCCATCGTCGCGCTGCATGGCATCGACCTGACGGTCGAGCGTGGCGAGATCATCACGCTTATCGGAGCGAACGGCGCCGGGAAGTCAACGACTCTGAAGGCGATCGTCGGCCTCGTGCCGCTCATGCGCGGGCGTATTTCCTTCGAGGGAAAGCGGATCGACGGATCGACCCCCGAGAACCTTGCCCGGAACGGTGTTTCCTTAGTGCCTGAAGGGCGGCGGATCTTCCGCGGCCTGACCGTGCGCGAGAACCTCGAGGTTGGCGCGACGGCGCGACGCAGCAGCCGCCAGGATCGCCAGGAAGATCTCTACGGCGTCTATGCACTTTTTCCCCGTCTAGCCGAGCGACATTCCCAGCTCGGCTGGTCGCTCTCAGGCGGCGAGCAGCAGATGCTCGCTATCGGACGCGCGCTGATGTCGCGCCCGAAGCTGCTTCTGCTCGACGAGCCGTCGCTCGGCCTTGCGCCGCGCATCATCAACGAGGTGTTCAAGACGATCCGCGCCATCAGTCAGCGTGGAACTACCATCCTTTTCGTGGAGCAGAACGCGACGATCGCGCTGCGGACCGCCGATCGCTGTTACGTCATCGAGCGCGGGCGGGTCGTAAGGGAGGGGCTCGCGGCGAACCTGCTTGCGGATCCCGCAATCATTTCCGCTTACCTCGGCACGTGACAACTATCGAGAGAAGAGCGAGCGGTACGATGCGGCGGCACGTGAGCAGGCAAGGAGCGAGGACAATGTCATGAAGATCAAGCGGGTCGAGCATGTCGCGATCGCGGTTCGCGATATCGAGGAGATCATGAAAATCTTTCAAGAGAAAATTGGGCTCGAGCTCGAATACACAGAGGAGATCAACCAGACCAAGCTCGCGATGTATCCGGTGGGAGAGACCTACGTCGAACTCCTGCAGGGAATGATTCCGACGACGCGGACCGCGCGGTGGATCGAGGAGAAGGGGCAGGGGCTTTTTCACATCTGCTTCGAGGTCGATGACATTGACGGCGCGCTCGCGGAACTCAAGGCGAAGGACGTACGGCTAATCAACGAGCGGCCGATCAAGGGGCACGGCAATTCCCGGATCGCCTTCATCGACCCGAAGAGCACGGGAGAGATCCTGATCGAGCTCGTCGAATTGCCGAAGAAGGCTGCCGCCACGGAATGAACATGCGTCCGGTGCGAGCCGGGTCGAAGAGAATCGATGTCGGAAGGCATGCGGAGGACGAATGCAGCTCTATACTCTTTCCGAAGATCAGCAGGCTCTCAAGGCTGCGGCGCGGAAGTTCGCGACCGAGGTTCTCACTGCGGCCGCGGCGAGGACCGAAGCGGCGGGCGAGGACTTCCCGGCCGGTCTCCTTCTGGAGATGGGGAATCTAGGATTTCTCGGGCTCGACGTGCCGGCGGAGTATGGTGGCCAAGGCTTGGATACTTTGAGCTGCGCGGCCATCCTGGAGGAGCTCGCCGGAGGCTGGTTCTCCTCGACGATCTACGCCATGAACCTCGCGACCGGCCCGCTGCTCGCCGCCGGCTCCACCGCCCAAAAGATGCGATACCTGCCCGGGATATGCCAGGGCAGAATGGTTCCGGCGTTCGCCCTGACCGAGGCTGCCGGCGGCTCCGATGCGGCGAGCATCACGACCCGTGCGAGCCGTGACGGCGCCGACTACGTGCTGAACGGCCAGAAGATCTTCATCACCAATGCTCATCGCGCCGACATCCTAATCGTCTTCGCGAGATCCGGCACAGGCGAGCCGCGCGGCAAGGGCATCTCGATCTTTCTGGTCGAGAAGGGCACAAAGGGACTCATGATCGGCCAGCGCTTTAAGACGCTGGCCCATACCGCCAATCCGATCTGGGAAGTCATCTTCGATGATTGCCGCATCCCGCGGGAAAATCTGATCGGTGCAGAAGGCGAGGGCTTCGCTTACATCCAGCGCGACTTTGCCAAGATCAGAGCGGCTTACGGCTCGCGCTGCGTCGGCGTTTCGCAGGCCGCCATCGACTATGCGCTGCAATATGCCGTGGAGCGCAAACAGTTCCAGCAACCGATCGCGTCCTTTCAAGGCATCAGGTTTAAGGTCGCCGAACTCATTACAAAGATCGAGGCGGCGCGTCAGCTCTCCTACCGGGCCGCTGTCCTGACGGATATGGGCGACGCCGATGCGGCCGTCGCGGCGTCGATGGCGAAGATCTTCGCCAGCGCGGTGGCGGTCGAAGTCACTTCGGAAGCGCTTCAGATCATGGGAGGGCACGGCTTCATCTGCGATCACCCGTTGGAGCGGTACTACCGCGAAGCCAAGCTCTTCCAGATCGGTGACGGGACAAGCGAGGTGCTCAAGCTCCTTGTCTCGCGGTTCGCGAATCGGCGGGCATCCGAGCGGCAGCCCGCTCGGTTGGGATGAGGGCTTTGACCGCAGTGATGGATCAGGACGATTGCAAGATGGCGAGCATAGCATCGGACCCCCTGGAACGCGTCGTTGCATGGGATATCCCGCAGGCGGAGCAGGAAGTCGGGGTCCGCGACTGCATGCTGTACGCCCTCACCGTCGGCCTCGGCACGAAGCCCACCGACCCCGGGCATTTGAAATTTGTCTACGAGCACGACACGCGGATCGTCCCGACCATGGTGCTAAGCCTCGCCTCTCCCGGTTTCTGGTTCAAGGATCCGGGGCTCGGCCTCGATTGGGCGAAGTTGCTGAACGTCGGGCAGAGCATTGAGATCTTCCGACTTCCCGCGCCTCCCGCACGGCTTCGCAGCTCGTCGCAGGTGCTCGAGGTGATCGACAAAGGGCCCGCAAAGGGCGCCATCGTCGCCTGGCAACGGTGGCTTTGGAGTGGTGAAGAGCGCGAACCCTGCGCCGCCGTGACCTCGACCGTACTGCTTCGCGGCAACGGGCGGCAGGAGCGGGTGCTCAAGGCTGGCAGCGTGCGGCATGTCTACGCCCCCCTGCCGGCGCGCCCGCCCGATCGCGCCGTCGATGTCGCGACCAGCGCCAACAGCGGCCTCCTCTATCGCTTGAACGGGACGCTGAACCCGCTGCACGCGGACCCTGCTGTTGCCACGGCAGCCGGGTTCGCGCGCCCGATCATGCCGGGAACGGCGAGCATGGGATGGATCTGCGCCATGCTTTTAGAAAGCGTCTGCGACTTCGAGCCAGAGCGTCTCGGCGCACTCGGGGCCCGGCTCACGGCACCGATTTTTCCCGGTGACACGCTGCACTGCGAGCTGTGGCTCCACGGCCATGAGGTCGGATTCCGCGCGACCGTGCCCGAGCGACAGGTGGTGGTCCTCGACCAGGGCCGAGCGCACCTCGGAGGAACAGGAGGAGCAGCGCGATGATCGAGACGATCCGCATTCCTGGATGGCACCGGAAATGGACCTACTCTCCCGCGGTGAGGGGGGAGACTACGTCTTCGTGTCCGGCCTGACCGCGACCGACGAGAACGGTAATCTCCTTCATAAGGAAGACATCGTCGCTCAGGCCCGCGCCATCTGTCGGAAGATCGAGGGCATACTCAGGCATGTCGGCGCCGGCCTCAACCGCGTACCTGACGCGCCCTATAAGGAGACGGCTGAGGCGCGGTGGGAGATGTTTGGTGACAGATTTCTGACGGCGATGGGCATACCCGTGCAGAGCCTCATTCGAAAAGATGCCTTGATCGAGATCAAGGTGGTCGCCAACGTCCCATCAGATCGACGCTGATGAGCATGCAGGCACAAGCCGGCGGAGGAGGGGACTCGCTATGAGCAGGCTTGCGGAGGTCTCATGCCTCGGATCGGTGGCGGAGATTTCGCGTGCCGCCGCGACACCGGAGATCGGCATGCTGCTCGATACCGCCGATCGTGTCCTCCGTGACACCGCGAGTCGCAGGCGCTTCCGGTTGAGCCGCGGCGATGTCGATGCGGCGCGGAAGAACGGGATCTGGGCAGCCCTGTCCGGCCTGGGGTTGACCGGGGCTTGTGCGCCCACCCGTGTCGGCGGCGTCGATCTGGGGATGTCGGCTGGAATTCTTCTCGCAGAAGTCTTGGGCCGGAACTTGGCGCCCGAGCCCTTCGTCGCGTGCGGCTTCTTCCCGTCCGTGTTTCTGGGCCTCGTCGAACATCCGGTGGCGGACCAGATTCTCGCTGACGCCGTGCAGGGGGCCACCATGCCGGTGATGGCGGTCGACGAAAGCGATCCCGCGCACGCGATCGCCGAGATCTCCCAGCGCGATGGCCATTTGATCCTCGCTGGGATTCGGCGATACGTCCATGGCGCAGCCTGGGCCACGCATTTCATCGTCTCGGCGCGGATGAGCGGCGAACCCTGCGCCGCGATAGTACCGGCTGGAGCTGAAGGGCTCCGGCTCGACATACTGGAATTGGCCGACGGCTCGTTCCGGGGGGATATCGAATTCGACGGGGTCGAACTCGATGCCGCTGCCATCATCGCGACCGGCGTGCGCTGCGCGGAGATGCTGGCGTGCGCCACGGATTGGACGAACGTGGCTCTCTCCGCGGAACTCTTCGGGGTTCAAACCGCGCTCTTCGGAATGACGCTCGACTATCTCAAGACCCGATCGCAATTCGATCGATTGATCGGATCGTTCCAGGTGCTGCAGCATCGCGCGGTCGACCTCTATTGTGCAAAGGAGATTACCAGGTACGTGATCGCCGAAGCCATTGAGGAAATGGGCGCGATATCGTCGCCGAGCGCGCGGGCGAGGATCGCAAGCCGTTGTAAGGCGCGGGCGGCGGACTCGACATTGCGGGCCGGCCGAGAGGCCGTGCAGATGCATGGCGCGATGGGCTTCAGCGATGAGTCTGACGTCGGCCTCTATTTGAAGCGCGCGCTGGTCCTGTCGGCCTGGCTCGGAGGCGCCGACCACCATCGCCGCCGTTGGGCTTGGCTCGATCCACCGGTATTGGGCTGAAAGGAGGTCGCATGGATTGGAATGCGCTCGACGACGAGGAGTTCCGGCGTGAAGTTCGATCCTTCATCGAGGCCAACCTCCCCAATCGACTGAGGAATCATCCCCATCGCATTCCGCGCTGGGAGGAAACCAAGGACTGGTATCTGACCCTCGCGCAAAAGGGATGGCTCGCGCCTAACTGGCCGCGCGAATACGGAGGCATGGGGCTCGGTCCCGCGAAGCTGCTGATCTTCACCGCCGAGGTCGAGCGGGCCGGGATTCCTCGCCTCTACGACATGGGGCTCTTCATGCTGGGCCCGATCCTGATTCGGAATGGCACCGAGGAACAGAAGAAGACCTACCTCCCCAAAATACTGTCGGGCGAGCATCGCTGGTCGCAGGGCTACTCGGAACCGAATGCCGGCTCCGATCTCGCGAGCTTGCGCACCCGTGCGGAGATCGTCGACGCGGGCTTCATTGTTAATGGCCACAAGACCTGGTCGACCTTCCTCGACGACGCGACGCACATGTTCCTGCTCGCGCGCACGCAGTCGACTGGACGCAAGCAAGAGGGAATCAGCTTTCTGCTGGTCGATCTTGCCACGCCGGGCGTGCGCCGCCGGCTGATCCGGACCCTTGCCGGACAGGAGGAACTCGGCGAGGTGTTCTTCGACGATGTCTTCGTTCCAGCGGATTGCCTCGTCGGCGAGCTTCACCGCGGTTGGCACATCGCGAAGGATCTCCTGGAGTTTGAGCGGTTCAACAACGGCAGCCCGAAGCAGGGGCTCGCCGCCCTTCGGCTGCTCGCCGACTTCGCCGAGCAGACAGGCCTCAGCCACGATCCCTGGTTCATGGAGCGATTCACGCGGCTGCGACTCGACCTCGAAGATCAGATGGCGGCCTATCGTTATTTCGCCGCCCGGCTCAAGGCAGGCCAACGCATAGGTCCAGACATTTCGCTGCTCAAGATCTGGTCGACCGAGACCTTCCAGAAGATATCGAACCTCTTCATCGAAGTCTCGGGCGAGCGCGGTGTCGAGGCGGAGCGCGGCCAGGGGAGCTCGATCGGTGCCTTGCGCGCGTTCTACAACTCGCGGCCGGCGACCATTTACGGCGGCAGCAGCCAGATCCAACGCAATATCATCGCCAAGAACATCCTCGGCCTGCCGCAGTGATGCCGACCGCTTCAGGAGCCCTTCATGAGCACGCAGCAGAGTTCTCTCTATTTCGAAGATTTCGAGGTCGGGCAGAGGTTCACCTCCTATTCGCAGGCCATCACCGAAGCGGATCTCGTCCTCTTCCGCTTGCTCGTCGACCATCATGCACGCTCTTCCTCGACGAGTATTACGCCACGACGCCGGGCTCTGGCGGACGCATTGTTCGAGCTCGATGCCCGCCGCCTTGTCGACGGCCTCGGCGGAGGCTCTCTTCCGCACTTCCTTAGCCGCCCAATTTGCGAACAGAGAGGCGCGCTTTTTGCCCAGTGCGAGCGGGACACACGATCACGACGCATGTCGATGTATCGGAGAAGGATGATCGCAGCAAGCCGAACAGTATCCTTGCCTTCCGCGACACTGCCACGAACCGGTACGGCACCCCCGTATACGCGGTCGAAAAAATCGTCCTGATTCTCAAGCAGCGTCCGATCTGCGCCTAGCGGTGGCAACGTCGGGTGGTTCGGCGAAGACAGCGGAGAGGCGCGAAATTGGTCAGAGGAATGCGATGAACCTGTCCGACATGCTACGAAATCATGCCCGCCGACGCCCAATGCACCCCGCAATCGTCTCGCGTGGCCGGGAAGTCAGCTACGCCCAATTCGATGGAGCGGTCGACACGGCGGCACACTTCCTCCTCGAGGCAGGAATTCGGCAGGGCGACATCGTCGGCGTGTCGCTCAAGGACACGTTGGAACACGTGATCTTCCTTTTCGGCATCGCTCGGCTCGGCGCGATCATCCTGCCGATGGATCGCCGCTGGACGGCCGGGGAGAAGGAGCGAACGGCCGAGCATTTCCAGGCTAAGCTCATCCTTATCGACGAGGGCGACGATGTGGTCCAAGGAAACGTTCCGACGCGCCGCCTCGATCGACCGCTCGCGGGCGCGTCGCGTGCCCGTCCGAGCCTGATCGAGGCGGCGCAAGGCGAAAATCTGCCGCTCGTCCTGTCACTCTCCTCTGGAACCACCGGCCGCCCCAAGGGCCCGCTGCTCACGCACGACAATTTCTTCGCGCGTTTTCTCATATACTATGTCAGCCTGACTCTCACCGAGCATGATCGCTTCGCCTGCGCATCGCCGCTCTATTTCAGTGGCAGCCGCGGGTTCTCGATGTGCATTCTCTATGCGGGGGCGACGCTTGTCCTCTTGCCACCGCCGGTCCCGACATCGCAGCTTATACGCGAGATTAACGACTATCGCTGCACGAGCGCCTTCATCGTGCCGACGATGGTCCGGCGCCTCATGGACGCGCACCAGGGAGAGGGCCCCTGCTTCCCGAAGCTGCGGGTCCTCATCTCGACGGGGGCAGCGCTCTTCCCCGAGGACAGGGAGAAAGCGCTCAAGCGGGTGGCGTCGAACATCCTCAATTTCTACGGCTCGGCCGAGGGCGGCGGCGTCTCTGTGCTGGCCCCCCACCATCCGCCCGAAGAGAGGAATTCCGTGGGCCAGATCGTCTTCGGGTCGAATGTCCGGATCGTCGACGATAACTTTAATGATCTCCCACCCGGCCAGATCGGCCGGATCTGCTATAGGAGTGGAGGGACCGCGACCTCGTTCCTGAACGACCCCGAGGCGTCCGCCAAATCGTTTCGCGACGGCTGGTATTTCCCCGGCGACCTCGGCTATGTCAACGATCGAGGGTTCGTCTACATCACCGGACGTGAGAAGGACCTCATCATTCGCGGCGGCGTCAATATCTACCCAAACGAAATCGAGAGCATCCTTCTGGGCCATCCCAAGGTCAGCGAGGTGGCCGTAGTTGGTGCGCCGTCGGCGGAATTCGGCGAGGAGGTCGTCGCCTTCGTGGTCTCGAGCGAGCCCATAGACGGCGAGGAGCTACGAGACTATTGCTCGATCCGACTCGCTCCCTACAAGGTGCCGAGAATCTTTCGGTTCCTTCAAGACGTGCCGCGCACGAGTGTCGGGAAGATTGACAAACAGGCGTTGAAGCGGGGTTTCGCCTCGTAGCGGATAACGGCGTCCCCTTTGTAGCTCTCGAAGACAAAGGCCCCGGTGCTCGAGGATGACCAGGCGCTTCGGCGTCCGGGTTCCCTCGAGGCTCCTGTGATGCGTGCCCTGGATCAAGGACCTGCCGCTATAGTGCGCCACGGTGGGAAACGCCGCCTGCCGG
>Ga0209517_10010741_pt1 | contig 10106 bp, 10 predicted proteins | sample PeaSoiMetSII2010_FD_187695 | JGI IMG/M metagenome (GOLD analysis project Ga0209517, IMG submission 187695) | Peat soil microbial communities from Weissenstadt, Germany - SII-2010 (SPAdes) (version 2) | ecosystem: Environmental > Terrestrial > Soil > Wetlands > Peat | place: Germany... | reverse complement strand
CCCCTCGCGCCGATAGTGTCGGCGAGTGATCTCGGTCCAGGCCATTGTGAACCCCACCGTTGGTGTCGCAACTGCGATGGAATCACAACCTATTGAGATCACTCAATTCCTTTTCAGTCAGGCTCTGAGATTTCGCACCTCACCACGGTAGTCTTTTCGGGATACCCCCATTCGTCAATCCAAGTCATAGCCCTTAATAGCGCAGGAGTTGCGCCAATGTTTTCAAAATAACGTTCAACCGTAGTACAGACTCGCACGTTTTGATCGTCAACTTCTTGAAGTCGTATATCCATGGTATGTCGTGTGCATATTATTCTGTTGCTTGCTATCCGCACTATTTCAGTTTTAAAGTCATCGGGCATGTAATATCCAAATGCGGCACTAAATACGTCTCGCGCAAGCGCCTTACGCATCCATGGTTCTATCGTAAAACCAAGAACTCCCGCTATTAGAAATGCTTTTCCAAGTTCGGAGAGCGTACCATGATCTGCCGTAATCCCAATATATGGCGGCAGGAAAATCCCGATTACCCCAAAGATTAGGATTATAACCAACATAATACGATACAGCACACGATCCATCGGCCAACGCATTGTGCTGTTTCTCCTCCCTGCAAGAATAAACTCCGTCGCGCAGTTCGGCGGCGGCGCCATAATACCGGAAAACTCAGCTCGTCCGGTTGCGCAACCGGACGCCGCGGCCGCCGCCGGTGCTGGGGGCTCCTTCGTTAAGGAATTCGACCCCGGCGGCCTCGAGGGCGCCCATCACCTTCATCAGACTTTCGATGACGCCGCGGACGACGCCCTTGCTCGCTTCCATCCGCTGGATCGTTGGCAGCGAGACCCCGGAGGCTGCGGCCAAGGCCTTTTGCTCCATGCCCACCAGGGCTCGGGCCGCTCTCATCTGCGCTGCGGTCAGCATCGGCAGCCTCCCAGAAACGGTGGCTCGTAAACTGCTCCGTACATCACGCTTGATCCGTCATACTTGAGCTCTTGATGATGTTTCAAGCATTATAATTACCGTATCAGACGTTGTGGGATCACAGCCTGCCCAGAAGCCGCAATAACCCGTCGAGGATCGTGAGGGGGTGCGGCGGGCACCCAGGAACGTAGAGATCGACGAGAAGCAGTCCCTCAATCCCGTCGCAAACTTCGGGATGACCGTGGAAAATTCCGCCCGATATGGCACAGGCGCCGGCGGCGATGACGAGCTTCGGCTCGGCCACCGCCGCATAGGTGCTCAGGGTTGCCTCGCGCATGTTTTCGGTGATCGGTCCGGTGATCAGCACGCCATCGGCGTGTCGCGGCGACGCCACGAAGTCGATGCCGAAGCGGCTGACGTCAAAGACGACGTTGCCGAGCGCGTTGACCTCGACCTCGCAGCCGTTGCATCCGCCGGCGCTGATCTGGCGCAGCCGCAACGAGCGCCCGAGTAGGCGGCGCAGCTCTTTGCGCAGCGCTTCGACATGCGGCTGAGCATTGCCGGTGATGAGAAGCTCGGCTCGCTCCGAAGCGGCTAGTCGCCAATCCCGCGTAAAGTGAATCACATCCTGCGGGCACGCGGCGGCGCATTCGCCGCAGAAGATGCACCGTCCGATATCCAGCCGCGGGCCTTCGGCCGAGAGCTTAATCGCTGTGCTCGGGCAAAGATCGGCGCAGGCAGTACAGCCCGCCGCGCATTTGCCCTGATCGAAAATCGGTCGGCCGCGGAACAGCGGCGATAAATTAGGCTCCTCCGCCGGGTAAGCGGCGGTGCGATATCCTTGGCGGGCTCGCGCCATCAGGGCTTTGAACATCGTCCGGCCGGCCTAGAGATCGTGCCCACAATAGGAGAGATTGAAGCTCTTGTTGCAGAGCGGAAAATCGGAAATCTGCTGATCGCGCATAGCCATTGCCAGGCCGAACCAATTGCGGAACGACGGGTCGACGATCTTGTAGTGACAAAGATGTCCAGCGCCATCGGTCATGCCGAGGTGGACGATCTCGCCCCGCCAGCCTTCGACGAGCGATACCGCGATGCGGTTGGGCGCCAAGCCGCCGATGCGCGCGGCAATGGCGCCCGCGCCCGGGTCGTCAAGAAGCCGGCCCAACAGGATCAGCGAATTGTCGATCTCCTGCCAGCGTTGCATGGCGCGGCCAAAGACATCACCGCTCTCGCCGACGGCGATGAACGGCTGGTGATTGCGGTAGGTCGGCCCTGGAAAATCGCGGCGGCAGTCGCGATCGATGCCGCTGGCGCGCGCCGGCGGGCCGACGATACCGAGATCGGCGGCGATCTCCCGCCTCAGCGTGCCGGTATTCTCGAACCGCCCGCGAACCGATGACGATTTCCACAACAGATCGACGGCGTTGCGCATGTCACGCTCGGTTTCGGCGAGGCGCAGCCTCAGCTCAGCGAGGGTTTCCGTGCCGAGATCGCCGGCGACGCCCCCGGGCCTAATCCAGCCGCGGCCGAGCCGGCTGCCGCAAAGCAGTGCCGTCAGGTTCAAGACATCGCCGCGCAGCCGCCCGCAATAAGCCGCCGCCGGCAGGAAACCGACATCGCCGGCGAGCGCGCCGAGGTCGCCGATGTGATTGGCAATTCGCTCCAACTCCAATGCGACGACGCGAAGCGCGGTCGCCCGTGGCGAGCACTCGGCTCCAGACAGCGCCTCGATCAGCTGGCAATAGGCGGTGGCGTGACCGGCGCTGGTATCGCCGGCTACCGTTTCGGCGAGATGAATGCTCCGTTTGTGCGGACTGTCGCGCATTGCCGCCTCGACGCCGCGATGCTGGTAGCCGAGCGAGATTTCGAGATGAAGCACACGCTCGCCGTGGCAACTGAAGCGGAAATGCCCCGGCTCGATGACCCCAGCATGCACTGGGCCGACCGCCACCTCGTGGACCTCCGCGCCAGCTACCTTGAAGAATTCCACGTCCTCGATTGCCATGCCGCCATGTGGGAACCGCACCGGCTTTAGCCAGGGGTGACCCTCCGGCGTAATGCCGTATTGCTCGTGGATCTCGCGCTCGAAGTAGTGCGCGGCGGGACAATCGAGCGTCAGCGCCGGATAAGAGTCTGCCACCGTAGTCGCGGCGAGGCCGATCTCACCCCTCGCGTCGTCGGCTAACGCTGCCAGCAGCCGAGTTTCCCCGCCGTCTCCCGGTAAAGCGGACAGGAGCAGCAGGCGCCGCCCCTCGCCGACCTGCGATAAAACCTCTTCACGGAATTCGTCGCGGGCGAGGACGGGGAGGGCGTCGACCGGCTTCAGCTCGGCATTGCCGATCGTCAGGAAAGTCATGAGCGCACGCCCACGACCGATGCGGCTCGGCCGATCGCCTCGGTCAGCCAGGGCGGCAACCACAGCCCGAGAAACAGCAATATTCCGAGCGCTGGCATGACAATCAAAAAACCCGGCAGCCGCTGGCGCATGGCAATGAGCGGGGACTTGGCATCGCCGAACGCCATGTCGATCAAGTGCCGCAAAGCCGAGATGAAGACAACGCTCGCGGCGGCGAGGAATAGGACGAGGACGACCCACGCCTCGGTCCCGACCGCGGCGCGCAGCAGCTGGTACTCGCTCATGAAGATCGCAAACGGCGCGGCGCCGATCAGGGACAATACGCTGCCGAGCAGTGCCAGCCCCCACAGCCTGTCGCCCCGCAAAGCGCCGGAGAGAATCCCCATGTCATGGGTGCCGAACCGCTGACCGAGCCGGCCTACGGCGAAGAACGCCAGCGACTTCGACAGCGAGTGGTTGAGCGTGTGAAACAGCGCGGCAAAGGTGCCGAGCGGCCCCAGCCCGAAGCCGAGGGTGATGATGCCGAGATGCTCGACGCTGCTATAGGCGAGGAACCGTTTGGCATCGCGCTGAAACACGATGAACCCGGCCGCGACGAGGATCGACAACGCGCCGAAGAACACCAGCAACCCGTCGGCAAAGCCGCTACCCAGCGTGTTCCGCACCGGCGGCACGAAGCGCATGATGCAGTAGAGCGCGGTGTTCAACAGAAAGCCCGAAAACATCGCCGATACCGGCGCCGGCGCCTGGCTGTGCGCGTCGGGAAGCCATGAATGGATCGGCGCCAGACCGGCCTTGGTGCCATACCCGACCAGGATGAACAGGAACGCGAACTTGATCAGCGTTGGATCGAGATGGGCATCAGGCGCAGCAAGTCGGGTCCAGAACAGCGCCTCGGCTTGCACGTCGCTTCCGCTCTGGATTGACGCGGCGGCGAAGATCGTCCCGATAAAGGCGAAGGCAATGCCGACTGAGCAGATCAGCAGATATTTCCACATCGCTTCCAGCGAAGCGCGGCTCCGATAGAGTGAGATCAGGAACGCGCTCAAGAGCGTCGTCGCTTCCATCCCGACCCACATGATGCCGATGTTGTTCGACACCAAAACCAGCGTCATCGCCGCGAGCGAACCGAGCCACAGCGCCCCGAAGCGGCGCGCGACGGTTGGGCTGAAAACGTGCTCGCCAGCCTCGTCCGCGAAATAGATTCCGGCGAAGACCGAGCACAACAGGAAGACGAGGCTCAGAACGACCAGGTGGAAGGCCGAAAACGGATCGACGTAGAACCATCCCTCGGCCGCCGTCACGTGCCCGTCAGCAAGAACGGCGATCCACAGATAGGCAGCGAGGCCGAGCTCCAGCGCCGAGACGATGACGGTTGCGCGAAGGATGTGCCGCGGGCGACGCAACGCGAGGCAGACGACGGCGCCCAACACGACCAAGGCGAGCATCGCGACGATCGGTTGACCGGTCTGCACGCGTCTAGCCCCTCAACGTCGTGAGCTGGTCGACATCGGCGGTGCCGAACTCGAGGGTGATGTGAAACACCGCGATGCCCATCACGAACACGGCGACAAAAGCATCGAGCAGGATGCCCAACTCGACCAGCAGCGGCGTCTCGACGACGGTGATCACCGCAAAGACAAAAATGCCGTTCTCGATAACCAGGTAACCGAGGACCTGCATCAGCGCGTTGCGTCGGCTGACGATCAGGAACAAGCCGATCGCGACCAGGAAGATCGCTGCTTCAAGCATGACGAACGGCGTGTGGCTCAGCGCGGGGTGCAGCTTTACGGCAAGGCCCAGCGACACTGCCAATGCCACGACCCCGAAGAGGATCGAGGCGACAAAACCGACAAACGGTTCGACCTCGCGGTGATAGTTGGTGCGTGCCCGCAGATGCAGCAGCACGGCGGGAAACAGCACGCCCTTGAGAACAATGTTGCCGCCAGCTAGCAGCATCACCCGCAGCCCCAACCCGTCATCGTGAAAGACCACCGGCACCAAGCTGAAGAGAATGCCCTGCAGCGACAGCCAGCGAATGCAGGCGCCGATGCGACTCGTGCCGAGCAAGGCAAAGCAGGTCAGCAGACCCAAGGCGTGAATGACGGCGAGCGAAGCGGGCATCGGTCAGACGAGGAGGACGATGAAACCGACGGCGGCGAGGGTCGCTGCGCCGACGATGAACTGCGGCACATGAACGAGCCGATAGCGCGCCATCGCCGACTCGACGATTCCGACGACGATCGCAAGTCCCGCCATGCCGGCGAGCGCGGCCGCTCCGGTGAGCCAGGGATCGCCGCTGTGCATTGGCACCGCGAGGCCGACGAATAGCGAGCCGAGAATCCATAACTTCAGCGCCGCGCCGTATTGGATGATCGCGAGGTCGGGCCCAGTGTGGTCGAGCACCATCACCTCGTGGATCATCGTCAGCTCAAGATGTGTGGTCGGGTCATCGACCGGGATACGGCTGTTTTCGACCAGCTCGAGCACCAGAAATGTCATCGCGACGAGCGCCAGCGTCGGCAGCGCATGAGCCCAAGTCCCGACACCCACGCCCTCGTAGATAGCACTCAGTGACGTGGCGCCGGTGACCCGGGTCAAGGTCGCCAACGCCAACAGCAGCGCCGGCTCGGCGAGCGCGGCGAAATGCACTTCCCGGCTGGCCCCCATCCCCTCGAAGCTCGATCCGGTGTCGAGAGCGGCAAGCACCGTCGCGAACCGGCCCAGCCCTAACAACCCGACCAGGACAATCAGATCGCCGGAAAACGCGATGACGGCGGGCACGCTGGCAAAAGGCAGGAGCAGTAGCGCCGCGACGAGCGTTCCCAGGTTGATCACTGGCCCCAGGCGCACCAGCGCCGTCGTCGTATCGCCGTAAACTGCGCCGCGGCGCAACGCCTTGGCGACGTCGCGACAAGGCTGCAGCAGCGGCGGTCCGCGCCGGCCGGCGACAAAAGCCTTGGTGCGGTTGATGACGCCCGGAAAAAGCGGCGCCAGCAGCAGTGCGCACAGGGGCGAGAAGAACCAGTGCAATCCGGTCATGGCGACAAGCTGCCCCAGACCAGGAGCGCGATCAGGGTGGCGGCGACGTAGAGTACGTAAACATGGATGTGGCCATGCTGGACGACGTTCATCCGACGCATCAGTCGTCCGAACCAGCGGAAGCTGGGCGCGAACAGCAGCCCGAGGAACGGATCGCCGCTATCGCTCGCATATGAAGATGAGGTGGGGAAGTAGCCGGTCGGCGGCGCCATCACCTCGCGGTTGCGAATGATCAGGTGGAACTGCGTCACCAGCGGCTGAGCGAAAGAGGAGGCGGTGTATTGCATCCGCGCGGTCGGACGCTGAAAGCCGCAGCCCCAGACCGGAGCGCGCCGAACTCCGGCGACGGCGAGCCGCCGCGCGCGCACAACCCAGGCCAATAGCGCCACGCCGGCGAGTACGGCAAATACGGCGATTGTGGCCGTCAACGAAGCCGTCACTGGCGCCAGCGCGGTATGCACCTGCGGCAGCGGCAGATGGGTCACCGCGCCGACGACGCCGGCCAGGGAGCGCACGACCCATGGCGCGGCGGCGCCGATCGCCACGCAGCAGAACGCTAGCGCTGTCATCGAGACCAGCATCGGTGCGGCCGCCTCGTGTGCCTCGGCCGCCTCGTGGCTGCGCGGCGAGCCGAGGAAGACGACGCCGAATGCTTTGGCGAAACACGCCGCGGCGAGACCGCTAATCAGGCCCATCGACACGATCGAAACGAGCCCGGCCGCCGCGATCGTCGTGTTCGGTTCGATGAGACCGAGATAACCCGAATAGACCAGCAAGAATTCGCTGACAAAGCCGTTGAGCGGGGGCAAGCCGACGATCGCGGCGGCGCCGATCAGAAACGTCGTGCCCGTCCACGGCATCCGCTTCAGCAGCCCGCCGAGTTCCTCGATCTCGACTGTGTGGGTGGCATGCTGTACCGCGCCGGCGCCGAGGAACAGCAGCCCCTTGAAGATCGAGTGGTTGACGACGTGCAGCAGCCCCGCGGCGAAGCCGAGCACGGCAAGGACCGTCATGCCGTAGGCCAACCCCAGCACGCCAATCCCGATGCCGATCAGGATGATCCCGATATTCTCGACGCTGTGGTAGGCGAGCAGCCGCTTTAGGTCGTGCTGCGCCAAGGCATAGAGCACACCCAGCACGCCGCTCGACGCGCCGGCCGCGATCAGGGCCCAGCCCCACCAGGCCGTCGGCGCCTCCATCAGGCTCAGGATGCGCACCAGCCCGTAGATGCCGACCTTGATCATCGCCCCCGACATCAGGGCCGAGGCGTGGCTGGGGGCGGCGGGATGCGCCTCGGGCAGCCACACATGCGCGGGAACGATGCCGGCTTTAGCGCCGAACCCCACCAACGCTAGCAGAAAGATCGTCGAGGATAGCGCCGGCTGACCGTGCAGGACCGCGGCATATCCGGCAAAATCCGAAGTGCCGGCAAGCGAGCCAAGCAGCACGAACAGCACCAGCAGAAACGCCGTGCCGAGATGTGTCGCCGCCAGATAGATCCATGCCGCCTGGCGGACCGCTTCCCGCCGGTCGTCGAAAATCACCAGGAAGAAGGGGCTCAGCGCCATGATTTCCCAGGCGACAAGAAACAGCAGCCCATCGCGCGCGACGATCACCAGCGCCATTGCCGCGGTCAGCATGTTCAGATGGAACCAGCTTCCGGCTGCGGGGCCGGGCTCGCGCCCTTTGAGGTAGCTGCGGCCGTAAATCCCGGTCAGCAGCGACAGACCGAAGACCGGCAGCAGGAAGAACGCGGACAGCGCGTCGATTTCGAGGTGCAGCCCGCCACCCGGCATCGGCCAGCTCCCGGTCAAGACCTCGGTCCGACCGCTGTACAGCGTATTGACTGCTGCAATCAGCCCGAGCGCCGAGCCGGCAACAGCTCCGGTTTGGCCGAGACTTTGTGCAAGAGCGGGGCGGAAACGAAGGCCGAAGGCGAGCCCGCCGCCCAATCCCAAGACGGCAAGAGCCACCAGCAACACGCTCACGAACGGCCCGAAACGCTGGGGAGATCGAAAGGCGGCAAAACGCGGCTCACCGTCAGGTCTCGCTTGGCCAATCAAAGTAGGCCATGGACAGGGCCAGCCTTAGCCTGCCGCACCGATATCGTCAACCTAGAGAAACCAGATTTGCCCTTCTTCTACTGAGACATGATGCCTCACACATCAAAGATATGAGGATGTCGACCATAACCGATGCGTGAAGCAGCCAAAGAGCTGAGCGGCGCGCTCACTCGGGCAATAGCAGCGGCAGAGATCGAGGAAGGCGCGCGTCATCGCCCGTCGTAGGACGATTACGGGACCTAAGCGCTTGCTACAAATAAATTAATCCAGCGCGCTTTCGATGCATTTGGCGATTTCCGAGGTCGCCGTCGTCCGCGCGGCGGCGGCGCTTCTCTCGATGCCGGCGGAAATCAACTCGCCGCGCTCCAATCCAAGCGCGCTGATACTCCAGTGCCATTTACCGGCGCCCGCCCGGTAAATCACGGCGCGAAGAACCTCCTCGTCCGCGACCGGCATATCGAGGATCTCGGCCGCTGACCATTCGGGCAGGCTGAGTCCGGGCATCGTTACGGTGGTTACGTCCACAGTCATTTCGGATTGCTTCAGTTGGGTTGCCCCATTGTGGCAGCCCGCGAACGCCACCTGGCGTGCAATTTAGCGTATGCCGCCATACCAAATCCGGCGAGGCAATGCGTCGCAGCCGCCAGCATTCACATAAGACGATGCCAGCGCCGCTCGGCACACCGATCCGGTGGCATGTGACCGCCCTACGGCATCAGTAACAAATTGGCGATGGGCCGAGATAGGCGGCGCCGGGTGGTGTTGCCGCGCCGGCAAACAATCCGGTGGCACCGCCGATCGCGGCGCCGAGGCCAACCGGCCCCCCGGCGATCGCGGCAATGGCCGCGCCGGTGCCGGCACCTAATGCGCCGGTGCTGACGGCCCGGCATCCCGGGGTGACGCCGCAAGCCCCAAGCGCCAAGGACATCGCGGCGACCAGCGCCCAAGCAGCGGATCGTGACATGCTTCCCCTCCCGCTCATGTCCAAACATTGAGCGCAACGAGAGCTAAACGTTGCATTGGCATGACGGTTCCCAACTCGCCGCTGATGCGGGTCAAAATTTTCGCGCGGAATTCCCACTTCACGATAAAACGCGCAGTACGGAGCGAAAGTTCTCGGGACCGGGAGGCAAGACCAGCCGATCGATCCTCGCATGCTCGCGCTCCCAAATCGGTAGCGCCGTCGCGAGGAGGCGGTGGCCCGCCGGCGTTAGCCTTAGTTGGCGGCCGCGCCGATCGGCCGCGTCGACCGTCACGTTCACCAGGCCGCGCCGCGCGAGCGGCTTTAGGGCAGCGGTCAGAGTCGTACGATCCATCGCGAGCAGCGTCGCGACGCTGCCGATGTGCGACGGGCCGCGATGCTTCAATGACATCAACAGCGAAAATTGGCCGTTAGTCAGATCGAGGGGCCGAAAAGCAGCGTCAAATCGGCGCGCGATCGCCCGTGCGGCGCGCTGCAAATCCAGGCAGATGCAGCCATCCCGTGCTGTTTGCGCGATATCTAGGATCTGTTCGTTCGCGTTTGACACGTGTCTATTATGTTGATATCAACGTAAATGTCAACACCGACAGCGGCGTCCGCCGCGGTGGAAATTGACGTGACCCCCATTTCTCATCCAGCGATAACGAGAGTCCGGGGTTGATCTGAACCTTCTGTGTCGTGGGTGGCAAGAGGCCGGGGCGCGGAGCCCCAGCGAAGCGCAGCGTCCCGGCCGGTCTCT
>Ga0209517_10010740_pt1 | contig 10107 bp, 6 predicted proteins | sample PeaSoiMetSII2010_FD_187695 | JGI IMG/M metagenome (GOLD analysis project Ga0209517, IMG submission 187695) | Peat soil microbial communities from Weissenstadt, Germany - SII-2010 (SPAdes) (version 2) | ecosystem: Environmental > Terrestrial > Soil > Wetlands > Peat | place: Germany: Weissenstadt... | reverse complement strand
AATACCAGTACGCGCTGGATGCGCCGGACAAGGCGCTGCTGGACCAGTGGGTTCCACACCTCCTGGACTGGATGAAACAGCTACCCGAACTGCGCGACGTGGCCAGCGATCAGCAGAACAACGGCCTGGGGCTGCTGGTCAATATCGACCGCGATACCGCCGGCCGGCTGGGCATCACGCCGCAGAACATCGACGACGCGCTTTACGATGCCTTCGGCCAGAGACAGGTATCCACGATTTATACCCAGACCAACCAGTTCCACGTGATTCTCGAAGTGGCGCCCCATTATCAGCAGGACTCGGCGGCCCTGGGTGACATGTACGTGCCCATCGGGTCGGCTTCGGCCAACCTGGCAACCACCATCGCACTGGCGGGGACCAACAGCGCTCTCACCGGCGCGGCGGCACTGGCGCCGGCGCCGCTGCGGACGCTGACGAGAGCGACTTCGATTCCGGCGCCCATTGCCATCAACCACCAGAGCCAGTTTCCGGTAGTTACTCTTTCCTTCAATCTGGCTCCGGGAGCCTCGCTGGGCGCGGCGGTTCAGCATATCAAGCAGGTCACGCGGGATCTGGGCATGCCGGCCAGCATCGAACCCAGCTTCCAGGGAACGGCCCACGCCTTCGAATCGTCGCTGGCCAACGAATCGACCCTGATTCTGGCGGCCATGGTCACGGTGTACCTGGTACTGGGCATCCTGTACGAGAGCTTTATCCATCCCATCACCATTCTTTCCACGCTGCCATCGGCCGGCGTGGGCGCCATCCTGGCCCTGATTATATTTAAGAAGGACCTGGATGTGATTGCGCTGATCGGAATCATTCTGCTGATCGGCATTGTGAAGAAGAACGCCATCATGATGATCGACTTCGCGCTGGAAGCCGAGCGTCACGAGGGCAAGAGCCCGGAGGAAGCCATCTACCAGGCGTGCCTTCTGCGTTTTCGTCCGATCATGATGACCACCATGGCCGCGCTGCTGGGCGCGGTGCCGCTGGCCTTCGGCAGCGGTGTGGGCTCGGAACTGCGAAAGCCGCTGGGCATTTGTATTATCGGCGGACTGCTGCTCAGCCAGGTGCTGACGCTGTTCACGACTCCGGTGATTTACCTGTATTTCGGACGGGCGGCAGCCTGGGTCGCGCGGCTCCGTGGTTCCAGCCGTAGGGAAGAAGGACTGATTCCCGGCGCCGAACTGGGTTAGGACGGGCGCCTATGAGCATTTCCACGCCATTCATTGAACGGCCGGTAGCCACGACGCTGCTGGTGGTGGCGGTGACCCTGGCCGGCGCGATCGCCTACAAGCTGTTGCCGGTGGCGGCCCTGCCGGAAGTCGACTTCCCCACCATCTTTGTTTCGGGCAGCCTGCCGGGGGCCAGTCCCGACGTGATGGCGGCGGCGGTAGCCACTCCGTTGGAGAAGCAGTTCACGCGCATCGCCGGGGTCACGGAGATGACCTCCCGGAGCTCGGTTGGATCGGCAACCGTCACCCTCCAATTCGACCTGAGCCGCGATATCAATGGGGCGGCACGCGACGTGCAAGCGGCCATCAACGCCGCGGCCGGCTATCTGCCCGCGAACCTTCCCTCGCTTCCCAGATACCGGAAAATCAATCCGGCCGACCAGCCGATTCTGCTGATGACGCTGGAGTCGGACGTCGTGCCGAGGCCGCAGTTGTACGACATCGCGTCCTCGGTGTTCGCCCAGAAGCTGGCTCAAGTCAAGGGCGTCGGCCAGGTTCAGGTGGGGGGAAGCTCACTTCCCGCGGTTCGCGTCGAAGTCAACCCGCAGCCGCTCTCGCGGTACAACGTGGGTCTGGATCAGATCGGCAGTTTCCTGCAGGGCGCCAATGCGAATAAGCCGAAGGGCTCCCTAGCCAACGACGACGTGCAGATACCGATTTACGCCACCGACCAGCTTTTTCAAGCGAAAGACTATAAGGATCTGGTGGTGGTCTATCGCAATGGCGCTCCGGTCCGCCTGTCGGACCTGGGCCGGGTGGTCGATGGCAATGAAGACGTCCGCAACTTCGGCGTGGTAAACGGCGATCCGATGGTTCAGATCCAGATCAACCGCCAGCCGAATGCCAACATCGTCGACACGGTGGCGCGCATTAAGGCGTTGATGCCGCAGTTCAACGCCCTGCTCCCCCCCACGGTGCGCTTCAAGATCGCCAGCGACCGCACCATCACGACCAAGGACTCCCTGAGGGATGCGCAGCGCAACGTGATGGTCTCCATTTCGTTGGTGGTCCTGGTGGTGTTTCTGTTCCTGCGCAACGGCTGGTCGACGCTGATTCCGAGCATATCGGTGCCGGTATCGATCATCGCCACGTTCGGCGCCATGTACCTGTTGGGGTACACCCTGGACAACCTTTCGCTGATGGCGCTGACGATTGCCACGGGATTCGTGGTGGACGATGCGATCGTGGTGATCGAGAACATTACGCGCCACCTGGAACACGGCATGAAACCGATGCAGGCGGCCCTCAGGGGCGCCGAAGAGATCGGCTTTACGGTTTTATCGATGAGCATCTCTCTCATCGCGGTCTTCATTCCCATCCTCATGATGAGCGGCGTGGTGGGGCGCCTGTTCCGCGAATTCTCGGTGATTCTGGCGGCCGCCATCGGCGTTTCCATGGTGATCGCCCTGACGGTGGTACCGATGATGTGCGCGTGGCTCCTCAAGGAGGACCGCGGCCACGGGTTCCTCTATAACCTGACCGAAAAATGGTACCAGTGGGTCATCTCGACTTATGCCTCGGCATTGGATGTGGTGCTGAACCATCCGTTGCCAGTCCTGCTCACGCTGTTGCTTACGGTGGGGATCAACGTCTACCTCTACGATAAGATCCCCAAGGGATTCTTCCCGCAGCAGGATACCGGCCGGTTGCAGGGCTCGGTGATGGGCCAGCAGCACATCTCCTACCAAGCGCTGGTGGACAAGGCGAAGTGGTTCGAGGAGCAGGTGCGCAACGACCCGGATGTGGAAGCGGTCACGATGGTGGCGGGCAGCAGCGGCGGCGGTGGATTTGGCGGCGCGAATTCCGCCCAGATGAACGTTCAGCTCAAACCGGTGGGGGTCCGCAAGGCGACTTCCGACCAGGTAGTCGCCCGTCTGCGCCGGCAGACTTCGGGCGTGCCGGGCGCGGTCATGTACCTGCAGAACTCGCAGGACGTGCGCATCGGCGGCCGGCAAAGCAACGCGCAATACCAATACACCATCCAGGCGCCCGACTTCAGCTCGCTGGCGGCATGGGGGCCGAAGCTTCTGGACCGGCTCTCGGCGCTGCCGGAGATCGCAGATGTCAGCTCCGACCAGCAGAATTCGGGCCTGTCGTCGAACGTGGTGATCGACCGCGATACGGCATCGCGCCTGGGTCTGACGGCACAAGCCGTGGACTCCGCGCTCTATGACGCTTTTGGCCAGCGGCAGGTCTCGGTGATGTACAAGTCGATCAATCAGTACCACGTGATCCTGGCCCTCCAGCAGCAATGGTGGCAAAGCCCGGACTTCCTGAATACGATCTACGTCCAGACACCGCGGGGCACTGACGTGCCCTTGTCGACCTTCACCCGCTTCAACCAGGGGATCACCCCCATTTCGCTGCCGCACCAAGGGCAGTTCCCGGCGACGACGATTTCGTTCAACCTGGTGGAGGGTGTTTCACTGAGCGACGCCGTAGCCGCCATCAACCGGGCGGAACTGGAGATGGGCCTGCCCACCAACATCACCGGCAAGTTCGCCGGAACCGCGCGGGCTTACCAGGAGGCGCTTCAGAATCAACCGATCCTGATCGGGACGGCGCTGATCGCAGTCTATATCGTGCTGGGAATTCTCTATGAGAGCCTGATCCACCCACTGACCATCATCTCCACGCTGCCCTCGGCCGGAGTGGGAGCGCTGGTGGCCATGGTACTGTTCAAGAGCAGCCTGGACATCGTGGGGATGATCGGAATCATCCTGCTGATCGGCATCGTAAAGAAGAACGCCATCATGATGATCGATTTCGCGCTGGCGGCCGAACGGAACGAAGGGATGAATGCGCGCGATGCCATCTACCAGGCCTGTCTTCTGAGGTTCCGGCCGATCATGATGACGACCATGTGCGCGCTGCTGGGCGGGTTGCCGATGGCGCTCGGCTGGGGCGCGGGAGCGGAGTTGCGGAAGCCGCTGGGAATTTCGATTGTGGGCGGCCTGGTGGTCAGCCAGATGTTGACTCTGTTCACCACGCCCGTGATTTACCTGTATTTCGACCGGCTGCGCAAGCGGTTCACGCGGCGCCAGCCAAGCTACCGGCACCGCCCCGGTTTTCTGGTTCCCGGCGGGATCGCGGAGACCGGCGACTAATGACGCGCCTTTGGAAAATCGCAGTACCTCTTACTCTCCTCTGCTCCGGATGTACCATCGGCCCGCGATACCAGCGGCCGGTGGCGCCGGCGCCGGTGGCTCTCAAGGAAATGGCGGGCAACGACCAGTGGAAGATGGCGACCCCCAGCGATGGCCTGCTCAAGGGCAAGTGGTGGGAGATTTTTGGCGACCCGCAACTGAACGAGCTGGAAGAGCTGGTCAACGTCAACAACCAGAACGTGAAGCAGGCGGAAGCGCAGTTCCGGGAGGCGCGCGCCGCGGTGCTGGCCGCTCGCGCCAACTACTATCCGACCATCGGGGCGTCGCCGTCGATCGGGCGAAGCCTCGCCGAGAAGAGAAACACCGAGAGCTATTCCTTGCCCGCGAGCGTGTCTTGGGAGCCCGATCTGTGGGGCCGGGTTCGTTTGTCCGTCGAGACTGCGGTGAGCAATGCACAGGTGAGCGCGGCCGATCTGGAAAATATCCGGCTGAGCCAGCAGGCGCTGCTGGCTACCGATTACTTCCTGCTGGCCGCGCAGAACATGCAGTTAGACGTGCTGAGCAACACCATCAAGAGCTACCAGACGAACCTGCAACTCACGATCAACCGCCACGCCGGGGGAGTGGCCTCGAGGTCCGACATTACCCTGGCGCAAACCCAGCTTGCCGGCGCGCAGGCCCAATTTACCGACGTGCACATCGCGCGGGCGCAGGACGAGCACGCCATCGCCGTGCTGACGGGACGGCCGCCGGCCGCTCTCGAGATCGGCGCGATCAAGATCAACCACCCGCCTCCGCCCATTCCGATCAGTGTTCCGTCGCAGCTTCTCGAGCGGCGGCCCGACATCGCGGCCAGCGAGCGGCTGGTGGCCGGCGCCAACTCGAACGTAGGGATCGCCGAGACCGCTTACTATCCCACGTTGACGCTTTCGGGAAGCCTCGGTGTTCTTTCATCGAGTCTGGTGAATTTATTCACGTACGCGAGCCGAACCTGGTCCGTGGGCCCCTCGCTTTCGCAGACACTGTTCGATTTTGGCCGGCGCGGCGCAACGCTGGAGAGCAGCCAAGCCGCGTACGATGCAACCGTTGCCTCCTACCGGCAGACCGTTCTCGCCGCCTTTCAGGAAGTGGAGGACGATCTGGCGAGTCTGCGCTATCTTTCGGAAGAAGCCGGGCAGCAGCAGGAAGCCGTGGCAGCCGCCCAGGAAGCGCTGAGCCTGGAGATGCAGCGGTACCGGGCGGGGACGGACTCCTATCTGAACGTCATTACCACCCAGATCATCGCATTGAACGACGAGCAGACCGCCATCACCATCCTGCAGCGGCGGATGACCGCGGCAGTGGACTTGGTGAAGGCCCTGGGCGGCGGTTGGGACGCCGCAACCCTGCCTTCGGGCAACGCTCTTCGTACGGCCGCGATGGGCGATCCGAAGAACACGCAAAAGATAGCCCAGCCGACGGGCAAGTAGGACCAAAAGCTCTCAGCGGTCGGCTTTCAGCGATCAGCTTTGCAGCAGCGCCGAGGCCGCCGGCGCGCAAGGGCGGATGAAAAGAGCGCGACCAGGGGGTCGTCCCCATAGGGGATCCCAGGACAGGGGCGTCCGCCCCACCGTGGTAAAATTCGTTTGTCGGGGCGCAATGAACACCAGGGCTAAAACTTGCTTAGATGTCTCTAGGCGGCTGGACTTTGTTCGCGCCAGCGGAAGGAATCGTGTTGAAGCAAGTTTTGTCCCTGATCGTTGTGCTTGCGTTCGCGGGCGCCGTTCGGTGCCGCGCGCAGAATCCGGCGGAAACCAAACCCGCTGATCCGCCGGCCGCGACGCCGGCCGCCACCGTTCCCCCGCCTCCGCCGCCGCAATCGCTCCTCAAGCGGCTCTTCAGCGTGCAGGCTTTGACGGCGACCATTCCGGGCGCTGTTTTGCAGCAGGTGCACGACTGGCCCGACGAGTGGGGCACGAAGCGATCGGGATTCGAGAAACGCGTTGGTTCGCTGTACGCCCAGTTTGTGATCGGAGTCCTGATCGAGGACGGCGTCAAGGCCCTCCATCACGAGGACACCAGCTATCACCGGCTGGGACACGGCAACTTTTTCCGCCGCACCGCGTATGTCATCACCGGAACGGTGACGGCGCGCCGGCCGGACGGCGGACGCACCGTGGCGCTCGCGATGCCGGCCAACGCTTACGGGAGCTGGGCGATCGCCACGCTGTGGAGCCCGCGCGAGTATCGCAATGCGGAGTCGATCTTCGAGTGGGGCAGCGCGGGCGTGGGGGTCAGCGCGGGGACCAACCTTGCGAAAGAGTTCTGGCCCGACCTGAAGGGCATCTTTCATAGAAAAAAATAACGGCCCAAGAAAAAGCAAGCAATGGTTGGAACGCGGCTGTGCGAATGTGTGAAAATGACATCCAGTGGACCGCAAAAGAAACCTATGAAAGACCAACCAGCGAATTCCGAACGGCGTAATTTTCTTAAGGGCGCGGGCGGCGCTCTGGGCGCGGCGATGGCCACCGGGTTTCCCGCGATCATCAGGGCGCAAACCGTTACCAATGCCATCAAGGTGGGCTTGGTGGGTTGTGGAGGACGCGGCAGCGGGGCGGCATCCCAGGCGCTGGCCGCGGACGACTATGCCGAACTGACGGCGGTGGCGGATGTCGACGCGGCGGCGGTGGAACGGTGCCTGCGGATGGCGAAACGCAGCGAGAAGGCCGCCGCGCGCGTCAAGGCCGATCCCGACAAGCAGTACCTGGGGCTGGACGGTTACCAGAAGGTGATCGATAGCGGGCCCGACGTCATCCTGCTGGCCACGCCTCCGGGCTTTCGTCCGCAGCACCTGGCCGCCTCGATCGCGGCCGGCAAGCACGTTTTCTGCGAAAAGCCGATCGCCGTGGACGCCCCCGGCGTCCGCTCGGTGCTGGATACCACGGAAAAAGCCAGGGCCAAGAATCTCTCGCTGGTCTCGGGTTTCTGCTGGCGCTATAACAACATGATCGAGGATACGTTCCAGCAGGTGGAAAACGGCGCCATCGGAAAATTGGTGGCCTATTATGCCGACTATTACACCAACCCGGTCAAGCCCATGCCGCCGGCCAGTTCCCGCCCCGCGGGCATGAGCGACGTGGAGTGGCAGATCCGCAACTGGTACAACTTCGTGTGGTTGTGCGGAGACAGCCTGGTGGAGCAGGCCATCCACAGCGCCGACAAAATCGCGTGGGCCATGCACGACGAACCTCCGGTAAGCTGCGTGGGGGTGGGCGGGCGGACGATTCCGGCCGAAGGCGGCAACATCTACGACCACTTCGAGATCAACTACATCTACGCCAACGGGGTGCGGGCCTTTCTGGCCAACCGGCAGATTACCGGATGCTTCAACGAGAACTCCGATTACCTGCTGGGCACCGACGGCACCTGCAACATCGGGCGCGGCGGGCCGCGCATCGAGGGCAAGAACAACTGGACGTTTACGGGCCAGCAATACAACATGTACCAGCGCGAGCACGACGTGCTCTTCCAGGCCATCCGCAAGAATCAGCCGGTGAACAACGGCAAGCGCATGGCGACCAGCACCCTGCTGGGCATCATGGGCCGCATGGCGGCGTACACCGGCCAGCAGTTGACCTGGGACCAGGCGATGAACTCCCAGGAGAAACTGGTGCCCGAGAATCTGGACTGGAACGGCAAATTCGAGCCGCCGCCCCGCGCGCAGCCGGGAATCACCAAGTTTATCTGAGAGGACTGCAGACTGTTTGGTGGCTTCCGAACGCGGCCGCGCCACGGGCTGGTGAAGACGCTGGCGGAGCCGATTCGGGCGGGATTCAGGAGGGGACGACCATTCTCGAAGTACCGTGCCTGACGATGCAGGAGAACACCGGACGGCCGATTGCCATCGAGCAGGGAACCAACCGGCTGGCGGGCACGGGCCCCCGAATGATCCTCCGGGCGGCGCGCGAGGCGCTGGATGCGCCGCTGTGGCGGGTCGAGCCGCCGCAATTGTGGGACGGCAAGGCAAGCGTACGCATCCTGGATGTGTTGGAGCGGGCGTTCACCGATGAGCGGCCAACTTTGGCAGGCAGGCTGACCGCGGCGCCGTGATTCAAAAATGCGTCCCGAGGAGCGGGGGACGATCCCTGGCGGGAACGTCTCTGGCGGCAGAAACCCACACAGGCAGGAATGCCTGTGCTACGACTCACACGAACTTATACTGCCCGGGCACGGGGAGCGGCGTCGGCTCGGTCTTCACGTCGTAACCGTACTCTTTGGGCATCAGGTCCTGCCTGGAGTTCATGATTTGATCCCAGGTGACGGCCATGCCGGAGTATGCCGATTCGCGCGCCATGATGCAGGTGAGGGTGCTCTCGGCGATGGGAATCGACTGGTTGATGTACGGCCCGCGTCCCTGGATGCTGTCGACGAAGTTGATGTGCTCCTGGACGTAGGGGTTGATGCCCTTGGTTCCCAGATCGATGCCGGTGCTGCGGCCCTTGGTTCCCACGATCAGGTCGCTGACATCGTTGAAAGTGCCGCGCGGATACTGGCGGCAGGCGCTCGACAGGTGCACGCCGTTGGGATAGATGAAATCCGAAGTCATGTGGTCGTAGATGTTGCCGTAGAGGGCCGCGCGCGGGCGCCAGGCGGCGCCGCCCGAAGCCACCACGCGCTCCGGATGCCCACCCATCACCCAATTCATGAAGTCGATGTTGTGGAAGTGCTGCTCCACGATCTGGTCGCCGCAGAGCCACAGAAACGAATACCAGTTGCGGTGCTCCCATTCCATGTCGCCCCACTTGGCGTCGCGCGCCTGGGCATGAAACACGGGGCCGCTGAGATAGAAGGAATTCAGAGCCACGATATCGCCGATGATGCCGTCGTGGATTTTTTGCACTGTCTCCATGTAGGGCTTGTCCTCATGGCGCTGCGCGCCGCTCATGACGGTGAGCTTCTTCTCCGCGGCCTTGCGGCCGGCCGCCATGAAGCGGCGAGCGCCGGTGGCATCGGTGGCGATGGGCTTCTCGGTGAAGACGTGCTTGCCGGCATCCACGGCCGCCTCGAAGTGGATGGGACGATAGCCCGGAGGCGTAGTCAGCATGACGATGTCGATATCCGCCTTCACCAGCTTCTGATAGGCGTCGAAGCCGACAAAGTGATATTCCGGCTGCACCTTGACGCGCGGGCCGACCGACGCCACCAGGTCCTCGGCGTTCATCTCCTTCTGCTGGCCATCGCGCTCGACGGTAATGGGGGCGTGCTGGCTGATGAATTTGGGATCGCGCAATCGCCGCAGCGAGGATTCCAGATGGTCCTCGAAGACATCGGCCATGGCCACCAGTTCGAGATTCTCGTTTCCGGTCAGGGTGTCGACAACCGCCTGCGTGCCGCGCCCGCCGCATCCCACGATGCCCGCGCGGAGTTTTTCCTTCCCCGCGCCGCGAACGAGGTGCGGTTTGATCAAGGTGAATGCCGAAGCGCCGATTGCCGTAGTCCCTCTGAGCAAGGAGCGCCGGGAGATTGGATTCCGATTATCTGTCATGATGCTTGGAATATACTATCTTTCCACCGCCGGATTCAATCGGCTTCGGGGGCGCTATGATAGGGCCTTATGATTCGTGCGTCTGTCCTGATTTCGTTCTTCCTTGTCTTGCTCGCGGCTCCTTTGCTCGAAGCGGCTGCGCCGGTCTACGTGGTGCTGTGGTTCGATACCGAAGACTACATCGAGCCGGCCTCCGACGACGCCGCTCTGCGCATTGCGAGCGACCTCACGGCGCTCG
>Ga0209517_10010738_pt1 | contig 10109 bp, 5 predicted proteins | sample PeaSoiMetSII2010_FD_187695 | JGI IMG/M metagenome (GOLD analysis project Ga0209517, IMG submission 187695) | Peat soil microbial communities from Weissenstadt, Germany - SII-2010 (SPAdes) (version 2) | ecosystem: Environmental > Terrestrial > Soil > Wetlands > Peat | place: Germany: Weissenstadt... | reverse complement strand
AAGAAGCACGTGCAGGTATGAGTCCGTCAAAAAACGGGCGAGAGAGGTTAAGACGCTGCCCCAGAAGAGAATCGTTCCAGTGCCGCAATGGCTGGCATTGCCAGTTCCTTGAGGCCGACCTAAAAACCGCTTTGCCCAGGAAACTGCACTTCTCTTCACGGGACAAGATCATCGAACTCGTCCGGCGTGGCGCCGGGCTTACCAATCAGGAAAGCCGGATGATGCTAAATCAGGCCATCGCGACGGGAAGAGGCGGCGTATTCCTCAATCTGACGCCAGAGCAGTGCTCCAAGCTGAAGCGCTGAGTTCTTTGTGAATCGACATGGCAGGTCGATCTTCTGGCTCAATTCCCGTTTGGAGCCTTTTGTCACGCATCTGCGGGCCAATTTAGGCAACCTTGCATGACTGCAGCGCCGTGCTGAAAGCGATTTCACAATCCAACGGAGTCGAAAATCGGCGACGACAGAATTCTCCGCGGTCAGCGCTTGGACCGCGTCTCGACTCTGTGACGATTCCGAAACTCCATCAAGGCTGCAAATTCGTAGCGGACGGAGCCATTCTCTCCGTACTGGATATCCTTCGCTCCTGTTGACGGTGGTTTTGACGCTTGAGATTGAAACTGTAGTGCCTCATTCACAGCGAAGTCGTCGAGTCGTTGTTACTTTATTGCCTGATGAATTGTACTGATTTGCGCCTGTCAGCAACTTGCCGCCAATCTTCACACGGGCGGCGGTTTCCTTTCCTGCTTGACGCTCTGGACAGCAGGCTCCGCACTCTTAGCGCTGCTGGCCGCATATAGCACTAGCTCGACACGCGAGGAAACGCCAAGCTTATCGAAAATGTGAAATAAATAGTTCCTGATTGTATGCGGTCACAGATAATTCGCTCACTCGGGCCATCGCGTTGCTGCGCCGATTGCTCGAAGACGACCCGCACAATCCTCGCTACATCGAGACTGTCTCAACGGCCGGGTACCGGTTCATCTGTCCTGTGGAGACCGGATCGACTGAATCGGCGGGAAGCACTTCAAGCGCACCCGGTCAGACAAAGGCCGAGGCCGCCGAACCGCGAAGCAACCAACAACGTCTACGAAAAATGCGTTGGATTTCGCTTGCCGCGACCGGCGTTGTGCTCACCGGTGCAGCAGGATTGACGTGGTGCGCGCTCCGCCCCTTGCCAATGCTCCGGATCAGCTCGTACACGCAAATCACAACTGACGGTCAATGGAAGAGAGTCGCCGGAACGGACGGAAGCAACGTCTATCTCAATCTCTTTGTGCCTAACGGCCATGGCGTGGTTCCGGTTTCGGGCGGACGGGTAGCTCCGCTTTCCATCGACCTTCCCACGTCAAAGGATTCTCCCAATGACAACCCGCAGATACTGAGTGTGTCTCCCGACGGATCCGAACTCCTGATTGGGAGTAATTGGAATCCTTCCTCGGGGCGGAATTTATGGATCGTCGACGCCCACGGCGGCGAAGCGCGCTATCTGGCAAAGGGCTTCTGGGCGATTTGGTCCCCCGACGGTGGGGCGGTATCGTATTCCACCTTGCACGGTGACCTGTACACCATCCCGAGCAAGGGCGGAGAGCCCCGACTTTTGCTGGCCTCACCGGCGCCGGCCGGGACGGTGCTCGCGGTGAGCAGCCTCGCCTGGTCACCGGATGGAAGCAGGATCCGATTCGTACGCAATGATCGATACTGGGAGATCTCGGCAGACGGGAAGAACCCTCACGAGATTCTGCCCAACTGGCACGCTTCCAACCCCAGATACTTCATGAGCGCCGGACATTGGACACCGGATGGGGACTTCTTCTTGTTTATCGCGGGAATCTCGGGGTTCTGTCAGAATGTCGCTGCCGCGCAGCAGATATGGGCTTTGAATGAGCGCCGAAGTTGGCTGCATCGCTCCAATCCCGAACCGTTCCAGTTAACCGCCGGAGGAATGATCTGGGGAGGGGTCGGTTTTGCTGTCTCTAGGGATGGGAGGGCGGTTTATCCCACGGGTGTAACCGCGAGAGGCGAAGTCGTCGGCTATGACGCTAAATCGAAACAACTAGTGCCTTACTTGGGAGGAATCTCAGCCGAGGGCGTCTCCTTTTCCAGGGACGGAAGATATCTGGTCTATGTCACTTCTCCTGGGGGCGCGATGTGGCGGGCCAATCGCGACGGAAGCGGGCGGCTGCAACTGACCAGCCCGCCGTTTTACCCAGTTACCCCGCAGTGGTCTCCCGACGGCACGCAGATCTTGTTCTTTGACTGGTCGGTATACGAACGAGGTGTGATGTACACCCTACCCAGCCAGGGCGGCGCGCCAAAGCGTTTGCTGCCGGGCGACAAAGACTGGGAATTGTTCCCAGATTGGGCACCTGACGGGAAGAAGGTCGTCTTCGAGCAAGCCCCCGCGGGAGCGGGAGGGAATGGGACAGGGATAGAGTTCAATGTAGGAACGAACAACCGGATCCTGGAATTAGATACCGGGAAAGTCACCGACCTCCCTCCATGTCCCAAGTCCTGCGTGACGCCGCGTTGGTCGCCCGACGGCCGCTATATCCTCAGTATGACCTATGACAATGATCTGGCCCTGTTCGACTTACGAACGAACAAATGGTCTCTGTTCAACCTTATGCGCGGCGCGATGAATAACCCTCGCTGGTCGCATGATGGTCACTTTATCTACTTCGGAGACTACGATTACCCCGGCGGGTTCTTCAAAAGCAGAGACCCCGGAATCTATCGAGTCCCGGTTACTGGCGGAAAAGCTGAAAAGGTCTTCGACCTCACAGGCTTCAGGAGCACTGGAAACCTCGGTGGTTGGTTAGGCCTTGACCCGGACGACAACCCGCTCCTGTTACGCCAAGCCGGCATTTACGACGTCTACGCGCTGGCCCTCGAACGCAAGTAATCCAGAAAAGAGTTGTGTTTTTGTGTCAGGCTGAGAGTTAGCCGCCGATCTGCACATCTGTGGACTTCTTCTTATGATTGCTCGTCTGGAATCGCCATCACGGTCGTATTACCGTCCAACCGGAACTAACCCAATTCTGGTGCATTTCCGGGTTACTTCCCGTTTGGCGACAAACCGCCCGGAACGCTGCAAACAGACCTCCACGCCGCGGATTAATGAGCGCATTATGCTGAACTCGCCAATCGAGCTCTGAGGGCGATTGACCCTAGTTAGTTTGTTGCGTTAGTCGCTCGACTCGGTCGGCAATTGGTGTGAGCCTAAAAAGAGGATGGATACTCCCGATCAAGGCCGACACGGTGCAGCAGGTCTGCAAAGCGTGGGTCATTGCGAATGGGATCAAAGTGCGGATGCGCCTTGAGGAAGATCATAATTCCGGACTTCTCTTCATAACCTCGCTCCAGCCAGACAAACGCCTGCTCCTGATCCCCGAGCCCCAGATAGGCATTGATGAAAGCCCCGGCTGGGATGTAGCCCGTCTTGCTGTGCCGCTTCAATTCCTCCAACATTCTCAGCGCGTCAGATCGTCGGCCGGCATGAGCATATGCCCTTATCAGCACACCAATCACCGCGGGGCTGTGATCGGAGAGTGCGACCGATTTTTCCAGTTCCGGAATAGCTTGCTCGGGTTGGCCTTTCGCAATCAGGTTATAGCCCATAGACCAATGTGCAAATGCATTGTCAGGCTGCATGGCCAATGCTTTTCGCAGGACCTGGATCGATTCGTCATAGTGCCGTGCCATGAACAAAAGAAGGCTATCATCGACAAGTCCGCCGACGCTCATCGGATCCAGTACATGAGCACGCTGCGACCAGGCTAGCCCCTCTTCGGTTCGGCCCTGGCATACCAACCAAAGTCCCAGTTGCCGGCTCGCATCGGCATCGTTGGGTGTCAGTTCGAGAGCCCGCTTGAATTCCGCCCCGGCTTCACTCCACCTCCATTCTCGTTCATAGACAGTTCCGAGTAGCACATGCGCCGGCGCAAGTTCCGGGTCGAGTTCCAGCGCCTTCTGCGCTGTGCCGATCGCTCTTAGGCGCATCTCTTCTGGAGGGACTCCGGAATACACCTGGCCTAGACTTGCGTAGTCACTTCCCAGTCCCAGGTATGCTGGCGCAAAGGTGGGGTCTTTGTTGATCGCATCCTGGAAAAAGACGGCACTTTGCTCCATTCCTAACTTGGTGTTGCCATTGGCGTGGGCACCTTTCAGGAAGCTCTCATAGGCTTCCGGAGATACCTTACGCGTCGCCGCCAGGAGTGCTTGTTCCTGGCCGCTGACCGTCACTTCCACCTTCTGCGCGATCGATTGAGCGATGTCGCTCTCAAGCGTGAGCACGTCTCCCATCTCGCGATCGTAGGTTTCCGACCAGAAGTGCTCGTCATTCGCGGCCCGGATTAACTGTGCATGAACGCGAATGTGGTTGCCATCGCGTGTGACGGAGCCCTCGACAATCGCATCGACATCGAGCGTCCTGGCAATCTCAGGGATTGTCTGTTTTGGGTCTTTGAATTGCATCACAGAAGTGCGCGAGATTACGCGCAAATCGTGAATCGCGGCGAGACGGCCGATGAGTTCCTCCGTCATTTCGTCTGCGAAGTACTCCTGGTTGGGATCGCCGGACATATTCTTCAAGGGCAATACCGCCAGAGATCTTATTTTTGGAGCCTGCACGTCGGTCGAACGTTTCTTGAGAATGACAAAAGGGATCGCGAGAGTGAGGACAAGGACTGACGCCATCCCCAGAACAAGCCAACTACTCTTAGTTGCGATTCCCTGACTGGATCGATGCTCGGCCGGCGCCGCTAACGCCGCTTCGGGTTCGTTGGTTTCCCCCTGAAGCGATGTTCGATTGAGATCATTTGGAGCGGTTGTAACGTCTTCCTTGGGGCGACTGAGAATCGGCGCGATGAACCGATATCCCTGGCCGGTCACGGTCTGAATGAACCGCGGCTGTTCTGAATCGTCCTTCAAAGCCTGCCGGATTTTCCGGATAGCGTTGCGGATGCTGTTGTCGGTATCCAGGAAGACATTGTTTCCCCAAACCCGGGTGACAATATCTTCGCGACTGACGATCTCGCCGGGGCGCTCGAGCAGCAGGCGGAGGATCTCGAGCGGTATCCGCTCCAGCTTGACCATGCGACTACCGCGGCGCAATCTTCGGGGGCGAAGATCAAGTTCGAAGCCTTCGCCGAAGGCAATGGATTCCGGCAGTCCGATGGGCTGGATGGCCATTGCAAACCCCAAGAAGTGAAGTAATTCTACCTCACATTCGGCAGAATTCGGGTAAATACAAAGGGCGCTTAGGTTTGGAGCGATACAAACCGATACATTCCGACACACGTTCCGCTATGGACAGCGGGAATCTTCTTCGTGACGATTACGGTGATTTAAAACTCTGGAACAAAGGAGGCAGTTGCCATGAATAGCCTGGAGGTCGGAACCATGAAGAGGATCGTGAGGCTCGCGTGCGTGGTTCTGAGCCTGTCACTTGTAACCGCAAGCGCGAGAGCCAATTCCGTTCTGGATTGGAATGTGATCGCAGTCAATACAGCCGCTGCCGCGAAGGCGAACCCTTTCGCCCAGGGGCGCTACGCGGCAATCGTGCAACTCGCGGTTTTTGAAGCCGTCAACTCGATTACGGGCGAGTACCAGCCCTATCTTGGAACCATAGCAAGTCGCCCTGAAGCGTCACCGGATGCAGCGGCAATCGAGGCAGCTTACCGAGTGCTTAGCCAGTATTTCGGGTCGGGCGTCAACAACCTGGTAACGCAAACCACCCTGGATACGGCCCGAACCAACTCGTTGTCGGCGATACCTGATGGACAGGCCAAGACCGACGGTCTTCAAGTGGGCGACGCCGCCGCCCAGGCCATGATCGCTGTGCGTGCCAGCGACGGGGCGGCTACACCACCGCTGACTACAATTCCCGGCGCGGCTGCTCCAGGGGTGTACCAATTGACGACCGGTTGCTCCGCAGCGATCGCATATAACTGGCAGTTCGTCACGCCTTTCGGCATTCGGAGCGCTAGTGACTTTATGCTCGGGCCGCCGCCCGCTCTCACGAGCGAAGCGTACACCAAGGCTTATAACGAGGTGATGACGGTGGGGGCCATCGATAGCACCGAGCGGCCGCAGGATCGTGCGAATGTGGCGCTCTACTTCGCAGCCACTTCTCCGACCCAGGCAATGAACCAGGCTGCCAGTGAGGTCGCCGAGGAGCAAGGGCGGTCGCTGACAGAAAATGCTCGCGCTCTGGCTCTCATGAATATGGCGATCAATGACAGTCTGGTCGCATCGTTCCTGAACAAGTATTACTACAATTTCTGGCGTCCAGTAACCGCGATCCACGACGCGGATAGCGACGGGAATCCGAAGACCGAGGCGGATCCTGACTGGGTTCCGTTCATCACCACTCCATGCTTTCCCAGCTATCCCTCCAACCACGGAAGTGCAGTCAATGCGGCAGCCGAGGTCCTGAGGCGCCTTTACGGCGAAGCCGGCCATGCAATCACGCTGACCAATCCGGCGGTGCCCACCATCATTCTGGAGTACGACTCGTTCAGGGAGATCTGCAACGACGTGTCGGACGCTCGCGTCTATGGCGGAATCCACTTCCGAACCGACCAGGAAGCAGGAGCAGATCTCGGCAAAGCGGTAAGCGCGGCAATTTACAAAAACAATTTGCGCACTACAGGCGAGGAGTAAATCACCCTGAATCACGAAGGAGTTGTGCATGACCGCGAGACAAAGACTGTTTGCGACTTTCGTGGGCCTTCTGGCGGCGTCGTGCGTCTTGACCAACGCCGTTGCTCAAATGAGCGACAACTCTCCGGATGACGGGATCTGGACGCCTATGGAATCTCACCAAGATTCGATCCGCTTCATGTCAGGCAGACAGAAAAGCGTTCAGCGGCTCACCGAAAAAAGTCAGAGGTTGTCATGAGAGATAAGAGAGTTTCCATGCCAATGATTCTTATCGTGGCAATCGCAAATCTCGCACTTCTTTCTGGATGCGGAAGCAGTTCAGCGAATCAGGCCACTCCTCCTCCTCAGGCAATTGTGGTGACCGTTCTGCCTTCAAACAACGTTTCCATTCAAGTCGGGCAATCGCAACAATTCACAGCCACCGTGCAGAACGATCCGTCAAATCGAGGAGTCACCTGGAGCATCGGAACTTCCGGCTGCACTGCGGTGCTCTGCGGCGCAATTGACGCCACCGGAAAATTCACAACGTCCGCCGCTTTTCACAGTTCTTTCAATAATTTATCAATCGTCGCTACTTCCGTGGCGGACCCTACGAAAACCGCTGCGGTTGGGGTATTGATCAAATCACTAATTGCGGTGAGCGTGACGCCGGCAAGCATTTCCCTTCAAGTCGGGCAATCGCAGCAATTCACCGCCATCGTTCAGAACGATCCGTCAAACAGTGGAGTCACCTGGAGCATCGGAACTTCCGGCTGCACCGCGACGCACTGCGGCACGGTTGACGACACCGGAAAATATTCTGCTCCCGCAATCATTCCCTACGATTATGACGGCATTTCGATTGTAGCCACCTCGGTGGCGGATCCTGCGAAGACGGGGGCTGGTGTCGCGTCGGTCTTTCAGCCCCCCCGAGGAGTTGCTGTTACGCCCGCCAATGCCACAGTTCAACTGAATCACCTACAGCACTTCACCGCAACCAGCGATCAGTTCTTCGTTTTCCCTGCTGTGACATGGAGCATTTCCGGGGCGGGCTGCGCTGAAATCGCGTGCGGAATGATCGACTCGAACGGAAATTATTCCGCGCCCCCAGCGGCTCCGAATCCTCCGGCGGTCAAGGTCACAGCAACCTCGGTCGATAATGGCTCAATCGCCGGATCTGCCATTGTTAACCTCGGAGCTAACCCCAACAACGATCAGCTCAATGGCCACTACGCGTTTCTGCTGAACGGAATCGACCTTGACGGCGACTTCCTTATGGTCGGCAGCATCACAGCCGATGGAAACGGCAATATCACCGATGGCGTCGTGGATTTCAATTTGGCCAGCAGCATCGTGCTCCCCGGACCTTTCAGCGGCGGCCTGAACGTGCCGCTTACCGGCATGTATTCCGTCGGCTCGGATGGACGCGGCTCCATGACCTTCTTTGATTCGTGCGGTTTCTGCACTCCCAGCCAGACTTTTTCATTCGCTCTTTCCTCTTTCACTGCGGGGGTTGCTGGTCGCGCACAAATGGCAGAGACCGATGGCGTTTGGGTCAGCGGCGGCATATTGCTCAAGCAGGACGCAACCGCATTTTCGACCAACGCCGTTTCCGGCGGTTATGCATTTGCCTTGAGCACTCCCAACTACCCAAACAGCCCCAACTCTGTGGGCCCCGGCGATCCCTGCGAATCGCTTTCCGCCAACGGCAGATTCACCGCCAGTGCCGGCTCCCTCAGCGCAGGGCATACGGACGTGTATACGTCGCATGTCGGTGCATTTTGTAATGCCCAACCGATCTATGCGCCGGACCTGACTTTCGGCGGAACCTATGCTGTCAGCGCGGACGGTCGTGGCACCGCCGTGTTGAGTTTTCCCGGCGGCAGCAACCCTTTTCTAAATTTCAGCTTCTACGTGATTTCCGCAAGCGAATTGTTTCTGATCGAAACAGATGACTGCGGCCCGAATTGTGCCGAAGCCACGGAAAGAGAAGGACTCAGCGGCGTGGCTCTGCAACAGTCCGCGGGGCCGTTCTCCGCCATCTCGCTCAATGGCCCGTCTGTCTTCACACTTGAGGACAATACGGTTGCAAATAGTTTGGGCGTCTCCATCGCAACCTTTGACGGAACAGGAACCGTCAGTGGCACCAGCGACGCAGTTGCCGACAACACCGGTGTCGTTAGCACGATCCCATTCCACGGAACATTTACTGTCGATGCGAATGGCCTTGGTCGCGGCGTCCTTGCTCCGTCTGGTGATCTGTCTCCTCGTCCGTTCTATCTGGTCAGTCCGCTAAATGGATTCATCCTCGACTCGAGCACCGGCCAGCCAGGAACGCTCGAGCCGCAATCCGCAGCTCCCTTCAACAACTCCTCCGTCTCGGGAAATTTTGTTCTGAATGTTCAGACGCCTGTTGCAGATGGACCGGGCCTTGGGAATTCACCTTTCGTGGAAGGTCCCGGCGCGGGCGTAGTTACCGCCGATGGCGCAGGTGCGCTGACAGGTACCGTCGACGCGCCCGATGGACTTGGCGGCGGCATCGGGAAACTCTTCACGGGGAACTATTCGGTTGACGCCAACGGCAGAGGCACTCTTTCAACCACCTCAACCACAGGGCCCGCTATGAATTGGATCTTGTATATGATTAGCCCGTCGAAAGTTCTACTCAGACAAGCAAGCGCGGGCGGTGCGAAGGCCCTGTTCGTGAAATAGGAAAGAATGGATTAATAGTCACATTGAGGTCACCCGGCGCACAATTCTCGGCCCGATTTAATAGATGGTCACCGGAGGTGAACGATGCGGCATCAGTTCAGCGGGTATCTGCGTACCGGGCGAGTCACCGGCAATCCGGAAGTTGATATGGTGTGACCCTGTCAACATCTTCGAATCGCTGGGGTGGTTTTTGTATTTGTTTTTTCGAGGACAAGGTCAGCAGCAGCCGTGGCAGGTAATGGCGACGATTGATCAAGCTGATATTCGCGGGTCGGAACCGCATAATCATGATCCGTCGGGAGCTGCCTCTGACTATAAACGCGAGTCCGGCTGAGCCTGTCGCAAACTTCCGCCGAGGATTCTCCTTCGTGCTTGCTCCGGCTGCGGCTGACCCTGCCCTCGAATTGGATAACGTCGTTCATGGGTTGATTTGTTTTTGCTTTTTCCTTATTTGGAAAGTTCTTGCTTTTGTCTTTGCGGTTCCCGTCATGCCGCCATTTGTAGCGTGCAGGCCGCTTCAGCCTTGATGCCGATGGCCCAGATAAAACCCAACAGTTCGCGTGCGACCGCCGTCATGGTCTTCCTCTGATCTTTGCCTGCCATGGTCAGCTTCATGTAGCGCTTGTGCAGGCGATTCTGCGCCTTCCATGCGATTTCGATGATCTCCGCCGGAATCCCTTCGTGTCGTTTACGCAGCTTTTCCCCCACGCGGGGCAGGTGTCGATAGCTCCAGGCCGATTCCACCACGATGCG
>Ga0209517_10010737_pt1 | contig 10109 bp, 12 predicted proteins | sample PeaSoiMetSII2010_FD_187695 | JGI IMG/M metagenome (GOLD analysis project Ga0209517, IMG submission 187695) | Peat soil microbial communities from Weissenstadt, Germany - SII-2010 (SPAdes) (version 2) | ecosystem: Environmental > Terrestrial > Soil > Wetlands > Peat | place: Germany... | reverse complement strand
CTTGTCACAGGCCGGGAACGGCCCAATAGGGGGCTCCGCCGCATGGATGCGCCGGAATCCCTGACTCGGCCTTGCGTCAAAATTAAGGCGGGCGCGGCGCCGAGCGCCTGGCATGCCCATCTGTCGCTGCGGCGGAAAAGCGAAGTGGACGATACCGAATCCCAGGAAATCATTGGATGGAGGCTTGCCTATGCCTTGCGCAAGAATGATTGCCCAGTGGCTCGCCGCCTGCAGTTTCCTTGCTCTCGGCGCCTGCGGGTCCTCGGCGCCGCAGCTCAATCTGGGCAGCGGGCCCAGCGTGCCTGTGCCGCCGAGCTACGGCCTCTATGCCTATGACGGGGACCAACTGATACGTCTTGACGGCGACGGCAATTGGGAGCGCAGCACCTGGAGCGACCGCTCCGACCTTCCGCCGAAAATCGAATTCATCGTCTACAATCGTTCACTGACGACGGATCCCACGCCCCTGCAAAACCTGATCGAGCTCAGACGAGTCGCCCATGTGCGCAATGATGTGCGCGTCAGCGGCAATGTCGCCCCGGCGCAAAGCAACCGATGGGCGGCCCCGGACCTTCCCGACTACCGGATCGCCCTGAACTTCACGCCGGTTCCTGGGCACTCGGACGTCGTCGTCGCGGCACCCACCGATCCGCTTGCTCCAGGACTCTATTCCTTCAGCCTCCAGAGCAGGCCGCAGCCGCTCGACTCGCGCGTCGGCATCGGCTGGTCGGACGTCGACCAGAACCAGTATGCCGAGGCCCATTGCGTCGACAGCTATCCCTCGGGCTATCGGCTGTGCGCCGAGTCCGATGCACGCGCCAATGATCCGGCCGCCGGCGATGCAAACCTGACGTCGCCTGCGCCGGCAACGCTGTCGAACCAACCAACAGCCATGACCGTCGCCGCGACACCCGGGACGAACGCGCCGCTCGTGGCCTTGTCGGTGCGTGATCTGCGGTCTTCGCGCACCACTGTGGCGGGGGCATTGACCCTGGTGGTCGAAGGAAACATCGTCAACACTTCCTCCGACCTACGCACCGTCCCCTCGCAGCTCACGCTCAGCTTGCTCCGTGCCGACGGTACGGTGGTGCAGACCGTCGCGATCGCCGATCTGCCCCCGGCGGTGCTGGCGCCCGGCGATGTCTATCACTTCCGCTCGGAAGTCCAGGACCCGCCGGCGGACGCGGTGCGCGTGAGGGTCACACCGGCGGGTTAACCCCGCTTGACGGCCGGGCTTACTCCTTGGTCGGGGGGGCGCTGGACGGGCCCGCGACGGCGTCGGCGCGCGAGCTGGCGCTGGTTTGGCAGGGACCGGAAGCTTGAGCCACGCGCTTGTGGTCGCTGGCGGTTTTTTGCTGGTCCCCCGCCTGGGCCTTGGCCTCGGCGGTCGCTTCCGCCACGCATCCTTGGCCCGATGCACTCGTTGTCACGCTGGCGGAGGCATGGGCCGAAGCGGAGACCGTGGTTCCTCCGCTTCCACCCACGGGGGGCGTGCTGAGGGCATCGTCGGCTCTCGCTTCCGGAGTTCCCCATAGGCCCTGCATTGCGCCTTCATGCAGTGGTATGCCGCCCATCGCGCCAAGCAGTGCGCCCAGCAGGGCCGGGCGCCAGGACATCGCTGTCTTCATCGTTCACCTCCTCTTGAAGCGGTTGACCGTCGTAATTTCGAATCAAGGGCCGATCGAAGCCTCCGCGCTGCTCGTGGCGCTGGCCGAGGGCCCGCCGGCGATGGCGGCCTCGGCGCTGCCGTTAGCCGCGACGTTCATGCTGACACCCGAAACCGTGCCGACGCTTCGGATGGTCGCTCGCGACATGGACCGGACTGTCACGGTTGCCTGGCCGGACGTATCGGTCGCGATGGCGACGGACCTGTCGACTGCGCGGCCGATTACCATGCCGGTCGACTCATTGACGATGGCGACGGAGCGAGAGACTGAAATGGAGATCGTTACATTGCCGCGGTCGATGGTTCGGGAGAAGGACCGTGAACTTTCCCGCAAGCTGGCACCGCTCCCAACGCTTGCGGTCGCCGATGCGGTGCTGCCGGCAGAACTGCTGACGCTGGCGCCCCCGCCAGTGCTTGTTGCCGGCCCCGGACTTGTCGCTGGCCCCACACTTGTCGCTGGCGTCGATCCGCCAACGGATTCGGTGTCACTTATCTCACCCCTTTTCGACTGGTGCGATGGCCGGTCGAAACCTGCCATGAGATGGTCTGGCGCGGCACCGGCGAAGGCGCGGGCGTCGCCCCGTTCAGCGTCGGCCCATGCATCGGACGACACCATCAAACCGGCGATACTCAGCTGAGTGGCCAGCACCAGTCCGCCGATCGCGATCATCCGACCGGGGCGCCAGGCCGACGGCCGCATTTCCATGAGTTGGGTCATGTCGGATCCTTTGCGCTGTTCGGTCGGTCCGCTGCTCGATGCAAAGCGACAATCCGCGGCATGGTGCCTTCAACACCTGACTCTCGCCGCGAATGGAAATTCCAATATGGCTTCCGCGATCAAAGCCGCGAGGGCATGGGACCGGTACTGCGCATGACAAATTGGAGTTCGGCCCCGCCTGTGAGTCGCAGCGCGCCGTCGTGAATTGCACCAAGGCAGCGCGGAAAGCCCGGTCACTTCAACGCCCTCGGCTGGGTCTGCGGATATCCGCGCGATGGTCCAGTTTCGGTCACAGCGGTTGGATTGGCGGGATGGGGGAGAATCGAGGAAACAAACTGGTCCCCAAATGGTCCATCGAAGGGCAGCCGGCATAGCGCTCGCTCCGGCTGCGATTTGCCCTTTCGTGTTTGTTCTCCCGAACCGACAAACAGAGATAGGAAGGAAAGAGCAATGTCGAAGTCCCGATCGAGACTGGCCTTGATGGCAACGGCCAGCGTGTTTGCTTTCGCCCTGGCGGCCTTGCCGGCAGGATTCAATCCGTCCTCGCTGCACCTTCAAGGCCAACAGGCTGAAGCCGGCTCTCTCTCCGTGAATACGGGCGCCGGCGGCAACGCCAATGTCTCCGGCACCGGATCCGCTGCGACCGGCTCAACGGCGAACGGTACGGCCTCGCAGGGCAGCAATGGCTCCGTCAGTGCCTCCACCAACACCGGTTCCAACGCCAGTACCACCGGCGGCGGCACCGGTCTCAGCAGCGGGAACGCGCTCGCGACGGGCAATGCTTCGTCCAGCGGCAATTCCGCGGCCGCGGCCGCGGCGGCCGGGACGGCAGCGGCCTCGGCCGGGAATGGAACCGCAGGCGCCGCGGCGAACGCATCCGCGGAAGCCCAGGCCTCGCAGTCCGGCTCCGTGCAGGCCAATACCGGCTCCACCACGAGTTCGACCTCGAGCGGCGGGGGTGCGGCTGCGGCGTCGGCTGATGCGGCTGCTGCTGCTTCCCAATCCGCGCCGGGCTCCAACCTCAGCGCAGACTCCAATGCTGGCGCGAACGCCAGTTCGACCGGCGATGGCTCGGCCCAATCCCAGTCGTCGAACAATTCGACGGCTTCGATATCGACTGACAGCAACGGCGTTACGCATGTGACTGGCGGCTCGACCTCGACCGGCAGCCTCTCGGCCGACGGCGCAGGAAACGCGTCCTTCAGCTCCGGTGGGGACGCTTCGGCGGCACTCGGCAGCGATCCGGCCAACCCGAATGCCAGCGTGAGCGTCGATAGCGCGGCGAAAGGTGCGATCCCCGGCGCGGGCGCTTCGCCGATCGACGTGTCGGGCTCGGGTGACGCCAGCGCGAGTGCCAACATCTCCTCGGATCAGGGCACGCCGACGGCGAGCGCGTCGGTGGACAACTCGGCCAGCGCCGGCCCGTCACCGAGCGATCCCGCCACGCTTCAGGGACAGGCGACCGGAAGCGCCTCCGGGGAAGTCGATATCGCTCCGGCCCAATGAGCGGATCGGAGCTATCGCAAGCATAGGTCAGGCTCGATGAAAGGCGGCCGGCGGAGCTCCTCCGCCGGCCGTCACCGTTTTGTAAGGCGCTGCAAGGCGAACCACAAAAATATCCCGCAACCAGGGGAGGTCGACGGCGTCAAATTGCCTACCTAGGAGTCGGCAGCCCGTATGGACGCTTCATCGGATCCGTGTCGAAAGCAGCAAAGGAGGCAATCCATGTCGATCGAACGCCAGGCCAGAACTCAATGGGACCCCAGCGCCAATCGCCTTTGGTTCGAGATCGATCAAGGGGGTGAGCCGGTCCGCTGCTGCATCGATGCACATTGTCTCTATCTGGCTTTCGGCGCCAACACGCTGGCCGAGGCCGATGCGACCAATGCTTATGCTTCCCGGCGCGGATGGATCCATGCCGCCGCGCGGAGCAAAGCTGGCAGGGGCGCCTTTGAAAGCGATGGCGATCGATCTCAGGCCTTCGTCCGCCTGACGGCGCGCGATCTTTAGGGCCACTGCGCTGCTGAAGGGAGATTGACGCCCCGAGCATGAAGCCTCGTCTCACGCTCGAGGCATGAGGTCTTCCCGAAACATTCGGCAGGTTGCCCGCGGACCCGTTTTTGTCATGAGCAGCGGGTGCGGAGGCCCCTATATCAACCGAGGAAGGGGCGATCCCTGCACAAGAGGGAGGATTCCAATGGCCCGCTTTTTATTTGCCGTCATTTTGCTGCTCAGCGTCGGTGGCATGGTGGGCTATCTCCTGCCGATGCCCTAGCCCGCGGCCCAGCGAACGAACGCAGCGGCGCTGACGTGCAGGGACTGACCGGCAGCGCTTTGCGCTTGGTTCAGCTGTTTGACACTGGGCGACTCGCAGATTTTGGGCGCCAATCCTGCTTGACAGCGGACGCAAGCCTTCAAGAGATGAAAAGCTCGCGTTCTGCTGAGCGAATCCCGCCACGGCCGCGCTGGTACCGGCGCTGGCTTCTTGCGCTTGCAGTCACCGTTTCATTGGGCTGTTCGTCTGCTGCAATGGCGGGCTCGGACGCCGGCGCAGCGGGTTCCGCCCCGGCCGTGTCCACATCCGACCTCAAGGCGCTGGTGAACGAGCTGCAGAATGACGCCGACCGGCGGAAACTGATAGCCGCGATCCAGGCACTGATCGCGGCTCGGGACCTGCAGAACGGGACGCAAGGGCAATCTCAGGCGGCAACTCCCGACGTGCCCGCGAACTCCGGCGAGACTGCGATAGCGGCAGCCTCGGAAGGGATTCGCAATGCCAGCGATGCGCTGGTCGGCGCGGCGGAGGTGCTGCTCGACTTGCCCCGTATTTGGAACTGGTTGCAGCGGCAGGCGGGCGATCGCGAGACACGCGGGCTGGTCGCCGGCACGCTCCTGCGTTTGATCGCCGTTCTGGCCGGAGCCTTGGCAGCGGAGCGAGCGGCTTTTCTCATGCTGGGGCAGCGACGAAGGCCAGCGGCTGAAGGAACGCTCGAGCCGACATGGCCCCGACTGATCTTGTTCTTGGGCGGCATCTTGCGGGACCTCCTGTCGCTTGTTGCCTTCACGGCCACGGCATTCATCCTGCTTCCGTTCACGCATCCGAGCGATGCCATTCGTCCTGTTCTGCTGGTGCTGCTGTTCGCTACGGCAGCGCTGCGCGGGCTGCTTGCGATCGGGCGTGGGCTGCTGACCCCAAAGGAAGGAGGCCGGCCCCTCGGCATCGGCCCGGAAACCGGCAGCTACTGGTATGTCTGGTTGCGCCGCTTTGCCGTGCTGCTGATCGGCGGCTATGGCGCGACGGACGCTGCCTTCCTCCTTGGCCTGCCTCCGGCAGGACTCGGCTTGCTTCTCAAGGCAATCGGGTTTGCCGTCGCTGCGCTCGTCGTCGTGCTGATATTGCAAAATCGCGAGGCGGTCCGCGATTGGATCCATGGTCATCCCGGGACGGAGCAGCAAGGCAGTTTCCAGGTCCTACGCCACCGGACCGCTGAGCTCTGGCATGTCGCCGCCTTGATCTATGTAGCCGCAATCCTCGGCGTGTGGGTCTTGGATATCCCGGGGGGATTTGCCTTCATCCTGCGTGCCTCGGCCCTCTCGGCTGCGGCGATCGCGGCGGCGCGGGTCCTTGCTGACCTCACGGAAAAACTGCTTCGCCGGTTCTTTTCTATTGGGCGGGACCTGCATCTGCGCTTTCCCGGCCTCGAAGAGCGCGCCGGGCGTTATCTGCCGGTGCTGACCCTGTCGCTGCGCGTCGGGCTTTATGGCGCTGCCGGCTTGATGGTTTTGCAGGCTTGGGGGCTCGAATCCTTTGCCTGGCTCGAAACCGACATCGGCCGGCGGATCGTCAGCGACCTCGCGACCTTGCTGATCACGGCGCTGCTCGCCGTGCTGATCTGGGAGGCTACCTCGATCGCCATTGAGGTGTATCTGGCGAGAGGCGTTCCCCGCGGCCCGCACCGTCCGCGCCGCGCGCGAGCCGAGACGCTGTTGCCGCTCCTGCGGCGGACTGTCGCGATCGTGCTCATCGTCTTCGTCGCGCTGATCGCGCTGTCGGCGATCGGGCTCGACATTGGCCCGTTGCTGGCCGGCGCGGGCGTGGTGGGAATAGCGATCGGATTCGGCGCCCAGACATTCGTCAAGGATTTGATCAACGGGCTGCATCTCCTCTTCGAGGATACCTTCGCGGTCGGCGATGTTGTGGCGATCGGGCCCGATGCCGGCACGGTCGAAGCCATCTCCATGCGCACGGTTCGGCTCAGGGACGGGGGTGGCGCGCTGCGGACCATTCCATTCAGCGAAATCACCAAAGTCACCAACATGACTCGAGATTATGCCTACGCCGTCTTCGACGTGCCGATCGACTTCCGCGAAGACGTCGGCCGGGCGGTCGCGCTGCTTGAAGCCATCGGAGCCGAGCTGGCCGCCGATCCGGAGCTTGCGCCCGATATCCTGGCCGCCATGGACAAACCGGTGCTCAGTCGGTTTGCCGACTACGCCATCATCCTGCATTGCCAGATCAGGACGCTGCCGGGCCGGCAGTGGGACGTGCAGAACGAGTTCAATCGCCGCCTCAAGAGCCGTTTCGACGTCTTGGGCGTCGTCATGCCCTATCCGGCGCGTCGGGTGCTGGTCGAGGATCTGACCGAAGCATCGCAGCGTTCCGCCGTCGCGAGGCGGTTCGGCGACGAACCACGGGACGAACAGGAAGCCGCGCGGTCGCGGACCGCTTCGCAAGGCTCGCCCGAACGTCCCCTGCCTGCGCGAGATCAGGACTTGGCCAGGAGATTGTCATGACGTCTGCGAAGCTTCGCGGTCCGCTTCGGCTCGAAACTGCGGTCATCGCCAACTTCGTCCCGGCCGACAAAGCCGGAGTGTATGTCCTGGGCGCAATCGGGCCGGGCGGCCTGCAGAGCATCGATGGCGTGGGGCGAGCCGACCGCGATTTGGCGGACACGCTGATCGGCCTGGTAGGCAGCAATTCCAGTTTCATGTTCGCAACCGCCTCTTCGCCGTCCGAGGCGTTCGAGATGGAATGCCTGCTCTATCACGAAAACATGCTGACGGGGCGCAGTCCTCATCCGGTCGCGCCCACCGATTCCGGGGTTCGCTGCGCCGTCTGCGGCCTATCCGGCTGATGAAGGAGCGGGCAGCGGCCCGCGGATTGGCCCAGCTCCGAGCCAGGCGGGCCCGCTAATCCTCGTCATAATCATCGCCGCATTGCTGCTGATCAGTGGATAATCCGCTCGTACAATCCGACTTGGGTCCATTGAATCTGCGTTCGTCGCTGTCGCAAGCTGCCAGGAAGCCGGCGACGAACAATAGCGCAAACAGAATCTTGAGTATTCGCATGGCGCAGTCACTCCTCGATTACTGCCTAGGCGCCGCATATCGCCGGGCTCCGCCCTGGATCAGTCAGGGAACGAACCGTGTTCTTGAATCGTCACGCCATACCGGAACAGGACCTTCCGGGCGCACGGGGCCGCCTACTACCAGCCTTCGTCGTCTTCATCGTCATAGGGTTGCCTATCTGCGTAAGCCTCACCCCGATCCGATGCCTGCGATCTGCAATACCGGTGGGTACCTTCATCGCAGGCAGCGATAAATCGGCCGCCAAACAGCAAGGCTAGGACCATGCGGACGAGTTTCATGACGAGAGCTCCTCGATTGGCCCTTGAACCCCGATGTCGTCGCAGTTGCTCGCCGATCAAGCGGCTAGGCTGAAGATGTTTTGGGATTGTCATGCCCCGTGGCGGGCTTTCGGCCGCCTGTCAGGCCTCGACCGGGGAACCGGGCATCAGGCCAGCTGGCGCTCGGCCGCCAATTCGTAATTGTTTCCGGCGAAGTCCCAGTTGGCCAATTTGCCCAGGAACTTCTCGACATACGCGGCACGGCGGTTGCGGTAGTCGAGGTAATAGGCATGCTCCCACAGGTCGAGGGCCAGTATTGCCACCTGGCCGTGGGCGATCGGCGTGTCGGCGTTGGCGGTGGTGATGATCCTGAGGTGTCCATCGTCGAGAGTGAGCCACGCCCAGCCGCTGGCGAAATGGTCGACAGCCGCCTTGTTGAAAGCCTCGCGGAAAGCGCTGAAGTTTCCGAAATCGGCCGTCAGGCGATCGGCGATGGCGCCCTTGGGCTGGCCGCCGCCGCCGGGCGACATCGAGTTCCAGTAGAAGGCGTGATTCCAGGCCTGGGCGGCGTTGTTGAACAGCGCCTCCGTCTTCTTGAGAACTGCAGTCGCCATGATCACTTCTTCGAGGGTGTGCTCCTCATAGTCGGTTCCCGCGACGAGGAGGTTGGTCTTGTCCACATAGGCGCGATGATGCATGTCGTGGTGCACCTTCAAGGTCGCCGCGCCGATATGAGGCTCAAGGGCGTCGGTTGCATAGGGCAGTTTGGGCAGATCGAAGGGCATTGGGGGGGCTCCTGTCAGAGGGCATCGATGAGTTGCGCTCGATAGATCCGCTCGGTGCCTTCCCAGATTTCGACGGCGGGGTAGCCACATGATTTCAGAAGCTGGTCGGCGCGATCCTCCGCTTCGTCGTCGTCTTGGCACTCGGCAGTTTCGAGAGCCTTGATCCGGTTGGAGCGGTCCAGAAAACAGAATCGGTAGAGGGTCATGATCTCAGCCTCCGACTGGCTCCGTTACAGCGATGTTGGCGGTCGCGAGGAGATGGACCAGTGCTGGCGGCCGGCCGTCCCATGTCAAGAATCGGGTCGGCAGCGGTGGTTCGGTGACGGCGGCCGCGCGCTTGCGCGAGAGGCTGATTATGGACAAGACAGAGGCTTGGCGACCGCCTCTAGTGGCCGTCGTTCCAGAGCTATCCTCGTACGGTCCTTGCGGCCGGGCGCTTCAGATTTTTGTCACATGTCGGCCGCAGGCCGGTCCCCATCTACAAGGTAAACCGGACGGCATCGCTGCGGGCGTGATTCCTGTAGCGAGAGCGGTGCGTCAATCCACCCATGACGCGCCCGCCGCCGCCGACTGGTGCTTCCTTCATCACCGCCGGCCGGCGGCGGCTATTTCAGGCGTGCTGCGTCACAGGTCGCGGCATCGAATACAAGCGGATCCCGCGCCCAAACTACGGGAGGATAGTCATGCAGATTCCATGCAGGTGCGTGCTGATGGCGTTGCTCTTGGCATCCTGTCCCATGGCAGCCATGGCGGCGGACATCACCCCTCGCTGTCCGTCGCCTGCGTCGAGCGAGCTGCTGCTGCTGATGCAAAGCGCGCCGGACGCCGTCGTGTTCGAATACCGCGGCCGGCAGGCGAAGGTCGGGATCAGACTGTTCAACGCGCTTCCGCCGCAGGAAAACCAGACGGGCGACCGATTTTATATCGCCATGCGACCAGGCTTCCCACTCTCTCGCGTGATGGTCGCTCAGCACGGTTGCGTCGAGGACGCGGTGCTGGTCGATGTCCGCGTCGCGATCGCCATCAGGAAGGCCATCAGGCGGTTCGTCTCCGAGTCCTCGATCTGATGAAGCGCCAGGCCACCTGGGCCGCGGCCTTGCGTTGGCATGAGAGCCGGCGATGCAGGAAGGACACAGCCTGTCGCCGTCGGGCAACAGACGCAGAGGATAGATAATCGTCACACCCCGCGGCGCGTGATCGAATCATAGTCTCGGTCTTCGGTTCACTCGAATCATCAAAGGAGTTGCGCGATGACCGTTGGTTCACGCGGACTGGTCCTGGTTGTCGATTCCAAGCCGGCGTTCCGCCGAGAG
>Ga0209517_10010736_pt1 | contig 10110 bp, 5 predicted proteins | sample PeaSoiMetSII2010_FD_187695 | JGI IMG/M metagenome (GOLD analysis project Ga0209517, IMG submission 187695) | Peat soil microbial communities from Weissenstadt, Germany - SII-2010 (SPAdes) (version 2) | ecosystem: Environmental > Terrestrial > Soil > Wetlands > Peat | place: Germany: Weissenstadt... | reverse complement strand
CTGTGCCAGCAAAATATTGGGCAAATCCTGAAGGTCCGCGATGCGCATGGCATAGCCGCGTTCGATGGCCGCCTTCGGCATGCCGAAAACCACGCATGTTTCCTGACTCTGCGCCACGGTGAATCCTCCGGCCGCCATGATCTCGCCCAGGCCGGTGGCCCCGTCTTCTCCCATGCCGGTCATGAGCACGGCCACGGCTTGCGGCCCGAACTTCTCGGCTACGCTGTGGAACAGCACGTCCACCGAAGGGCGATGCCCGTTCACCGGGGGGTCGTCGGCCAGTACCGCCACGTTGCCGAGCGGCAATTTCTTCACCTTCATGTGCCGGTTCCCCGGGCAAATCAGCGCCCGGCCGGCGACCAGCAAGTCGCCGGGACGCGCCTCCTTCACGCGGATGGGGCAGCACTCGTCGAGCCTCTTGGCAAACAATTCCGTGAAGCCGTCGGGCATATGTTGCACGACCAGGATGCTGCCCGAAAAATCCACCGGCAGCTGCGAAAACAGGTACTGCAACGCGCTCGGACCGCCCGTGGAAACGCCGATGGCGACGATGTGCGTCGGCGCCAGAGGCTGGAGCTTGCGGGTCCGCCCCCCCGGTGTGTCCCCCAGCAGGAACTGCGGCTGCACGCCCGCGCTCTGCGCCGCAGCCTGGATCTTCCTGATCAACTCATCGGCAATTTCGGGCATGCGCGCTGCGACATCCTTCGGTTTGGCCACGAAATCGAATGCGCCCAGCGCCAGCGCCTTGAGCGTGATCGACGCCCCGGCGGTCGAATGCGAGCTGACGACGATGACCGGCAGCCGCCAGTGCCGCATGATCTGTTTTAGCGTATCGATGCCGTTCAGTCCGGGCATTTCCAGATCGAGCGTTACCACTTGCGGCTTCAGGTCCTCGATTTTCTTCAACCCAAAATTGCCGTCCATCGCCGTGCCGACCACCTCGATGGAGTCATCCCGTTCCAGGATTTTGGGAATCAGTTTGCGCATCAGGGCCGAGTCATCCACCACCAGGACCCGCACGGGTTTTTTCATGCCTGGCCCCCTGCCGTCCCGCGTGCCCGCATCTCACCGGTCTGGATCCCACTCCCACTGGCCGCTGCCGGTTCTACACTCGACAGCAAACCCGCCATCCCGGGGCCGGCGGCATCCGCGCGCCCGTGCGTGAAGCGATCCATGAGGGCGATCATGTTCAGGATGAGAACCACCCGGCCATCGCCCAGAATCGAAGCCCCGCTCACCAGGTCGGTGGTAATCGACTGATCGTCGAGCGCTTTAATCACCAGTTCTTCCTCGTCCTCCAGTTCGTCGACGACTAGGCCGAACTTGCGCTCTCCGCTGTTGATCACAAGAATGAAGACCTTGCGCCGCGCCGTTTCCGGTCCCTCCGCAGGCTTCTGGCCGAGGCGGAGCAGCGGCAGCACGTCGTTGCGCAGTTGCAGCACGTCGTAGTGCTCCACCTGATGGATATTTTCTTCGACCGTGCGCGCGATCTCCGCTACCGCGTTCAACGGCAGGGCGTAGAGCCGCTGTTCCACGCGGAACAGCAGCGCCCGGATAATCGCCAACGTCAGGGGCAGCCGCAGACGGAAGGTGGTGCCCCGTCCCAGCGCCGTTTCGATCTGCACCGTTCCCTTCAGCCGCCCGAGCACGCTCTGCACTACATCCAAGCCCACGCCGCGGCCCGACAGTTCGGTGATCTCTTCGGCGGTGGAGAATCCCGGCTTAAAGATCAGATCCAAAGTCTCGGACTCAGTCAGACGGGCGGCCTGGTCGGCTTTCAGCAATCCCTGAGACAGGGCGCGCTGCCGGACCTTTTCCGAATCGATGCCGTGGCCGTCGTCGGAGACCTCGATGACCACCTGGTTGCCCTGGTGATAAGCGGCCAGCCGCAAGGTACCCTGCGGCCGCTTGCCGGCGCGAACCCGCTCCTCGGCGGTCTCAATGCCATGGCCGACGGCATTGCGCACCATGTGGGTGAGGGGCTCGGCGATGGCATCCAGAATGCTTTTGTCGAGATCGGTTTGCCCGCCCCGGATCGTCAGCTCGACTTCTTTGCCGCACTGCAGCCCGACGTCGCGCACAATGCGCGGGAAGCGGCGGAACAACTGATCGACCGGCACCATGCGAATCTTCATGACCGAGTGTTGCAGGTCATTCAAAACCCGCGCCTGGAAGGCCATGGCATCGGAGAACTTTCCGCGCAACAGGTCTTTCGGGAAGTGTTGTCCGAATTCCAGCAGCGTCTGCTGGAACATCGATTTCGCCAGGATGAGTTCACCGACGAGATTGAGAACGCTGTCGATTCTTTCCGCATCCACGCGCAAAACATTGTCCGGGCCGGCGGACACGGCGGGCGCCGCCAGCTCTGCGGCCGCCGGCGATTCGAGCGCCGCGGCCGTCGCCTCGGCGGGCTTGTTCGTCGGCGACGCGACCTCGTCCTTGTCCCTCTCCTTGTCATCGTCCTGGCGTTCAGGATTGGCTGCGAGGGTCGGCGGGAGCGGGCGCGATGGCGCCAGGACGCGCAGGGGCGTGACTCGCACTTTCAGCGCGATGGTTGGAATGCTGCATTTCGTCCGGATCTGGTCCACCGATTTTTGCGACGCCAGCGCCGCTTCGACGCGGTTCATCGGCTCGACACTGCCTTCGAGCGGATAGAGAGCCAACACCTCGCCCAATCCGCCAAGCGCGATCTGGATCATCTGCCGTCCGGCGATGGGCATGGCGCACTGGGGGTCGATCTGCACCACCACGTGATGAACCCGCTGGCCCTCCGCCGTGGCCCGGGCGATTGCCAGTTGCTCGTATTCCGACCAGCGGCTGGGTTTTGCGGCTGCTTTTGGCCGCTTCGTTCTTGTTTTGACCGTGCCGCCCGCTGTCGGACGCGCCAGACGGGCAATGTCGGCGCGTAAAGACTGGATGCTGGGAAGTTTCGTCCCCTTGCGATACGCCTCCAGAAGGGCCGCAAACACATCGGCGGCGCGCAACGCAATCCCGGGAACCAAAGCCGCAGCCGCCGTGTTCTCCAGCGTCAGAACATCCTCGAACTCGTGCGACAGTTCGCTGAGCTCGCGGAAGCCACAGGCGGCCGAGTCCCCCTTCAGGGTATGCACGGTCCGGCGCAGGCTGCGAGCCGTCTCCGCATCCCCGGGCGACTTCTCCAGCTGCATGGCCTCGTCGTTCAGCTTCTGGACGAGTTCGCGCGCGGTTTCGAAGAACAGCTGCCGGAGTTCGGTCATCCGATCCTCGGGAGGAGAGGTCACTGGTTGACCTCCACGCGCTGGTAGGCCGTGCCGCTGTTGCGATGCACCATCTGAAATTTCTTGGTCAGTCCCAGCAGGCTCTCGGCATGGCCGACAAACAGGTATCCCCGGGGATTCAAGCAACGATAAAACTTTTCAACCAGCCGCTTCTGCTCGGCTTCGTCAAAATACATCATCACGTTACGGCAGAAAATAATGTCGTTGCGATCGGGTAGATATTCGGTCTTCAGATTGTGAAAGTCGAAGTGGACCAACTCCTTGACATTGGCCTTGACCGCGTAGCGATCGCCCACCTTGTCGAAGTAGCGCAAGCGGTAGCCATAGTCGACACCCACCATGCGGTGCTCAACGTAGGAACCCTCTTGCGCCGCGCGCAACACCGAATAGTTGATATCGCTGGCCAGGATCTCAACCCGCCAGGGCGCGGGCACCAGGGGCTTGGGGAACGGCGATTCGAACGGCCGGGGAGTGCGCAGATGGTGGTACGACAGGGCATCGGCCACCAGCATGGCCAGGGTGTAGGGCTCCTGTCCCGTGGAACAGCCGGCGCTCCAGATTCTCAGGCTGTGGTCTCCGCTCTCCTGCTTGCGCCGCAGAATATCGTCGATCACGTCATGCTGAAACAGGTCCAGTTGCGCCTTGTTGCGGAAGAAGCTGGTTTCATTGACGGTGAGGTTTTCGACCAGGCAGGTCAGCTCTTGTTTCCCCGGCTGGCTGATGAGCAGGCGATAGTAGCTGTAGAACGAATCCAGTTGGCACTCCTTCAACCGGCGCTGCAAACGGTCCTGAAGGAAGGGAGTGCGCCGATCGTCGAAATGCATGCCGCACTCCTGGTAGACGAGCGTCTGCAGGAGTTTCAATTCCGCTTCGGTGAGTGCGGGGATTTCGCTTGTGTTCATGTGGATTCGGTTCTTACGGCTACTTCCCGGCCGAGGCGGTCTTTTTCCCTGTTCCTGTTCCAGTCCCCGCCTTGGTGCTGGCGACCGCCGCCGGTTGTTCCGCCGATGGCCCGTTCCCAAGCTCGGGAGCGGCTAACACCTTGCCGATGTCGAGCAGAATGATCAGCCGTCCCTGGTACTTGCCCAGACCGGTCACACAGTCCAATCCGCCGGCCAGCATCATGGCGGGCGCGGCTTCGATTTCGCTTTCAGGAATCTTCAGGACCTCCGACGCCGAATCCACAATCATTCCCGCCAGCCGGCCCCGGTGTTCGACGACCAGAATGCGGCTGCGGCGATCCAGTCCGGTGGAGGGCTTGCCGAAGCGCTTCCGCAGATCGACCACCGAGACAATCTTGCCGCGCAGGTTGATGACGCCTTCGAGATAATCGGGCGCGTCCGGTACGGCGGTGATCTCGGGCACGCGAACGATCTCATGCAGGGAGGTGATGGGCAGGCCGTAAGTCTCGCGGCCCACCCGGAAGCCCACGACATGTGTTTCCCGGCTCATGGTTGGAATTCCTTCAGCGCGATCCCGCCGCCGCGCTCCGGGCTGCGTTCCCGTATCCCGGCGTGCTGTTGTTGGACTTGTCGTTCGTCCTGTCGTTTGGACGATCGTTCGAGTGCAGCGCAAAACGGTCCATCGATTCCAGCAGACCCCGCGACATCTTCGACATCTGATCGGAGGAAGCGGCCAGTTCCGTGGAACCCGACGTGGACGACTGCAGCAGTTCCCTCATGCGCTCCATGGCCTGCACCACCGCCTGCGCCCCGGAAGCCTGTTCTTCGACTGCCGAGTTGATCTCGTGCGTGATCTCGTTCAAACGCGTGGTGGCGCGCGCGATCTGCGACGAGCCGTGGGACTGTTCGTTGGTGGCGGCGCCGATTTCCTGCGCGAACTTGTACACCTCGGTCACCACGTTGGAGATTTTTCGCAGCGCGGCGTTCAGGTCCTGTCCCAGATTCAGCCCTTCGTTGACGATGGTCGTGCTCTTCTCCATGTTGTCGACGGCTTTGCGCGCTTCCTTCTGGATGCTCCCGATGAGTTCGGAAATTTCCTTGGTGGACTGCGCGGATTTCTCCGCCAGCTTCCGGACTTCATCCGCCACCACCGCGAATCCGAGGCCGTGCTCGCCGGCCCGCGCCGCTTCGATGGCGGCATTCAAGGCCAGCAGGTTGGTCTGCTCCGCCAAATCGTCAATGACTTCGATGATCTTGCCGATGTCGTCGGCCCGCGCGCCCAGCGCGTCGATGATTTCGCCCGAAGAGCGGATGGTAGTGTTGATCTTGTTCAGGCCGTCGGTCGCTTTTTCCATGGTGCCGATGCCGCTGTGCACCTCTTCCCGCGAGCGGTTGGAAATATCGAGTAGAACCTTGGCCGTATCCGCCACCCGCTGAATCGAGGTCACCATCTGGTCGATGGAGGCCGAGGTTTCGCTGACGCTCGAAGCCTGGGTCTGCGTGCTTTTCACCATGTTCTGCACGTTCACGCTCATTTCGTGCATCGTGCTCGTTACTTCATCGATGGCCGAGGAAGTCTGCAGGCTGTTCCGGGCCGACTCGTCGGAGGCGCTGGCCACCTGAGTCGAGGCGCTGGCCACCTGCGACGCGGCATCGCGCACGTTGCGCACCATTCCGCGCAGGCCTTCCACCATGCGCGTGAAAGCGTTGGCCAGAGTGTCGTTGGCGGAGCGCGGACGGACTTCGACCGCCAGGTTGCCCCCGGCAATGGCTTCGGAAACCGCGGCCATTTCCTTCAGGTACTTCACCATGGAGTCGAATGTCCGGGCCAGTTGCCCAATCTCATCCGTGCCGCGAACGTCGATATTGTGCTCCAGATCCCCAGACTGGCCGATTTGATCGGCCACATGAATCAGCCGGCCCAACGGTTCCGTGATCCCCGTGGCCGTCTTGTAGGCAATGACGACGCCCACCGCCAGAGCGATCAGCGAACTGAACACCGAAAACAGAATTGAGAAGGTCGCTGCCTGTTCGTCGGAGTGGCGCCGCTCGTCCAGCAGCTTTTGGTTCTCCCGGTCAACATCGTCCAGAACCTCGCTCGAGCGCGTGACCCAGGAGTTGGGGTCTTTTTGCAGATAGAAAATTTGCAGTTCGGCCACGGTGGCATTGCCGCCGTCGACGGCGCGGCGCTTCTCGACCAGCGGACTGGCGAAATCGCTGTTCCATCCCTGTTCCAGCCCCTGCACTTTTTCCAGACTGGTTCGCTGCTGCGGGGAATTGGCGAGTTCCAGGGTGTGGCGCAAGGCGTCGCCGAGCAGGCGTTCGCCATCGTTCATTTTCTCCACGTCCCGCGTGTCCCCGCTGAGCAGGTAGTTTTGCAGATGAAGGCGGTTTTGCATCATCTGGAAGCGGACCAGCGAGGTGGCTTCCGTCATATCGATCGAACTCTGCGCCGCCGCCTTGGTCTCGTGTTCGCGATGCACCCCGTACAGGTTGATCGCCAGCAGCAACAGAACCGTCCCCAGAATGATGCCGAAACTGATGTACAGCTTCTTCTTGATATTCATGCTCCAACCTTCCTCATGTCGCGCTTTGGACCCCGCCCCGTCTCCCTCTACTGGCCCGGATCAAAACGGAATTCCACAGTCTCGGCTGTCTCTTCGGGACGCGCCTCGAAGCGCCACTTTTTGACTGCATCCATAGCTGCGCTTGCCAGCACCGGGTGCCCGCCCAGCAACTGTGCATCCTTGACCGACCCGTTGGCAGCAACCGTCACCCGTACTTTCACCACGCCCGAGATGTTCATCCGCTTGGCCAGTTCCGGATACACCGGGGACACCCTGCTCTTTACTTTCCGATTGGTTTCCTGTCCCTTGATTTCCTGCCCCCATGCCACGGGAGCGCTCGTCGCGGCGCATCCGCTAAGCAGCAGACCCACCGCGATCACACGATTCAATCCATGAAAAGTCACAGTACCTTCCTTGTCGCTTAATATTCCTTGTTGCTTAATATTCATCTAATATTCGTGCACCGACCGGCCCGGCGGATATCAAAAGTTCTTTCTGTCCATTACTTTAGTGATCGCTGTAATTGGGTGATTGGGTGATCGGGCCATCGGGCGATGTAAAAGCTCCGATCTGAACTTCGATCTCCCGATGACCCGGTCCCCCGATCTCCCGATGACCCGATCCCAGATTGAGACGCCTGATCGCTTCCCGTATCACTTTTGTGCCGTTTCCCAAGTTGGCACCGCCCTTCCTATTCCCTTGACTCAATTTGAGAATTGAGCGTAAGTTCGATATGTAATCCAATTGTTTTCAGCCGTTTAGCACGAAGAATGGTGTGTGCTGACAAGACTCATGCGAAATTCGGAACTGGGGGACGGGTCTCAGTCTGAGGAGGATTTCCAGAAGCTTCTCCTGGGGCTTTCCCGCGCTGCTTTCCAGAGCCGCGAGCCTAGCCATCTCATCCGGTCTTTCTGCGCCCTCACTCGCGCCTTCTTCCATGCCAGCGGCGCTTATTTTTGGAGTTGCTCGGCGGACGGGGAACTGGTTGGAACCGAAGCCGACGGTGAACAGGCGAAGTCGTTTAGGGGCCTGCGCCAGGGCGTCGGCGATCCGTCCATCGCGATGGAAGCGGTTCGCAAGCGTCGCGCGTTCTTCGCCAACCGCCTCGATGTTGCTCATTATCCATGGCTGGCGGAAGCACACGCGCATGCCGTCATGGCCGCGCCTCTGCTGGTTTCTGGGCAAGTGGTGGGTGCGATTGCATACGTGCAGAGTGCGCCGGATGCCGGCTTTGACGAAGACGCCGTTGCCAAAGTCACGATCATGGCGTCGCAATTGGGCGCGGCGCTCGAAGCCCTTCGTCTGAACCAGCTTGCCAGCGAAGAGCACCGGCGCGCCAGCATTCTGGTCGAAGTCGCCTCGGCGCTGCATGGCTTGCCCGACATCGTGGCCGTGGTGGAGAACATCGCCGACCGCCTCCGCGTACTCCTGCATTCGCCGGCCGTGCTGGTGTTCGTCCAGCAAGAGAAACGGTTCGAGTTGCAGGCGGTGTCGACCGAGACGCCGAGGCTCGCCCTCTCCATCCGTTCGCGTTTCCAGCAGAACCAGCTGCGCTCTGCGCTGGAGATCGCCACCCGCGCGATCGCCGCCGGCGAACGCATTACGGTCAGCATCGACGGCGCCTCCCATCTCGGAGAAGATTCGCCGCCCGGAGTGCTCATCGCAGCGCCGTTTCGCACCTCGCGCTCGCACGGCGCGATTCTGGTCTACCCCCGTCTCGCCAACCCGTTCACCGAGGAAGACAAGACCTTGGTTTCAGCCCTCGCCGGCTTTGGCGCGGTCGCGATCGCCAACGCGGAGTTGTGTGGCATGGCGCGAGCCCAGGCCCACGAACTGCACGAAATTCTCGAGATCTCATTCGAACTCGGTTCCGCCGGAAAACTCGACGAATTCATGCAGGCTTCGGTGGTCCGCGCCAGCAGTTTCCTTGGCTTTCAGCGCTGCTTCATCGGGTTGCTCGAAGAGGCCGCCTTCCACATTCGCTGGGGAGTGGAGAACGGGGTCGCCCGTCCCGTCGACATCCCGCTCTTCGACGGAGTGGCGACGCGCGCGCTGCGGCAAAAGAATGTGTTCGTCACCGAGGACGCCGCCGCCACGCCGGGCGCGAATCTGGATTTCGTTGCCGCTTTCCATATTCGGCAACTTCTGGCTGTGCCCCTCGTCGGCTCCAACGGCGATGTGCTGGGGATGTTCGGAGTGCTCGACCGGGTCGAGCCGGGGCCGATCGACGACGAAGACGTCCGCCGCGCAAGGGCTCTGGCCGCGCAAGTTGCCATTGCACTGGAGTTGACCCGTAACTTGCACCAATCCGAGGAGCACCGCCGCCGCGCCGAGGCCCTGGTCACGATCGTGCTCGAACTGAACACCGTCCTGCATCTGCCCGAATTCATGCGCAACTTTGCCGTGCGCGCCGCCGGCCTGCTCGGAGGCCGGTCCGTGGCCCTCAGCCTTTTCCAGAACTCGGAGATGGATACCGTGCTGATCCGCGGCGTCTCCGAAGCCAGCGCTTCCGAAGTCAACGCTTCTGAGGCCAATGCTTCCGAAGTCGACGATCCCGTGCTGCGGCGCCGCTTCGGCCAGGCGCTCAGCGCGGCCCTGCCAAGATACTCCACCGACGTCGCCTTCGCCCCCGCCAGCGATATGCTGGGAACCGCTCTCGCCTCCACATTGGGATGGACCGATTGCACCCTGATCCGGCTGGCCGGCTCCCCGGGTGAAATCGTCGGCGTGCTTTGTCTGGCCGACCGCGGCGCCCCGCCGGACAGCGAGGATCGCCAGTTGCTGCGCGCCATCGCCGGCCACGCCAGCATCGCTCTGGAGAATGCCTGTCTGTTTACCCGCATGCAGCAGGCCAACCGCCACTGGCTGGAAGTCTTCGATGCCATCAGCGACTTCATCGTGGTGCACGACGAGCAGCACAACGTGCTCCGAGTCAATCGCTCGCTGGCGGATTTTGTCGGCATCGCGCCCGACCAGCTGATTGGCCTCAATATGCGGGCGCTGGAAGCCCTTTCCACCGGCGCTTCGCCGCACTCCTGCCCTTTTTGCCGCAGCGGCGAGGGGCTCGACGAATACGTACACCCCGTCCTCGAGCGCACCTATCTGATTTCCACCTCGCGCATTCACGCCGCCAACCAGGGGCCCCCAGCGCGCGGGGTTGGCGCGATGGGGATGAGCAGCGCCCAGTTGCAGACCGTGCACGTGCTCAAGGACATCACGGACCGGCGCGAAGCCGAGCTCCGCTACCGCGAACTGTTCGACAACATTCAGGAAGGAATTTTTTTCTCCACGCCTCAGGGACGCTTCGTGGAAGTCAACGACGCGCTGGTGCGCATCCTCGGCTATAGCAGCCGGGAAGAGGTCATCCAGCTCGACATTCCCACG